>SWCA01009074.1_pt11 | contig 163411 bp, 158 predicted proteins | sample 4692961 | NCBI WGS metagenome assembly SWCA01 (sample SAMN10267275, study PRJNA491770) | bioreactor metagenome | isolation source: DHS bioreactor inoculated with | place: Japan: off Shimokita Peninsula | reverse complement strand
CCCGTCGGTTGGTTGAGGTGCATGCGTAGCGTCTGTCTCGAAGCCTCATGCCTCGTTCCGTCGGCTGGTTGAGGAGGACGCGTAGCGTCCGTCTCGAAACCCGGCGAGATGGTTTGTGGACTTGCCTCGGGGGTTTCGAGACGCTCTCTTCGTTCGCTCCTCAACCAGCCGGAGTGGGGGGAGGTCGCTCTTCGATCGGACAGCTTCCATATTCGGTTGGTTGAGGCGCATGCACGGCGTCCGTTTCGAAGCCTCGCGCCCGTACCCCTCGGCTGGTTGAGGAGGACGCGTAGCGTCCGTCTCGAAACCTCGCAAGCTGGTTTGTGGACTGCCTCGGGGGTTTCGAGACGCTCTCTTCGTTCGCTCCTCAACCAGCCGGAGTGGGGGAAGTTCGCACCGGTGGTGTGCGGTAAGGGGACGTTCGCACCTCTGGCCTGCGGTGGGGGAGGTGCGCAGCTCCACGGGCCGGTGACGGGGCGGGCGCGTCGGCACCAGCGGAATTGCTAGTGGTGATCATTCCCCGAACCGGGTGGTGCCGGCCGCGGTCGTCGGGATGTGTGAGGCGGCACCTAAACTGGGGCAATGCCAAACAAACGAGTCGTGGTCGCTGCGCCGCGCGGCTACTGCGCCGGAGTCGACCGCGCCGTGGTCACCGTCGAGAAGGCGCTCCAGACCTACGGGCCGCCGGTCTACGTCCGAAAGCAGATCGTGCACAACCGGCACGTCGTGGAAGACTTGGAAGCCCGCGGCGCGATCTTCGTCGACGAACTCAGCGAAGTGCCGGCCGGTTCGACGGTGGTGTTCTCCGCCCACGGCGTGTCGCCGGCTGTACGCGACGAAGCGGCGGTGCGCGGTCTGAAGACCATCGACGCCACCTGCCCGCTGGTGACCAAGGTGCACCGCGAAGTGCAGCGCTTCGCCGATCAGGGCCTACAGATCATGCTGATCGGGCACGCCGGGCATGAAGAGGTGGAAGGCACGACCGGCGAGGCCCCCGCCAACATCACCCTGATCGAACACCCCGACGATGTGGATGCTGTCAATGTCGCCGACCCGAGCAAGGTCGCCTGGTTGACTCAGACCACGCTGAGTGTGGACGAGACCAGCGAGACGGTCTCCCGGATGCGCGGCCGTTTCCCCGACCTCATCGATCCGCCCAGCGATGACATCTGTTATGCCACCCAGAACCGGCAGCAGGCGGTCAAACAGATCGCTGCCGGATCGGATCTGGTGATCGTGGTCGGATCACGAAACTCCTCGAACTCGATGCGTCTGGTTGAAGTGGCCCTCGCCGCGGGCGCAAAGGCCGCCCATCGCGTGGACAATGCCCGCGAGATCGATCCGACCTGGCTTATCGATGCCCATACCGTGGGGGTAACCTCGGGCGCATCGGTGCCGGAGGTGCTGGTCGATGGAGTGCTGGACTTCTTGCAGGAGCAGGGCTACCCGCCGGCTGTGGAAGAACGCTTGACCGAAGAGAACCTGACCTTCGCCTTGCCGATGGAATTGCGAAAGGACCTGCGCAGCCTCACATGACGATGTTCGCCCACTTCGATCCGCACGCGCGCGGTGCGGCAGCCGAGGTCGCCGTCCGAGTGGCCCAGGAATCTGATCTGAACCGCTGCGCCGACTTGGCCTACCGCCGAAACGGAGGCGACCAGGAGCTGTGGTACAGCAGGTTGGCCGTAGACCAAGCCGACCCGGAGCGGCTGCTGGTGGTGGCTGAGATCGACGGCACGGTGGTCGGCCACGCCTGTGCGGGCTGGCAGCACTTTGACCGACACCTGGCACACAATGTGAAGGATGGCTGGTACCTCACCGGGGTGATCGTCGAACCCGATTACCGCCGTCGCGGAGTGGGTCGGCACCTGGTGCAGGCCCGCCTGGATTGGTTGAGCACGCGCGCTGATCGCGCCTGGTATTTCGCGTCGGCGCAGAACGAGGCGTCCTTGCAGTTGCACCGCGAGTTCGGCTTCAGCGAGGTGACCCGCGCTTTCGAAGTACCCGGCGTGACCTTCACCGGTGGCGTCGGCGTGCTGTGCGTGCGAGCGTTGTGAGTCGTAGGGTTGGAGACCTTACTCGGGGCCGACGCTTCGAGTGATCCTTCACAGGTACTGGTTCTCCACATCGGTGTGGGCGTCGCTAGCGGCTCCAGTTCACCGGGCTGCATCCAGGCTGAGCTTCGATTGACAACGGACCACCTTTGGGAGGGACGACTGCATGATCCGCTTCACCGACGTGACCAAGACCTACCCCAACGGCACTCAGGCGATCAACGGATTGAGCTTGACCGCGCCCACCGGACGCATCACCGTGCTGGTCGGACCCTCGGGCTGCGGCAAGACCACCTCGCTGCGCATGATCAATCGGATGATCGAACCGTCGACCGGAACGGTGCAGATCGACGGGCGTGATGTCGCGGAGCTAGGGGCGGCCCAACTCCGGCGAGGCATTGGATACGTCATCCAAAGTGGCGGGTTGTTCCCACACCGGACGGTGGCCGACAACATCGCCACGGTGCCGCGGCTGTTGGGCTGGTCCCGACAGCAGATCGCGAGCCGGACCGCCGAGCTGATGGAGCGGGTCGGGTTGGACCATCACCTGGCGCGTCGTTACCCCAACCAGCTCTCCGGCGGCCAACAGCAGCGGGTCGGAGTGGCCCGCGCCCTCGCCGCCGATCCGCCGGTGATGCTGATGGATGAACCCTTCAGCGCGGTAGACCCGATCGTTCGCGAGCAGTTGCAGGACGAGTTCCTGCGGCTGCAATCGGAACTGGGCAAGACCATCGTGTTCGTCACCCATGACATCGATGAGGCGATCAAGCTCGCCGACCAGGTGGCCGTGATGCGCGTCGGTGGGACGGTGGCCCAATTCGACACTCCGGCAGGGCTGCTCCGGCACCCGGCCGATGCCTTCGTTGCCGACTTCGTGGGACGCGATCGAGGATTCCGGGCGCTGGGTTTCGACAGCGGAATCACGATCAGGACCACCCCGGAGCCCACCATCGAGGTGGGTGCGTCGCTGGAGCAAGCCCGTGCCGTGGCAGGCAGTGCGGCCTGGCTGCTGGTGGTGGATTCCGACCAGCGTCCGCTGGGTTGGTTGGAGATGGCCGAACTTTCCGGTGCCGTGCAGGACGCGGACCTTCGCCTCGGCGGCACGCTGGCCGTTCAGGGCGGATCGCTGCGCGCCGCCTTGGACGCCGCGCTGTCAGCACCCAGCAAGCGCGGCGTCGTCGTCGACGCTGACGGGCAGCTGGTGGGCACCGTGAGTGCCCAGCAGGTGCTGGCCGAAGCCGAACGGCTCCCGCGATGACCTGGGCGCTGAACCATGTCGAGGACATCGGCGGGCTGCTGGCTAGCCACGCTGTGCTCGCCGCGGTGCCGCTACTGATCGGGCTGCTGCTGGCGATCCCGGTGGGTTGGCTGGCCCACCAGCAGCATTGGCTGCGAACCCCACTGGTGGTGGGAACCGGTCTGCTGTACACGATTCCGTCGCTGGCGATGTTCATCGTGATGCCGCTGGTACTGGGGACCGGCATTCTGGACCCGCTCAATGTGGTGGTCGCCTTGTCGATCTACACCGTGGCGCTGCTGGTACGCACTGTCGCTGACGGGCTCGACGCCGTTCCGGCCCAGGCGCTGGACGCGGCGACGGCAATGGGGATCGGCACGCCGCGACGATTCTTCACCGTCGAATTGCCGCTGGCGGTGCCGGTAATCGCGGCAGGACTGCGGGTGGCGGCGGTGAGCAATGTGTCCATCGTCTCGGTGGCGGCCCTGCTGGGAATCCCACAGTTGGGCTCACTGTTCACCGACGGCTTTCAGCGGAACTTCATCGATCCCATCGTCGTGGGCATCATCGCCTGCCTGATCCTGGCGTTGGTATTCGACTCGCTGATCGGTCTGTTCAGCCGGTGGCTCACCCCCTGGCTGCGTCCAGGGAGCGCGACATGACGTTCCTGTGGCAGTGGCTCGGCGACCCCGCCAACTGGGTGGGGCCGGACGGAATCTGGGTGCGCATCGGTGAGCATCTGGTCTATTCGGCGATAACCCTGGTGCTGGCGGCCGCACTCGCCATCCCGTTGGGGCTGTGGGTGGGGCACACCGGGAAAGCGCGCCGACTGGTGGTCAATGTGGCCAACGGCGCTCGGGCACTTCCTACTTTGGGATTGCTCTTCTTGGCGGTGCTGGTGGCCGGACCGTTGCTCCCTGGTGATCTGGCATTCGCCGTGCCGGCGATCCTGGTGCTGGTGATTCTGGCGATCCCGCCGATCCTGGCCGGGGCCTACGCCGGTGTCGAAGCCGTTGATCGACAGGCCGTCGATGCTGCTCGCGGCATGGGAATGGTTGGTCACCAAGTGTTGTTGAACGTAGAACTGCCGTGCGCATTGCCGCTGATGCTTGGCGGACTGCGCTCAGCCGCACTCCAGGTGATCGCTACCGCGACTCTGGCCGCCTCGGTGAGCCTGGGAGGTCTGGGCCGGTTCTTGATCGATGGCCAGGCCTATCGCGACTACGGCCAGATGGCGGGTGGCGCGGTCCTGGTGGCTGCGCTGGCCATGGTGGTGGATGTGGTTTTCGTTGGATTCCAACGACTGGTGGTCTCGCCGGGCCTCACCTCCTCAGTGGTGACCCGGCGAGGGCTCCGAGAACACCTGAGCACGAACTGACGACAGGAGAGAGATGAAGAAGATAAGTGTGGTGCTGGCCGTCGTGATCGCGACCTTGGGGCTGGCTTCCTGCTCCTCGACCAATCCCCTGGACAGCTCGCCGAGCGCCAGCGCGGGTGGGACGGCGGTCGTGGTTGGTTCGGCCAACTTCCCCGAAAGCGAACTCCTGGCTCAGATCTACGCCCAGGCGCTGCGGGCCAAGGGCGTGACGGTCACGACCAAACTGAATATCGGATCGCGGGAGACCTACGTGCCGGCGCTGAAGAGCGGCGAGATCAATCTGATCCCCGAATACACCGGCGCCTTCGCCAAGTACCTCAACCCGGACGCCGACACTGGCACAACCGAGGCAGCTCTGGCGGCAGTGAAGGCCGCTCTGCCGGCGAACCTCACGGTGCTCGACCCCGCGCCGGCTCAGGACAACGATTCGATCACTGTCACCAAGCAGACGGCCGAGACTTACGGCTTGACGACCATCGAAGACCTGGTTCCCCACGCCTCACAGATGGTGCTGGGTGGCCCGCCGGAGTGGAAGACCCGCAGCTACGGGGTTCCCGGCCTGAAGAAGACCTACGGTTTGCAGTTCAAGAGCTTCAAGGCTCTCGACACCGCCGGCCCATTGACCGTACAGGCGTTGAAGAACGGGCAAGTGCAGGCTGCGAACCTGTTCACCACCGATCCGGCCATCACCGCCAACGGTTTCGTCACTCTCACCGACACCAAAGGGTTCTTCGGCTCACAGAATGTGGTGCCGGTCGTCGGTACTGAGGTGGCGACCGCCCAGGTGAGCGACACGTTGAACGCCGTCTCGGCCAAGCTGGACACCTCCACCTTGGCCGGCCTGGTCAGTCAGGTCGTCACCGACAAGAAGGACGCCGACCAGGTCGCCCAGCAGTGGCTGCAGGACGTCGGACTGAGCTGAGTCAGTCGGTGGGAGCGATTCGGAGTCGCTGAATCGCCCACAGATTGCGGTCACCGCTCCAGCGGTAGTCGACCTCGTCGGCCAGCAGATAGATGAGGGCGAGCCCGCGTCCGCTTTCAGCCAGCTCTGGTGGCATGGCGTTGGCCTGTGGCGGCGGATCGAGCCGGTTTCCGCTATCGGTGGTCTTCAGGAGGCAGTGCGTCGGGGTGATCGTCATGTCGACCTCGCACAGCACCTCCCGGTCAGGGTTGTGCTGGATGACGTTGGTGATCAGCTCGCTGAGTACCGTCTCCAGGGCCATCCGATCCTCGGCGGCCACCTCAGGATGCTGCGTCCACACCGACTGCAGAAAGTCGTGGGCGTCATCAACGGTGTGCGGCGGGGTGTGGATCGCCGCGTGATGACTAGCCTGCGAAGGCGGTTGCGGGGTCATCGTAAGGCCTCAGTATGCGGTCCATGTTCGAGAGTTGGAGCACCATCAAGACTTGCTGGCCCGCCGCCGCGATGCGCAGGTCGCCACCGGCGGCGCGGGCTGTCTTGAGGGCGCCGATCAGCGCACCCAACCCCGAGGAGTCCATGAATTCGGTGGCCGACAGGTCCACGACCACGTGGCTGCGTCCGGAGTTCACAGCCTTGTCGACGGTTTCGCGCAACTGGGGGGCACTCACCATGTTGAGCCGGTTGCCGGCTCGAATGATGGCCAGTTCTGGTGACACTTCGTCGATGGTGAATTGGCTCATTGCTGCGCCTCCTCGTGTTGGTAGCCGCGGTACCTGACGGCGCCGACCAGCACGCTCAGGTTGATCAGGTCGAAAGCGACCCAGCCGAGGTTCACCAGGGTGCCGATCGGCTCGACGCTTCCGTTGATGAGCTTCATGGTACCCATCACGATCGCCACGATCAGGATGATCGCGAAAGCCAATTGCCAGCCGAGGTCGCGCAGCGAGACGCGGTCTTCGTGGGTGCCGGTTTTCGGGGTGACGGCGAAGTTCAGGGGTCGCCCGAACCACACATTGGCTGCTGCTGAGGTACACGCCTTGATCCAGATCGGGAACAGCGCGAGCGTGTACTGCTGGCCGCGCCAGGTCGGTAGGCCGCGGGCTGCGATCACGAACAACAACTGGTTGGCGATCATGAACGGAAGGAAGCGCAGGAAGAACGGAGCGGCATAGCTGCTCACCGGCAGCACCCCGGCGACGAGGAACAGAGTCGGTGCCACCAGGTAGATCACGGTCGCGAAGCCCGAGAAGTAGCTCCACATGGTCGAGAAGTACATCAGGCGCTGTGCGCCGGTGAGTCCTTTGAGGAAGAGCGGATTGTCTTTCAACAACACCTGCACGGTGCCTTGCGCCCAGCGCAACCGTTGGGCGAGGGAGGTCTTGAGACCTTCGGGGGCCAGCCCGTCGGCCAGCACCTCATTGTGGTAGACGCTCTTCCAGCCATTGGCATGGAGACGCATGGAGGTGGCCATATCTTCGGTGACCGAGATCGTCGCCATGGGCAGCAGCGCCTGCGCCTCGGCGGAGCGGCCCACGTCGGTGGCTGCCAGCGCCTTCTGTACCGCTTCCAGGGCATTCAGTGGCGACAGGTCAGCGGCGGAGAGCCGATCAGCCAGTTCGGCGGCGCTCTCACTGAGCTCCGCCTCGGCGAGCCCGAGTTCGGCCAGATCCGCTGAAACCTGTGCCAGGTCGGCGTCCACGATGCTTCGGGACAACTCGGCGATGCGCGAACGCAGGGCGTAGGTGACATCGGCGATGGGCTCGCCGGCGCCGATGGCTCCGAGGCTGTGCGTGATGGCCTCCATGGTCGCGGTCAGGACCTTCTGCACCGCGGGCGGATTCCGGCGTCGCAGCGCGCGACGGGTGATCGCACGCGCCTCCTTCAGCCCGGCCAATACCGAAGATTCGGTGGCATTGACGTAGCCCAGAATGCCCAGCTCCATCAGGGCTTCGCGGCGCAGGACGGCATTCGACCCGCAGAAAAAAGAGGCGCCCCAGCCGTCCTTTCCCTCCTGGATCGGGCCATAGAACAACGGTGCCTGGCTGCCGAGCGGATCGCTGGCAGGCACATTCACGAAGTACTGGGGGGTTTGCACCAGGCCCACCGCATGGTCGGTGAAGTAGCCCAGGGTGCGATCCAGGATCTCGGGTTTGGGCACCATGTCGGCATCCAAGGCGAGGATGAACTCGCCGGTGGTCTGCATCAGGGCGTTGTTGAGGTTTCCAGCCTTTGCGTGCCGCGGTTTTCCCTCCCACTCCTTGCCGCGGGTCAGGTAGTTCACGCCCAGCCGAGCGGCGTGCCGTCGTAGCTCGGGTCGGTCGCCGTCGTCCAGGATCCAGGTGTCGTGCGGGTGGCGGATCTGCTGCGCGGCGGCTGCGGTGCGTAGCACGAGATCAACGGGTTCGTTGTAGGTCGTGATGAACACGTCGACGGTGCTGGTGGTGGGGGCGAGTGTCGGGTCGGGGCGCTGCCTGGCCTTCCACACGGTGAGGCTGAACAGGCTCAGGTCGATCACTGAATAGGTCTCGGCGAGCACCAACGGCACACCGATCCACCAATTCGCCCAGTTGATGGAGGCGAACCAGCGCCACAGCAGATAGTTGAACGCCAGGAGCACCGTGATCACGATCCAGGTGCGCAGGATCAGCAGGCGCACGCTCTCCGCGCGCTCGGAGCGGTAACGCCGCGATCCGGGGGCGTCGGTGTCGTCGGGATCGTTAGGGGCGGTTGGCATGGTCATGAGGACTCCGACTCTCGATGCAGCAGGACGGCCGTCGCGTCGTCGGTTCGGACCAAAGAAACATCGCCGCCGGTGCACAGCGCGTCCACCAGATGCTGTGGACCGGTGCCGTTGGGATCGAAGCAGATGAGCGCGATCGCCTTGCTCAGGTCTTCGATGGAGTCACCCCACAGTTCCAGGACGCCGTCGCTGACCATCAGTAGCGAATCGCCAGGGGCGAGTTGAGTCGTGAGGGTCTCCCAGTGGTCGCCGAGCCCCAGCGGGAGATCCTCACTGGCCAGACGATGGATGGTGTGGGAGTCCCCCCGAATCGCGAAGGTGAGCCCGTGCCCGGCGTCGGAGAGATTGACCCGGCCGGAGAGGAGATCGATGACGGCATAACCGACGGTGACGAAGGCGCCGCTTTTGGCCAGGTCGTCGTCGATGATGCGGGCTGCTTCGGCAAGAACTTCACTGGATCGCAGATAGGTGTTGTTGGCTCGCAGCGAGGTGCGGGCCGCTGCGGCCAGAATGCCGGCTCCGATGCCTTTGCCCATCACATCGCCCACCGTCATGATCGCCTGCGATCCGCTGATCCGCAGGTCGTAGAAGTCGCCGCCGACTTGCCGTGCGGTCACCGTGAGGGCGCCATGCGTCCAGCCGCGGCGCGGTGGCTGCTCGGAGGGGGCAAGGGCCTGCTGGACTTCTCGGGCTCGGTTGAGTTCGTCGGCGACCCGGTGCCGGACCAGTACCGAGTCGGTGACGTCGAGAATCTGAAGGGCGTAGGTGTCAGTGGTGTCGAGTTCCAGACCCACCACACTCACCTGAAGGAAGCGGCCGTCGGCGAGGGCGACTTCGATGCCGTGTTCGGCGGCGTTGGGGGACTCCACCGTGGCAGTGATGATCGCCGCCGGCTCTCCGCCCAGGAGTGCGTCCAGTGCCTGGGGGCCTTCCTGGACCTGTGGCAGTAGGACGCCGGCCGCTCGGTTGTGTCCGATCACCTGCCAGGAATCGGCATCGCGGACGACCATGATCATGCCGGCCAGCGAGTTCTCGAAATTGCGTCGGTAGGTCAACTCGCTTGCTTCCAGCTTTGCGGAGACTGACCGCTCCCGGGCTACCGTCAAGGCGAGCATCAAGGTGACGCTGATGGTGATCAGTTCGAAGAGTTGGATCAGCGCGCTGGCGCCGGCTCGACCGAAGATCTCGAAGGAGAACGGGCCGCGGTTGATGGCGCTGCCGTAGGCCGCGAGGAGCGAAATTCCCAGAACCTCGGTCAGTACCCAGCGCACCGGGATCGAGAAGGCGCTCCACACCGGTGGTGCGAGGGCGACGAAAGCCAGCGGCAGATCTTCGGTTCCCAGGAACACCAGCGCTGCCACGATCAGTCCGATGCCCACCTGCACGGTGGCGTCCACCCGTGAGGATGGTTTGGCGGTGTCAGGCAGGACGAGGGCGAAGGGGATCAGCAGCAGCGCTCCGGCAGCATGTCGTGGTCCGGCCGAGGCGAGTTGCAGGACTGCCGCTTCGGGCTGGCCGCTGAGGAGTAGACCCACCAGCAACACGATGTCGAACACCGTGGCCGAAGCCAGGACCGCGATCAGGAGTCGACCCAGATCGCGGGTCTGACGTAAGGCCGGGGGGCCGGATCGGCCGGCGCGCAGAATCCCGATGGCCGTGACGGTCTCCAACACGGTTCCGATGGATGCCGCGATCGCCGCCGGTGTCGATCCGAAGTTGACCAGGAAGACCCCGTAGAGAACCACGCCCGTCGCCAGGCTGTAGGGCCACAGATAGTGCCGAGGCAGGCGACAGCCCAGGCCGATGGCCACCCCCGAGGCGAGCCACCACAGTGACGCCTGTGTCGGGTCGGTGCGCACCCATACGGTGAACCAGCCCAGCGCGAAGACGCTCACCAAGCCGATGACGGCGGTGGTGATCTCCGAGCGGTGGCGCTCGCGGCGGCTGTCCGATGGCGGGGGCGATGCCATGCCCACATTATTGGGGCAACCGCTCCGCTTCGGAGGGTTTGGGCGCAGAATCGCTGCAGATGTTGCAGGCGTTCGCTCAGGTCGCTCAGACCAGGAAGCGGTAGAAGGGGCTGTCCGCAGCCACGATCTCGAAGGTAATGGGGCTGGCATCCAGGCGCGCGATCAGCTCCGGCAGCGTAGCCGGATCGCCCAACTCGATGCCCACCAGCGCCGGTCCGGTCTCCCGGTTGCTGCGCTTGACGTATTCGAAATGGGTGATGTCGTCGTCGGGCCCCAGTACCTCGTCCAGGAAGCGGCGCAATGCGCCGGGCTCTTGCGGGAAGTTCACCAAGAAGTAGTGCTTGCGACCTTCGTAGACCAACGAGCGCTCGATGATCTCCGAGTACCGGGAAATATCGTTGTTGCCACCGGAGACCACCGCGACCACCGTCGATTCCGGCTCGGGACGGAACAGACCCAGCGCTGCAGCCGCCAGTGCACCGGCGGGTTCGCTGACGATGCCTTCGTTCTGATACATCGCCAGCATTTCGGTGCAGATCCGGCCCGTGGGTACCTCATAGAGCTGGGGGGAGTGCGCTGCCGTGATGGCATGGGTCAGGTCACCCACGGTTCGCACTGCGGCACCGTCGACGAAGGTGTCGAGCTGCTCGAGTTCGACCGGATGGCCGGCGGCCAGCGCGGCCATCATGGACGCAGCACCCTGCGGCTCAGCACCGATCACGGTGGTTTCGGGGTGGCGCTCACTGAGCCAGGTCAGGCAACCGGCCAGCATGCCGCCGCCGCCGACCGGCAGCACCAGCGCATCGGGGGCATAGCCGAACTGGTCGACGATCTCGGCGGCGACCGTGCCCTGACCGGCGATGGTGTCGAGATGGTTGAACGCCGGGATGATCACGGCGGCTGTGGCCACGGCATCATCGCGAGCTGCGGCAGCGGCCTCGTCATAGCTATCGCCGGTCACGATGAGCTCGATCCTGCCCTCGCCCAGCATGCGGATGCGATCCCGCTTCTGGCGAGGTGTGGTGGCCGGCACGTAGATGCGCCCGTGAATGCCGAGGCGAGCGCATGCGAACGCAACCCCCTGGGCGTGGTTTCCGGCGCTGGCGCATACGACCCCGGCCGCCCGCTGGTCTCCGTCGAGTTGGGCGATCACGTTGTAGGCGCCGCGCAGTTTGTAGGACCGAACCGGCTGCAGGTCTTCGCGTTTGAGCCACACGTAGGCCCCGGTCGCGGCGCTGAGTCGTTCGTTGAGTTGCAGGGGGGTGCGGGAGACCACGCCGTCCAAGCGGGCGGCGGCGTCTTCGACCGCGTTGGCATCAATCGTCACCGGGCCATTGTGGCACCGGTGATGGTGAATCAGGCGCTGCGCGGCGTAGGGGTGCTGAGAGCTGTCGCCGAAAGGCAGCCTCAGCCGGTGATGCTGTGGTCGGCCACGGGCGGCTCGTCGGGGGTCTCGGCGGTGATCGTCTCGACTCGGCTCCGGCCGATGATCGGTGTGATGGCGGCGGCGTCCTCGATCAACTCCGGTGCGGTCAATGGGCGCGCGGCGGTATCGAGGGAGTTCACCGGGTCCAGCTGCTTGTCGACAACTCTCAGGTCGCGCAGCTTGCGCGCCGTGGGGAACACCCGGCCTTCGATGGAGCCGACCGACTCGTTGTAGGCCTTGACGGTGCCGTTGAGCATCCGTCCCACCTTGTCGAAGTTGGCGCCGAGTTTGCCCAACCGGTCGTACAGCTCCCGGCCGAGTTCGAACACCTCTCGGGCAGAATCAGCCAGGGCTGCTTGCCGCCAGGCGTAGGCCGTCGCTTTCAACAGTCCGATCAGGGTGCTCGGCGTGGCGATCACCACCCCGCGATCATTGGCGTATTCGTGCAGCGTCGGTAGCTGTTGGAAAGCTTCTGCGGCCAGTGCCTCGCTGGGAAGGAACAAGACCACGTACTCCGGGGTGGAACCGCTGGCCTTGAAATAGTCCTTGCGTCCGAGCTGGTCGATGTGGGTGGTCACATTGCGGCCGAAGACGGTGAGCAGCCGTGACCGCTCGGTGGGATCGTCGGTCTCGTGGGCTTCCAGGAAGGCACTCAACGGCACTTTGGAATCGACGTAGAGGTAGCGCTCTTCGGTGAGCATCACCTTCAAGTCCGGCCGGATGGTCGATCCCGCCGTGGTCTGGGTGGTCTCCTGCAGCTCGAAGTCGCAATGCTCGACCATGCCGGCCAGCTCGACCACCCGCTTCAGCTGCAACTCGCCCCAAGCCCCGCGCACCTGCGGCTTGCGCAGCGCGGTGACCAGGGCAGCGGTCTCCTTGCGCAATTCGTCACCGGTGTTGCGCACTTCACGCACCTGGGCCTGCAACTGGACCGACATTGCGGTCCGCTCCTTCTCCACCTCGGTGATGCGGCTATTGAACTTCTCCAGGCTCTCCTTCACCGGGGCCAGGAGCTGTTCGGTCTTCTCGTGGCGTAGCGTTGCGGACGCGTCGAGCTTGCGCTCCTGGGCCTCGATGGCCTCCGCAGACAGCGTCTTGAATTGATTCACCAGTTGCTCGCGGTCGCGAGTGATCTCGGTCGCCTGCGCGATCGCGGCGTCCCGCTGCGCCAGCGCGGCGGCAAGTTCGGCCTTCACCTCGGCGGCAGCGCCGGTAGCCTCGGCCTGGGCCTGAGCTGCTTCGGCCTTCAGCCGTTCGACCTCGCCGGCCTGTACCGCAGTCTGGGTTCCGCGCATCGCGCGCGAGACCAGCCAAGCGGCGGCAGCACCGACCGCAACCCCGACGACCAACCATGCCAAGTAGTCCATGACGAACAGCATCGCAGCCAGCTGTGACAGTGCACCAGCACCACGCCTCATCGTCGAATGTGCGAGGGTCGGGGTGGGAGACTGGGCCCATGAACGCCGTGCAGCACATCAACGATCTGGCCGCCTTCGTCACTGCCTCACCGTCGAGCTACCACGCCGCCGCGGAGGTCGCCGCCCGGCTGCGGGCTGAGGGCTTCCGTCAGCAGGTCGAGATCGACAAATGGACTGAATGCGACGCTGGCTACGTCATTCGAGATGGCGCGATCATTGCCTGGCGGCTGCCGCGCAGCGCCGCGAATCCCGTCGGATTCCGAATCGTCGGCGCCCACACCGACTCCCCGGGCTTCAAACTCAAACCGCAACCGAGTGCCTATGCCTTCGGCTTCGCCCAGGCCGCCATGGAGGTCTACGGCGGACCCCTGCTGAACTCCTGGCTGGATCGAGAGTTCGGCCTGGCCGGACGGGTCACGCTGCGGTCAGGGGAGACCACGCTGGTGCGGACCGCTCCGTGGCTGCGGATTCCGCAACTGGCACCCCACCTGGATCGCAGCGTGAACGAGTCGCTGCACCTGGACAAGCAGTCCCACCTCAAGCCCATCTACGCCATGGGCGGTGCTGATGTGCTGGCCGCTCTGGCTGCCACCTTGGAGGTCAGCCGCGACGACATCGACGGCTTCGACCTCTTCGCCGCCGTCAGCGAGACGCCGGCCGTGATCGGCGTTGCCAAGGAGTTCCTCGCCTCGGCCCGTTTGGACAACCTCTCCAGCGTCCACGCCGGACTGACCGCAATGCTCGCTGCGAAGCCCGGTGATCAGGTGCAGGTGTTGGCTTGCTTCGATCACGAGGAGATCGGCAGCGACTCCCGCAGCGGGGCCGCCGGGCCATTCTTGGAGGACGTGTTGCGCCGGCTGGCGGCCTCCCTCGGCTGGACCGGCGATGCCTTTCACCAGGCGATCGCGGCGTCCTTCATGATCTCCGCTGATGCCGGGCATTCCATCCATCCCAACTATCCGGGTCTGCATGATCCCGACCATCAACCGGTGCTCAACGCCGGGCCATTGCTGAAGGTCAACGCCAACCAGCGCTACACCACCGAAGGCCCCGGGACGGCTCGCTGGCTGCGAATCTGCCGGGCGGCCGGAGTGCCCACCCAGTCGTTCGTCTCCAACAACTCAGTGCCGTGCGGTTCCACCATCGGACCGCTGTCGGCAACCCGCCTGGGCATCGAGAGCATCGACGTAGGAGTGCCGCTGCTGAGTATGCACTCGGCCCGCGAACTGTGCGGAGTGCAGGACGCCACCTGGTTTACTCAGGCCCTGACGCAGCACTTCCAGGGGTAGCCGAAGGTTCCTTGCCTCAGCGGCAGTGGCTTTCGGTCAGCTCAGTACACGGTCAAGCCGTACGCGGCGAAGATAGCCCTCGCGTGGGCGCATTCCTCGGCAGTGGGCGGCTCAGTATCGGTCAAGGAGTACTCGAGACCGAGTTCGGTCCACTTGTCCCGACCCAGTTGATGGAAGGGCAAGACCTCGACTCGGGTCACGGTAGCCAGCGATGCCGCATATTGAGCGACTGCTTCGATCGTGGCTGCGGAATCGGTGAGACCCGGAACCAGCACGAAGCGGATCCACACCTCCACCCCTGCACCGGAAGCCCGACGTCCGAAGGCCAGAGTCGGTGCGAGCCGCCGTCCGGTGACGCGGTGGTAGGTGGGTTCATCGCCGGCTTTGACGTCGAGCAGCACCAGATCGACGTCGGCCAACATTGCGTCGTCGCAGTTCGCGCCGAGGAAGCCCGAGGTGTCCAGCGCAGTGTGGACGCCGAGTTCCTTCGCCCCGCGCAGGATTCGGCGGGTGAAGGCCGGCTGGGCCAGTGCCTCGCCGCCGGACAATGTGATGCCACCGCCGGTTGCAGTGAACACTGAGCGGTAGCGCCTGATGCGATCCAGCAGATCGCCAGCCAACACCGGCACACCTCGGCGGGCCGACATGGTGTCGGCGTTGTGGCAGTACAGGCAGCGCAGCGGGCAGCCTGCCAGGAAGGTGGTCATACGGGTGCCCGGACCGTCCACGGCGGTCACGAGTTCCCAGGAATGCAGCATGCCGATCTCGCCGCTGCGCTGACCGAGCAGCAGATCGCCACGGGACACGTGCTCGGCGGTGGGTATACCGCCGAGCATGGTGGCCCGGAGCGGGGGTGCGAGGGCTTCGAGAGGGTGGGTCGCAGCCGTCACAGGGAGGGGAGCGGTCACTTAGACCGATTCGTGGAAGGTGCGCGAGAGCACGTCGAGCTGCTGTTCGCGGGTGAGCTTGGTGAAGTTCACCGCGTAGCCCGAAACCCGGATGGTCAACTGCGGGTACTTCTCGGGGTTCTCCATCGCATCGATCAGTGTCTCCCGATTCAGCACATTGATGTTGGCGTGGTAGAGGCCTTCGCCGAAGCCGGCGTCCAGGATTCCGACGAGGTTCGTCACCCGCTCTGCCTCGGTGCGTCCCAGGGCCGCCGGGGTGATGGTGTTCGTCAGCGAAATGCCGTCCAGTGCGTCGTTGTAGTCGAGCTTTCCCACACTCATCATCGAGGCGATCATGCCGTGGGTGTCGCGGCCGTTCTCCGGGTTGGCGCCCGGTGCGAACGGGGTGCCGGCGGCATGCCCGCAGGGGAAGGTGCCAGTGAACTTGCCATAGACCACATTGGAGGTGATCGTCAGCACCGACTGGGTGGGCACCGCGTCGCGGTACAGCTTGATGGCGCGAATCTTGTCCATGACGGTGGAGACCACGAGCTTGGCCAGCTCATCGGCCCGGTCGTCGTCGTTGCCGTAGGTCGGGTATTCGCCCTCGGTGATGTAGTCCACCACCAGGCCCGAGTCGTCGCGGACCGGGGTGACGCTGGCGTACTTGATGGCCGACAGCGAATCGGCCACGATCGACAACCCGGCGATTCCGCAACCCATGGTGCGCACGATCTCGTCATCGTGCAGCGCCATCTCGACAGCCTCGTAGGCGTACTTGTCGTGGCAGTAGTGGATGATGTTCAGGGCCTCGACGTAGGTCTCCACCGCATGGGTGAGCATGTCGTCGTACTTGGCCCAGACATCTTCGAAGCGCAGCGGATCGTCGCCCTCGATCGGTGCGAAGTCCGGAACGATCAGCGTGCCGGTGCGCTCATCACGGCCGCCGTTGATGGCGTACAGCAGCGCCTTGGCGGCGTTCAGCCGCGCTCCGAAGAACTGCATTTGCTTGCCGATCGCCATCGGGGAAACACAGCAAGCGATGGCGGTGTCGTCGCCCCAGGTGCAGCGGATGTCGGCGTCCGACTCGTACTGAAGTGCCGACGTTTCGATAGAGATCTGAGAGCAGAACTCCTTATAGCCATCGGGCAGCTTCGGATCCCAATAGATGGTGATGTTGGGTTCGGGTGCCGGGCCGAGATTGCGCAAGGTCTGCAGCAGCCGGAACGAGGTCTTGGTGACCAGGGTGCGTCCGTCATTGGCGAAGCCGCCGTCGGACCAGGTGGCCCAGTAGGGGTCGCCGGAGAAGATCTGGTCGTACTCCTCGGTGCGCAGGAAACGCACGATGCGCAGCTTGGTGACCAGGGCGTCCATGACCTCTTGCACGTCGGCCTCGGTGATGTCGCCGGCGGCCAGGTCGCGCTCGGCGTAGATATCGAAGAAGCCCGACAGGCGACCGATGCTCATTGCGGCACCGTCTTGGCTCTTCACGCTGGCCAGGTAGGCGAAGTAGGTCCACTGCACGGCCTCGCGATAGTTCTCGGCGGGACGCGAAAGATCGAAGCCGTAGCTCTCGCCGAGGTTACGCAGCTTCTTCAACGCCTTGATCTGCTCGGCGTGCTCCTCGCGGTAGCGCGCCCAGTTCTCGCTGAAGGGCTCGTCGACGATGGAATCCATGTCGGCGGCCTTGGCCTCGATCAGCCGGTCGATGCCATAGAGCGCGACGCGACGGTAGTCGCCGATGATGCGTCCGCGACCGTAGGCGTCGGGCAGCCCGGTGAGAAGGTGCGAGCTGCGGGCCGCACGGATGCGCGGGGTGTAGATGTCGAAGACCGCTTCGTTGTGGGTCTTGCGGTACTTGGTGAAGATCTCCTTGATCTTCGGGTCCGGTTCGAGGCCGGCCTCTTTGGTGGCGGTCTCGACCATGCGCCAGCCGCCGGCGGGCATCATGGGCCGCTTCAGCGGCTTGTCGGTCTGCAGGCCGACGATGACGTTGTCGCAGTCGCAGATGAAGCCGGGGGCGAAGGCGTCCACATCGGCGGGGATGTGGGTTTCGACGTCGTAGACGCGCTGCTGACGCTCCACGCTGAGATAGTCGCGCTGGAGGGTGTCCCAGACCTTCAGGGTCTTGTCGGTCGGGCCGGCGAGGAACGATGCGTCCCCGGTGTAGGGGGTGTAGTTGCGCAGAATGAAATCGCGTACATCGATGCTGGTAGTCCAAAGGCCTTCGGTGAAGCCGCTCCAGGGGGTGTCCTGGGGGAGAGTGATGCTGTCGACCTCGGTGGTCATTGGTCTCCTTCGTTACTCGGGCACGGCGGATTGCCCCGTGCTCGGGTTTCCTTCATTGGATGGCTCTGTCCCATGACGCTTGTGGCGTCGAAGCCGTAGCCAAGTGTAGGTCAAACGGTTTAATGATCGGACATTTGCTCACAGAGTGGGAGTGCTCGCTACCGGCCCATGCGCAACGTTGCCGCTAGGCCGGCAGGCGGAGGAAGTGTCAGGCTGGAGTCAGCCCATCGAAGGGACACCCCACATGCAGAAGATCGTGCCCAATCTCTGGTTCGACCATGTAGCTGTCGAAGCCGTGGACTTCTATCTGGCGGCCTTTCCCAATGCGCGCAAGCTGGCGACCCAGTACTACCCGATGGAAGGGCTGCTGGACTTCCAGGAGGAACTCGCCGGCAAGGAGCTGACCGTCGATTTCGAGATCGCGGGATTCCGCTTCGTTGCGATCAATGCCGGTCCGGAATTCACCCCGACCCCGTCGTTGTCCTTCCTGCTGAACTTCGATCCTTCCCAGGACCCGGATGCCCGGGCGCACCTTGATGATCTGTGGGATGCACTCGGCGACGGCGGGACGGCCCTGATGCCGCTGGACTCCTACGACTTCAGCCCCCACTACGGCTGGATGCAGGACCGCTACGGGATCAGTTGGCAGTTGATGCTCACCAACCCCGAGGGTGAACCGCGCCCGTTCATCACTCCGGATCTGTTGTTCGGTGGGCCAGCGCAGAATCGCGCCGCAGAGGCGGCTTCGTTCTATGTCGACACCTTCCCGGGCTCCCGGGTCGGCACGGATATGCGCTACCCAGTGCAGGCCGGTCCGGCGGCCCCGGGCAGCGTCATGTTCACCGACATCGAGGTCTTCGGTCAGTGGTTCGCCTTGATGGATTCTGCCGCTGACCAGGACTTCACCTTCAACCCAGCCGTGTCACTGATGATCCTGTGTGAGGATCAGCCCGAAATCGACCGCTACTGGGAGGCGCTCAGCAGGGTGCCCGAAGCCGAACAATGCGGCTGGTGCACCGACCAATTCGGTGTGAGCTGGCAAATCGTCCCCGCCAACATGGAATCCTTCATGACCACCCCCGATTCCTTCCCCAAACTCCTCTCCATGCGCAAGATCGACATCGCCGCCTTCACTGCCTAAACGCCTGGGTGCTAGATCCTCCACCGACTATGGGGGAGGATCTAGCACCTTGCAGCGTGAGCACCGGGTTGGGGTGCCGAGCCAGCCGTGGCGGTGGAGGATTGCGGCGAGGGTGGTGGCCACGGTGCAGGGAGTGGTGGTGACCATGCGCCAGGTGACACGGATGGTGGCGATGCCGTTGACGAGGTGAAGGCTGTCGCGTTGCAGATCGCGGTCGCGGGCGGTGCCGCGGTGGTAGGCGGCACCATCGAGTTCAACGATCACGCCGTAGTCGGGATACCAGGCATCGGTCTGGTATTCGCCGGTGGGGCTTGCTTGGCGCAGCGGGGTCGGTAGGCCGTGGGCGCGTTCGACGTCGCGAAGGTAGCGGGTCTCCAGGGGGCTCATTGCCCCGGCGCTGACCAGGTCGAGCGCCTCGGTGAGGAGCCGACGGTGCGGCAGTCTCGGGGTTGCGGCCATTACCCGACGAACATCCTCGGGTTTGAGTCGACCGAAGGCCGTCGCCTCGGCAATGAGGGTGGTGAGTTCATCGGCGGAGGACGCTGCGGCGAGATCGACGATGGTTTGGGCGGGGCGGGTGCGAGGCGGCTCCCCACCTCCAGGTCGGGCGGATCGCACGAACTCCCAGCGGTGGTCTCGGCGGACTTGAAGGCGCTTGGCCACATAGATGGTGATGGGGTCCGGTTCTCGTTTGAGCCAGCCGTGCAGATGAGCCGCCGAATCTCGACCGGCCACCGCTCCGGGTCCGCCAAGGAGCACTCCCGCCCAGACCCGTTGAACCCAGGAATCTGGCTGGGTCCGGTAGATACCTGCAGCGATGCGTCCCCAGCGCCCCTCACCGATCAACCGCTCAATAACCCGATCGGACACCCCGTGCCCGAGCACCTGCTCCCGGCTCAACGCGCCAGCCTGCACCCGGCTCAGCCGCACTAACCCCTCAGGAACCCCGACACGCGCATACACACCCCCACCCTCAGCACCCGGAACCCCCGTCGGTCACCGCACCAGCCAACTGTGGATTGTGTGCTAGATCCTCCACCGACTACGGGGGAGGATCTAGCACACAACAGGGTGGTCAGACGGCGGGGGACCAGTAGCAGCGCTTGGGGGAGGTGATTTGGCCGGCTTTCTTGAGTTCGGCCATGGCCTTGTCCACCTGCTTGCGGTCCAGGGCGGTCAGCTCGACGATCTTGCCGGCGTTCAACGGCTCACCGGCGGCGGTCATGGCGGCGAGTACTTGTTCAGCGTCACTCATGGGGCTTCCTTTCAACGGGTGGCCACAACATAGCCCGCCCGCTTCGAGGTGCGGAACTCGGCGTCCGCGGCGGGCTGTGGGGCCGGTAGGATTTCCCCTCGTGGCATTAACCATCGGCATCGTCGGACTGCCCAACGCCGGCAAGTCCACTCTGTTCAACGCGCTCACCCGCAACAACGTGCTCGCGGCGAACTATCCGTTCGCGACCATCGAACCCAATGTGGGTGTGGTCGGCGTACCGGATGAGCGTCTGCCCGTGCTGGCGAAGGTGTTCGGATCGGAGCGCATCGTGCCCGCCACGGTGAGTTTCGTCGACATCGCCGGAATCGTGAAGGGTGCCTCGCAAGGCGAAGGCATGGGCAATGCCTTCCTGGCCAACATTCGCGAAGCCGATGCGATCTGTCAGGTGACCCGGGTGTTCCGCGACCCTGACGTGACTCACGTCGACGGCGGTGTGAATCCCAGTAGCGATATCGAAACCATCCGTACGGAGCTGATCCTGGCCGACCTGCAAACCTTGGACAAGGCGCTGCCCCGGGTGGAGAAGGAAGCCCGTATCAAGAAGGAGAAGCAGCCGGTGCTGGATGCCTTCCAGGAGGCCAAGAAGGTCCTGGATTCCGGGGTTGGCGTGCACGCGGCCGGGCTGGACCTGGATCCGTTGCGCGAGCTGTTCCTGCTGACCGCCAAGCCCTACCTGTACGTGTTCAACTGCGACGCCGACGAACTAGCCGATACCGAACTGCTGGAGAAGATGAGGGCCCTGGTGGCCCCGGCCGAGGCCATCTTCTTGGACGCCAAGATCGAGGCCGAGCTTTCCGAACTGGAGCCGGAGGAGGCCGCGGAGTTCCTCGCCGAGATGGGCATCACCGAGCCGGGCTTGGACACTCTGGCGCGAGTCGGCTACGAGACCCTGGGCTTGCAGAGCTACCTCACTGCTGGCCCCAAGGAATCCCGCGCCTGGACCATCAAGAAGGGCGCGACCGCGCCGGAGGCCGCTGGTGTGATCCACACCGACTTCCAAAAGGGCTTCATCAAGGCCGAGGTGATCGGCTTCGACGATCTCGTCGCGGCTGGATCGGTGGCTGCAGCCCGTGCCGCGGGCAAGGCGCGTATGGAGGGCAAGGACTACGTCATGGCCGACGGCGACGTCGTGGAGTTCCGGTTCAGCAATAGGTGACGATGCGATGAGCGGACGGCCGGTCGAGCCGACAGATTCGAACTATGAGCGAGCGGCCGGGCGGATCGCGCTCTGGCTCGATCAAGCCGATCTGGTCTGGCTCAGCGGTCGGTGCGATTGCGACGACTCGACGCCGGAGGCGGATCGAGACCGCTGCGCACGGGTTCGGTTCCGTGCCAGTGCGGCGCTGCACAAGGCAGGGATCTCCCAGGCTTAGGGATTCGCCGAGATCGTCGTGGGGCGCGATTCGGGCCATCTATCGGCGAGACGTCGTGTCGAGCGAGGCACCGGCCGCCCAGCGGTGGGTTGTTGCACCCTGTCCTCAAGACCGCGGGCGATGCCGCGCTGAGCTAGCCGCCTAGCAGCCGCTGCGCCCGTCTTCGGAGGGTCGTGATGGACGGGGGTCCTGCAACAGATCAAGAATCTCAACCTGGCGGGTGAGGAAGGCGGCCTCATCGAAGTGCTTGCGTCGCAACCAACTGGTGACCTCAGTGCTGCACTTGCTGGCGTTGCAGGAGCGGCAAGCCGGCACCACATTCGTCAGCGTGTAGCGACCGCCATTGGCGATGGGCAGCATGCAGTCCTTCTGCAATGCCGTGTCGGTTGCGCCGCAGTAGGCGCAGCCACCCCAGGCTTCTACCAGTGCTGTCCACTGCTGGTCGGTGAGGTCGTGGGTCTTTCGGCTCAGGCGACGCTTGCGGCGACGGGCGTAGACCTTGGCTCGGCTCGTGCTCACTCAACTCAGGCTAGGGCCGCACGGATTCGTTGGGAGTCAACTCGCCGAACCCGTACTCACTCGGTGGTTGGTCCTTGTCGCTGAAGCGCGTTGGGCTGGCTAGGTTAGCGAGCATGGAGATCGCCCAGACCCCAGCCCCGCCCTATGTGGCGGTCATCTTCACCTCGCTGCGTACTGACGGAGATCACGGCTACGCCGAGATGAGTGAGCGCATGGTGGAACTCGCGCAACGCTACGACGGTTACCTCGGCATAGAGTCGGCTCGGGACGGGCTGGGCATCAGCGTCTCCTACTGGACGGATCACGCCGCTGCGCTGGCCTGGAAACTGGACGTGGATCATCTCGCGGCGCAACGCCTCGGTCGGGAACGTTGGTATTCGGCCTATCGAGTCAGAGTTGCTGAGGTGGTCCGCGACTACGGGTCTTGATCGGCGCATGTCACCGACGCCCGGGCATCCGCCAACGCCCTCGCCTAGGGGACGAGTCCTGCCAGGACGGCCGTCGTCATCACGATCAACATCACGCTGTCGATGCCGTGCACGATGACTCCCATCCAAAAGCTGCGGTAGCGCCGTGCGGCCCAGGCGATGCCGAAGCTGCTCAGGACCATTGCCGGTAGCGCCCAGATCTTGTGCACGTGATAGAGCCCGAAGAGCACCGTGTTGGCCACCCAATCCCAGCGGCCGAAAACCCCGGCCATGCGCGGCAGGAGCACGCCTCGAAAGAGCAGTTCCTCACCCAGGAGATAGTTGAAGAGGCAGCTCACGATCAGCAGCGCGAGGATCCACCATTGGCCGCGAAACTGAGGGTCGGCGAGGCCTTGGATGTAGGTGTAGGCAGGCTGAGGAATCGCCGAAACGAGGCGTGCCCACAGGTCGACCAAAGGTGTGGCGAGCCAATCGCCGAATTGATTGACGGCGATGGCCGGAATCGCCCACAAGTACAAGGATCGTCTCGGTAGGCCCGTCTTGGGATCGGACGGTGGCTGCAGCCAGATTCGCTTGCGCAGGGACTTCCAGTGGAGTCCTCCCGGTTCGGCGCGCAGTAGCAGCAACGCCAGCACGAACTGCCAGATCATGCCTGCCACCATCGCAATCCAGAACACCAAGCCGGGGTGCAGTTGGGTGTGCGGAATTACAGCGGGGACCACGACAAATGCGAGTACGCCCATAGGGAGGGTTGCTGCCGCCCAGATACCCAAAATGGCAGCGAGTGAGTATTGCCGTGGGGTGGTGTTGAGCGCGGTCAGCTGTGTTGTGGAATCGGTCATGGACACAGCCTGGCTTGCCCGCACGCCACCGCGCGTCGTCGCGAGGTGGGGCCTTTTGCCTTGTCTGTTACGGCTTGCGATGGGGGCGGAATCCTCCTCAGGTAGGACGCTTCAGTGCCGTTGACCACTTAGGTTGGCGTCGTGAAGTCTCTGCCTGCGTTGACGCGGCTCGGCTGGATGCCTGCGGCCGTCGCGATGATGGCCGCCGTCTGTCTGGCGGAGGTTGCTCTTCGACCCGAACTGACCGCGGACGGACCCGCGCCTCTGGTTGCGCTTGCTGCATTGTGGTGCTTGGTCCTCCCGCTGCTGGCGTGGCGCAGGCTTCCGTTTGCCATTCCGGTGGCGGTGTGGATTTGGGCCGCCATTTTGTCCTTCGTCGCGGAACGGTTGGTGATTGGTTCTTTCGGCGCCTACCTGGCCGGCATCACCGCAGCCTTCTTGCTGGGTAGTCTCAAGGACTCTCGCAAGGCTCGGATCGGGCTGGTGGTCGTCGTGGTGTGCTCGGTGCTGGTGGTGCGCGGAGATACCGCCTTGGCGCCGACGTCACTGATCTTCTTTCCGGCGTTCTTCTCCTTGGCTTGGTTTGTTGGTCTGACGGCGCGGACGCGGGTGGAGCAGGCTGAGGCGGCCGAGCAACGGGCTGTGCTCGCTGAGCTGACCCGCGAGTCGGAGGCGCGCACTGCGGTGGCCGAAGAGCGTGCCCGCATCGCTCGGGAACTCCATGATGTGGTGGCCCATTCGTTGAGCGTGATGGTGTTGATGGTGGGAGCCGTGCGGCAGCGAATCCCGGCCGATCGAGGTGATGACCGCGAAGCGCTTCGTGAGGTCGAAGATGTCGGACGTCGGGCGCTGGGGGACATGCGGCGACTATTGGGGGCCGTCTCCGGCGATGACGGCGTCGCAAAACGGACTCCACAACCTACTCTGGACGACCTGCCTGCGCTGGTCGAGCAACTGCAGCGAGCTGGACTGGATGTGACGCTCTCGATAGAGCCGTCGCCTGCGGCCCTCGCGCCTGCAGTGGCGTTGTCGGTCTACCGGATCGTTCAGGAGGGGCTGACCAATGTGGTCAAGCATGCTCAGGCAAGCCGGGCCGAGGTGAGCATTGATTACGAGGCCGGGGATCTGGTGGTGGCTATCCGAGACGACGGTATGGGGCCCGGTGACTCCGACGGCAAGGGACGTGGCCTCCTCGGGATCGCCGAGAGGGTCAAGATCCTGGGTGGGTCGATTCAGGCCGAAGCCGCTGCGGACGGCGGCTTCGCGCTGATCGCACGAATCCCGGTCGGCGCAGGTGAGCGATGAGCGTCCGGGTGGTGGTAGCCGACGATCAGGCCATGGTTCGGGCTGGGTTTCGGATGCTGCTCGCCGACCAAGCCGACATCGAGGTAGTGGGGGAGGCGAGCACGGGAGCCGAGGCGGTTTCGCTGGTGAAGCGCCTGCGACCCGATGTGGTCTTGATGGACATTCGTATGCCGGGGTTGGACGGGTTGGCGGCCACGCGTCAGATCCTGGCTGACGATCCTGACGCCCGCGTGCTGATCCTGACCACCTTCGACCTGGATGAATATGTCTACGACGCGCTTCGGATCGGTGCCAGCGGCTTCGTTCTCAAAGACGACCCCGTCGAGCAATTGCTGGCTGCGATCCGCGTTGTCTCCAACGGGGAGGCTCTTCTGTCGCCGTCCGTCACTCGCCGGGTTATCGCGGCTTTTTCTCGCCAGACCAGGGCGCCCCGTCCGCCAGCGTTGGCCGATCTCACGACCCGGGAATGGGACGTGTTGCGCGGCATCTGCAAAGGCCAGTCGAACGCCGAGATCGGAGCCGAACTGTGGATCGGTGAGACCACGGTCAAGACCCACGTCACTCACATCTTGGCAAAGCTGGGCCTGCGAGATCGGGTCCAAGCGGTGGTCATGGCGTATGAGACTGGACTCTTCGACGCCGATTCCGACGCTGAACGCGAGCCCCGCTGGGGATCAAGCTAGCCGATAGCGAGGGCGTGCTTGACTACGGGTTTTGTTCGACCCTCAGCCGCGGAACCCGGCATAGAAGACGGCCAACACGAATCCCACGAGCGAATAGAGTCCGAAGAGCCAACGAATCGGTGACAGTACGGACTCGACCACACTCATCAGGGCCAACACGGCCAGGGCTAAACCCAGGTAGAGCCCGTAATCCGGAGCAGGGATTCCGATCACCGATGCTGCGGCCAGAACCAGGACGGCCATGCCGCCGAGGAACTCCAACAAGCCACGAATGTGGCTGATCGCGGTGCGCCATCGCGGGTAGGGAATGGCTCGGCGTCCGCCCTTCGGCGCTGGACGCACCTTTTCGATCCCGGCCAGCACAAACCACAGCCCTGTCGCTACGGCAACATAGACGTCGAGACTGATGGCGCTGAGCATTGCGCACCCCCTCCGGCCAGAGCAGTTTAGGGGTTAAGGCCTGTTCAGGCCCAGCTTCACCGCCGTTAATGTGGATGTCAGAGGGCGGGACTGCTGCGTTGGCGCTTCAGTTCGCTGCGACGGTGTTTGCTCAGCAGGCGTCGTTCGACCGCGGCCCTGCTCGGACGGGTCGCTCGGCGGCGCGGTGGCGGCGGAGCCAATGCGGCGCGCAGGATGTCGGCCAAACGCTCGCGGGCTTCGCGCCGATTGCGTCGCTGGGAGCGGAATATTGCGGCATCGATCGTGATGACGGTGCCGTCCAGCCGGGAAGCCAGCCGAGTGAGCAACTGCTGGCGTTGGGCCTCGGTGAAGGCGGTGGAGGCGGCGATATCGAAGGACAACTGCACGCGAGAATCGGCGGTGTTGACCCCTTGTCCGCCCGGGCCGGAGGCGTGCGAAAAGCGCTCCGTCAGCTCTGCTGCCGGGATCTCTGCTCCGTCCGGGATGCCGGGGCCGGGGGTGATGCGCACGTCGAACACCGAACCACGGTAGCGGGCGGGCAGCCGATGTGGCGGTCAGTGATGGAGGTCGGGCACCGCTTCCGGGTCGTGCTTGGGCAGGAAGAATGCGCCCACGATCGTCAGCAGCCACAGCCCACCGACCACCAGGAACGAGACGCGCGCACCGGAGGCGAGGGCAGTCTCGGCGTCGACACCGACGGCAGCAGACGCGCTGACCGTGGCCATGATGGTGACGAACAATGCGGTGCCGGCCGCACCGGCAACCTGTTGCACGGTGCCCACCATGGCTGAGCCGTAGCTGTACAACTGGTGGGGTAGTGCCGACAGGCTCGTCGTGAACAGCGGGGTCATCATGAAAGCCAATCCCAGACTCAGCACCAGATTGGCCGCCAGAATGTGCCACCACGGGGTCGTCGTGGAGATGGTCGCGAAGATGGCGAAGCCACCGGTGACGACAATCGCGCCGGGAATCACCAGCTTGCGGGCGCCGACCTTGTCATAAAGCCGACCCACCACCGGGCCCAACAGGCCCATCAGCAGGCCACCGGGCAACAGCATCAAGCCCACGGCAAGGGGTTCGAGGTGGAGCACCTGTTGCAGGATCAGTGGGGTGGCGATGATGGAACCGAACAGCACCATCATCACGACCGCCATGATCGACACTGCGATGGTGAAGGTCGGGTAGGTGAAGGTGCGCAGGTCGAGCAAGGCGGCGTCGCTGCGTTGCAGGAGTAGCTGCCGGATGATGAATCCGGTCAAGCTGAGGGCGCCGATGGCGAGGGCGGTCGCCAGTTCCCAGGCCGGAATCAGAGAGTTGCCGATCAGGCTCAGCCCATAAACCAGCCCGCCGAAGCCGAGCCCGGCCAGTGGAATGCTCCAGCCGTCGAGGCGCACCTTGCGCGGCTCGTTGAGGTTGGGAACCAGCCGCAGCCCCACCAGCAGGATCGTCACCGCGATGGGCAGCACCATGACGAAGACGAAGCGCCACGGCAGGAACTGCAGGATGATCCCCGAGACGGTCGGGCCGAGGGCCGGCGCGGTCGCGATCACCAAGCTGATGGTGCCCATCACCCGTCCGCGCATGTGGGGCGGCACCAGCTCCATGACGGTGGTCATCAGCAGCGGCATCATGATGGCGGTTCCCGAAGCCTGGACGATGCGTCCGACCAGGAGTAGTTCGAAGCCCGGGGCTAGTGCGGCGATGGCAGTGCCTGCGCTGAACAAGGTCATGGCCAGGCCAAATGCTTGGCGGGTGGTGATGCGTTGTAGCAGCCAACCGCTGATCGGAATGATCACGGCCATGGTGAGCATGAAGCCGGTGGTCAGCCACTGCGCGGTGCGCTCGGTGATGCCGAGGTCGGTCATGATGCGCGACAGCGCCACATTCATGGCGGTTTCATTGAGAATGACCACGAAGGCGCCCACCAGCAGGACGCCGAGCACGGTCAGGGTGCGGGCAGGCAGTTTCGCCGAGTCGGGCGCGGCGTAAGCAGCCTGGTCGTCTTCAGTGCTGGTGGCCAGATCGGGAGTACTCATGGGTTCCTTGGGATTGACTTGCGGGCCTCGTGGGCATCGCACAGCGGCGTCACGAGACACTCTTTCAGCACCGGACCGGCCCCGAGTATTCCTGTCAGCGCCAGGTTGATAATCGGGGCCGGAATTGGTTGGCCGTTTGCTCGCTCGCTGCGTGAGCGTCGAACTGCGTCTTTGCTGGGCACAGGAGTTGCTGCGTCCAGCTACTCGAGGTCCCCAACGAGCGGGGCACCGTGGAGTGCGTCGGTGCGGCGAGCTGCGGCTATTGCGACATCGAAGCCCGCGTCGGGATCCTTGACTAACTGTTCGGTCGCGATGGCGTGAGCGCGCACCGCGGTGCGGGGGTGCTGCTTGGCGCGCACGATCACCGGGGTAGCGGCATCGCCCAGAGCGGCCAGGGCTCGGCTGAGACCGCGCTGCATTGCTCGATCACCGCGGCCGAACTGGCTGGCCAGCACTTCGGCCAGTGCGGCGGCCTCCCCGTCCGGCACGAGGGCTGCGGCGGCCCGCCAAGCAGCGAGCGCCACCTGGTCGTCGGGGTCGGTGAGGAATGCCGTGGTGATCGCCGGCCAGGCGCGTTGATCGCCCAGCTTGGACAGGGTGTGCAGCGCCTGAGCCCGAGCTTGCGGGATGGCCGAGTTCAGCTCCGGAAGGACCCGCTCCAGCGTGAGCGTGCGATCGTGATTGATCAGCGCCCAGGTGAGCATGTCGCGCACGAAGAAGTCCGGCTCGACGGCGCAGTGTTCGACCAGGACCTCGATGTAGGCATCCTGCGGACGCGTCCCGGCTGCCATTGCGGTGTTCATCCGGTCCGTGGCGGACTCCGCCTGGAGCGCAGCCCGGAGTCGGTTTACGGTCTCTTCGATCTGGTTGTTGGTCACGTCGTATACCTCCGCCGCCTAGTGAAGACCTTTCCGTAACGAGAAGGTCAAACTGGCGTTCGAGATTGCCTGTGGCCCGACGCCGTTGATAGATATAGCAAATGCTATATTTGACTCATGTCTGAGAGTCTGGCCCAGGTTGCTCGCCGCTGTGACGACACTGTCCGCCGTGCGCGCGAAGAGTTGATTCAGGTCGTTCGCGCTGCTGCGGCGTCCGGTATGACCCAGAAGCAGATCGCGGCCGAGATTGGCCGCAGTCAGCCGGAGGTGTCGCGCCTGCTTCACTTCTGCGGAACCTCGCCCCTCGGTCGCCGCCTGCGCAAGAATGCTGCGGCCATTCAACACCTGGTGGCCGAGGCTGGGGGAGGCGATCTGCGGGTGTTCGGCTCGGTCGCAACTGGGCGTGATCAGGACGATTCAGACATCGATCTGCTCTTCACTCCGTCGGAGCCCCTGAGTTTGATGCGACTCGGGCGGCTTGAACACGACATCAGTCACCTGGTGGGCGTCAAGGTTGATTTGGTCCCCGATTCCGCCCTGAAGCCGAACCTGCGGGAACGTGTCCTTGCTGAGGCAGTGGCGTTGTGAGCCGGTCAACGGATGAGGTGCTGGCTGATGCGCTACAACACCTCGAAGCCGTCCAGGGGTACGCGTCTCGTGGGCTCAGCGATCAGATGGCCGTCGATGCCATTTGCATGCGTCTGTCTGCGGCCATCGAGGTGCTCGCTAGTCTCGACTCCGGGGTTCGTGAGCAGCTTTTCGGCGATGACTGGGCGCTCATGTGGGGCATGCGCAACCGTATCGCCCACGGTTACCTACTCCTCGACTCGGGAATCATCCACCAGACCGTTGCTGAGGATGTTCCGATCATCGTGCGCCGCCTGGCGACGGAAGTGCGAGGCGGTAGGGGCTGATGGAGTGCCGTGGTTGAGGCGAGATGGTGCAGCGGCCTGGATCCCCGAGTGATACCAGCTTGGTATCATCGTGGCTATGGCGATGACTCTGCGATTGACTCCCGACGACGAGCAGGCGCTTGCCCTGCTGGCCGAGGCTGAGGGTGTGAGCAAACAAGAGGCGACCGTTCGGGCAATCCATGAGGCGGCTGCGCGTCGGCTTCGCCGCGACAAAGTCGCTGCGCTGTCGGCTGCAGCTCGGGATCGCTACGCCAACCTGCTCGACCGACTCGGCCAGTGATCGAATACCTCAACCTCGAGGATGTCCTCAGCCTGATTGAGGACCTCGGCGTCGGGCCTATCCGCGACATCGGGCTACTCGATTCAGCCGTGCACCGTCCGGCCGTCAGCGTGTTTGGGGCCGACGCCTACCCCAGCATCGACGAGAAGGCTGCGGTGCTCCTGGAATCCCTGGTGAGCAACCACGCCCTCGTCGACGGCAACAAGCGCATCGGCTGGCTGGCCACCGTCGTGTTCTACGGACTCAACGGCATTACCCTCGACACACCAGACGATGATGCCTACGACCTCGTTGTCGCCATTGCGAGTGGCGCTAGCAGTCACGAACAAGCGGCTGAGTTGCTCGCGACCTGGCACTGACCGTCCAGCGTTCTGGCGTGGGGCGAGAATCCAACGATGAGTATTACGTCCTCGATCTTGTAGATGAGGCCTTGGGCGAGAAGGCGCTGCGTCAACATCGCTTCGACTGGCTACTCGGCGATCCGGGCAAGTCGGGGCGACGTGACAAGCTGCCCGTGGACGGCTATTGGCCGAGAGCCAACATTGTTGTGGAGTATCGCGAGCTGCAGCGCGCGCTCTACGACGCCCGGCGAGACGAACTGATCCCCGAGCACCTGCACTGCCGTCGCGTGTGCGCGAAGCGCTCTCGGCAGGGCGTTGATGCGAGGCGTGGACCGTTGGGGCGACGCAACCGCGATGTGGGTATCGATGCCAACGAGTGTTCCGAATCTTCTTGTTGGTGTGTAGCCCTTGGGCTAACCGTTGCTGGATGTCAGCATCACCTACATGGAGAACGAGTGGATTGTCGCGCCCAAACAGACGCACGGACTTTCTGGCGAGGAGGAGTTCATCGGCTGCGATTCTCGCGTGCTCGACTTCTGGCGGTTTGCGATGTCCGACCTGCGCATGAACAACGTTCGGGGGTACCTGGCGGAGTTTCTCGTGGCGAAGGCTGTCGGCGCTGGTGGGCTGCGGATTGAGTGGGATGCCTATGACGTCCTCTCTCCTGACGGGGTGAAGATTGAGGTGAAGTCAGCGGCCTACCTTCAGGCGTGGGATCAACGACAGCTGTCGCGGATCAACTTCGCTGGCCTGCGCGGACGCACCTGGACACCGCAGGACGGAGAGTCGCCCGAGGCCACCTACAACGCGGACGTCTATGTCTTTGCGCTCCACACTGCGAAGACTCATGCGGCCTACAACGCCCTCGATCTGAGCCAATGGACCTTCTGGGTGCTGCCGCGTGAGGAGCTCGCCTCCCGGGGTCTCGGCTCGATCAGCCTCTCCACTGTGAAGGCGGCTGCCACGAATACAACGCTGTACGAAGCCTTGGGCCAGACGATTCGCCGTGCGGCAGGCCTCGACCAGTGAGCAACGGCCTGAAGTGAAGTCTGCTGCCGATGAGGTCGCTGGCTTCGCCCCAGCCGTCTGAGTCCGTCGATTTCGCGATCCGTAGTTCCCATGGTCTGACCCAAGCACTGCGCTCCAGGTGTGAAAAACTGGACCCCGGCCCAAGGGCGGGCTGACATGTGTCTTGAGGGAAGGCTGACTGATGACCGAGTTGATCTGGAGCGAACTGGACCAGCGAGCAGTAGACACTGCACGCATCCTCGCCGCCGACGCTGTGGAGAAGGTCGGCAACGGGCACCCCGGCACCGCGATCTCCCTGGCTCCGCTGGCGTACCTGCTCTACCAGAAGGTGATGCGGCATGATCCGTCCGACCCCCGCTGGGTCGGACGCGATCGCTTCGTGCTGTCCATCGGGCACTCCTCGCTGACCCAGTACACCCAGCTGTACCTGGCCGGTTTCGGCCTCGAGTTGGACGACCTGAAGGCGCTGCGCACCGAAGGCTCGTTGACCCCCGGACACCCCGAGTATGGCCACACCGCCGGCGTCGAGGTGACCACCGGTCCGCTGGGTGCGGGCGTGGCCAACGCAGTCGGTTTCGCCATGGCCGGACGCCGCGAACGCGCGCTGCTCGACCCGAACACCCCGCTCGATCAGCCCTCGCCGTTCGACCACCACGTCTACTGCATCACCGGTGACGGCTGCATGCAGGAAGGCCCCGCCTCCGAAGCGTCCTCGCTGGCCGGCACCCAGAAGCTGGGCAACTTGATCGTCATCTACGACGACAACCGCATCTCCATCGAAGGCGAAACCTCCATCGCGTTCACCGAGGACGTCGCCGCCCGCTACGCCGCCTACGGCTGGCATGTGCAGCACGTCGACTGGACCGGCGGCGGCACCAGCTACTCCGAAAATGTCGAGGCGCTCCACGACGCCATCGAGGCGGCCAAGGCAGTCACCGACCAGCCGAGTTTCATCAAGCTGACTACCGTCATCGGCTGGCCGCTGCCCACTAAGGCTGGCGACCACAGCGTCCACGGCGCCAAGCTCGGCGGTGAGGAAATCGCCGGGCTGAAGTCCGAACTCGGCTTCGACCCCGCGGTCGCCTTCCCCGCCGAGGCCGATGTCCTCGCTCACACCCGCAACAACGCCGCCGCCCGCGCAGCCGCAGCCAAAGCCGAATGGACCCAGGCCTACGACGCCTGGCGTTCGGCCAACCCCGCCCAGGCCGAGTTGTTCGACCGGCTCGCCGCCGGCATCGTCCCCGACCTGTCGGACGCCCTGCCGGTCTTTGCGCCCGGCAAGAAAGCCACCCGCGCCGCGTCCGGCGAGGTACTGACCGCCATCGCCGACGTCATGCCGGAGTTGTGGGGCGGCTCGGCCGATCTGGCCGGCTCCAACAACACCACCATGAAGGGCCAGAAGTCGTTCCTGCCGCCGGAGCGCTCCAGTCACGAATTCAGCGGCGACTTCTCCGGCCGGGTGCTGCACTTCGGCATCCGCGAGCACGCCATGGGCAACATCCTCAACGCCATCAACACCGGACTGACCCGTGCCTTCGGCGGCACCTTCCTGGTCTTCGCCGATTACATGCGCGGCAGCGTCCGGTTGGCCGCCTTGCAGAAGATTCCGACCATCTTCGTGTGGACGCACGACTCGATCGGCGTCGGCGAGGACGGCCCCACCCACCAGCCCATCGAACACGTCGCATCCTTGCGGATCATGCCCGGCATCGACGTGATCCGTCCGGCTGATGCCAACGAGACCGCCCAGGCCTGGGCGCTGGCCTTGTCGCACACCGACCGGCCCAGTGCGCTGATCCTGTCCCGCCAGGACCTGCCGATCATTGATCGTGACGCCGCCGGTGTCGCCCCGGCCACCGACGTCGCCAAGGGCGCCTACACCCTCGTCGACGCCGACGGCGAGCTCAAGGTCGTCATCATCGCCACCGGCTCTGAGGTCTCGGTCGCCCTGGACGCCCGCGACGCCCTGCAAGCCGAAGGCATCGGCACCCGCGTGGTGTCGGCACCCTGCCTGGAATGGTTCAACGCTCAGCCTGACGACTACCGCGCCGCTGTGCTGCCCGACGGCGTGGCTAAGGTGGCAGTCGAGGCCGGAGTGCCCTACGGCTGGCGGGAGTACGTCGGCCAGTCCGGCGAGATCGTCGGCATCGATCACTTCGGTGAGTCGGCCGCGGGCGCAGTGCTGTTCGCCAAGTACGGCTTCACCGCCGAGAACGTGGTCGCCCATGCCAAGACCGCTACGGCCCGGCTCGGCTGAGATTGGTTAACACCGACACTGCCAAGCACGTCAGAGCCAATGCTCTCCTGCTGCTGACCGCTGCCCTGTGGGGCTTCGCTTTCGCCGCCCAGCGGGTCGGCGCGGGCCTGATGGGGCCGTTCACCTTCACCGCCATTCGGTTCGCCCTGGGGGTGCTCGTGCTGCTGCCGATCATCTGGGTGGTCTCGGCCCGACGCCAGGTGTCCTGGGAACGTCGACGCGGCTACTGGAAGGCAGCACTATTACCCGGCGTGGTGACCGGCACAGTCCTCACCGTGGCGATGAACCTGCAGCAGACCGCCCTGATCTGGGTGCCGGCCGGCACTGCGGCCTTCATCACCGGGCTGTACATGGTCTTCGTTCCGGTCATCGCGGCTTTCCGCGGTCACCGCAGTGCGCTGTCCACCGTCGTCGGCGTGGTGTCTTCCGTGATCGGGTTGTACCTGATCAGCGGCACCAATGGGTTCGGGCTGGGCCTCGGCGAAATCATGCTGGTGGCCTCGGCGGTGATCTGGGCGGTGCACATCCTGCTCGTGGAGAGCTTCAGTGCGAAGCTGTCCACGCTGCGCTTCGCTGCGGTGCAGTTCATCACCTGTTCGGTGTTCAGCGCCGTGATCGCGTTGTTCGCCGAGCCGACGCCGTTCACCGGCATCGCGGAAGCCTGGTGGCCGCTGGTTTACGGCGGGGTGTTCTCCGTGGGAGTGGCCTTCACGCTGCAGGTGGTCGCCCAACGCGACGCGCTGGCTGCTCATGCGGCGCTGATCCTGGCCATGGAGTCGGTCTTCGGCGCCCTGGGTGGCGCGATCTTCCTCAGCGAATCGATGACGCTGCGTGGCTATCTGGGAGCCGCCCTGATGGTCATCGGCATGGTCGTCGCTCAACTCGGCATCGTCCGCGCCCAGCGAGCGGTACCGCCGTCAGGCACTCCCGCCCCGCTGTGAACGACGTCGGGGTGGGGGAGGAGGCATCACCCGCCACGCTTGGACCTGCTCCCAGGTGAGTTCGTGCTCGGTGCCGTAGCGGTCCTGCAGGCGCAGCGTCCCTTCGGCGTTGGTCACGATGTAGCCGATCACTTCATGAGGGCCATCGGTGGCCGTATACCGAACAGTGATGCGAGTTCCTATCTCGGGATCGTGGCGTTCCACTACCGTTGTCCTCCGTAACTCGTACAGTTGGCGACGAGGTTAGTATCCCGAAGTGAGGAGCCCTAATGGCATACGTGATCACCGATCCGTGCGTGGATGTGAAAGACAAGGCGTGCGTTGAGGAATGCCCCGTCGACTGCATCTACGAAGGAACCCGCACGCTGTACATCCAGCCGGATGAGTGTGTGGACTGCACCTCGTGTGAGCCTGCGTGCCCGACCGAAGCGATCTTCTACGAAGACGACGTTCCTGCCGATCAGCAGCAGTTCATCGCGATCAACAAGGAATTCTTCGACGAGATCGGCTCGCCCGGCGGCGCTGCTGACTTCGGCGTCTTCGACGGCGACCACCCTGCGGTCGCCGCGCTGCCCCCGAAGGGATGATCGGCGGGCTGGCTGCCAGCCTGCCCGACTTCCCCTGGGATTCTTTGGCTGAGGCCCGGCAACGGGCCTCAGCCCACCCTGACGGCCTCGTCGACCTCTCTGTCGGCACGCCTGTCGATTCGACCCCTCGGGTGATTCGCGAGGCGCTGGTCGCACATGCTGATGCGCCCGGCTACCCCACGACGTGGGGCACGCCACAGTTGCGCATTGCCATCATCGACTACCTGCAACGTCGGTGGTCGGCGGTGTCCTTGACCGACACCAATGTGCTGCCGGTTATCGGCACCAAGGAACTGGTCGCGCTGCTGGGTTTCCAACTCGGGCTCGGCTCCACCGACGTGGTGGTCATACCCACCACCGCCTATCCCACCTATGACGTGGGCGCACGGCTGTGCGGTGCGCGCCCGGTGCCCCAGGACGATCCCGCCCAGATCGCCGATCTCAAACCATCCCTGATCTGGATCAACTCCCCGGCCAACCCGCACGGACGCATCCTGTCGGTGGACGAAACCCGTGCCTGGGTGGCGGCCGCGCGCGCGGCCGGTGCTGTGCTGGCCAGTGATGAGTGTTACGGCGAGTTCGGCTGGGACGCCGAGCCGGTTTCGATTCTCGATCCGCGGGTCAACGACGGCTCCCTCGACGGGCTGCTGGCGGTCCACTCGCTGTCGAAGCGATCAAACATGGCCGGTTATCGCGCCGGATTCGTCGCCGGTGACGCCGCTGTGATCGCGCCCCTGCTCGAAGTGCGCAAGCACTCCGGTGAGATGCTCCCCACACCGATCCAGGCGGCCATGGCCGCCGCTCTGAACGACGACGATCATGTCGCCGAGCAACGCCGCCGCTACCTCGCCCGACGTGAACTGCTGCGTCCCGCACTGGAAGCGGCCGGCTATCGCGTCGAACACTCCGAGGGGTCGCTCTACCTGTGGTGCACTCGCGACGAGGACTGCCGCGCCAGCGTCGATCACCTCGCCGGTCTGGGCATCCTGGTGGCGCCCGGAGACTTCTACGGCCCCGCCGCGGGACGCTTCGTCCGTGTGGCGCTGACCGCGACCGACGACCGGATTGAGTCAGCGGCTGCTCGGTTGACCGCGCATCCGGGCCGCTGATTTCGGGTATCTATCCTGGAGGTGACGAAAGGAGTCATCCATGCGGCGCTGGGTGTCACGGGTGGTGTTGGGGGCGATCACCCCGGTGAGTCTGTTTCTGCTCGGTTGGTGGATCCCCTACCTCGTCGGTGCGGTTGATCTGGTCGCGTTTTTGGCCCCGATCGGCCTGGTACTCGGGCTGATCGCGGACGCAACGCTGCTCCGCAACCGGTTGGATCGCTTGTACAGCCTGTCGGTGCCGATTCAGGCCGCCATCGCCGCCTTCTACACCGTCATGATCTACGGCTTCTTCATGGGTCTGCCGATCCCGGTTCTGTTGGTGAGTTTGGGGTGGGGCTATGTGGCTGTTCAGACCGCGGCCGGCGGCAGCGCCGAATCCGGACAGGCCCGTTGGAGCGCTATCGGATCAGCGGCACTGATGCTGGCAGCCTGCGCAGCAACGGCCTGGTTGGCTTTCCGTGAACCGTGGATCGCCGACGAGGTTCGAGGAATGCTCGGCTTGACCGTCACGCCGTCGCTCGCCGCGCTCGTGCTCGCCGCCGCGGTGGGCGGATTGGCGTTGGTCGCAACCGCCTACGCGATCCCGGCCGTCTTGATCGCCCGGCATCGCCGTCGCTTCACTGGCTCGATCGCTGCTTCGTAGTAGAACCGGTCAGCGCGCGGCGAAACTGAGTTGCACCTCGGTCGCCGACGACGGCGCGGCCGAACTCCAGGTGGCGAGCTGGTAGGTCGACAAGGTCCAGGTGGCGTCGCCGACTCGCACCGAACTGAGCCCGTAGTCGCCACTCACCGCGATCGCTTGATGCGCAACCGCCCAGGCGTCCTGGGGGTTCTTCGCGGCGACCACCAGCCCGTCAGGAGTCGAGGTCACGGCGATCTTCTTGCCTAGTGTCTTGGTGAGGAAACTCTTCATGCCCTCTGGATCCGCGGCGGCCGGATCGTTGATCACGCAGCTGAACGAAGCCGGTGTCTCCCCGGTCAGCGAACTGGCCAGCGTTCGAGCCCGCTCGACGTGCTTGCGATAGGCCTCCGGATAGGCGCTGCGCTGGACGGCCTGGGCGACATCATTGAGGTCACGGGTGTCCCACTTCCGCACCTTGACCAGCGCCTTGTAGAAGGCGGTCGACGAATACCACGGGTCCATCACCTGCTCCGGCGTGCCCCATCCTTGGGAGGGGCGCTGCTGGAACAGCCCGAGCGAATCGGAGTGACCGTAGTCGAGATTGCGAATGTCGGATTCCTGAAAAGCGGTGGTCAGGGCGATGCTGGCCGCCCGCGGCTTGAGACCGCGCTTGATCGACACCCCCGCGATGATCGCAGCATTGCGCGCCTGCTCCGGATCGATGGTGGCGGTATTGCCGTTCACCGTGGCCGTGCAGCGATCCGCCAAGGGCAGCGGTTCGTGCTGAAAGCTACTCCACAGCGACGTGGCGCCCACGAAGACCGCTATCGCCACCGCGATAGCTGCCAACGACCACCACAGTGCGCGGACGGTTGTCACCGAGGCCTCAGTTGGCGTGCAAGGCGGCGTTCAACTCCACACCGGCCTTCTCGCCGCGGGTGTGCGCCATCACGGCGCCACTGATGGAGTGCCGCAGGAACAGCAGGCTGCTTTGGCCGCTGAGCTGGGCGGCTTTGGCGACGGCACCGCCGGGCAAGGTCACCTTGGTGCCGGCCGTCAAATACAGCCCGGCTTCAACCACGCAGTCGTCTCCGAGTGAGATGCCCACCCCGGATTCGGCGCCCAACAGGCAGCGCTCACCGATGGTGATCTGTTCCGAGCCGCCTCCGGACAGCGTGCCCATGATGGAGGCACCCCCGCCGATGTCGGTGCCATTGCCGACTACCACACCGGCTGAGATCCGCCCCTCGACCATCGAGGTGCCCAGGGTTCCGGCGTTGAAGTTCACGAAGCCCTCATGCATCACCGTGGTGCCCTCAGCCAGGTGCGCCCCCAGACGCACCCGGTCGGCGTCACCGATACGCACCCCACTGGGCGCCACGTAGTCGACCATGCGAGGGAACTTGTCGATGGCATGGACGGTGATCTGACCGTGCGCGGCCCGCAACCGCAGCCGAGTCTGTTCGAAACCGTCCACCGCACACGGGCCCACCGAGGTCCACACCACATTGTTCAGCACCCCGAAGATGCCGGTCAGGTCAATGCTGCGCGGCGCGCACAGTCGCCAACTCAGCAGATGCAGCCGCAGGTAGGCGTCCGGGACGCTCGCCGGGGCGGCGTCCAGATCGATCTCGACGAACTGCAACTCGGTACGTACGCCGCGCACCGGGTCAGCGCCCACCAAAGCAGTGAGCTCGGCCGGCGCTTCGGCGCCGAGGCTTTCGCCGAGGGCGGGCGAGGGGAACCAGGTATCGAGGACGGCGCCGGATTCGTGAACTGTGGCCAGCCCCCAGCCATGTGCGGATCGGGTCATGCCGCCAGCCTACTGGTCCGTCCCAGCCGCTCCCGTAAAGCGCAGGCGCTCCCGAACCTTCGGGAGCTTCTGGTCCTTTTGGGAGCGTCTGGACGGAGAGTGGGGGCAGTAGGGTGAGCGGTATGGAGTTGGGGGTTGGCGGGGACCTGGTGGGGCTGTTTCGGCAACTGCTGGACGTGCCGTCGGTGAGTGGGGACGAAACCCAACTGGCCGACTTGGTGGAGGCGGCGCTTCGGGCGATGCCGCACCTGACGGTTGCTCGCGACGGAGACACCGTTATCGCCCGCACCGAGACCGGACGCCCCGAACGGGTGCTGATCGCCGGGCACCTGGACACGGTTCCCATCGCCGACAATCTGCCGTCCTGGGAGGACGGCGACCTCATCTATGGCCGCGGCGCTGCCGACATGAAGGGCGGGGTGGCCGTGCAGCTGGCTGCTGCCGCCGCACTGAACAGCCCCAACCGTGACATCACCTGGGTCTTCTACGACCACGAGGAAGTCGCCGCCGAACTCAACTCACTCAACCGGATCGCAGCCGAGCATCCCGAGTGGTTGGACGCCAATTTCGCGGTGCTCATGGAACCGACCTCGGCGATGATCGAGGGTGGTTGTCAGGGCACGCTTCGTTTCACCGTCGCCACTGAGGGTGTGGCCGCACACTCAGCCCGCGCCTGGCTGGGTCGCAACGCGATCCACGATGCCGCCGACATTCTGAACCGGCTTGCCGCCTATCGGCCTCGGGAGGTCACCGTCGACGGATTGGTCTACCGCGAGGGGCTCAACGCCGTCGGGATCAATGGTGGTATTGCAGGAAATGTGATCCCGGACCGGTGTGAAGTGACGGTCAACTTCCGCTTTGCGCCCGATCGCGATGAGGCTGCGGCCAAGGATCACTGTCGAGAGGTGATGGCCGGCTGGGACCTGGAGTTCACCGACTTCGCGCCAGCAGCGCGGCCGGGGCTTGATCGGCCGATCGCCCAGGAGTTCGTGGCAGCCGTGGGTGGTCAGCCGCGAGCCAAGTACGGCTGGACCGACGTCGCCCGCTTCGCCGCGTTGGGGATTCCTGCGGTGAATTTCGGGCCTGGCGATCCGGGCAAGGCCCATGCCGACGACGAGCATTGCCCGCGCGCCGATCTGTTCACCTGCTACGACGCGTTGTTCCGCTGGCTCGGTTGATCCCGCCAGGCAGCGGTCACGGTCTGCAGGGCGGTCAGGGTCGCGTCGATGGCTGGCACGGCCGCCGAACCGGCCAGGTAGGCGGCGCGGACGCGTCGATCGTTGTCCGGTGCCACGGCGTGAATCGAGGTGCCATCGGGCACGTCGAGGCGTTCCAATGCCAGTTGCGGCTGTAGTGCGATCCCGACCCCGGCCGAAACCAGACCGAGCACTGCCACTGAGTTGTCGGTGGCGTGAGTGATTCGTGGACTGAATCCTTGGGCACCGCAGGCGGCCAGCAGGTGCCCGCGGCACAGTGGACAGCCGGCGATCCACTTCTCGGTGTGGAAATCGGCGAGGTCGAGAGTGCCCTCGGTGCTGTGCGGGTGGCCTGCGGGCAGCACCAACCGCATAGGGTCGGCGAACAACTCGGTCAGTGACACGCCGGCCAGGTCACTGTGGGGGTCGGACGGGTCGCCGGGGTAGCTGAAGGTGAGCGCGATGTCGATGCTGCCGTGGCTCAGTAGCGCCAGTGCTTCGGGCGGCTCGGCTTCGGTGTAGTGCAGTTTCAGCCCGGGGTAGTCCGCCGCCAGCCGTGCCATCAGCGCCGGCACGATGGTCGAGGAGGCGCTGGGGAAGCCCGCCATGCGCACGGTGCCGGTGGTGCGATCAGCCACCTGGCCGAGTTCGGAGTCGGCGGCGGCCAAGGCGGCCAGAATCGTCCCGGAATGGCGTGCCACGACCTGCCCGGCTTCGGTGAGTTGGACGCTGCGTCCGATGCGGAGGACCAGGGGCACTCCGAGGCGGTGTTCAGCGCGGCGAAGATGCTGGCTCAGCGCGGGCTGGCTGTATCCCAGTGCTTCGGCGGCAGCGGTGATCGATCCCGCGTCGGCGATGGCGCGGATGATCCGTACGGTGTGAAGATCCAACCCCTCAGTCATAACGAAAGGTTATCAATACGAGAGGCAGTCTGGTCTAGTGTGATCGATTGTCTGAGCGGCAGTCTGGATTCATGACCGGAACCATGACTCCAACACGGCTCGGAGTGGCCGAGCTCGCTGCCGCCTTCGACGTCACGCCGGGCTACCTCGCCGCCTGCGGCAATGGTGTGCTGCCGCGTGCAGCGGTAGCGGCCATGACTGCGGACCTTGCTCGCTGTGGGTTAGGAGAGGCCACCGCCGCCGATTACGACGCCGTCGTGACCGAGAGCAGGGGTTTGTTTGCTGACATCGTCGGAGTGCCCGCCGAATGGGTGGCGATTGGGCCGGCGGTCTCGCCGATGGTGGCGGTCGTGGCCGCAGGCCTTCCCGACGGTGCGGAAGTGCTCGTCGCCGACGACGAGTTCTCCTCCATGGTGCTGCCGTTCCGGGCCACCGGACGGCTGGTGGTGCGGACGGTGCCGTTGGTCGATTTGGCTGGAGCCATCACCGACGACACCGCCGTGGTGGCGTTTTCGCTGGTGCAGTCAGCCACGGGTGAAGTGGCTGACTGGGTGGCGATCGCTGCCCAGGCTCGGGCCCACCAGGCGCTGAGCGTTGTCGACCTCACGCAGGCTGCCGGCGTCATGGCAGTGGATGCCACCCGCTTCGATGTCACCATTTCCCACGTCTACAAATGGCTGTGCAGTCCCCGCGGGGTCGCCTTCCTGACGGTGCGTCCCGAGGCGCTGCCGCGGCTGCGGCCCGTACTCGCCGGGTGGTATTCCGATGAGAACCCTTGGGGCAACTGCTACTGGCCACAGGTCGCCGAACCGCGTGGTGCGCGGCAGTTTGATACCAGTCCGGCCTGGCAGGCTTTCGTGGGGGCACGTGAATCGCTGCGGCTGTTCGCCGAGGCCGATCTCGAGGCGGTATGGGCGCACGCCTGCGACCTGGGGGATCAGCTGTGTCGCGGTTTGGGAATCCCCGAGCAACACCGAGCGATCGTGAGCTGGCCCGATCCTGATCATGCCCAACTGGCTCAGCTGACTGCTGCTGGGCTGCGCGCCTCAGGTCCGCTGGGGTTGATCCGGGTGGCCTTCCACGTGTGGAACACCCCCGAGGATGTGGCCGCAGTGCTGCAGGCCTTGGGCCGCTGATCAGTCCTCGGCCGGAGCCAGATAGACCCAGCGTCCGCCGTATTCGACGAATTTTGAGCGTTCCCGTACGAAGCCGCGACCGCCCGGGCCCCGGAATCGCGCCACGAACTCGACCTCGTCGTCGGTCGCGGCGACGACATGCAGTGACAGCCACTCAAGACCCTCGCCCAGCTCGACGCGTTGCGGACGGGTATCGGGATGCCAGGTGTCTTCCAGATAGGCCGCGTCGCCGATGGCGAACGCGCTGTAGCGAGATCGCATGAGCTGTTCGGCGGTTGCGGCGAAAGCGGTGCCGTCATGCAGCCGGCCACAGCAATCGCCGTAGCTGAAACCACTGCCACAGGGGCAGTCGTCGCTGGCGTCCATGAGCCTGACCTTAGCGCTACGGACGTGCTCCGGTCAGGTCGGGTTGCACAAGACTAGATTGCTGTCGTGACCAAGCGAATTCAACCGCGGGTGATCCGCAACTTCGACCAGGTGCTGGCCACCACCAACGACGAGCGGCTACTGGCGGCCCGTGATGACGGGTCCTGGGTGCACTCCGATCCGTGGCGGGTGTTGCGCATCCAGTCGGAGTTCGTCGAGGGCTTCGGGATGCTGGCCGAACTCGGGCCCGGAATCGGCGTCTTCGGCTCGGCACGGGCCAAGCCCGACAGCGAGCACTACGGCGCTGCCGAACGCATTGGTGCCGGTCTGGCTGAGGCTGGCTATGCCACCATTACCGGCGGTGGACCGGGCATCATGGAAGCCGCCAACAAAGGCGCCTTGGAAGCGGGCGGCATCTCGGTGGGGTTGGGTATCGAGTTGCCCTTCGAACAGGCGCTCAATCCCTATGTCTCGCTCGGCATCAACTTCCGCTATTTCTTTGCTCGCAAAGTGATGTTCTTGAAGTACTCCCACGGTTTCGTGGTGATGCCCGGTGGATTCGGAACCTTCGACGAAGTGTTCGAAGCCGTGACGCTGGTCCAGACCCACAAAGTGCGCTCGTTCCCGATCGTGCTGTTCGGCTGTGACTTCTGGTCGCCGCTGCTCGATTGGCTCGGTGATCAGGTGCTGGGAAACGGCTACATCGGTGAACGTGATCAAAAACTGCTGCAAATCACCGATGACCCCGATGAAGCGGTGGCCTTGGTCACGGCGGCGAATCCGCCGCAGCCGGAGCCCCGTGAAACCGTCGAGTCCTGAGTAGCCGGTAAAGTTGCGCCATGACTTGGGCCATAGCGACTATCGCCGTGATCGTGTTGGGACTGGCCGCTGTGGCTGCCTCGGGCAGGCTGGGCGAAATGCCGAACACGGTGACCGACATTCCGCAGCCGCATGTTCCGTCCGGCACCTTGACCGGAGATGATCTGCGCGGCATCCGGTTCGCGGTGGTACCTCGGGGATACTCGATGCAGCAGGTCGACGAACTCCTCGACCGCATGGCAGAGCAGCTTGACGATGCCGCGCAGGGCCGTGACCTGTCGGCCTGGGGACGTCCCTCCTGGGAACCCGTGCAGGACTGAAGCACGCCCCCGATGCCAGCCATGTCGGCGAAGGGTGGAATAATAGACGCCAGTTGGATTCCGAATCAGCCAGAAACAGGGGTATTGCGATGGCAGCGATGAAACCACGGACCGGGGATGGACCGATCGAGGTGGCCAAGGAAGGTCGCGTGATCGCCATGCGTATTCCGGCCGAGGGTGGTGGTCGCCTCGTTATCGAGATGAACGCCGTTGAAGCTGCGGAGTTGAAGGCCGCGCTGGAAGGCGTCGTCCTCGCCTGACCTTTCTTGCACAACGGGCTTCGAGACTTTGGGTGTCTCGAAGCCCGTTCTGCTTGCCCCAACCGTCCACCTCGCTACACGTAGGTCACGTTGCTACCTTCGCGCCGGTAGCAACGTGACGTAGCTGTAGCGAGGTGGGGCGGGGCTAGCGGGAGTGGTGGTAGGCGATCGCCCTCTCGTAGACGGCGATGGTCTGAGCGGCGATGTGCTCCCAGGAGAATTCCTCGATGCAGCGCTGGCGTCCGGCCTTGCCATAGCGGGCAGCGAGCGCCGGGTCGCGAGTGAGACGGTTCACTTGCTCGGCGAATCGGGCCTCGAAACCGGCAACGAAGGCCGGGTCCTCGGCCTGCTTCGGGTCGTAGGACACCAGGGAACCCGTTTGGCCGTCCACGACGACCTCGGGAATCCCGCCGACCGCCGAGGCGACGACGGCAGTTTCGCAGGCCATCGCCTCCAGATTCACGATGCCCAGCGGCTCGTACACCGACGGGCAGGCAAACACGGTGGCGTGGGTGAGCACCTGGCGCACCGAGGCCCGTGGCAACATCTCAGGCACCCAGCGCACACTGCCGGGACGGGACTTGCTCAGCTCGGCGAAGGCATCCTCGAACTCGGCGGCGATCTCCGGGGTGTCGGGGGCGCCGGCCAGGAGCAGCAACTGAGTGTCGGGATCGAATTCCTGGGCGGCGCGCACCAGGTGCACCAGACCCTTCTGGCGCGTGATGCGTCCCACGAACACCACCAAGGGTCGATCCCGGTCCACACCCAGGGAGTCCACCACGTCGGTGTCGCCGTCGGGGCGGAACTCATCGGTGTCGATGCCGTTCTTCACCACATGGACGCGAGCCGGGTCGAGCTCGGGGTAGGAATCCAACACATCGCGACGCATGCCTTCACTGACCGAGATCACCGCAGCGGCATCGAGGAAGGCAGACTTCTCCGCCCAACTCGACACCCGGTACCCACCGCCGAGCTGTTCTGCTTTCCACGGACGGTGCGGCTCCAAGGAGTGTGAGGTGACCACGTGCGGAACATCGAGCAGTTTGGAGCCCAACAAGCCCGCGAAATTGGCATACCAGGTGTGGGAGTGGATCACGTTGACCTCGCCGATCGCATTCGCCATCGCCACATCGGTGCCGATCACCCGCACGGCAGCGTTGGCGCCTTCGGGGAAGGTCTCGGGATGGGCCGTGGCGCCTTCCCGAGGCTCGCCCATGCACTGAACCTCGACACTGTCGGCGAAGCGACGCAGTTGGGGCACCAATTGTCCGACATGGACGCCGGCGCCACCATAGATGTGTGGGGGGTACTCGCGGGTCAGGATGGATACACGTAAGGCCATGCAGTGATGGTGTCATATCGCCGGTGACGGCGTTTCCGGTTCTGCGTGGAAGCCGGGCATAGAAGTCGGTGAAAATCCGGTGAGCAATTCGCGCGTTTCCTTGTCGCCGACCCCTCCCTGGCCTAGGTTCAGAGCATGAGCAGCGGACCGAATGTCCTGTCCATTGTCTTGGCCGGTGGCGAGGGGAAACGGTTGATGCCGCTTACCGCCGACCGTGCCAAGCCCGCAGTGCCCTTCGGTGGCACCTATCGCCTGATCGACTTCGTGTTGTCCAACCTGGCGAACTCCGATTTGACCAAGGTTTGTGTGCTCACCCAGTACAAGTCCCACTCTCTGGACCGCCACATCACGCTGACCTGGCGGCTGTCCCCACTGCTGGGCTCTTACGTCACCTCGGTACCTGCCCAGCAGCGCACCGGCAAGCAGTGGTACCAGGGCAGTGCCGATGCCATCTACCAGTCGATGAACCTGATCAACGACGAGGATCCCGACTATGTGGTGGTCTTCGGAGCCGACAACATCTACCGGATGAATGTCGACGACATGGTGCAGGCTCACGTCGATTCGGGAATGGACGCCTCCATCGCCGGCATTCGGGTGCCGCGCAGTGAAGCGTCCGCATTCGGCATCATCGACGCCGGCCCGGACGGCCGGATCAAGGAGTTCTTGGAGAAGCCCATCGATCCGCCGGGTCTTCCCGGTAGTCCGGAGGAGTCCTTCGCCTCAATGGGCAACTACGTGTTCACTCGCACCGCCTTCGTCGATGCGCTCATCGCGGACGCGTCGGATCCGGCCTCGCGTCACGACATGGGCGGGAACATCATCCCCAACTTCGTGAATCAGGGCCGTGCCCAGGTGTACGACTTCACCTCCAACAATGTGCCCGGTGCCACGGAGAAGGACCGTAACTACTGGCGTGATGTCGGCACCATCGAGGCCTACCACGCCGCCCACATGGATCTGGTGTCGGTTGAGCCCGAGTTCAACCTGTACAACCGCAAATGGCCGATCTGGTCCTCACAGGCCCAGCTGCCCGGCGCCAAGTTCACGCTGCGCGGTACCGCGGAGGATTCCATCGTCAGCGCGGGCTGCATCATCTCCGGCGGCGATGTGGACCGATCAGTGCTCTCTCCCAATGTCATGGTCGACAAGTGGGCCAAGATCGAGCAGTCGATCGTGTTCTCCGGCTGCCGTATCGGACGGAACGCTGTGGTGCGCAACGCGATCTTGGACAAGAACGTCGTGGTGCCCGACGGCGTGGAGATCGGGGTGGATCCGGATCACGATCGGGAGCGCGGTTTCCATGTGGAAAAGGGCATCACCGTGGTCGCCAAGAACGTCGTGGTTCCCCACAACTGAGGCTGGTTCGATCCAGGCTCAGTTGCGGACCGCCACCAGCAGGCCGTCGCCGATCGGGAGCAGTGCGGTGGTGAACGCGCCGCTTTCCTGGACGGCGACCAGGGCCTCGCGGATGATCAACGGCTCATCGTCCTCATTGCGGTCGTCGGCGACCAGCCCGCCCCACAAGGCGTGATGCATCACGAAGACCCCTCCGGAGCGCAGCAGGCGTTCGCCCTGAGCGACGTATTCCACGTATTCCAGTGGATCGCCGTCGACGTAGACGAGGTCGTAGGCGCTGTCGCTGAGCTTGGGCAACACCAACAGCGGTTGTCCAGTGATCAAGCGAGCGCGTCGAGACGGGATACCAGCACCGGTGAGGACTTCCCGGGCGACGATCTGATCGTCGGCATCGGGGTCGATGCTGGTCAGCACGCCATCGGGATCCATGCCGTCCAGCAGCGCAGCCGCCGACACCCCGGTACCGGTTCCGATCTCGACCGATGCCCGTGCTTTCACGCTCCGGGCCAGCAGGGTGAGCACGGATGCGACGCCGGGACTGATCGTCTCGGTGCCCAGCTCTTCAGCACGACGACGGGCGGCGCGGCCGCCATCGGATTCGCCCGCGAAACCCTCAGCGAAAGCCTGGGTGTTGGTCCACAGGCCCGCTGTTCCAGAATTCTTTCCCACTGGGTTCACAGACGTCAGCCTAGCCTTGCCCCTACCATTGCGTCCCATGAGTCATGTGGTTGTCGCCGAACGAGTCGCAAATGGCCCTGCCGTCGAGGCCGGGGTCTGCCGCACCGTCAGTGAGGTCGTGGTCGTTCACAGCACCGTTGTTCGAGACGGCGATCCGCTCGTCGTGGTCAAGACCGCCTAGGCTGTTCGCCATGAACGTGCCTTTCGGACGCCTGCTCACCGCCCAGGTCACACCTTTTCACGACGATGGATCGCTGAATCTCGACGAAGCCCGTCGACTGGCTGCCCATCTGGTTGATGTTCAAGGCAATGACGCGCTGGTGATCAACGGCACCACCGGTGAAGCTCCGACCACCAGCGATGCCGAGAAGTTGGCCCTGTTGGAGGCCGTGATCGCCGAGGTCGGCGATCGGGCGAAGATCGTGGCCGGGGTGGGCACCTTCAACACCGCTCACACCATGGAGTTGGCCAAGCAGGCCGAGCAGGCCGGTGCTGCGGGTTTGCTGGTGGTGACGCCGTACTACAGCCGTCCGCCGCAGGATGCCGTGGCCGATCATTTCGTGACGGTGGCCGAGGCCACGACGTTGCCGATCATGATCTATGACATTCCGCATCGCTCCGGCATCGCGGTCGAAACGCCCACGCTGATTCAGCTCGGCGCTCATCCGCAGATCGTCGCTGTCAAGGACGCCAAGGGTCAGCCGGTGGCCTCTTCGCAGGTCATGAAGGCAACCGGGCTGGCCTATTACGCCGGTGATGACGGTATGACCCTGCCGCTGATGGCGGTTGGTGGTGTCGGTGTGGTGGGAACCTCGACCCACTTCACCGGACGTGGCACCAAGGCGATGATCCAATCGTTCCTCGACGGCGATGTGACCGGCGCTGCTCAGCAGCATGCCGAGCTGCTGCCGGTGTTCACCGGGGTATTCGCTACCCAGGGCGCGATGCTGGTCAAGGCGGGCCTGGCCGCCCGTGGCTTCGCTCCGGGCCCGATGCGCAAGCCGTTGTTGAGCGCATCTGCAGAGCAGGCGGCGACCTTCGTGGCGCTGCTGGAGGCCGCCGGGCTGTGAACACCGGGCGGGTTCGATCATGATCGACTTCAACGCTTCCGAGATCGTCATCCTGGTGATCTTGGCGGTCATCATTTTCGGCCCAGAGAAGCTGCCCGGCTTGGCCCGCAAAGCAGCCCGGGTTTTCAACTACGTGCGCAACATCGCCAACGATGCGCAAGGCAAGCTGCGCGAGGAGCTCGGCCCCGAATTCGCTGACCTGAACCTGGCCGATCTGAACCCCAAGTCGTTGGTCGCCTCCACCTTGTTGGATCCGGTCGCCGCCGAGGTGAGCGAGGTGAAGAACACTCTCGCCGACACCGCCGAGGGCTTCGGCGTGAGTATCAACGGAGTCGACGAAGCGCCCGATGACGAGCCGGAACCGGCACCGGCGGTGGTCGCGTTCGATCCGGAAGCCACTTGAGGCTGACGCGCTGAATAGCCGATAAGTGCCGAATTCTGGCTTGGGTGCTCAATCTGTTTCGGTTTAGGCGGTAGCCTCAGCCGCGTGAGCGCGACGTCATCGATCTTCGTTTCCCGGATCAAAGGCTTGCCCATGCTCGACCCCAACGGCGAGCAGGTGGGCAAAGTCAGAGACGTCGTGATCCAGAATCGCTCTGGACGCCGCTCCCCGAAGGTCAAAGGCCTGGTCGTGGAGCTGTTCGCCCATCGCCGGATCTTCTTCCCGATGGAGCGGGTCCATTCCGTCGACGCCAACCAGGTGATCGTGTCCGGCCTGGTGAATACGCGTCGCTTCGAGTCCCGCGAGCGCGAAATGCTGGTAGCCGCCGAGTTGTTCGACCGCACGGTTCATCGCGAGGGCGCCAACGGCGCAGAAACCATTTTCGACATCGCGATTCAGCGCACTCGAAGCCGGGAGTGGTCACTGGCAGAAGTGGCCCTACGAGAAGCGTCACGACGTCCCTTCCAGCGCGCCCACGTCACCATCGTGGACTGGTCGGAGGTGCCCGATTTCATCGAGGCTCCCGCCCCGCGAGATGCCGACCAGCAGGTCATGCGACTCAGCGAACTCAAACCCGCCGACGTGGCTCGCGAGCTTCACGACATGGACCCGCTGCTGCGAGCCAGCGTCGTGCAGGCGATGGACGATGATCGCCTGGCGGAAGCCTTGGAGGAACTGCCCGAGGACGAGCAGGTCGACGTGATCGCGGCGATGGACACCGAGCGCGCCGCTGATGTTCTCGGCGAGATGGATCCTGACGACGCGGCCGATCTGATCGCCGAACTGGAACCCACACTGGCTGAGACGCTGTTGCAGCGTATGGAGCCCGAAGACGCCCAGGACGTTCGCGCCTTGCTGACCTACGACGCGTCCACTGCCGGTGGTTTGATGAACCCGGAACCGGTGGTGCTGGGTGTCGATGCCACTGTGGCCGATGCACTGGCACAGGTGCGCCAGGAAGAAGTGACCCCGGCGATGGCAGCGTTGGCCTTCATCTGTCGCTCGCCGCTGGACACTCCGACAGGGCCTTATCTGGGGGCGGTGCACATTCAACGACTCCTGCGAGAACCGCCGTCGGTTCCGGTGGTCGAGCTGATCGACCCCAATATCGCGCCGCTGACGCCGCAGAGCAATGTCGCTCAGGTGAGCCGCTATTTCGCCACCTACGACTTGGTGTGTGCACCGGTGGTCAACGCCGAACGGCGGCTGCTGGGTGCGGTCACCGTTGATGACGTGCTCGACCACATCCTGCCCAGCGACTGGCGCGGGGTGCAGTTGGACCGGTTGGAGGTGGAGGTGACCGATGGCTGACAAGAATCGCTTGGACACTCCCGGTCGCCGACGAAACGATTGGATCCCGCGGATGCGGGTGGACGGCGATGCCTTCGGCAGTTTTGCCGAGGAGTTCGCTCGCTGGATGGGGACCGCTCGGTTCCTTTTCTGGATGACGGTGCTGATCATCGGTTGGCTGGTGTTCAACCTCACCATGAAGGGCCAAGCGCTGGATCCGTGGCCGTTCATGTTCCTGACGCTGGTGTTGTCGTTGCAGGCCTCCTACGCCGCCCCCCTGATCCTGCTGGCTCAGAACCGTCAGGAGGCGCGGGACCGGGTGAGTCTGGAGCACGACCGCGAGGTTGCGGCGCAGTCACGGGCGGACATGGACTTCCTGGCCCGTGAGATCGCCTCGCTGCGGATGCGGATGAATGATGTCGCCACCCGAGACTTCATCCGTTCGGAATTGCGTGACTTGCTGGCCGAACTCCAGGAATCCGACGACGATTCCGAGCAGTCGGCCTGATCGCAGGTGGGGTGCCCTGCGGCAGCCTCAAGGCGCGGTTGGGTTGCCCTTCGTCAGGCTCAGGGTGCGGTTGGGTTCTCGTTGGCTGAGCGTGACGAAGCCCGCGCCTGACCAACTCGCTCCGTCCGGATCTCCTGACTAAGGTTGAGCTCATGTCTGTTGAACTTCAGGCCGCGGTGAATGCGGCCCTGGCCACTGTGATCGATCCTGAGATCCACCGCCCTATCACCGACCTCGACATGGTCGACTCGGTGCGCATCGGCGACGATGGCGCGGTCGACATCACGGTGCTGCTGACCATCACCGGTTGCCCCATGGCCAACACCATCGAAGCCGACGTGCGCGAGCGCGTCACCGCCATCGAGGGCGTCACCAGCTTGGAGCTGACGATGTCGAGCATGAACGACGAGCAGCGGGCAGCGCTGAAGCGCAAATTGCGCGGCGGTCAGGAGGAACGCGACATCCCGTTCAGCCATCCGGACTCGCGCACCCAGGTGCTGCTGGTGGCCTCCGGCAAAGGTGGCGTAGGGAAGAGCTCGGTCACGGTGAACCTGGCCATGGCGCTGGCTGCCTCCGGACGCAGCGTCGGCGTGCTCGACGCCGACATCTACGGGCACTCGGTGCCGCAGATGCTCGGTCTGATGGAGTCCAACCCGACGATGGTCGAGGGCATGATCATGCCGGTCCCGAGCATGGGCCTGAAAGTGATCAGCATCGGCATGCTCAAGGAGAGCCGCGAGCAGGTGATCGCGTGGCGCGGGCCGATCCTGGATCGGGCTTTGCAGCAGTTCCTCGCCGATGTGTATTGGGGCGATCTGGACTTCCTGGTGGTCGATCTGCCGCCGGGTACCGGTGATGTGGCGCTGTCTCTGGGCCAGAAGCTGCCCAATGCGGAGGTGGTCGTCGTGACGACCCCGCAGGCGGCGGCCGCCGAAGTCGCCGAACGCGCCGGCACCATGGCCTCGATGCTGGAGCAGAAGGTCATTGGTGTGGTGGAGAACATGGCCTTCCTCGACGTGGCCTGCCCTCATTGTGGTCAGAGTCATCGCGTGGATGTCTTCGGAACCGGCGGCGGCACCGAAGTGGCTTCCACCTTGACCCAGCGGCTGGGCTACGACGTGCCGCTGTTGGCGCAGATTCCGATGGATCCGGGGATGGCCAGCGGTGGCGATGATGGTGTGCCGCTGGTGGCCAGCGATCCGACCCGCCCGGCATCGGTGGCGATCACCGCGCTCGCCGAGCAGTTGTCGGCGCGGCGTCCTTCACTGGTTGGCAAGAATCTTGGTGTCACGCCGGTCTGATCGGTTGCCGTCGGCTTCGACACGCTCAGCCAGCGGCGGTACCTACCGTTCCCTGAGCTTGTCGAAGGGCACCCCGCTGTCGGCTTCCAGACGGTGCAATAGGCTTGAAGCGTGAGTGAAGCCAGTCGTCCGCAAAGCCGCGCAGTGCCGCGCCGCACCATTCTGGCCGTGCCGGGTTCCTCCGACCGGTTCATCGAGAAGGCTCGCACGCTGCCCGTCGACGGGCTCTTCCTCGACCTGGAGGATGCGGTTGCGCCGGCGGTGAAGGCTGAATCGCGAGCGCGCATCATCGAGGCGCTCGAATTCGGTGCGGGATTCGCTGCCGGGCTGGTCACCGTTCGGGTCAACGGCTGGGAGAGTCCGTGGACCTACGCCGATGTGATCGAGGTCGTCTCCGGCGCCGGTGGCAAGATCGATGCGCTGGTGCTTCCCAAGACCACCTGCGCTGCTGAGGTGAAGGCCTTGGATCTGCTGCTCACCCAGGTCGAGCACAGTGTCGGCCTGCCGGTGGGACGCATCGGCATCGAGGCCCAGATCGAAGATGCCACCGGCTTGCTGCACGTCTCCGAGATCGCCCAGGCCAGTCCGCGACTGGCGTCCTTGGTTTTCGGCCCGGGGGATTTCATGGCCAGCCTGGGCATGGGGGGTCTGAATGTCGGAGCCCAACCGGAGGGTTACCCTGCCGATGCCTTCCACCACGTCCTGATGTCGATTCTGGTCGCGGCTCGTGCTCATGGTCTGCAAGCGATCGATGGTCCCTATGTGGCGATCCGAGATGTCGAAGGCTTCCGTCGCTCCGCGGAACTGAGCGCCGCTTTGGGTTATGACGGCAAATGGGTGCTGCACCCGGCTCAGGTCGATGCTGGCAACGAGGTGTTTTCACCCCGCGCGGCCGACTTCGAGCGAGCACAGCGAATCATGTTCGCCTACGCTGAAGCGATCGATGCCGCCCATGGCGCGGTCGGCGCGATCGTGGTCGATGACGAAATGGTTGATGAGGCCGGAGTGAAACTGGCCGCGGCGATCCTCGCCCGAGGGCGTGCCGCCGGAATGGAGGTGACCGAATGAGTTCGATGCAGTCGGCTCGCATGAGCAATCTGTTCGAGCTGGAATACCCTCAGTCGGTGGGGGTTTATGACTCCTACCCCGAGGCGCAGAAGGTGGTCGATTTCCTGGCCGATTCCAAGTTCCCGGTGCAGAACCTGGCCATTGTGGGCACTGAGCTTCGATCTGTTGAACGGGTTACCGGGCGACGCACGTGGGCGACGGTGTTCGGGGTAGGTCTGCAGAACGGCGTCACCACCGGGTTGTTGGTTTCGATGCTCATGTGGTTCCTGCAACCCAACGAGAACTTCATGCTGCTGTTGGCCTACGGACTGAGTATGGGCTTGGTCGTGGGCGTCGTAATTTCGGTGGTGGCCCACCTGATGACCCGCGGGCGCCGTGACTTCACTTCGGTGAGCCAAACCGTGGCGACCAAGTACGAAATTCTGGCCGAACACAAAGTGGCCGCGCAGGCACGCGAAATGGTCGCCACTATGCCGGGGGCTCGTGCGGCGATGTTCGCACCTCCCCAGCAGCAATTCGGCTACCCCGGGCCGGCGAGTTACCCGTCCGCCAGTTATGGCCCACCGCCGCCACCGGAGCAGTTTCCTATGCCGCCGAGTGCGCCTCACGACGCGGACACCGCTGGGCCCGACCCGCGGACGACGTCCGGTGACGATGACTCGGCGCGCTCCAACTGAGGTTCGAATTACCAACGACGCGAATCTGCTGATTTTGGAGAGAAGTCGACGGGGAGTCTGCTCTTCGCGATAGGGTGCCATCACATCGGGTTCGAGGGGGATCGTCGACTTGGTCGTGGGCGTCGCAAGCGCTCAATCCCCTTCGGCGACTGCTGAGGAAAGGGAATTGACAATGTCGAATGTCCAGATGCCGCCGCCCCCGCCGCCGGCTCAAAATGACACCGGAAGCTTCGGGTGGGCCGTCCTCGGATTCTTCATTCCGATCGTGGGCCTGATCCTTTGGCTGGTGTGGAAAGACACGCGTCCGAAGGACTCCATTCAGTCGCGCAACGGCTTCATTGCCGGTCTGATCGTCGGCGTGATCTTCTCGATTATCTACACGATCGCGATGAGTGCACTTATCGCGAGTGCTGGCTACTGATCTACAACGCACGGTGGGGCCGCCTGGACATTTCCAGGCGGCCCCACCGTGTTTGTTGATGCCGATCGTCAGGGGTCAGCTGTCTGCCATGTTGCCCGACAGGTACTCCGCATAGGCCGGCAGGTCGAGCTGACCTGAGCCGGATACTCCGATCACAATCACCGGAGACTCACCGGCTTCGGTGGCTGCCCGAGCCTGACGAATCGCCCCGGCGATGGCGTGGTTGGATTCCGACGCGGGCACGATCGCCTCAGCGCGGGAGAACAGCACCCCGGCCTCGAAGGCCTCCAACTGGCCGATGGCGACCGCGTCGATGAGCTTCTCGTGGTAGAGGTGGCTCACTAGTGGCGACATGCCGTGATAGCGCAGCCCACCGGCATGGACCGGATCGGGCACGAACTCCGCGCCGAGGGAGTACATCTTCAACAGCGGCGTCAGGTGGGCCGTGTCACCGAAGTCGTACTTGTATTCGCCTTCGGTCAGGGACGGTGCGGCCTTCGGCTCGCAGGCGACGATGGTGGTGGACTGGCGTCCTTCCAGATTCTCGCGAACGAAGGGGAAGCTGATACCGGCGAGGTTGGAGCCGCCGCCGGCGCAGGCGAACAGATAGTCCACGGCAGGCTCCTCGAACAGTTCCAGTTGCTTGAGGACCTCTTGGCCGATGATCGTCTGATGCAGCGCGACGTGGTTGAGTACCGAGCCCAACGAGTAGCTGGCGTTCGGATCCTTGGCTGCAGCCTCCACGGCTTCCGAGATCGCCATGCCCAGGCTGCCGGTGGTGTCGGGGAACTGCTCGCGCAGTGCCCGTCCGGCCTCGGTCAACTCTGAAGGGCTGGCCACGGCCTTGGCGCCGAAGGTCTCCATCAGATAGTGACGGTAGGGCTTGCTCTCGTAGGAGGAGCGCACCTGCCAGATGTCACAACTCAGGCCGAAGACCTGGCAGGCGTAGGCAAGCGCCGAACCCCACTGCCCGGCACCTGTCTCGGTGGTGAGGCGGGTGCGTCCGGCAATCTTGTTGAAGTAGGCCTGGGCGACCGCAGAGTTGGTCTTGTGGCTGCCCACCGGCGAGGCGCCCTCGTACTTGTAGTAGATCTTTGCAGTGGTGCCCAGAGCGGCTTCGAGGCGGTGTGCCCGGAAGAAGGGCGAGGGTCGCCACAGCCGATAGATGTCGTGGACCTCCTGCGGGATTTCAATCCAGCGTTCGGTGCTCGCTTCCTGCTCGATGAGGCCCATCGGGAAGAGCGGCTCGAGGTCGGCCGGTACCAGCGGCTGCTGGGTGCCGGGGTGCAAGTGTGGCGGTGGCGGGGTGGGCAGGTCGGCGACGATGTTGTACCAGTGCGTTGGCATCTGGGCTTCGTCTAGCACCACCTTGGTCTGCTTCGGATCTGACATGTGGATTCCTTCACCTAGTTCTGAGGACCGCCCTCTCGGCTGCGCTCCCGCGGAGCACTCTAGGGCTCCGCAGGCCCGTTGTCGCCTGGTTCCTTCTCAGTGGTCTCGCAGTGGGCCGTGAACGCCCGACGGGCACGCACGACCAGGCGTGGCAGCGGGCGTCGAAGAGGCCCCCTGATGCACTCTTCCGTCGCTGCACACGCCTTGTTGGGGCCGAGCCGGGAGCAAGGTCGAATCAGCCCTGGCGGGCCCAGACGGCGGCCATCCAGGCCTCGACTTCGTCGGGGTCGCGCGGCAGGTGATCGGACAGGATCTCGCAGCCGTCCTCGGTGATGACGATGTCATCCTCGATGCGCACCCCGATGCCGCGCAGTTCCTCGGGCACCAGCAGGTCGGTGGCCTTGAAATAGATCCCCGGTTCCACCGTGAACACCATCCCGGGACGCAGCACCGCGTCGCGGTAGTTCTCTTGGCGAGCCTGGGCGCAGTCGTGCACGTCGAGGCCCAGGTGGTGGGAGGTGCCATGCACCATCCAGCGACGATGATGGCCGCCGGTTTCGGGGTTCAAGGACTCCTCGGCGCTGACCGGCAGCAGCCCCCATTCCTCCAGGTACTTCGCGACCACGGCGATGGCGGCGGCATGCACGTCGGAGAAGGTCGCGCCGGGCTTGGCGGCGGCGAAACCTGCCGCCTGGGCGTCCCGGACGGCGGTGTAGACCTTGCGCTGGGCGGGGCTGAAGCGACCGGAGACAGGCATGGTGCGGGTGATGTCGGCGGTGTAGAGGGTGTCGGTCTCGATGCCGGCGTCCATCAGCAACAGATCGCCGCCGTCGATGTCGCCGTCGTTGCGGATCCAGTGCAGGGTGTTGGCGTGGTCGCCGCTGGCGGCGATGGTGTCGTAGCCCACGGCATTGCCCAGATGGCGGGCGTGCAAACCGAAGATGCCCTCCACCCACCGCTCGCCGCGGCCCTGGCTCACCGCGGTGGGAAGTTCCGCCACGACCGCCTCGAAAGCCTTGGCCGTGTCCGCGCAGGCGCGTCGCAACTCGGCGAGTTCGAAGTCGTCCTTGATCAGGCGGGCTTCGGACAGTGCCACGGTGAACTCGGCATCGGCGGCGTGGGCGCTTTCCAGTTCCACACCGGCCTGTAGCCGCAGCGCGTCGGTGAGCAGATCCAAGGCGGGGTCGGCCTCGCGCAGCAACCGCACCGGGACCTTTCCGAGATCCTTGCCCAGTGCGGTCTGGAACTCCGAGATCGGCGCGCACCGCAGGCCCGTCAGCGCCTCCATCTCGAGCAGTGACTCTCGGGTGCCGACCCACATTTCGCCATAGCGGGCATCGGCGTAGAACTCCGAATCGGTGCGCGGCGCGCGTGGCTTGAAATACAGCGTGGCTTCGGCATCGGGTTCGATCACCAGCACCGCATCGGGCTCGCGATCGGTTCCCAGGCCGGTCAGCCAGGCGAAAGCAGAGTGTGGCCGGAATCGATAGTCGGTGTCGTTGGACCGTACCTGGAACACCCCGGCCGGAATGACCAGGCGTTCACCGCTGAATCCAGCAGCGAATTGGCTGCGGCGGGCTGCAGCTGGTGTCGCTGCCGGGAGTCGCTTCGGAGGCCGGCTGGGGTAGGGCGCCCACCCCGTCGGGATGAACTCGATGAATGCTGGTGAAAATGGGTTCTGGCGATTGGGGAGCTTGGCCGTCGATTCCTCGTCCATACCCTGATGCTAACCCCATGAACGGGGGTGGATGTGTCCAGTAGAGTCGGAGCTCACAACTTAAGGAGGCCCCGATGAAGGCTGCCGCGTCGGCTCAGCGACGACTCCTCGACCTGCAGGCCGAGGACACCGCGATCGCCCAACTCACCCATCGCAAGACGACCTTGCCCGAGCATGAGGTCATTGCCAGGGGCAAGGAGGAGCGCGCACAGGTGGCAGCGTCCCTGGTGGCGACCCGAACCCGCTTGGGCGACTTCACCGCCGAAGTCGAGAAGGCGGAGTCCGACCTGGTGCCGGTCAAAGAGCGCCTGGCCCGTGACATCAAGCGACGTGACGACGGTCTGGTGACCGATCCGCGGGGTTTTGCCGCGCTCGCTGATGAGATCGAGCATCTGGGTAAGCGGATCTCCGACCTGGAGGACGCCCAGCTGGAGGCCATGGAGCAGCTGGAAGTCGCAACGGCTGAGGAGGCCGAGCTCGCCGATCAGGTCCTCGAACTGGAGAACTCGCTGCGCGCAGTCATCGCCGCGCGCGACGAGCAGCTCGCCGGTCTGGACGCCGAGATCGCCGGCCATCAACAGGCCCGGGACGCCGCGGCCGCCGAGCTGCCGGCAGATCTGGTCGCGCTCTACGACCGGATCCGGGTCAAGGCGGGAGGCTTGGGGGCCGCCGAGTTGAAGGCTCGTCGCTGTGGTGGTTGCCAGATCGAAGCGACCGCGACGGCGCTGGCCGAGTACGCCGCAGCCGCCGACGATGAGGTGTTGCGCTGCGAGGAGTGCGAGCGGATTCTGGTGCGATCCGGCAGTTGAGTTGCGCCGAGGGGAGCAGCACGGTGTCCGGTCACGGAGCCGAAGCCGGCGGCGCTTGGTTCGGTGCCGGAACGCCGAGCGGGTTGACTTCGAGTTAGTCGCGCGGCGTGATAGTTAATTGAAGTGACATCACTTTCTGACGCGCCCTCGGCCACTGCCTTGTTCTCCGCTGCTGCCCGAGCTGCCCACTGCCTCGTCGACGATCCGCCTCAAGTGATCATCGACCACGACGCCGTCGACCTGTGTTCGGTCTTCACGCCGTCCCCGGTGGATTTTCACCTGAGTTTTCCCGCCGAGCCGGTGCTCGCCGCCGCGCGTGGGTCGGCCGTCCTGCGCGCGGCGTTCACCCGCCAGTTGCTGGCCGCGAATCGAACTGCGCAGTTGGTGCTGCTTGGCGCTGGTCTGGACACCTTCGTCGCCGCCGAGTTCTCCGGACCGGTGTGGCTGGTGGATCGCCCGGCCGTGCTGGCCTGGCGCCATCAGGTGTGTACCCAGGCGGGGGTTGCCGACATCGGTACGCCGGTGCCATTCGCGCTTCCCGACGCGGGCCTGCTGCCGGCCTTGGTGGACGCCGGCTGGGACCCAACGGCGCCCACGGCGGTGATCGCCCTGGGGTTGAGCATGTATCTCACCGAGGAACAGAACCGGGCCTTGCTGGCCTCACTGGTGCTGCCGCCGGGGTCGCTGTTGCTGATGGATGTGCTGGTTCCGGACCTCGCCGCCGACGCGGCTGGGCGCGACTATGCCGCTGCGATCTGCGCCCGGGCCGGAAACAGTGAGCCCTGGCTGTCGCGGTTCACTATCGCCGGGCTGGCGGAGTTGCTTGCCGATTGCGGCTGGACGTTGCGCGAATCGCGTCCCGAAGCCGAGCAGGTCCCAGCGCTGTTCTGGCAGCGGCAATCCCACCTGCGTCCGATGCGATTGGTGGAACTGGTGGCGGCCGTGCCGCGCAGCTAGGCGGTCTTGGCCGCTGCGCGGTTGGCGATCAGGAAGGCAATCCCGATCATCACCACGGTGGCCAAAACGCTGAGACCGGCGACGAGCCATGTTGACGACGATGCGGTGCCGGCGGTGGCGAATAGTGAGGTCAGGTACAGCGCCGCACCGCCTAGACCGCTCACGATCATGGTGAGGGTCAGGGCTCCGGCGGCGGCCTGATGGCCGGCGATCCACGCCTCATCGGAGCGGCCGGTGTTCGGCGTACGCAGCCCGAAGGCGACCCCGGCGGGGAACTTTCCTGCCTTGATCAGGGTGCGAGTCATGCCTGCAAGGCCCGCAACCAGGAACAAGCCGAAGATCACTACCAGAACAAGAATCATCACAAGGTGAACGCTAGCGCGTGCAGCGCTTCCCGAAGAGTCCTCAGGCGGGGTGTTCGGCTACTGTTATGGACGGACGAGTCGGCCGGGTGATCGCAGCGCAAGCTGAGGAAAGTCCGGACTCCACAGAGCAGGGTGGTGGGTAACGCCCACCCGGGGTGACCCGCGGGACAGTGCCACAGAAAACAGACCGCCCACGCAAGTGGGTAAGGGTGAAACGGCGGTGTAAGAGACCACCGCGCTCCAGGTGACTGGAGTGGCAAGGTAAACCCCACCCGGAGCAAGACCAAGAAGGGCCGCCGGTCTTCGGATCGGCGGCCTGCGGACACCGATCGAGCGCTGCTCGCGCGAGGTGTCCGGGTAGGTTGCACGCCGCAAGGCGGAGGCGGCTGGTAACAGCCGTCACAGATGGATGATCACCGGTCTCTCGGGGCCACAGAATCCGGCTTACAGGCCGACTCGTTCCCAACCGGCTGTGGTGTGATCGTGGGTGGCCTCACCAGGAGGATTTCGTGATGCCGGGCAGTTCGCCATCGTGGGCCATCGTCCGGAATCGGATGCGCGAGATCCCCGCTTTGCGAAGGTAGCCGCGCGGGCGTCCGTCGATGGCGTCGCGGTTGCGTACCCGTACCGGGCTGGCGTCGCGGGGGAGCCGGGCCAGGGCCGCTTGGGCTGCCATCCGCTCAGGCAGGGTGGTGGCGCTACGTGCGGCCTGCTTGAGCTCACGTCGACGGGCGGCGTACCGCGCGACGGTGCGACGGCGGCGCTGATTGGCGGCGATCTGCGAGGTCTTGGCCATCAGCGGGACTCCGTGAATTCGACGTGGCGACGCGCAAGCGGATCGTATTTGCGCAAGGCCAGCCGTTCGGGGTCGTTGCGGCGGTTCTTTCGGGTGACGTAGGTGTAGCCGGTCCCTGCGGTGGAGCGAAGCTTCACGATCGGGCGAAGGTCCTTGCCGGGCTTTGCCATCACAGCGTCACCCCTCGCGCGAGCATCTCGGCGACCACCGTGTCGATCCCGCGGTGATCGATCAGGCGGATGCCGCGGGGGCTGAGGGTCAGGCGGACATGCCGACCCAAGCTTGGCACCCAGTAGCGCCTGGACTGCACATTGACGGCGAACCGGCGCCGAGTGCGGCGGTGAGAGTGGGAGACGTTGTTGCCGAAGCCGGGCCGGGCTCCGGTTACCTGACAGCTGCGAGACATCGAACGATCCTTAGTTGATAATGAGAACGATTATCATGTAATGTACCAGACATCATGACTCGACACGTGCATCCCGACTATCGGCCGGTCGTGTTCCGCGACAAGTCGGCCGGTCTGATCTTCCTGACTCGCTCCACAGCGGCGAGCGCCAAGACCATTGAGTATCAAGGCAGCACCTATCCCGTCATCGACGTGGAGATATCCAGCGCCAGTCACCCGTTCTGGACTGGACGTGATCACGTCATCGATGCGGAGGGGCGCGTGGATCGATTCCGGCGGAGGTATGCCGGACGAGCCGGCGCCACCGCCGAAGCGGGGAAGCGATGAAGGTTCGCAACTCGCTGCGGGCGCTGAAGCGGCTCCCGGGAGCCCAAGTGGTTCACCGCCGCGGGCGCGTCTTCGTGATCAACAAGAAGAACCCCCGAATGAAAGCCAGGCAAGGATGAACCCCGCGCAGACTCCCGTGATTCTCATCAGTGGTGTCGACCCTGAACCGATGTCGGCGCTCACCATCGCCCTGCAATGGGATCTTCCGGACGCGGTTGTGGTGCACCACGAGGTGGATATCGAGCGGGAGATGCTGATTCGAACCGTCAGCGATCAGCGCGGGCTGATTCACCGACGCGAGATCAGCCTCGCGCACGCCTGCGTGAGCTGCGCGATTCGCAGCGACGTGGTGCCCACGGTCGAGCGGCTGGCCGCGCAAGGCCGGTGGGGTGCCATCATCGCTCAACTGCCCGAGACTGCCGAGGCTGCGCAGGTCTGTCGAGTGATCGGCTACGACCCGAAGGCCGCGCCTCATGTGCGCATCGCTGCAGCGCTGGTCGCCGTGGACGGTGAGACGGTTGCCGAGGATGTGTTGGGCGACGACCTACTCGTCGAGCGAGATCTTCCCGTGCGCGACGACGACGAACGGGGAGTGGGGGAGACGGTGGCTTCCCTGGTGGAGTACGCCGACCTTGTCGTGGCCGAACGGTTGGCGCCAGCCGGGCAGGCACTCCTGAAGACGCTGATGCGTCCCGGTGCGCAGGTGCTGGATTCGGCCGCGGCGGTGGATTCGGCCGCGCTGCTGCTCGGCCTGCATCAACACCACAACAGTGAGGATTGGGTGCAGGTGATTCGCCGCGAGCCGATCCCCGGGGTGGCGGACGAAGGAACCTGGCAGTTGGACTTCTCCTCCCAGCGCCCCTTTCATCCTGAGCGACTGCGTCAACGCATTGAAGATCTTGGACGCGGTCGACGCCGCTCCCGAGGGTGCTTCTGGCTGCCCACTCGCCCGAACCAGGTGTGTCAGTGGGACGGCGCCGGCGGCATGGTCAGCATCGGAGTGGCCGACGACTGGCCTGCAGGCGACCAGTTGACCCGAATCGTGGTCGTGGGCATCGATGCCGGCCGAGAGGCATTGGAGCACGCCTTCCACGATTGTCTGCTTACCGATCAGGAGATCGCCGAGCGCGGCCGCTACTGGGAGGTCAACATCGACGGGATGGAGCCCTGGTTGGGGCCGGTTCCCTATCTCATGGCGCGAGGTGCGTAATGGCCGTCCCCAAGGGCAGACAGGCGCGCAGTCGAACCCGACATCGCCGTTCCCAGTGGAAGTCGGTACCCAGTGACCTGGTGCTGGTCCGGCTGAATGGCGAGGTTCATCGCGTGCCTCGCCGACTCGTTCGCGCCCTCCATCGCGGCCTCGTGGAACCCCCGTCGTGATCGACGGTCCGAAAGCTCAATCCGACAACAGACAGGAACCCCAATGACACCCACTCAGCTTGCCGCCGCACTAGACGCCCGAACCGGGATTGGTGGTGCTTTGGCCGCCGAAATCACCAAGGCCGTGTTCGACCTCATTGCCGCCGAACTGGCCGCAGGGGCCAAGGTGAGTTTGTCCGGCTTCGGTAGTTTCGAGGTCCGCGATCGGGCGGCTCGTACTGGCCGAAACCCACAGACCGGTGCGCAGTTGGTGATTCCTGCACACCGGTCTGTGGTTTTTCGGCCAGCCGCTGCGCTGCGTGAGCGAGTGAACTGACCTGACGGAGTACGCGGCCCTGCCAGGCTGATCGGGGGTTCAGGCCTGGCGGGGCCCGACCGAAATCTCCGGGGGGTAGGAGATCCGGCTACATCCAGCCTAGTGATGAGGGCTTTCTGGATCATCCCATCTGCGTAATCGTCGCCATAAGGATGCCGAGGTGTCACCGGGGCGTCAGCATGGCGGTGCCGCGGTGGCTCTCGATGTGAGCGACCATTATCACGGGTAGTCGGTGCGTCGCTGGTGGCTTCGGCCACCATCGGGATATGCGCGTATGGGTTTGTCGGACGCCAAGAAAGGCGCGTTCATGGCTTCGCCCAGCTTCGTGGGGAGAGGCGTTTTGCGGGTGAATTTGCGCTGATATGCTCGCGGCCGCCGTTGGTCTGATCCGATTGCATCGGAATTTCATCGGATGGTTGCATTCAATCCACTCTGAGAGAAATTCCGGTGCTGTGCGCGAAACGCGCGAAGTGTCGGAGTTAGCCTGCTGAGGTGCGAATTCCTGAGGGTTTGTCGAAAATGATGGTGATTGCGCTGCTGACCTGCGGATCCCTTGTCGGCTCGGTCGCGCTGATCGTGCAGGGTTCCGGGCGCAAGGACAGCATTGAGCACGACGAGGGGATCAGCTTCATCAATTCGGCTGGGAAAATGTCCGACTGGATGAACGCGACCGCTCATCATGTTGCTCCCGTTGGCGGTTGGGCGCCGGCAACAGACTGGCAGTACTTCTGGCATGTCAGCGACGCATTCGACTTCGGTGTCATCGCGCAGGGTCTGGCTACGTGGGATATCCATCCGCCGCTCTATTTCTGGCTGTTGCACATCTGGTCATTGTGCTTCGGGATGACGCCGGCCAGCTCGATTGGGTTGAATATCTTCTTGACCGTTCTGACCGGTATTGCGCTTTTCGGGATGGCCCGCTGGGCGTTTGAAGACACACTCTTCGCCGCGTTGACGGTGTGTTTGTGGGCGCTGGCCTCACCGACAGTGGGCGCGGCGCTGGTGGCCCGTCAATATGTGTTGTTGTCGCTGGTGAGTGTGCTGGCAGCCTGGGCGGCGCTGGTGTTCTTCAGTCCGACGCGGCGTCCGCGGGTCAGGGAGATGCTGGTGGTGGGCGTGGCGATCGGAGCGGGTCTGCTCACCTACTACCAGTTCGCGCTGCTGGTGGCCGGCCTCATGATCTGGCTCACGATCACCTGCTGGGGTCGCTGGCGGCACCTGATGCTCCTCTATGGCTCGGGCGTCATCGGCATCATGGTGCTGCTGGTCGCGCATCCTGGCTTCATCCATTCGCTGGCGGTGTTGTCGCAAGCCAACACCGCCCACGGTGACATCAACATCGCCACGAGGTCTGGTCGTACCGTCGCCGCTCTTTCACGCATTGTGAGCCCGGCGTTCGGGTCGCCTTCGTCGGCGGGGAACTGGTTGGCTCCGGCGGCCATCCTTCTCCTCGGCGTCATGTTGGTCGCGGTGGCCGTCGTTGTCGCGGCTCGGTTGGGGCGCGACGGTGAGGCTCGCGCGGGGATGCCTCGTCAGCGGGTTCTCGCGTTGAGCATGCTCGGCGTGTGGAACCTCGCGCTCATCGTGATTCTCTATCTGACCGGGCGGAGCCCGATTCATGCAATGGCCGACCGATACCTGGCGATGGTGCTTCCGTTTGCGGCGGTTATTCCACTGGCGCTGCTGCGGCCCGCGGGTCCGTCGCGTCGCGGGGGCGCTGTTGTAGCCACGATCCTGGTCGTGGCGCTGGGAGGTATCTCGGTGGCCGGTCAGCTTCAGGTCAATGCGACAGCGAATCCGAACCTGCCGGTCGTGACCGCCCTGAGTGGTGCTCGTCACGTGGTGATCGACAGCCTTGCCCGAGGGATAGTGCCGCGCGTCCTCATCGATGCGCCGGCGGGCCTCGAGGTCTACGTCGATCGGGAATCACAGTTGCTGTCGGATCCTGCTGCGTGGGCGGACCGGCTGGGCAGCGGTGATGTCGTGGTCTCTGATCCCAGCTACGCAGAAAGCGCTGAACTGCGCGCGAAGTTCATCGCAGAACTCGAGCAACGATTCGTCGTGAGCCAGCTTCCGGCGTCCGGTCCCCTGCAGTGGTGGCGGATCGACGCGCGCAAACCCTGATCGCGGCTCATCGGGCTCAGGCCACGGTCAGAACCTCGGTACCATCGTCGGTGACCACCAAGGTGGCTTCCCATTGGGCCACGCGGCTGCCGTCATTGGTGACGACGGTCCAGCCGTCCGTCCAGACGTGGGAGTGGTAGTCACCCATCGCCAGCATCGGCTCAATGGTGAAGGTCATGCCCGGTTCCATGATGTCGGTGTACATCGGATTGTCGAAGTGCGGGATCACTAGGCCGGAATGGAACTCGGTGTGCACGCCGTGGCCGGTGTAGTCGCGGACCACCCCGTAGTTGAAGCGCTTGGCGTAGGCCTCGATGACTCGACCGATCACATTGATCTGACGTCCCGGACGCACCGCCTTGATGCCACGCTCCATCGCCTCCTTGGTGCGTTCGGCCAGCAGCTTCGAATCCTCGTCGAGTTCACCCACGCCGTAGGTGGCGCAGTTGTCGCCGTGGACGCCGTCGATATAGGCGGTCACATCGATCTTGATCAGATCGCCGTCCTCCAACGGGCGTGCATCGGGGATCCCGTGACAAATCACCTCGTTCACCGACGTACAACAGGCCTTGGGGAAGCCGCGATACCCCAGCGTCGAGGGGTAGGCATCATTGTCGATCAGGAACTGGTGGATGGCTTCATCGATCTCGTCGGTGGTGACTCCCGGTGCCAGCATCGCCTTGCCGATCTCGAGTGATTGGGCGGCGATGCGTCCCGCGACGCGCATCTTCTCGATGGTCTCAGCCGACTGCACGTGCGACCCGTCGTAGCGCTCGGGACGATCCCGGCCGACGTAGGGAGGGCGGGGGATCGAATCGGGTACGGCGCGCTCGGGCGAAACTGCATATGGCTTGATAGGGGTCACGAGGGCGATCATAGTTCTAGGTCGCCAACTCGCTGTCTCGGGAGGAACCATGTCGGAAGGCTCCTGGTACTACTGCCTCAAGCATCACCAGGTCGAACCGTATGAGGGCTGCAAGGCTGCTGATCGTCTCGGTCCCTATGACACCCCCGGGGAGGCTTCCCAAGCACTGGAACGGGTGGCCGTGCGCAACCAGGAATGGGATGGTGAGGACGAAGACGAGGAAGCTCAGGAGGTCGCCGATGATGATGGCTGGCCTCAGCTCCCACCCCAGTAGCCTGGTTGGGACAATCTGTAACCAGACTGAAACATGCGCAAAGGCAGACTGATTCCATGGATAAGCAGACCGAATTCGTGCTCCGCACTATGGAAGAGCGGGATGTCCGTTTCGTCCGGCTGTGGTTCACCGATGTTCTGGGCTTTCTGAAGTCTGTCGCCATCGCTCCTGCCGAGTTGGAGGGCGCTCTCAGTGAGGGCATCGGCTTCGACGGTTCGGCCATTGAGGGCTTCGCGCGCGTCTACGAATCCGACATGGTGGCCCACCCTGATCCGTCCACCTTCCAGTTGCTTCCGTGGCGGGGCAGTAGCCAAGGCACCGCCCGCATGTTCTGCGACATCCGGCTCCCCGACGGGTCGCCGTCCTTCGCCGATCCGCGCTACGTGTTGAAGCGGACGCTGAAGAAGGCGTCCGAGATGGGCTTCACCTACTACACCCATCCTGAGATCGAGTTCTACCTGTTCAAGCAGCCGCTCGTACCCGGTGAGGTGCCCACCCCTGCCGATCAATCCGGATACTTCGATCACACCACCACCAGCCCCGGCGCGGACTTCCGCCGCCAGGCGATCACGCTGCTGGAGCAGATGGGCATCTCGGTGGAGTTCAGCCATCACGAAGGTGGCCCCGGCCAGCAGGAGATCGACCTGCGCTACGCCGATGCACTCACCATGGCGGATGCGATCATGACCTTCCGGGTGGTAGTCAAAGAGGTTGCCGTGATGCAGAACCTCTACGCCTCTTTCATGCCCAAGCCGCTGAGCAACCAGCCCGGTTCGGGTATGCACACCCACGTTTCGCTGTTCGAGGGCGACAAGAATGCCTTCTACGACGCCAGCGCCGAATTCCACCTGTCCAAGACCGGACGCCAGTTCATTGCAGGCCTGCTCAAGCATGCCGGTGAGATCACAGCCGTCACGAACCAGTGGGTGAACTCCTACAAGCGGCTCGTTGCCGGGGCGGAGGCCCCCAGCTACATCTGCTGGGGACGTAACAACCGCTCGGCCTTGGTGCGCGTGCCGATGTACAAGCCGAACAAGGGCGCCTCGGCCCGCGTCGAGTTGCGCTCCATCGACTCTGCGGCCAACCCCTACCTGGCCTACGCCATGGTGTTGGCCGCCGGCCTTTCCGGCATTGAGAACGAACTCGACCTCCCCGAAGGCGCCGAGGACGATGTGTGGAGCCTGACTGACCGGCAGCGCCAATCGCTGGGCATCGCGCCACTACCGCGCAGCCTCGGCAACGCCATCGACATCATGGAAGGTTCTCAGTTGGTCGCTGACACTCTGGGCGAGCATGTGTTCGAGTTCTTCCTGCGCAACAAGAAGGCCGAGTACGAGGCCTATCGCAGTGAAGTCACCGCCTGGGAGCTCAACCACTCGTTGCCGACACTGTGAGCTGATTTCGTCCGAAGAATCGGCGCCAATTCGGCCGAACCGCTGTCAATCCGGGCCGCAACACGGTTGAATAGGGGCTGGTCGGCTTACGCAACGCGTTGACAGCTGATTCGAGGGGCAGTCTGCGGGGGGCGGACACAACCGAGAATCACGCCGACGAGCGAATCCGTCGAGGTTGCAGGGGTGCATCTCGACGGATTCGCATTTCTTGTATCGGGCCCAGCGGGGTCATCCCCGCGGTAGACGCTGCTAGCGGCTCGGCTGTGAACTGGGCTGCGCAGCAGCGCTCGTCGAACTGCTTGACGGCGTCCGTGACGACGAACTCGAGGATTGGCTCCGAGTCCTGCTCGTCGTATTCGACGGAATCTCGGCCGTGCGATCAGCCAACACGACCACATCTCCGGCCTTCAGTCCCTCGGCGATCTGCACCAGGCCACCCCCGACAGCACCGGTGGTGACTTCGGTGGTGGTCGGCGTATCAGAGCCCGCAGCCAACACAGATACCGTTCCGGTTCCGGTTCCGGTCGGGGTCACAGCCGACACCGGCACGGTGACCGCGCCGATAGCTGAAGCCACCGGGATCGACACCGTGGCCTTGGCACCATCGGAGAGCAGATCGTCGGGGTCGGCTACCACGATCGTGGTGGTGTAGGTCGTGGTGTCGCCGCTGGTCCCGCTGGTCTCCAGGGGGCTGATGCTGGTGATCTTGCCCGACAGTTCGGTCGTGGCACCGGCCGGGGTCACCGTCGCCGAATCGCCCACCTGAAGTGCACTGCGCGTCTTCAGCGGCAACTCGATGCTGACCACGGCGCTGCCGCGACCCACGATGGTGATGCTGCCGGCGCTGGCCGAATCTCCCACGCTCAGATCGACGGCGCCCACAGTGCCGCTGATCGGAGCCAACAGCTCTGCGTCATCCACATCATCGACAGCGGCCTGTCGCTGTTGCTCTGCCGACAGCACCGCCGCTTTGGCCTGCGCCACTGGGGATGCGCTCACCGATGTCGTTGTGGAACTCGACGCTGCGGAACCGGGCTTGGCGCTCTTGCCGCCCGAACTCAGTGTGCGCACGAACTGTTGAAGCTGTTGATTGGCGGCACTGACTTGGGCGCGTGCGGTACCGCAGGCGGCCAGGTCATCGAGGCTCGGCTCGGTGGCCGAGGCGGAGTCTGACGGGCTCGCCGAGGGTGACGGAGTGGCGGTGGCCGTGGTGCTGTCTGTACTCGAAAGGTCGCTGTTGAGCCACGACATGATCGGATCGCAGACCTTGGCTTCGGACTTCACCGCCTTGTCTACTGCCGATGTGACGGCCGTGAGCGCCTTCAGATCAACGCTCGTGCCCGTGGTTGCTGATGACGGATTGGAGCCGTTGGTCGATGAACTCGGATGCTGCGCGGTGTACAGGCTCAGTTTGGCCTGAGCCAGGGAGGTCTCGGCCTCCAGCACGGCCAGTTTCAGAGTGCGGGTATTCAGCTTGGCGAGCACATCGCCGGCACTGACCTCATCGCCCACAGCGACCTTCACCGAACGGACGGTGCCGTCGACGCTGAACGTCGCCTCGGCGGTGTTCTGCCGAGCCACCGTACCGGTCGTGGTGTAGATCTGGGACACGTCGGCGGCGGCGGCGGTCGCGGTCACCCACCGTCCCGAGGTGACCGCGTTGGCATTGGCCGCGCCGATACCGATGGCTGCGACCACCGCAAGCGAGACCCCGGCGATCAGGACGGCGCGCACTCGCGGGTTCCCGATGAGCTTCATCATTCACTCCTCAATGCATCGATCGGGGCGAGTTTTGCCGCCCGGGAAGCGGGATAAACCCCCGCGACGATTCCAATCGCCAGCGACACCACCAAGGCCAGCAGCGTGGCCGGGATGGAAATCAGTACTGTCATGCCCAGGATCGGGGTCAGGATCGCGGCACCGATGAAGCCCAACGCAATGCCCACCACACCGCCGAGCGTCCCCAGAATTCCAGCCTCGACGAGGAACTGGCGACGGATCACGGCAGGCGTGGCGCCCAAGGCCTTGCGCAAGCCGATCTCTCGCACCCGCTCGCTGACCGAGACCAGCATGATATTCATCACTCCGATACCGCCGACCAGCAGCGAAATCGCGGCGACACCGCCCAGCAGCAGCGTCAGCACCCCGGTGATCGAGGTGGCGGTCTCTACCAGCGACGCCTGGGTGCTGACCGTGAAATCAGCATCGGAACTGGTGACCTGGTGACTGGCCAACAAAGCGGTCTGTACCTCCTGGTAGGCCGCCGACAGACTGTCGGCATCGGTGGCTTCCAGGTAGATCGACGACACCGAGTTGGCCGTGCTGGAGGTAGAGAGTCGGCTGGCGAAGGTACTCAGCGGTACCACTACGGTGTCGTCCTCATTGCTCGACATTGACGAACCAGCCGAGTCCAAGACGCCGATCACGGTAAACGACTCTCCGTTGACCGACACGTTCTGACCCAGCGGGCTACCGCTGCTGAACAACTCGCTGGCGGTGTCTGCGCCGATCACGGCGACGGCTGCTGAGGATTCCACCTCGGCATCGGTGAAGAATCGGCCCGAGGCCAAGGTGCGAGCCCGAACCTGCTGCCAGTCCGGCACTGTGCCCACCACCGTCGAGGTCCAGGTGCTATCACTGGATTGCAGTGATCCCGATGTCGATGACGTCGGTGCTACCGCGGCGACATCGGGTGCCACCGCGGTGTTGGCCAGCATGGTGGCGTCCTGTGTGGTCAGGGTGGAGGCTGAACCGCCGCCGCCGCGAAATCCGCCTGAGGAAGTGGTTTGGCTCGGGGTCACGATGATCATGTTCGAACCCAGCGAGTTGATCTGCGCGGTGATCTGCGCGCTGGCGCCTTGCCCCAGACCGACGGTCAGCATCACGGCGGCGATACCGATCAGAATGCCCAGCATGGTCAGCAGCGAGCGCAGTCGGCGTGCGTTGAGCGCGGCGATCGCAGTCCGCGCGGTTTCGGCCCACCCCATTACAGCGACACCTCCGCGGTGGCCGGCGACGGGCTGATCAGCCCGTCGTAAATGTGGGCCGTGGTCTGTGCATGGGCGGCCACATCGGCCTCGTGAGTGATCATCACGATGGTGCGCCCAGCTTCGTTGAGTTCACTGAACAGTTCCAGAATGTCGCGGGTGGAACGCGAGTCCAGGTTCCCGGTCGGTTCGTCGGCGAGGATCAGCGCCGGATTGGTGACCAACGCGCGGGCCACCGACACGCGCTGCTGCTGGCCACCGGATAACTCGCCGGGACGGTGCTGTACCCGTTCGGCCAGACCGACCTTGGTCAGTGCGGCGAGCGCACGCTCGCGGCGATCAGCCGCGGGCACCCCGGCGTAGACCAGTGGCAGCTCGACATTACGTAAAGCGGTCAGGCTCGGCAGGAGGTTGAATGCCTGGAACACGAACCCGATCTTGTGATTGCGAACCTCAGCCAGTTCCTTCTCCGTCATCGAGGACACGTCAGTTCCGTCGAGTTCGTAGCGACCGGTGGAGGGAACATCCAAACAGCCGATGATGTGCATCAAGGTCGACTTGCCCGAGCCCGAGGGTCCCATGATTGCCAGGTATTCACCGCCCTGGACGGCCAGGTCGATGCCGCGCAGGGCCTGCACCTCAATCGCACCGGTGGCGTAGGTCTTAGTGACCCCGCTCATGGACAGCATTGGTCTCATCGGCCCGGGCCTCCGGCCGGTGCGCCTGCCGGCGGACCACCGGAGTCCAATCCTCCGCCCAGGCCGCCACCGCCGCCGAACAGGCCGCCACCGCTGGAATCGCCGCTCGAGGCGGTGGAGTTGGAACTGGGACGGAAGCTGATCTGTACGGTGTCGCCGGCCACCAGGCCGCTGGTGATCTCGGTGACATCGCCGAAGACCCGGCCGGTCACCACTGTGGTGAGGGTGGTCGTGCCGTCGTCATTGACCTTTGTGACGACGCTCTCGCCGTTGTTGGTCGAGATTGCGGCCGTGGCGACGGTGACCACATCGTCATAGCTGCCCGTGGTGATCACCGCTGAGGCGGTGGTGCCGGAGTACAACCCGGACTGGGTGCCGGTCAGGTTGATGACGACCGGGAAGGTGGCCGCGCCATCGCTGGTCGAGGTCGCCACGATTCCCACCGACTTCAGGGTGGCCGCATACTCGGTGCCGTCGGCGGTGACGGTCGCCGACTGGCCGGCTTTCAGGGCGGCCAGGTCGGAGGCTCCGACACTGCCTTCGAGTTTCCAGGTGGCCGTGGAGATCAGCACCACCTGGGCGGTTGCGGTCGTCGATGTTGCCGTGGCGGCGCCGGCGGCAGATTGCGTGCCCGAGCTCGACGAGCCGGAGCCGGTCACCTGATCGCCGACGCTCAGATCGACGCTGGCGATGGTGCCGTTCATGGTGGCGCGCAAGGTGGCGTTCTTCAGATTGGTCTTGGCGCTGGCTAGGGACGCCTTCGCCGAGTCGACCTGGGCGGCTGCGGCCGTGATCGCGGCGCTGCTGCCGGAGGAGGCCACGTCGGAGTAGTTCGCCTGGGCGCTGGTCACATTGGCGCTGGCCAGGTCGACCGCATCCTGCAGCGACGAGTCATCGATGCGTGCCAGCTTTTGACCCTTGGTTACCTTCTGGCCGGCGCTCACATAGACCTTGGTGATCTCGCCGGAGACCGTGAAGTTCAGATTGGCCTGTTTGCGCGGGCTCAGCGTGCCGTCGAGGGAGACCGTCGAGGTCTGGCTGCCCTGGGTCACTTCGGCCGTCATGGTGCGTCCGGCTGCCGAAGTGCGCTTCGGGCTGAAGAGGTAGAACGATCCCAGCCCGGCGGCGACCAGCACCACGACCGCGAGGCCGCCGGCCAGCCAGACCTTCCGGGACTTCCACCAGCGCTTCACTGGCGGTGGGGGTGCTGGTTCGAATTGGTCGGCGGTCGCTTCGACCGGGTCCTGCTCGCTCATGAATCTCCTCAGGCTGTGCCGTCACGCTGCTCGAGACACTAGGAAGGTGGACTGTGCCGGTTCTCGGGGCCACCTGTGCCCAAGCTGTGCGTGGCATCGAGCCAGGAAACGCCCGATTCGACCGGGGCGAGCCTCAGGTCAGTTCCGGCACCGGCCACAATGCGCCCAGGTCCGAATGCGGACCCGAAGCCTGCACCCGCTGAGCATCACGGGCATCAACCCAGCTGAGCTGGCCGGAGGCAAGTAGCAGCAAGGTCAACGCGTCGGTCTGGACCACATTGGGCGGCGTACCGCGAGTGTGGCGACCGCGTTCACCGATACCGAGTTGAACCGCAGCGAAGGGCGGCACCCGTAGCTCCACCGACCCACCGGGAAAGGCCGCCGCGAGCAGCGCGCACACCGTGCGGGACGCAGCAGCCAAAGCTGCGCTGGGCACGTCGGAGTCTGCCGCGGACACCGCAGCCACTGTGCTGCGCAACTGCTGCAGATCGGCTGCTGTCACCTTCTTGGCCACGATCAAGACGCTAGCATCGCCGGTGTGAGTCGCATCGGAAGCCAATCAGGTCGACTGGCCCGTCTGGGCTTCACCGACGCGAGCGCTGCCGCGGAACTGGTGTCGAGTTGGTCGCAGCGAGCCGGCGCCGGGCAGATCGACGCCATCCTCACCGAACTCCAACAGGCCGCCGATCCCGATTTGGCATTGCAGGGCATGAACAACGTGGCACTCGCCCGCGACGACCTGTTCGTGCTGCTCGCCGAGCATGAAGACCTGCTGGGGCGGCTGGCTGCAGTTCTTGGAGCGAGCGCGGCGCTGAACCAGCACCTGGGAAACCACCCGGCCGACGTCGACGTGCTGTGTGGATCGATCCAGCGCCGCGACCTGTCGACCTTGCGTGCCGAGTTGCTCACCGCGGTGGGAGCCGATGCCGGCGACGCCGCGCCGGTCGCCGATGCCTCGCGCTCCGATGATCTGCGCCGGGCCTATCGACGAGCCCTGCTTCGCATCGCCGCCCGTGACCTGACCGCAGCAGATCTCATGGCGATCCTGCCCGACATCGCTGCAGAATTGGCCGACCTGGCCGATGCCACCGTAGAGACCGCACTGGCGCTCGCCCGCGGCGAGGTCCCCGACTGGCGTCAGGCCCGGATCGGCATCGTTGCGCTGGGCAAGACCGGTGCCGGCGAGCTGAACTACGTCTCCGATGTCGACGTCCTCTACATCGGCGAACCGGCCCTGGACGCCGACGGCGAACCTGTCATCGACACCGCGGCGGCGGTCACGATCGCCACCAAGCTGGCCAGCGCACTGACCCGAATCTGCTCGGCACACACGGCGGCCGGAACCATCTGGCCGATCGATGCTGCGTTGCGTCCCGAAGGCAAGGCTGGTGCCTTGGTGCGCACCCTGGCCTCGCATGAGGCCTACTACCAGAAGTGGGCCAAGAACTGGGAGTTCCAGGCGATGCTCAAGGCCCGTCCCATGGCCGGGGATCTGGCCTTGGCTCAGGATTTCGTGGACATGGTCTGGCCGATGGTGTGGCGGGTCGCCGACGACGACCAGTTCGTGCCTGAAGTGCAGGCGATGCGCTTGCGAGTGGTCTCGCTGCTGCCCAGCCGTGACGCCAATCACGAGATCAAACTGGGTGCCGGTGGCCTGCGCGATGTGGAGTTCAGCGTGCAACTGCTGCAGCTGGTGCATGGACGCTCCGACGAGCGGTTACGACTGCGCGGCACCTTCGAGGCGCTCACCGCACTGGTCGACCACGGCTATGTTGGGCGCGCCGATGGGTTCGATTTGGGCACCGCTTACCGGTTGCAGCGGCTCCTGGAACATCGCATCCAGCTTTACCGGCTGCGGCGCACCCATCTGATGCCGGCCGATGACGTCAATCAGCGCTGGCTGGCGCGCAGCATTGGTTTGGCCGAGACCGACCAGTTGATGCACCTGTGGCGAGCGACCACCCGTCGCGTGTTGCGTCTGCACCAACGGTTGTTCTACTCGCCGGTGCTGGCTGCGGTGGCCCGAATTCCCTCCGAAGAGGTGGCTCTGACCAGCGAAGCCGCCGAAACCCGGCTGCGCGCTTTGGGCTATGGCGATCCGTCCGCGGCGCTTCGCCACATCGAGGCGCTCAGCTCGGGCATGAGCCGCTCGGCCGAAATTCAGCGTCAGATCCTGCCCGCGATGCTGACCTGGTTCACCGCAGGGCCCAATCCCGACCACGGACTGCTCGCCTTCCGGCAGGTGTCGGACGCCTTGGGCTCCACACCGTGGTACTTGCGCACCCTGCGTGACGGCGACGCGATGGCCGAGCATTTGGCCCGCATTCTGGCCTCCTCGCGCTACGCGGTGGATCTGCTGATGCGCGCTCCCCAGAATGCCTCCCTGTTGGGAGATGCCGAAGGCCTGCACCCTCGCTCCCGAGCCGAGATCACCACCGAGATGCAGACCGCAGCGCACCGCCACGAGCGAGCTGAGGACGCCATCGCCGCGATCCGGGCTTCCCGCCGCAACGAACTGCTGCGGCTGGCCATGGCCGACCTGCTCAACGTGATCGAGTTGCCCGACCTGGGCAGTGCACTCAGCGCAGTGACGGCCGCCACCATCGACGCGGCGCTCGAGGTGGCCTCGCGCGGGTTGGACGTGCCGCCGCTGGCGGTCATCGCCATGGGGCGCTGGGGTGGCGACGAGTTGTCGTATGCCTCCGATGCCGATGCCATGTTCGTGACCGCTGATGGGGGAGCGGCCGAAGCCGCGATCACCGCGATCAGTCGGTTGCGCGCCATGCTGGCCAAGCCCGGGCCGGATCCGGCATTGGAGATCGACATCGATCTGCGCCCGGAAGGCAAACAGGGACCGATCGTCCGCAGCCTGGCGTCCTATCGCGCCTACTACCAGCGCTGGTCCTCGACCTGGGAATCGCAAGCTCTATTGCGCGCCGCAGTTGGCGTCGGAGACCCTGCGGTGGCCGCTGAGCTGCTCGCGGTGGTTGACCCACTGCGGTACCCGGCCGAGGGTTTGAGCGCGGCGCAGCTGCACGAAATCCGCAAGCTCAAAGGACGCATGGAGGCCGAACGCGCACCGCGCAGCGGTGATGCGTCCCGCAATGTGAAGCTGGGCCCCGGCGGGCTCAGCGACGTGGAGTGGATCGTGCAGATCCTGCAACTGCAATACGGCGCTCGCGTGCCGGGCCTGCGTACCCCGAACACGCTGGCAGCAGTCGAGGCCGCCGTGGCTGCGGAGCTGTTGAGCGCCGAGGACGCCGAGTCGCTGCGTCAGGCCTGGAAACTCGCCAGTCGCATCCGCAATGCGGTGATGCTGCTGCACGGCCGGGCCAGCGACAACCTGCCCAATGATGTTCGCGACCTGGCCGCAGTGTCGCAGATCCTCGGCTACGCCAAAGGCGAGACTTCGCTCATGGTCGAGGAACACCGCCGGCGGACGCGGCTGGCGCGCGCCGTCATGGATCGCACCTTCTGGGGTGTTGAGTAGCCGACCCGGTGTCCGCGCCTGACAACACCCGCTGACGGGCTTACTCGGTGTGCTCGCGGCGCCCGGGGAGCAGGCGTAGGCCGGTGGCGATGCCGACGCCGGCGCACCCGATCCACAGCGTGATGAGTTGGGCGAACTCCAGCCAGGACGTTGGCGAAGTCGCGCCGTTCCAGGCAAGCAGCAGCGTGACGCCGAAGATTGCGGCGGTCAGGATGCCCCAACGGTCCAGTGAGGCGTACCCGACCACCGTGGCGATCCCGATCCCGAGCGCGGCCAAGGACGCCAGCATTAGCGTTAGCAGGGCAAGCATGCTGGGAAATGCAAGGACGCCGCTGTCGAAGGCGTTGTGCCAAGCGTTTGCCGAGGTGAGGTGGGATCGGTATTTCACGGCCAGCAGGGTTTCGGCGAGCACTGCCGCGATCCACCCTGCGCACATTAGCGCCAGCACGATCCCGATCGGGCGAGCGGTGTCGCGGCGCATGGGCGCAGTGTAGTTCGACGCATCAAGAACGCCCGGTGGGAAGAATTGGGCCGCATCAGTGGCCTCGCCCGGTTACGGTAGTGGCCGCACTGTGCGTTCCAGCCCGAGAGAAACCCCATGTCGCAAAGCACCACTGAGCGTCCGCACCTGAGCGGGCAGGACTATGCCGCTCGCATCATTCAGGCGATCCTGTTTCTCACCCTGGTCGGGTCGGTGATCTACGTGCTGGTCAAGCTGATCACGGCTCCGGAGATCTCCACCGACGCCTCGGTGCGCCAGAAGAGCGACTATGTGTTGATGCTGCTGCAGTCGGCTGGCGGCTTGATCGTGATGTTCCTGCCGGCCTTCGTCAATCGCCGATTCGCCATCCACATCCCCAGCGTGATGCAGATCCTGTACTTCGTCTTCCTCTACGCGGCGATCTACCTCGGCGAGGTTCGCGACTTCTATTACCGCTTCGCGTTCTGGGACGATGTGCTGCACTTCTTCAGCGGCATGATGCTGGCTGCGCTGGGCTTCTTCCTGGTGCGGCTGCTCAGTGACTCCGAACACCGCCACGTGGTGCTTTCACCCGGCTTTGTGGCTTTCTTCGCCTTCACCTTCGCGGTGGCCTCCGGTGCCGTGTGGGAGATCTACGAGTTCACCATCGATGGCATCTTCGACACCAACATGCAGAAGTACGCCACCGAGAACGGCCAGCAGCTCATCGGACGCAACGCCCTGGCCGACACCATGGGGGATCTGATCATGGATACCTCCGCGGCGCTGCTGGTGTGCGTCGCCGGCTACGTCGGCATGCGTGCCACAACCGCCAAGAAGAGTGCGTCGGCGGCTATCGAGAGCCAACCGTCGATCACTGCTGCGGACTGACTCGACTCACTCCACCGGTTCGGACGGCAGCCCGACGGTGACTTCCTCTGAGGTGGCCGGTCGGCCGTGCACTAAGGGCACGTGACCGGTCAACGTGGGCAGATTCAGCCCCTGACCGAACAACGGCACCAAGACCGGCTCGGAGCCGATCACTTCGATCTCCTGACCACGCACTGTGATGATGCCGCCGGGGCCGTCCTCGAGAGTGAAGGTGATGCGATCGGGGGTGAGTTCGGCACGGATACGCGAACCGTGCAACGCGAACCCGAAGCGAAGGTAGCTCCATTCCTGCGGCAGCCGGGGATCGAAACTGATGTCGCCGTTGTAGTCGCGCATACCGCCGAAGCCATAGACCAGGGCGTTCCACACTCCGCCGGCCGAGGCGATGTGTACGCCGTCGCCGGTATTGCGGTGCAAGTCCGCCAGATCGACGAAAGCGCCCTCCATGAACGACTCCAGCGCCCGAGCCTGATAGCCGACCTCGGCGGCGATGATCGACTGCACCACCGCCGACAGCGTGGAATCACCGGTGGTGATGGGCTCGTAGTACTCGTAGTCGGCCCGCTTCTGCTCGGTGGTGAACTCCTCACCGGCCAGGAACAATGCCAGGATCGCGTCGGCCTGCTTCAGAACCTGGAAGCGGTAGATCACCAGCGGGTGGTAGTGCAGCAGCAGCGGCAGCTTCTCGCGGGGAGTATTGTCCAGGTCCCACACTTCGCGGTTCAGGAAGTCCTCGTCCTGCGGATGCACCCCGAACCATTCGTGGTAGGGGATCGTCATCGCGCTGGCCGCTTCCTGCCAGCCGGTCACTTCGGTCTCGGTGAGATCCAAGGTGGCGGCGACTTCGGCATAACGCCCGGGATCCAGCTCGGCCAAGGTGAACACCGCCTGGGCTGCGCGGCGCAGGTTCAACCGAGCCATCAGATTGGTGTACAGGTTGTTGTTCACCACCGCGGAGTACTCGTCGGGCCCGGTCACCGAGTGAATGTGGAAGCTGCGCTCCGCCCCCCGGAAGAAACCCATGTCGGCCCACAGCCGTGCGGTCTCGACCAACACCGGCAGGGCCTCGGTGAGCAGGAAATTCAGATCGTCGGAGACGTCGGCGTATTTGCACATGGCAAAGGCGATGTCAGCGTCGATGTGGTACTGCGCCGTACCAGCGGCGAAGTAGGCGCTGGCCTCGGAACCGTTGATGGTGCGCCACGGGAACAGTGCGCCGCGTTGTGACAGGGCCCGGGCTCGGGCGCGGGCGGCGTCCAGCATTGCGATGCGGAACCGTAGGGTGCGGCGAGCCAAGAAGGGATAGGTGTGGGCCAGGAAGGGAACCAGATAGACCTCGGTATCCCAGAAGTAGTGACCCTCGTAGCCGGCGCCGGTCACCCCCTTGACCCCGATGCCGCGTCCCTCGGCGCGAGCGGTGGCTTGTGCCAGTTCGAACAGGCACCAGCGAACGGCCTGCTGCACCCCCGGAGTGCTGGCGACGACCTCGACGTCGGCCTTCTCCCAGTAGTCGGCCAGCCACTCCTGCTGCTCCTCGATGAGGACCTCGCGACCAACCACCTGGGCGTCGTCAAGCACCAGGTGGGTCATTGCGGCGAGGTTTGCGATGTCGGAGGTGGCCGGGCCGTCGGCATAGGCCGCCCACTTCACCACCGTGATCGGCCGGCCCGCCTCGGCCCGCACCCGGTAGGTGCGTCGGCCCAGGTCGGCGGTCATGCGCGACTCGACCGACACCGCGTTCTCGGTGAATAGCTCGTGATCGACGGTGACGGCCAGACCCAGCCCGGATTGGGCGGTTCGATAGCCGAAGCTCATCCGGCCTTGCTCTTCGTACTGGAGCTGAGACAGCAACACGCGGTTCTCGAAGCCGGCCGCCTTGCGCGGATCGAAACCGACCACTTGGGCCTTGGCCTCAGGCACTTCATCTTGACGGTTGCGCAGCTCGGACACGATCACAACGTCAGCGGCCTCGTCCAGCACGGTGACGCTGTAGCTCATCACGGCAAGGTTGCGGCGGGTAAAGGACACCATCCGGGTCGACTGCACCGCCACCCGCTTGCCGGTGCTGGTCACCCAGATCAAATCGCGATGCAGGATGCCATCGCGGAAGTCCAGGCTGCGATTGAAGATCTCCAGCTGGGCACTGCCCAGTTGCAGAGTCTCACCGTCGACGGTGAGCACGATGGTCTTGGCGTCGGGCACATTGACGATGGTCTGACCGATCCGGGCCAGGCCGAAGGCCTCCTCGGCGTGCCGAATCTTCCACGTCTCGTGGAATCCGTTGACGAAGGTGCCGTGCGCGTAGGCCTCGGCGTCACCTTCTTCATGGTTGCCGCGCAAGCCCAGATAGCCGTTGCCGACCGCGAAGACGGTCTCGCGTTGGCCCAAGCCTTCGGTGTCGTAGCGGGTCTCGGCGATGCCCCATTCGCGGATAGGGAAGCGGGTGCGATCAACCGGATCGGATTGAGGTGCTCTCATGGCAGTAGCTCTGCCAGATCAGTGACGACCACATCGGCGCCCAACGCCAACAACTGATCAGCGCCGGCGCCACGATCCACACCGACTACCAGCCCGAAACCGCCCGCGCGGCCAGCCGCCACGCCACTGACAGCGTCCTCGAAGACGACGGCGCGCTCCGGCGACACCGCCAACAGCTCGGCCGCGCGGAGGAAGGTGTCCGGGGCTGGCTTGCCGGGAAGCCCCTCGGCAATGGCTCGACGGCCGTCGACCAGCACCGGGAAGTAGTCACGCAGCCCGGCCGCGGTCAGCACGGCATCGGCATTCGCCGAGGATGACACCACGGCCATGGCGACGCCACTGGCCGCCAGGTGTTCCACGAATTGCACCGAGCCAGGGTAGGGGTCGACGCCGTCGGCGGCCAGCACTGCACTGAACGCGAGATTCTTCCGGTTGCCCAGTCCACACACGGTGTCGCGCTGCGGTAGGTCGGACGGGTCGCCTTCGGGCAGGCTCAGCCCTCGTGAGCTGAGGAAATCGCGCACGCCGTCATAGCGGGGCTTGCCGTCGACCTGGGCGTAGTAGTCGCGGTCGCTGTAGGGCGGTTGGGTCGGGAAGTTCTGGGTGAGGAACTCGTTGAACATCTTTGACCAGGCATGACGATGCACCACCGCCGTCGGTGTGAGCACTCCGTCGAGGTCGAATAGCGCGGCGGTGAAGTCGTCGAGCCCCTGCCGAAATTGAGCCATTAGTGAATGCTAGAGCCGTGGTGGAACCAAGCGGGGAATTAACACCCTTCGCGCTAGGGTGAGTGTTGATGAGCGAGACGATCACCGACGACCTCCCCACTAGGACTGTCAGCCTGACCGGCTGGGGCCGAACCGCCCCGACTTCGGCACAATTGCTGGTCACACCCGACGTGGAGGTGATTGCGCGCGCGGTGACCCAGGTCGCTGACGCGAATTCCGACGCCCCCAGTCATCTGCGCCGCGGCATCATTGCGCGCGGTTTAGGCCGCTCCTACGGCGATGTCGCCCAGAACGCCGGCGGGCTGGTCGTCGACATGACCGCCCTGAACCAGATCCACGTCATCGACCCGATCACGGCCACCGTCGAGTTGGACGCCGGCGTCACCCTGGACGAGTTGATGCGTGCGGCGCTGCCCTACGGATTGTGGGTTCCGGTGCTTCCCGGAACCCGCCAAGTCACCATCGGTGGTGCTATTGGCAACGATGTGCACGGCAAGAACCACCACAGCGCCGGGTCCTTCGGTGACCATGTCGCCGCCATGGACCTGCTGGTCGCCGACGGGCGCATCCTCACTCTCACCCCGGACGGGTCGCCCGATGACCCTGATGCCAGTTTGTTCTGGGCCACTGTCGGTGGCGTCGGGCTGACCGGCATCATCGTGCGGGTCACGCTGACGATGACCCGCACCGAGTCGGCCTATTTCCTCGCCGACGGTGTGGTCACCCGAACTCTGGATGAGACGATCGCTGCCCACTCCGACGGCAGCGAGGCGTCCTATGACTACTCCAGCGCCTGGTTCGATGCGATCTCACCGGCTCCCAAGCTCGGTCGTGCCGCGATCTCGCGCGGCAGTCTCGCCACGCTGGACCAGCTGCGGGAGTACGCCCCCAAACTGGTAGCCGACCCGCTGGGCTTCCACGCCAAGCCGCTGTTCGAACTGCCCGACATCTTCCCCAACGGGCTGGCCAACAAGCTCACCTTCACCGCCTTGGGCAACCTGTGGTACGCCAAGAGCGGCAGCTACCACAACAAGGTGCAGACCCTGACCGGCTTCTACCATCCGCTGGACATGTTCAGTGAGTGGAACCGCGCCTACGGGTCGGATGGTTTCCTGCAATACCAGTTCGTGGTGCCGCCGGCGGCCGTCGCCGAGTTCAAACAACTCATCGCCGACATCCAGGGGTCCGGTCACTACTCATTCTTGAATGTGTTCAAGCTGTTCGGTGAGGGCAATGCTGCGCCGCTGAGCTATCCGATGGCCGGCTGGAATGTGTGTGTCGACTTCCCGATCAAAGCCGGGCTGGAGAAGTTCCTGACTGGGCTCGACGCCCGCATCCTGGAGTTCGGCGGACGGCTCTACACCGCCAAGGATTCCCGGGTCGATGCCGAGACCTTCCATGCCATGTATCCCCAGCTCGATTCCTGGATCGCCACCCGGCGCCGGATCGATCCGAACGGGGTTTTCGTATCCGATCTGGCCCGCCGGCTGGAACTGAACTGAGGAGTGAACCAGGTGATCGACGCGACCGGTAACCCACAGACCGTGCTGCTGTTGGGGGGCACCTCTGAAATCGGGGTGGCGATCATCGCGGAGTATCTGGCCAATGGTCCGGTGCGGGTGATCCTGGGAGTCCAGCCCGGCGACGACCTGGTCGACGACACGGTGACGGTGCTGCGGGCCGGCGGTGCGAGCGAAGTGGTGACTCTGGAGTTCGACGCCACCGCCTTCGACACCCATCCGCAGGTGATTGAGGATGCCTGGTCGATCGCCGACATCGATCTGGCCATTGTGGCTTTCGGAATGCTGGGCGACGCAGAGGAACTCTGGCAGAACCAGGCGAAGGCTGTGCTGGCCGCGAATGTGAACTACACCGGTGCGCTCAGCGTCGGTGTGCTGCTGGGACAGAAGATGAAGGCCCAAGGCTACGGCCAGATCATCGTCATGAGTTCGGTTGCCGGTGAGAAGGTGCGGCGTTCCAACTTCGTGTATGGCTCCACCAAGGCCGGCCTGGACGGTTTCTACCGACTCCTCGGCGAAGCCTTGGAGCCGTTCGGGCCCAAGGTCTTGGTGGTCCGTCCCGGCCAGGTACGCACCCGCATGTCGGCCAACATCAAGGAAGCTCCCTTGACCGTGGACAAGGAACAGCTGGCTTCGCAGGTTGTCGCCGCCGCCCGGAAGGGCGAGAAGGTCATCTGGGTGCCGACCCAGTTCAAGCTGGTGATGTGGGTGCTCAAACACATACCCGCACCAATCTTCAGACTGCTCCCGATCTGATCGATCTGCCGCACTTCCTCGCCGCCGAGTCCTGAGCCTGGCGGCGAGTTCGCGTTGCGCCCGGCGGTGCCACCAGACCGTGCTCGCCGGGATTCGGCAGCTTGCGTTACCGTCGCTGTTCACCGGTGTGACGGTTTGGTTACGCGGCGTTACGATGCCGCGAACGCCACGAAATCCGCTCCATTTGACGATTCAAGACACGTAATCTCCTGCCAACGCAGGCAACTGCAACGGATTTCGTGGATTGAGAGGGCGAACCATGCCGACATCGCCGACCATCGGGGCAGGGCGTCCAGCCGCGTCCGTAGCTCGGGAGAATGGTCTGAAGATCGGCCAGGCGCGCAAGACCTTCGCCACGCCTGAAGGCGGCGAAGTGAGGGCACTGGACGGAGTGAACCTCCAAATCGCCGAGGGCGAGTTCTTCGTGATGCTCGGCCCGTCCGGTTGCGGCAAGACGACCTTGCTGCGGGCCATCGCGGGCCTGGAAATACTGGACTCCGGTGAGATCTACCTGGGTCGTGACCGACTCGACGACCTGCCTGCCTATGCCCGTCCGGTCAACACCGTCTTCCAGTCCTATGCGCTGTTTCCGCATCTGACCGTGGCCCAGAACATCGCCTTCGGCCTGGAGATGGAGAAGCTGTCCAAGGACGACATCTCCCAGCGCGTCAAGGACATGATGGCCTTGGTTCGCTTGGACGGGCTGGCCGATCGCAAGCCATCCCAGCTCTCCGGCGGCCAGCAGCAGCGAGTGGCACTGGCCCGGGCCTTGGCCAAGCAACCCAAGGTGCTGCTGCTCGACGAGCCGCTGGCAGCCTTGGACCTGAAGCTGCGCCGCGGAATGCAGGACGAGCTTCGCCGCCTGCAACGCACCACGGGGATCACCTTCGTCTTCGTCACCCACGATCAGGAGGAAGCTCTCTCGCTGGGCGACCGAATCGCGGTGTTCTCCGACGGTTTGCCGGCCCAAGTAGGCACCGCCGAAGAACTCTACGAACGTCCGGTCAATCGGTTCGTCGCCGACTTCATCGGTGAATCCAACTTCGTCACCACCGCATTGATCACCGAGGGCGATGCTCAGTTGGTCAGCATTGCCGGCGGACCCAAGGTTGCGCTCACCGCACCGGCCGAGGCTGATGCTGACGGCAAGGTGACGCTGGCGATCCGACCCGAACGGCTGGTGCTGGACGGCTCAGCGCCCGAACTCGCCGCTGGCACCCTGGTCGAGGTCATCTACATGGGCACCGACCTGCGAGTGCAGGTCGAACTGGCCGACGGATCACGGCTGGCCATACGGGTATCGCCACCGTTCGAGCAGCTTCAGCTCGTGCCGGGGGCTGCTGTGCAGGTCGGCGTCCAAGCAGAGTTCCTGCGGCCGCTGGCGGTGGACGCATGAGTAAGCCCGAAGCCGCCACACCGCGGCACCGCCGCAGGCCGGGTCGAGTGCCCTGGTTCGCCAGCGTGCCCGCCTTGATCATCGCTGCGCTGTTCACCATCGGGCCGCTGTTGGTCGTGATCGCGATGTCCTTCATGACCCGCCCGGCGCAAGGCGGCGGCGTGGTGTACGAGTTCACCACCGACGCCTACCGGACCTTCCTGTTCACCAAGAACTTCACCGGCGACCTGGTCTTCAATACCGCCTATGTGGAGGTGTTCTGGCGTTCCATCGTGCAGGCCACGATCACCACCGTGATCAGCTTCGTCTTCGCTTTCCCCCTTGCCTTGTGGATCGCCACCAGGTCAGCGAAGCTGCAGAACTTCCTCGTGCTCGTGGTGACGATTCCGTTCTGGACGAACCTGCTGGTGCGCACCTACGCCTGGATCTTGGTACTCAACAAGGACGGCATCATCAACCAGACCAGTCTGGCGCTGGGGTTGGGGCCGCAGGAACTGCTCTACACCGACCTCGCCTCTCAACTCGGCCTGATCTACACCTTCCTGCCCTTCATGGTGCTGCCGCTGTACTCGTCACTGTCGGGCTTTGACTTCCGGCTCGCCGAAGCCGCCTACGACCTGGGAGCGCGCAAGATGACCGTGCTGCGCCGGGTGATCCTCCCCATGGCCAAACCGGGCATCATCTCCGGCCTGCTGTTGGTGTTCATGCCCGCGCTGGGCGCCTATGTGCAGCCGGTCCTGCTGGGCGGCGGCAAAGTCCTGCTGATGGGCAACCTGATCGCCTCCCAATTCGGCGACTCGCGTAACTGGCCCTTCGGTGCGGCGCTGTCGGTCATCAGCCTGCTGATGTTGGCGCTGGCATTGATCGGCATCCAGTTGTGGGCGCGTCGCAGCGGCACGAAAGTGAGCCTCTCGCTATGACCATCACCATCGACCCCGCCCGTCGTAGCCGTCGGGCGATGAATCCCAAGTCGTTCCCCGGAGTGGGCTTCATCGCCGTGTTCTCCCTGGTGTTCTTGTACCTGCCGATGGCGATCACCGTCATCTACGCCTTCAATGCCGGTGATCAGGCCCTGATCTGGGAGGGCTTCTCCCTGCAGTGGTTCGTCTACGTGATGACCAACCACGCCATCATCGATTCCGCCGTGGTCTCGCTGAAGCTGGCGACCGCCGCCACCGTGATTTCAGTGCTGATCGCGGTCGGCTTCGTGCTGTCGGTCGAGGAGTTGCGCCGCCGTGGCTCTGCGATCGCGACCGCGTTGCTCACCGCGCCGCTGCTGGTGCCCGAGGTCGTCATGGCGGTGGCCACCTTGGCGTTCATCCGGATCATCGGCTTGCAGCCCGGCTTCACCGCGCTGCTGTTGGCACACGCCACCTTCTGCATTCCCTTCGCCATGATGCCGATTCGCTCCCGACTGCAGGGGCTGGGCACCGAAGTATTCGAAGCGGGCGCTGACCTCGGTGCCACCTCGCTGCCGATGCTCCGACGCATCACCCTGCCGCTGCTGGTCCCCGGGATTGTCTCCGGCGCGTTGCTCAGCTTCGTGATCTCAATGGACGACTACATCATTTCGGCCTTCCTGTCCTCCGCCGGTTCAACGCCGTTGCCGGTATACCTCTTCGGCCTGATCAGGCGGGGCGCCAACCCCGCGATCAACGTCGTAGCCCTGCTCCTGCTCGCCCTCGCTATCGCGGTGACCACCGTGACCTATCTCGCACCAACAAGAAAGAAGAGGACTACCTGATGATCCGAAAGCTACGAACAGTCGCTCTCGCCGGCGCACTGGTGGGGGCCCTGGTCAGCCTCACCGCCTGCGGCGGCGGAGTCAGTGACACCGCACCTGAGGGCGGCGCCGCTCCGGCCGCCGACTTCACCCCCGCCACCAGTGGTGAGATGACGCTCTACACCTGGAGCGACTACTACCCCGAGGATCTGGCGAAGAAGTTCACCGAGGACACCGGCATCAAGCTGACCGTGGACTACTACGACTCCAACGAGACTTTGGAGGCCAAGCTGCGGGCGTCGAATGGCACCGGCTATGACGTGGTGGTGCCCAGCGACTACATGGTGCAGAGCCTGATCGCTGCCGGTCTGCTGAAGGAGGTCGACGCCGCGTCCCTGCCTAATGGCAAGAACATCGAGGAGTCCTTCCTCAACCCCTACTTCGACGAGGGCCGCAAGTACTCGGTGCCCTACCTGTACGGCACCACCGGCTACATGTACGACACCAGCAAGACCAGCAAGGAACTCACCAGCTGGGCCGACTACTTCAACGCCCCCGCAGAGCTGGGCAAGGTCGGCACCATGAGTGATCAGACCGAGGTCGTCGGTGCAGCACTGCGCGCTGTGGGCGGTCAGACCTGTGACACCGATCCCACCAAGCTGCAGGCCGCTCAGGATCTGCTGAAGAAGTTCAAGCCGAAGGTCTCCACCATCAACTCCGACGGCATCTTGGACCGCATGGTTGCCGGTGAAGAGTCGATCGCGATGATGTGGAACGGTGCCGCCATGCGTGCCCGTGAGAAGAAGTCCACGCTGAAGTACGTCTACCCGACCGAGGGCATGGCGCTATGGCAGGACAACTTCACCGTGCCGGTGGGTGCCAAGAACGTGCCCCAGGCGCTGACCTTCCTGAACTGGATGATGGACCCGGCCAACTCCGCGGCGGCAGCCAACTTCCAGCGTTACGGCTCCGGCATCAAGGGCGTGAACGATCTGCTGGATGCCGACATGAAGGCATCTCCGGAAATCGTCATCCCCGACGGCTACACCGGTGCGCAGCCTGTTGAACCGTGCACCAACGAGGAACTGACGAACTACACCCAAATCTGGGAATCGTTCAAGGGCTGAGGAAGGTAACCACTGATGAGCGCTGACCTTCTTTTCACAGGAGGACAGGTCTGGCTCGGGCCGGGTCGCCGGACCACCGCACTCGCGGTGACCGGCGACCGGGTCTCGGCCCTGGGCGATGAGGCTGTGGCGGCCGGTGCCGCCACGGTCATCGACCTCGACGGAGGGCTGCTGCTGCCGGGATTCTCCGACGGCCACTGTCACCCGCCGCAGGCCGGACTGGAGAAGATCGGTCCGCTGGTCTCCGACCTGGACTCGATCGAAGCCATCGTGGCCGAGGTTGCGCGCTTCGCAGCGGCGAATCCCGACCTGGAGTGGATCAAGGGAGGCAGCTACGATCCGTCCCTGGCTCCCGGTGGCACCTTCTTGGCTACCTGGCTCGACGAGGTGGTCTCTGACCGTCCGGTGCTGTTGAAGGCTCACGACTACCACACGGCCTGGTGCAACTCGAAGGCGCTGGAGCTGGCGGGGATCACTGCCGAGACTCCGGATCCTGAAGACGGCGTGATCGACCGGCTTCCCGACGGCACCCCGGCCGGGACGCTGCGCGAGCCGAACGGCTACGGCCTGGTGGAGTCGCTGTTCCCCAGTGCCACTCTGGCCCAGCAGACCGATGCGTTGCGCTTCGCCTGCCAGGCGCAGGCCGCCTGCGGTGTGACCTGGATGCAGGACGCCTGGGTCGTCGAGGATGGGGGACATCTGCCCTATCTGGAACTGCTCAAGGCCGGCGAGTTGAGTGTGCGCTCGAACCTGGCGTGGCTGGCGGAACCAGATCGGTGGCGCGACCAACTGGAGGTCTTCCAGAAGGTCCGTGCCGAGGTGGACGCCGCGGGGCAGCCGGAGTTGCTGAGCGCGTACTCCATCAAGTTCTTCGCTGATGGCGTGATCGAGTCGGCAACCGCCGACATGTTGGAGCCGTACGTCGACACCCATGACCACGGCACCGCGATCTGGGAGCCAGACGAGCTGGCGGCGGCCGTGGTTGCCATTGATGCGCTCGGTTTCCAGACCCATATCCATGCCATCGGGGACGCTGCGGTACGTAACTCCCTGGATGCCATCGAACTGGCGGTCAAGACCAATCCCGAGTGGGATCGGCGTCCGGTGATCACGCACGTTCAGTTGGCCGATCCGGTGGATCTGCCCCGCTTCGCTGAACTGGATGTCACCGCCGCGATGCAGACCTTCTGGGCACAGCAGGACGACTTGATGCTGCAGCTCACTGCGCCGCGTCTGGGCGAGGAACGCAGCAACCGGCAGTATCCGGTGCAGACGCTGACCAAACTCGGCGCGCGGGTATCGATCGCCAGTGACTGGCCGGTGTCAACCAACTACCCGGTCGATGCGATTGCGGTGGCGGCGACTCGTCAGAACGCCGCCGGTCTGCCCAGCGAGGGTTGGGTGCCCGACGAGCGACTGCCGTTGGAGGACGGCCTGCTCGCGGCCACCGCCGGGGGCGCCTACCAGGGGTTTGCCGAGAATTCGCGCGGCAAGCTGGAAGCCGGATTCCTGGCTGATCTGGTGTGGCTGGATCGCGACATCACCGCCGACGAACCGATCAAGGCGCGCCAGGCAAAGGTCGTGGCTACCTGGGTGGGTGGAAAGCAGACCTACCAGCGCTGAGGTCGCTGCGAACAGGCTTCGACAGCTCGGCCCACGGTGCTTCCGTTGGCTGAGCCTGTCGAAGCCTGATCACGTCCGAGCCGGTGGTTGTTGGGTCGGTGCCCTTCGACAGGTAGGGCACGGGGGTGTTGGTTTTTAGGCACTTGCCTGTCGTTGGCTGAGCTTGTCGAAGGCCGGGATCCTGGTCACTCTCCGTTGCTGGACGGGATGCTGATCACGGCACCGTCGGGGAGTACCTCGGCGCCGATGGTGGCCATGTCCTGCCGCAACTGCTGGAGTGGCGGGTTGTCGTGGCCTTGATGGATCGGGATCACCTGGGTGTCTTCGTCGACGGTTCCTCGCGACCGCAGTTCTGCGATGGTCTCGGTGAAGGTCCGCAGATTGTGATGCTGATCGCCCTTGCCTTCGGCGAGTCCGAAGGTCTCTTCCAGCAGCACCAGGTCGACGCGGCGTCCGGCGACAGCGGCCAGGGTGGCCGCGGGCAGCGCGCCGGTGTCGGTCAGATACAACACGCTGGCGGACGCATCACTGATCCGATACACCAGCGCCTCGCCGTGGGCCTCATGGTTCGCCGTCAATGCCTCGACGTGATAGCCGGCGATCTCGAAGGAATCTCCAGCGGTGACGGTGCGGAACGTCACTGTGGTCTGCTCAGGATCCAACCAGCGCCGGGACAGGTCGATCACCGGTGCGGGACCGGCGAACGTCAGCGGTGTCGTGCTTACCCAGGATCGGTGCATCAGCAGTGAAGGGTCCAGGTGGTCGTCGTGGGCGTGTCCGACCAGGATTCCGGTGCAGCCGCTGAGGGTGCGACCGTACCGCGACACCTGACGAGGTGCTTCTGGGCCCGGATCGACCAACAGCCGACCGTCGATGAGGATCGAGGTCGGCGTGCGTAGCTCGCCCCGGCTGCGGTAGTCGGCACAGGTCGCACAGGTGCAGAAGACGTTCGGGATGCCATCAGAGGCGCCGGTACCCAGCAGCAGAATCTCCATAGCCACAGACTGCCCTACATTCCGGTCGGGGTTTCATCAGCTCATCAGTACGCCAGTGATATTCAGTTGAACTGTATATCGGTCAACTGTATAGTGGGACTGAGTAAGGGAGGGTGCATGAACAGGGACAAGCGGCTTCCGCTCACCGAGACCGTGTTCTACGTGCTGCTCGCACTGCGGCTGCCGGCGCATGGCTATCTAGTGATGTCGCGGGTTGAACAACTCAGCCTCGGTCAGGTGCGACTTGCTGCAGGCACGCTGTACGGAGCGCTGGAGAACCTCATGAAGCAGGGCCTGATCATGCCCGTTCCCGGGGTGGATCCGCGGCGGAAGGTCTATCAGATCACCGATGGGGGATTGGCCGTGCTGGAACGGGATGCCCAACGCATGCAGCACATGGTTGCGGTCTTCGCGACTGTGCCTGGTCAGGAGGATGCTGATGCGTCGGTTTAGGAGCTTTCTGGACTTCGACAAGGAAGAACGCTGGCTCAACGAGATGGCGGGAGCCGGTTGGCTGCTGCAGAAGCGTGGCATCGGCTACCGCTTCAGTGCCATCGAACCGGGCTCAGCGGTGGTACGCGTCGACTACCGCGACCGCGTGCTCAGTCGGGCCGACTTCGACAACTATGTGGTGCTCTTCGCCGATAGTGGCTGGCAGCATCTGGATGGCAGTCGGTGGGGCGGCTCGCAGTACTTCGCTGCGACCGGCGCAGACCCCGACGCCGACATCTTCTCCGATGCCGAGTCCCGCGCTGAACGCTACCGGCGCTCGCTGCTGGCTCGCAGCGGCACAGCGATCCCATTTCTGGTGCTCGGCTTCATCTTGCTGAACTCCGGCGACTATCGCGCTTGGCCTCAGCAGTGGTATCTCACGCCAGGGCTATGGGACATGCATGGTGCCCAGTTCGTCGGGCATTTTCTCTTCGAGACACCGTTCGCTCTGGCGCGTGGTTTGAGCCCGTGGATCGTGCTGGCCGTCGGCATCTTGTTGGTCGTTCAATTCGGAATCCAATACCGCTGTTATCGCCGAGCGCGTCTGGTGGCGGTCTGAGCCGAGCCTAGAAACCGGCGTAGCCGGCGAGCTGGGCGGTGAGTTCGGGGTCGTGGGGCAGGGCGGTATCGTCCAGCGACAGCACCGGAAGTACCCCGCGTACGGCAGAGACGATCCACAGCCCGTCGGCACCTGCCAGGTCGCTGGGGCAGTACAACGCCTCGTGGACGCCGATGCCCTCGGCGCGGGCCTTGTCGAGCAATGCCTCGACAGTGATTGATCGCAGAATGCCGGTGCCGGCGGCGGGAGTGGTCCACAGCCGGTGATCGGCGGCGATCACCAATCCGGCAGTGGGCGCCTCCAACAGGTAGCCGTCGCTGGAAGCGAAGACCGCCTCGTCGGCGCCTCGGCGGGCGGCCTCACGTTTGGCAGCCACGTTGATCGCATAGGACAGTGTCTTGACCCCGCCGAGCAGCCACGGTGCCTCGGCGAAGGCGTCCGAAGCCATACCTCGGCTCAGCGTGATGGCGGTCACTCCGGCTCGCGCAGCGCTGGCGTCCGGTGCGGTGGTGATGGTTAGGAGCTGCGTCGGGCCGCCACCTCGATGCTCGCGTCCGCGGGTGTAGATCAGCTTCAGGACCGCCTCACCGGGAGTCTTCCAGGCGGCCAGGGCCTCGGTAATGAGGTCTTCCCAAGCATCCAGATCGGGTGCCGGAAGCTCCAGGGCTGAGGCCGAGCGGGCGAAGCGGGCCAGATGCTGGTGAAGGTGGTCCACACGGGTACCGGTGGCATCGACTACGACTCGAGCTGCATCGAAGCAGCCATCCCCTCGCGTCAGACCCAGGTCGTCGGCGGTGAGAAGGGTGGTCTCGGTGGGCACCGGGCCTGTGCCCATGACTGCCACGAGTTGATCCATTCCGCACCTCCGTGGCAGAACCCTAAAGCGTTCCGGGGGAAGCGAAGTCGGGTTGTGCGATTCCGAGACTGATATCTGCTTTGTCCTGTCAGCTTCTCAGAAATGTCCTGGGCCGAAGCGCCCAATATGCTTCCTGCGTGACTCAGCAACCGTTTCAGCAGCAGCCTGCGAATCAGCCTCCGCCACCGCCTCCGATGATGAATGCATCGAATGCCTACCAGCAGACGCCCGCAATGTCGGCCACTCCGCAACTGCAGCCCGGCCAGGGCTTGTTGCGCGTCAACATTCAGGGCAGCGTGATGACCTCCAGCATGATTGTGCCGAGGCTGATGGTGGACGGCTACGAGGTGAACCCCATCTACGGCGCCAACGCCTTCGCGGTCGCTGCCGGTCGTCATCACGTCGAGCTGTACGCCCAGTGGATGCGTCGCTACGGGCAGGCCAGCATGGCGGTCGATGTGCCTGCCGGCTCAGTGTTGGACGTGTTCTACGCTGCGCCACTGCATCAATTCGCCACGGGCAACATCGGCCTGACCAAGCAGCCGCGCAAGGGTATGGCTCTGTTTGCGATCATGCTCGCGTTCGTCCTGGTGGTGGTCGTCGGCGCGATGGTGGCCAACGGGTTCAGCTGAACCTGACGAATCGTCGCCGTAAGCGCCTTCTGGGACAGCCGCAGTGACTATTCTGGGCCCCAGCGAGATCGCTCCGACAAGCGGATGCGTTCATCCACTAAGGGGCGCAATGATCAGTCGACGCACGGCCCTGTTCGTCGTGGGCGGCAGCATTGGAGCCGCCGCGACCGGGTGCTCCACCCAGGCTCCGGTTCCGACTCCAGCACCGACGACACCCTCACCGACACCGACGCCCACCGCAGACACCCGGCCACGGGCGCCGCTGACCGGGATGTTGATCACTGATCCGGCCAAACTCGATCACGCCGCGGTGGCGCTCAAGGTCTCCGATGTGCGCCACTCGCACCCCCAGGCGGGGCTCAACGATGCTGACATCGTGTTCGTCGAACCCAACGGAATCGCCTATACCCGGCTGTGCGCGGTCTTCCATTCCCGAATTCCCGATCAGGCGGGTCCGGTACGGTCGATCCGTCCGGTCGACGTGCCGCTGCTCTCACCCATGAAACCCGTGCTCGGCGATACGGGTGCCGCTGATTGGGTAATGAACTACGTGGCGGCCAATAGCAAGAACATCGAAAACCTGTATTACATGAAGGTCCGCGGTACCGGTTCCTATTCGATGATGCCCGGACGTGCCACCGAGGACGGTGTGCTGTGCCATCCGAAGGTCTTGCTGAAGCAGGCCAAGCGTATGAAGGCACCGCCCGCCGAGCTGTACCTGCCGTTCGCCACCGGCGACGACCAGGTCTCCACCGAGGTCTCAGGTACTCCGGCCACCAAGATCGTGGTGCCGTGGGGGCCCGGCAAGAGCTTCAACATGACCTACACCTACGACTCCAAGACCAAGCGCTATCTGCGCAGTGAACCGTGGGGCAAGCACGTCTTGATCGACGGCAAACGGGTCAATACCGACAACGTGCTGGTGGTGCGCGCCAAGTGGAAGATGGACAAGATCTTCCGTGGTGGCGGCGCCAAGGACCCGGTCGTCGACATCATCAAGGGCAAGGGCACCTTCTACTACTTCAACCAGGGCAAAGTCGTCAAAGGCACCTGGACCAAGGCCCAGACCACCGACCTGTTCGTCTTCACTCTCGACGACGGCACGCCGCTGAAGATGGCACCGGGTCGCACCTTCTTCGAGCTTCCCCAGATCAATGCCAAGGTGAAGATCAGTAGCTGAGGTGCTGAGCCATTGGGGCACCCTCACCGTTGCGTCGATCCAGCACCCGCGCCATGGCCAGCGTGTGACGAACGGGCATCCGCGCGCTCATCACCTGTCGCTGTGCTGTTTCGGGGCCGAGGGACGCCGAATCGGTCTAGGCGTTGGCGAATAGCTCGAGGGCGAGCTGCGCCTGGGTGCGGTGATCTTCGGGTAGTGCCCGCCATGCCGGGTGATCTTCCCCAAGGCTGCGCCTCAGGACAGCGATGCGGGCGCGATCTGAGCCGATGAACTCTTCGCGCTCGGAAAACGGGTCATCGATGCAGGCCAGCAGGACGGCGGCGTCGAAGAGATGACGATCGCGGTCACGGGTGTCGGCCAGGTATGCCGCCGCTTTGAGGATCAGCGCCCCGAATGGTCGCGGAACCGAAATCGTCGAGACTGTGCCGGCGACAATCCGCAGCTGAGCATTCACGGTGCGACGTAGCGCTTGAGTACCGCCTTCGATGCGGACCATTTCGTGGCCGCGCAGCTTCTCGATCACACGCGGCGCCGGATGGTCGGCGATCAGGACATCGACCTGGTCCTCCTCAGCGCCGACGAGCAGGTCGACAGTGGAGGCGCCGCGCACGAACCGGTGTGCGGTGGTGTTGCGTGCATCGAGGCCGGGCTGGAACCGTTATCCGAGGCTTTCGAGGGCCGTGGCCACCCTGCGCGGCACGCCTCGCTGGGTCTCGATGTGCAACACAATGTCGACGTCATTGGTCGGGCGTACAACGCCGAGGCCGTGGTGAACCGTGTGGAGTTGAGTCATCAATCCGCCCACGAGCGTCCAACTCTGTCTGGGAAGCGCCTCGGTGAGTTCTGCCACGCTGGGCCAGGGCGTCGGCCACCCGCCGGGCCCTGCGGCGACCTCGATGGTCGGGCGTTCGGCGCTCATCGGTAGGTGCCCACGATCTCTTCTAGTGTTCGGCGCCCGATGCTGCGGAGACGGGGATCGCTGCTGATGGCCGCATCCAGTGCGGCGACGGTGGAGGTGCCAACGAGCCGGCGGGCAGTGATGATGTCAAAACCGGTCGTGCGCAGTACGACCGGTCCATGTGCATTGGCCCGAAGGCCGAAGGTGCGGATCGCTGTGTCGAGGTCTGCTTCGGCTAGGTAGCCATCCACGCTGTCGTCGACGGGATCGCTGATGCCGAGCAGCCGGAGGTTCGTTGCAGCGGTGAGTGAGCGCAAGCGACGGAGCGCGGCGCGGTGCGCGTCGAAAGTGTGGACCTGTGCGCGGTTGCGCATCCTGGTGAGTAACTCGTCGACGTCGTCGATTTCGCGCAGCGCCGAGCGGAGCCGGGAGGCTTGCGTAGTGCCGAGCCAGGGGGCGTCAAATCCCGCCAACATCGCAATGGCACCCCAGGCGGTGTGCTCGGCCCAGGCTCGCGTACGACCCTGGCGCCCGGAATGGAGATAGCGCTCAACGGAGTGTCGGTCGATGATGCCGCGTGCGATTTGGGTGATCGCCTGGGAGTCGGCCAGTCGGCGAGCATGGCGAGTGGACACCCCGAGAGTGTTCGCCGTCTCTGTGATCGTGAGGAACTCGCGCGCCATAACAGATAATGTCCCATTCCGGACGGAAACTGTCAATCGGGGTGCTTGGGCAGTCGCTGATGTGTCCCGACTTGCGCGCCGTGCGTGCGGAGTGCTGACGAGCTGCCACATCACCACTCATCGCGTCAGCAGCATGACCCAGTTTCACGCTCGGCGGCTTGCCGAGCTCCAGGGTTCGTTGAACTCGATGGCCATGGCTGCACAGCAGCCTGGCTCGTGGGTGTGACCCTCACTGTGAAACGCGAAAGGCCCCGGTTTCCCGGGGCCTTTCGTCGTGTGAGGAGCTCGATCACATGTCGTAGTACATCTCGAACTCGTGCGGGTGCGGACGCAGCCGGATGGCGTCGATGTCAGCACGCTTCATGTCGATCCAGGTCTCGATGAGGTCACCGGTGAAGACGTCGCCAGCCAGCAGGAAGTCGTGATCGGCTTCCAGGGCATCCAGCACGTCGCCCAGCGAACCGGGAACGGTCGGGATGTTGGCGTGCTCCTCGGCGGGCAGCTCGTAGAGATCCTTGTCGATCGGAGCCGGCGGCTCGATCTTGTTCTGGATTCCGTCCAAGCCGGCCAGCAGCATGGCCGGGAAGGCCAGGTACGGGTTCGACGAGGGGTCGGGGCAGCGGAACTCGATGCGCTTGGCCTTCGGGTTCGGGCCGGTGATCGGGATACGCACCGAAGCCGAACGGTTGCGGCTGGAGTACACCAGGTTGACCGGAGCCTCGAAGCCCGGCACCAGACGGTGGTAGCTATTCACGGTCGGGTTGGTGAAGGCCAACACCGCCGGAGCGTGCTTCAGCAGACCGCCGATGTACCAACGGGCGATATCGGACAGGTTGCCGTAGCCGGCCTCGTCAAAGAACAGCGGCTGGCCGCCCTTCCAGATCGACTGGTGTACGTGCATGCCCGAGCCGTTGTCACCGAAGATCGGCTTCGGCATGAAGGTCGCGGTCTTGCCGGCGGCCCACGCGGTGTTCTTGATGATGTACTTGTACTTCATCAGGTTGTCGGCAGCGGCCAGCATCGAATCGAACTTGGTCGCGATCTCGCCCTGACCGGCAGTGCCCACCTCATGGTGCGCGCGCTCGATGGTCAGACCGGACTCGATCAGGTTGCGCACCATGTCATCGCGCAGATCACCGAAGTGGTCGTTCGGGGCTACCGGGAAGTAGCCACCCTTGTACTTGACCTTGTAGCCACGGTTGCCGCGGCCATCGGTGTCCTCTTCTGAACCGGTGTTCCAGGCGCCGGCCTCGGAATCGATGTAGTAGAAGCCCGCATTCTGCTTGGTCTCGTAGCGCACCGAGTCGAAGACGTAGAACTCAGCCTCCGGGCCCATGTAGGCGGCGTCACCGATGCCGGTCGAAGCCAGGTAGTTCTCAGCCTTGCGGGCGATGTTGCGCGGGTCGCGGCTGTAGGCCTCTTTGGTCAGCGGATCGTGAACGAAGAAGCTCACTGCCAGCGTCTTGGACTTGCGGAAGGGGTCGATGAAGGCGGTGGAGGGATCCGGCATCAGGGTCATGTCGGACTCGTGGATCTTCTGGAAGCCGCGGATCGAGGAGCCGTCGAAGGACAGACCATTCTCGAACACATCGGCGTCGAAGAACTGGGCAGGCACGGTGAAGTGCTGCATCACACCCGGAAGATCGCAGAAGCGGACGTCGACGGTCTCGACACCCTCGTCCTTGATATAGGCCAACAGATCGTCGGCGCCTTGGAACATGTTGCCTCCAAAATCAGAGTTGTAGTCAATCTCAAACGCTATGCATCAGCAGTAACCGCGGGGTTGCGTCCATGTTTCAGCCCGGTTACACGGTGTCACAAAGGCCACGTGGAATTGCCACCCGGCCAGCGGTTCGGTCGCCGTCGCGCCGCAGGTTGAGCAGGTTGTGAGTGAGTCGCTTGGGTGGACCCGATCGGCTGCGCTACGTTCCTAGGCATGCTCCGCTACATCGGCAAGCGGTTGGTGAACTATCTGATCCTGCTGTACGTCGCTGTCTCGCTGACCTACCTGTTGGCCGCCACCCAGCTCGATCCGGCGGCCCTGTTCGCCTTGCGTCAGCCACCAGTGCCCCCGGCGGTGGTGGAGCATCAGCTCGCCCAGTACAACCTTTCCGACCAGGTTCCCTTGTGGCAGCGGTATCTGACGTGGCTGGGCGGCGTGATACACGGCGACTTCGGCTCGTCACCCACCGGTGTCAGCGTCACCGATCAGCTCCTGGTGCGTGCGGGGGTGAGCCTGCGACTGCTGCTGGTGGGGACGCTGGCCGGCATCGTGGTCGGGATCGCCGTCGGTGCCTGGGCGGCGACTCGGCACTATCGCCTCAGCGATCGCGTCACCACCGCGCTCTCGCTGCTGGTGGTGTCGACCCCGGTATTCGTCATTGCTCACCTCAGCCAATTCCTGGCGACTGGAGTCAATCGGGCCACCGGGGTGCAGATCTTCGAGTTCAGCGGCGAGACCGGCGCCGTGGGTAGCTACCCGTGGGCCGACGTCGTCGACCGCGCCCAACATCTGGTGCTCCCCACGCTCGTGTTGGTGCTGGTCGGCGCGGCATGGCTGAGCCGGGTACAGCGCAATCTCATGCTGGACGCCCTCAGCGCCGACTATGTGCGCACCGCCCGCGCCAAAGGCCTCACCCAGCGTCAGGCAGCCTGGCGGCATGCCCTGCGTACCGCGCTGGTGCCGACCAGCACCTATGTGACCTTCAGCGTCGCCACCATGCTCGTCAGCGCCACTTTCACCGAGCAGATCTTCGGCTTCGCCGGCGTGGGGTCTTATGTGGTGGAGTCCATTCAAGGTCGTGACGTCAACGCTGTGGTGGCTGTCACCGCGTTGGCGGGAGCCTGTGTCGTGGTCGGCGCAGTGGTGTCCGACCTGGCGGTGGCCGCGCTGGACCCGCGAGTGAGGCTCACATGAGCGCCTCGGTTCCACCGCCGGCGGTCGGCGAGCCGCTCCGGATGGTCACGCGCGGACGCCTGGTCCGGCGCCGCTTCCGCCGCAACCGGCTCGCCATGGCCGGGTTGATCGGGCTGGGACTGATGGCGCTGCTGGCCGTGGTGGTGCCACTGCTGTGGCCGTGGCGGGCCACCGATATCGATCCGCGCGCTTTCCTGTCCCCGCCCAGCGCAGAGCATCTGTGGGGCACCACCCAGGCGGGACGCGACGTGCTGGCGTTGACCGCCAGCGGCCTGGGGAAGTCGCTGGTGATCGGCTTGCTGGTGGCCGTGCTCGCCACCGCGCTGGCGGCGCTGGTCGGCGCCTCGGCCGCCTACCTGGGGGGTTGGTTCGAACGGTCGATGCTGTGGCTGATCGACCTGTTACTGGTGATTCCGGCGTTCTTCCTGATCGCCATCGTCACCCGGAGCGCTGAATCCTCGTCGGGCTCGTGGTGGTTGCTGGTCATCCTGCTGGCTGCCTTCGCCTGGCCGTTGTCGGCGCGGGTGGTGCGCTCGGCCACCTTGTCGCTGCGCGAGCGGGAATACGTGCTGGCAGCGCGCTATCTGGGAGCCTCACCGCTGCGGATCATCACCACGCACCTGCTGCCCAACGCCTCCTCGCTGCTGATCATCGACGCAACCTTGGGGGTGGGGTACGCCATCTTGTCTGAGACCGGGCTGTCCTACTTCGGTTTCGGGGTGCAGGCTCCGGACGTCTCGTTGGGCACCTTGATCAGCAGCGGATCGAATCTGATGATCGGCTACCCGTGGGTGTTCATCGCGCCGGCCACGACGTTGGTGGTGCTGGTGATGTGCGTCAATGCCATCGGTGATGGGCTGCGGGACGCCTTCGACCCCGGATCCACGCCGGGAGGTCTGTGATGACGGTGTTGGAGGTGCGGGAGCTGAGGGTGAGCTTTCCCAGCGAAACCGGGCGGGTCTGGGCCGTGCAGGACCTGAGCTTGACGCTGGCGGCCGGTCAAATCCTGGCGCTGGTAGGGGAGTCCGGTGCCGGGAAATCCGCTACCGCGTTAGCCCTGATGGGTCTGCTGCCCGCAGCGGCCACGGTCAGCGGATCGGTGCGGTTGCAGAACCAGGAACTGCTCGGGCTGGAGGACCGGGAGTGGTCGAAGCTGCGCGGTCGCCGCATCGCCATGGTCTTCGCCGATGACCCCTCCGCGCTCACCCCGGTGTACTCGATCGGTGTTCAACTGGTTGAAGCCGTGCAGATCCACCAGAACCTGACTGCCTCCCAGGCGCGAACTCGGGCCCGGGAACTGCTCGAGCTGGTCGGGTTGGCTCCAGCCACGGGGGTATTCGAGGCCTTTCCTCATGAGATCTCCGGCGGTCAGCGCCAACGGGTGCTGATTGCCCTGGCGCTGGCGAACGACCCGGCAGTGCTGATCGCCGACGAACCCACCAGTGCGGTGGATGTGACGGTGCAGGCCGAAGTGCTGGCGGTGTTGCGACGCGTCCGGGAACACAGCAACACCGCGATCGTGCTCATCACCCACGATCTGGCCGTGGCCGCAGAACTCGCCGACCAGGTGGCGGTGCTGTACGCCGGCCGCGCGGTGGAAGTCGGGCCGTCCACAGCGGTGTTGGGCGCACCGCGCATGCCCTACACCATCGGTTTGGTGCGCTCTCTGCCGCAATTGGACGGGCCGGTCGGGCCGCTCCCGGTGATCGCTGCCGGCGAGATCGCCGCCACCGGTTGCGCCTTTGCGCCGCGCTGCCCCTTGGCGAATGAGGAGTGCCGAAGTCGGCGTCCTGAACTGGCCTCGGTGACCGACGGCCACCAGGTGGCGTGCTCTCGACAACCCCAGGTGGCGGCAGCGAGTCCCGAAGCCTTGTTCGCGGCACCATCGGCCACGCCAGCACCGGCTCGCGACGCTGCTGAGGTGGTGCTGTCGGTGCGCGGCTTGAAGCACAGCTACCGGCGCCGGGGCCGCGGCTGGGATGCGGGGCGAACGGTGATGGCCCTCGACGGCGTCGACCTCGACCTCCGGGCCGGGCAGACGGTGGGCGTGGTGGGGGAGTCCGGCTGCGGAAAGACCACATTGTTGCGCTCCATCCTGGAGCTGAGCCGACCGCAAGCGGGCCGCGTGATGGTGCTCGGTACCGACGTCGCGACACTGACTCGCCAGAGTCGTCGCGATGCGCGTCGACGGCTACAGGTCGTCTTCCAGGATCCGATGGCTGCCCTCGATCCGCGCCTGCCGGTGGCCGACATCCTCGCCGAGCCGCTGGTGATCACCGGGTGGAGCCGTGCGGCGATCCCCGGCCGGATCGCTGAACTGCTCGCCCTGGTCGGCCTGTCGCACGATCATGCTCATCGCTTCTCGCAGCAGTTGTCGGGCGGGCAGCGCCAGCGCGTCGGCATCGCCCGAGCGTTAGCCACCGAACCATCGATTCTGCTGTTGGACGAGCCGGTGTCGGCGCTGGACGCCTCAGTGCGCTCGGGGGTGCTCAACCTGTTGCAGGACCTCCAGGCTCAGTTGGGCCTGGCCTACCTCCTGGTCGGGCACGACCTGGCCGTGGTGCGTCAGCTCGCCGACCAGGTGGTGGTGATGCGCGCTGGGCGGTTCGTGGAAATCGGGCCGACACCAGCTGTGCTCACCCATCCGGCGCACCCCTACACGGTTGCGTTGCGGCAAGCCGTGCCGAGCCTCAACCCGACCGTGCGTCGCGCCGGCCTGCCGCAGACCCCGATCGAGGAACTGCCACCGGCAGCCCTGCACAGTGTCGGGTGCCCCTACCGCGGCCCGTGCCTTCGCCGTGCCGGGTTGGCCCAGGCCGACCGCGACCGCTGCGACAGTGAGGCCCCCGCGCTGGTGCTGTTGGGGCCCGATCACCGCGCGGCATGTCACTTCACGAAGCCGGTGGCTCAGTGACGATCTGATGTCGGAGTGGTGTCCGGATTCGTGCCGCTCCGCCATTCGCGCTCACATGCCGATAGCCTTGCCCCCACCGAGAGTGGTCCGGATGGGGAATTGCCGTGAAGAGATCGGGCCGTGACGGAGGAGATGTGCTCGCTTCAAAGTTGCTGGGGGTCGGCCTTGCGACCGTACTGACGGTTGCGCTGGTTGGCTGCGGTTCGCCCAGCGGCACGCAATCGGGGAATACCGATTCAGGCACGATGGCGTCCTGGGACATCAACCAGACTCCCCGCGACAAACTCGTCAGCGGTGACCTGGTAGCTGCGATTGCCAGCCCGATCAGCAACTGGAACCTCGCCTCGGTGGACGGCAGCAGCCAAGAAGCTGCCTTTCTGTTGTCGGCGATCAGTCCCGACTACTACGACTACGACGGCAGTGGCGCCGCCACGATGAACTCCGACTACCTGCTTGCCGCCGAACCCGCCGTGGTCGATGCGGCGTCCGGGCAGCGGCTGGTGGTCACCCTGACACTGAATCCGAAGGCGGTGTGGAACGACGGCAGCCCCATCCAGGCTCAGGATTGGATCGCCACCTGGAAAGCGCTCAACGGCAGCAATCCCGACTTCGCAGTCGCCGACACCACCGGGTGGGACGCATTGTCCTCGGTCGTGGCAGGGACGGATTCCTTCCACGTCGTGCTCACCTTCAGTTCCACCTACCCCGACTGGGTTGGGCTGGTCGCAGGCGGGCCGATGCATGCCGACGGTGTGGCTACAGCGGAAGTCTTCAACCAGGGCTGGACGACTTTCCACGACGAGTACTTCACCGGACCATTCGAGGTGACCGACTGGAACAAGACCAGTGGAGTCGTGACGATGACGCCCAATCCGCACTGGTGGGGTGATCCGGCGCTGCTGACCTCCCTCACCTGGAAGCCCATGGCCAGCGATGCCATGGCAGCCGCTTTCGCCAACCAAGAGGTCGACTATTTCGACATCGGCCCTGACGTGGCCGCCTACGCTCAGGCCGCCGGGGCGGCCGACTCGCAGGTGCGGGTTGGTCGCTCACCGGATTTCCGCCAGTTCACGTTCAACTCCGAATCGCCCAATCTGAGCGATGTGCGGGTGCGTCAGGCGATCGTGATGGGCTTGGATCGTGGACAGCTCGCGGCCTCCGATCTGGCCGGATTGCCTGTCGATCAGACGCCGCTGAACAACAACCTGTATGTGAAGGATCAGGCCGGTTACGTCGATCAGGCCGAGGCTACCGGCATCGACTTTGACCCGGCCAAGGCCGCCGCTTTGTTGGATACCGCCGGGTGGACGATGAATGACACGACCGGCTACCGGGAGAAGGACGGCACCGAACTCGCGGTCAACTACGTCGCGTTCGAAGGCCTGGACGTCTCGGAGAACGAGGGCCTGCAAGCTCAGCAGATGTTGAAGCAGATCGGTGTGAAGCTGATCATCAAGAATTCCCCGCAAAGCGACTACCTGAAGGTGCTGACTCAGCACGAGTTCGACATCGTGGCGTTCTCCTGGTCTCGATCGGCGTACCCGCTGTCGGGTATCGAGCAGACCTATGGCGGCACGCTCGTGGATGGAACGTTCACCCCCAACCCGCAGAATGTGGCCCAGTTGGAGATTCCTGCCGTGCAGGAGTTGGCGCCGCAGATCGCCACCGACATGGATCCGATGCATCGCGCCGAACTCGGTAACCAGGTTGCGCGAGCGATCTGGGAAGCGGTGCACACGCTGCCGCTGTACCAACGCCCGGCTGTGGTGGGGGTGCGGGCCACATTGGCCAACATCGGCGCGATGGGGTTGGCCCGATCCCCGAGATGGCAGGACGTCGGCTACACCCAGTGAGCTGAATCCGCTCCCCGCAACAGGCGTCGGACCTTCGGGTGCGGACTCCGCTGGGGCGTCTAGAGCAGCGCCTCGATGTGGGCGACTCCCAAAGCCGTGCCGCCGGCCTCTTGCAGGGACGCTGCCAGGGGCGCGACGCCGGCCAGCGTGCCGGAGCCGGCCAGAATGAGATCGGCTGTGTAGGCAACTCGGTCGGTGGACAGCTGCCAGGCCGGGATGACCCGGGCCGCGTCCAGCTCGTGGAGGCGGTAGGCATTGAGGAACTGGTCGCCACCCAGCGGTGTCACGATCATGGGGACTGCGGCTGCGGCTGCTTCGGTGATGGTGCCGAACCCGCCGTGGGTGAAGCACAGATCGGCTTCGGCGAGCACCTCGGCCTGGGGGACGTAGGGGTAGACCAGGATGTTGTCGGCCACGGGCCCGAGATCGTCGGTGCCGCTGGGCCTCGCCAAGCTCAACACGACCAGCGCATCGGTGTTGGCGAAAGCCCGAGCGATCCGCCGGTAATAGCCGGTCCACCCGTTGTAGATCGTGCCCAAGCTGGCGTAGATCACGGGCCCGGGGTGCTGCCGCAGTCGCTCGATGGGGAATTCAGGGCCCGCGGACGCGCGCGGGCGGGCAATGGGACCCAGATAGACGCAGGTATCGTCGAAATCGTCGGCGCGGGGTTGGAGATAGCGACTCGACACAGTCAGGTTCAACGTCGAGGACTGGGGACCGAGCACGTCGATGACATCGTGGCCGTGGTTACCGAACAGGGCGCGTCCGATGATCTGGCTGGCTCCCTGACGCAACCAGCGGTTCGCCAGCCCGTGGCGGACCAGGGGCGGCAGCGCGCGGGCCTGGGCGGCCAACTCGGCCACGGTGCGTTCGTTCTGCCAGAACATCGGCGAGAACCGCACGACCGGGACCGAGAGCTGTCGTTCGATGTCAGCGAACTGGGGCTGCAGGCCGGTGGCCACCACCACGTCGTAGTCGTTGCCACGACCTACGACCTGCCTGGTGAGGTCGTCGAAGAAGAACCGCGCGCCAAGCGCCTGGTGCGGACGGTCCACCGGTTTGCCGTGGAGATAGTCGGCGTAGGGCAGAACCGTGGCGCCGCACTGTTCCACCTCGGTGCGGAATGCCTCCGGCATCAGATAGTCGACACTGTGGCCGGACGCGACCAGTGCAGCCGCCAGCCCGAAGGTGGGGTTGGCCTGCCCGTAGGTGGGAATGCCCGAAAACAGAATGCGTGCCATGGCAGGTATTCACCGTTGTCAGTGCGGGAAAATGGGTTTGAGTTGCGATGCTCAGCACCGAGGTGCCGAGGCTGGTGGCCAGGACCGGGATCGAACCGGTGACCTTTCACTTTTCAGGCGAACGCTACTACCATCTGAGCTACCTGGCCGAGCGAAGCAAGACTGCTTGCAGCGACCCCGACGGGACTCGAACCCGCGACCTCCGCCGTGACAGGGCGGCGCGCTAACCAACTGCGCTACGGGGCCTTGGTTAAGGCCTCACCGGCCATAGTGGCCAGCCCGGAAACTATAACGTACGGCTTGCCGGGGCAAAAATCGGATCCCGCTGTTGCGAGACTTTCGGTTCCGTAGCATGGCCCCATGGCTCAACGCACCCTCATATTGGCCGCCGGCGTCGGATCGGGACACAACAGTGCAGCGCACGCCGTGGAGCGGGCTCTGGCCGCCCACGGTGGTGGCGGTGAGGTTCGTCGCCTCGATGTGCTCGATACCACCAATGAAGTGTTCAACAGGCTCTACGACGATGCCTACTTCACGCTGGTGGCCGAAGTGCCCTGGCTGGTCGGTTGGGGCTACGACAATCAGGACCCGCCGTTCAAGCTGGCCGCAGTGATGCGCTGGTGGGAGCAGATCAACACGGTGTCCACGGTTCGAGAGATTCGTGACTTCGAGCCCGACCTGGTGATCTGCACTCATTTCCTGCCGGCCCGGCTGGTGTCGCTGATGATCGCCCGCGGCCAGTTGCATACCCAATTGGTCGTCGTGACCACCGACTACGACTTCCAGGGCCTGTGGCTGTCGGCGCCGATCTCGCAGATATTCGTTGCTCGGGAGGAAACTCGCCAGTATCTGGTCAGCCTGGGCCTGCCCACTGATCGGGTGACGACCTCGGGAATCCCGGTGCGTCCAGAATTCAGTGAGGAGCTTGATGTTGACGACATTCGCGCCCGTCACGGGTTGTCCGCAGACCTGCCGGTGGTGCTGATCTCGGCTGGTGCAGCCGGTGGGCCGAAGACGCTTCAGGTGGTGCGTCAGACCTTGGAACTGGAGCAGGACTTCCAGGCGGTCGTGGTCTGTGGCCGCAACGACGACCTCAAAGCGCAGGTCGAGGCCCTGGTGGGCGCCCGGACGAACTACCACGTGCTGGGCTTCACCCAGGAGATGCCGCAGTTGATGCGGATCGCCTCGATGTTCGTCGGCAAACCCGGCGGCCTGTCGAGCTCTGAGTGCATGGCGGCGGGGCTGCCGATGGTGATCATCGACCCGATCCCAGGCCAGGAGGAGCACAACGCCGACTACCTGCTGGAGGAGGGGGCGGCGGTTCGCTGCAACTACACCACGACCGTCGGCTACAAGATCGGGCAGCTGCTGGCTGATCCCCAGCGGCTGGCGACAATGGCAGCCAATGCTGCTCGCATCGGTCATGCCGATGCTGCACAGGTGGTGGCGTCCACATCGTTGGCCTTGGACGCGCCGCTGTTGTGGATCAGCCGCGACGCCCAGCGCATGATTCAGTTGACCGCCAATGAAGGCACTGAGGGATCGGTGGATCAGCCATGGGAGCGGCTGCGGACGATTGTTCACCTCGACACCGGACGCTCGATCGCGTTGGTGGGTGAGTCGGAGTTGTTGACCCTGGGTGGACAGCCCGGGTCATCGGTGTTGGAAGTGACCAAGACCCATCTGCGTTCGTTGCGCTGGCAACCGGAGTATTACACCTTGGCCACCGCAGGTATGTGGCTGCTGGGCTCGGCGGAGAGCACCACGGTGGGAGTTCGTTAGCTGGGGGTGTGCGACTGAGGTTCGGCCGCCACCATTGGCATCCCCAACGGGATTCGAACCCGTGCTGCTGCCGTGAAAGGGCAGTGTCCTAGGCCACTAGACGATGGGGACCTGAAGCATCACTATACGGCCCAGACGCAGAGTCGCTCAAACCGGCCCTGACTGGGGCGTCGAAGCGGTCTGCGCTGTCCGCAGAGACGCCGATGGGGGCCAGGCGGAGTGACTGACCCCCATCGCCGAGAGCGCGCGGTACGTCTTAGCCGTTGGTGAACGAGACGTGCACGTGATTCATGTGGTTGGCATTGGCCGAGCCCCGGTTGGGCATATGGCGCCACTTCCGGTCGGCGGTGGTCCAGATGTGCTGACGCCAGATCACGTAGTGCACGTGCAGCTTTTTGTGGTTCGCGATCATGTAGCGAGCCAGGGCGCTGCCGAGCTTCTTGCCCTTTGCGTTGGTCCACGACGGGATCATGAAATCGACGGCGCGTCCGCTGCGGTGGTCAGAGGAGTAGTTGCTCCAGCTGCGCCAGCCGCCGATGCGCTTGATGTGCGGGAAAGCCTGGCGAACCCTCAGGACGGCCACCTTGCCATGGCTCTGCAGCCGATTCAGGCTGCGAGATCCGAAGCCGGCCTTGGCGAACTTCGAGCGAATCCACACGGTGGTGCCGTGCCACCGGACTTTGGTGTATCCGGATCGCTTCACTCCGGTGCTGCTCAATTTGGCGCCCGGTGTGACGGTCTTGACGGCCGCTGCGGTGGACGTCGCCGAGGTCCGCAGGGTGGTGTCGGCTCGCACGTACAAGGTGGTGGCGTTGGCCTCGGGCGCCGAGGGGAGCGCGAGGCTTGCAGTGGTGGCTGCGGCAAGGGCCCAGGTCAGGGCGGTGCGCCGCATGGTCTTCTTGCTCATACAGGGGGCTACTTTCTGGCCGCGAGGGAAGCTCTCTCGCACTCGTTGAGGCGGGCTGGGTGCTTCCCTGAGTTCGCGTTTGCGTCGGTTGTTCGTGGCCTCAACGCCATCGACCATAGGTGCTTCTCTCAGGTTTCTCCAGTCGAAACTGAGAGAAATGGCCCAACACGCCGCCGAAACCTGAGAAACACACAGGGTGCGACACGCCAGAATCAGGAAGCTGAGGACTGTTGAAATCGCAACGACACACCCGTCGCTGGCAACGGCAGAACCCCTGGTGGGGCCGGGAAATGGTGGCGCCGGCCCGGCTCGCCGTCAGTGGCTTCGGAGCATCATTGAGTGGCGGGGGTGCGCACAGGTGCGTGCACAGATTCTCACAGTCAGGAAAATTGCTGGGCGAATCGTGCAGACGTGGCTGCTTGAGCCTGGTGCTGTGGGCGACGAGGCGCGCCGTTGAGCCTCGTCGCAGCTAACCCCTCGGGTTATTTCGAGCTGGGTTCGAAGGACACGTGAACGTGATCCATGTGGTTCGCGGTGGGGGACCCACGATCCTCCATGGCGCGCCAAGTGCCACTGTAGGGGGTCCAGATTCGTTGCCGCCAGATGACATACGTCATGTGGAGACGTGGACCGTTGGCGATGACATAGGCCGCCAGGGCGTCGCCTAGGGCCTTGTTCGATTTGTAGGACGGAATCATGAAGTCCACGGCCCGACCATTGGGATGGTCGGAGGAGTAGTCGCTGGAGGCGCGCCAGCCGTAGATGGTCGTGATCTGCGGGAACTTCTGTCGAATCTCGATGACCGCGGCTTTGCCGTTGGACTCCAGCTTGTTTAGGCTGGTCGACCCCAGGCTCGCCGTGACTGCTGTGGACGGCACCCAGGCGGTGCTGCCGTTCCAGATGACCTCGGTGTAGTTGCTCTTGGTCACCCCAGTGCCTCGCAGAGTTGCGGCCAAGGCGGCCGTCCCGATGCCATCGGCATCCGGTGCGGCGGCCGCCACCAGGTGGGTCGCGGCGACCACGTACAACGTGGTGGCGCTCAACGGCAGTACATAGGCCGGATCGGTGCCCTCGACGGCCTTGAGGTAGCCGGTGATCACCCAGCCTGCTTTGTTGGCGTAGACCACCTGGCTGTAGGAGCCGGAGCTGACTCCGGTTCCGGAAACAGTCGAGCCGGTGGGAATCGTCAACTGGCTGGCGGCGGATGCCTTGGCTGCGGTGCGAAGCGCCAGAACATCAGTGGTGACGTAGTCGGCCACGGTGTCGGGAAGGGTTGAGGTGACCGTCGACAGTCGGCGGGTGGAGGCCCAGCCCTTCACGCGATCGACGATCACCCGGGTGAAGATGCCTCGGACCTTGCCCGTCACTCGCATGACGGTGCCCTTGGGGTAGGTCTTGACGGCAGTCGACCCGGCGATGGCCTGGGCGCGAACGGTCACTTTCATGGTGGCGGTCTTGTTGCCGGCCGGGCCAGTGATGCGGTTCTTTGCGGGACGGCGGTCCTTGGTCAGGTACTTGGTGGACACGTAGGCCGTGGTGCCGTTGTAGCTGATCGGCAGCCAGCGTCCGCGGACGCGGCCCACGGCGAGCACATGCTTGCCCTTGGTGAGGGTGCCCACGACGTCGGAGCTGGTGCTGCGTCCGGCGCGCACATTCAAGCTCGTCGCGGTCACGCGATAGGTGGTCTCAGTGGCTGCGCTGGCTTGGGGTGCAAAGACCAGCGCGAGTGTAGAGGCGAGTGTCGCGGACACGATCCAGCCGAGGACCGTCCGGATGCTCTTGGGGAGGTGCATCGGGTGCGGCTTCTTTCTGGCCCGGGAAGAGGACCACGTGGGGGGCCGGTGAGGCAGGGGCCGGGTCTTCCCCGTGGCTGACGCCACACCCGGCCGTGACTGCCTCCACCTAGCGAGACCTTAACGCCGGGCGTTCTTGCCGGGGAGGCTTGTGAGTGGATTGCAAGGCGACACGCCGAGTGGGGCCAAAAAACTACAATCGTGTAATTCGACACTTTCGGGGCTGGTTACAGTGGGGGCATGGCGGTCACTGTAGATGCCGAACGATTCGAGGAATTGGTGGACGCCGCCTTGGGCGCGATCCCCGAAGAACTGCTTGCCCAAGTGGAGAACCTCGCGGTGTTGATCGCCGAGGAGCCGGAGCCCGAGCTGGGTGATGTGCTCGGCTACTACTCAGGAATTCCCTTGTCGCAGCGCACTTCGCAGTACTCGGGTGCCCTGCCAGATCGCATCCTGATCTTTCGAGGACCGCTGTGCCGCTGGGTAAACACCGAGGCAGAACTGGCCGAGCAGGTGCGCATCACTGTCTGGCACGAGATCGCCCACTACTTCGGAATCGACGATGCCGACCTCGACGATTGGGGCTACGCCTAGCGGCTTTCGTGGCGATGCTGCGGGGTGGGAAAGTCATCTCCAGCCCCGGTTGAGCTTTCCGGGGCGCTGCTCAGTCCGGTAGTACCCACAGCTCGCGCGCCGTGCTGACCCACCGGCCGCAGCTGCCCAATGATGCCGTCGGCAGCCAGCCCATCCTCAGATCGGTCACCGAGGTCAGCGCGGCGCCGGTCAGCGCGCTGAGTTGATGTCGGTCGGCGGGCTTGCGGGCGGCCACCGCCACCGCAGTCAGGGTGTGTGCAAGCGCATTGGCTTCCACCGTTTGATAGACCTCGTCGGCCAAGGCTGCGGCGACCACTACCAGAGGTTGGCCTGACGCATGGGCCGCAGCCACAGCGGGCAGCAGCTCGCGCATCGTGGACACCTCGCCGTCCACGATGAGGATCAGAGGGTGTTCTAGCACGGCGTACTCGCCGAGCGTGGCGAAAGCGCCGGGGCCATGGCCGCAGGTCAGGTGGGGTGCTGCGTCCAGGCTCGCCCGCAAAGCCTCGATCTCGACCGGGTCGGCCCGGTTGTCGGGCTTCAGATCCTTGGGCTGAACATAGGACGGTGCCGCAGCGTCGGGGGCAAGGCCGGGAATGGGCCGATCCGGAGGCGAGGATTGGGCTGCGGCACGCCGGCGATTGGTGGTGCGGTCCCACAGATAGCCGTAGGCGACGACGGCGACGCCGAGGACGACCACGATGGTGATTCCGATCCAATCCACCTCTCCAGTGTGCCTGCTGTTGATGCGACGGCGGAGTGCGGCAGGGCGAAGGTAGGGTTTTTGTGCCAGATCGCGCCTGGCCAGTAGGGAGCCTGAGCATGACGCTGTATCGAACGATGGTGCTGGACACCATTGGGGCCAGCGTGGCCGAATGTGAGCTTCGCGTGGACTCGGATGCCGGCATCGTGGTGCGCGGCGGCTTGATCGTGGCACGAGGCAGCTTCGCCGAGATCTCGGCGCGGTTCCCCGACGAACCGGTCGAGACGCTGGCCGATGGCATGCTGCTGCCCGGACTGGTGGACACCCATCTTCATGTGCCGCAGGTGCGGGCCATGGGCGGAATCGGCTTACCGCTGCTGGGTTGGTTGGAGCGCTACGCCCTGCCCGAGGAGCAGCGCCTTGCTGATCGCAGCTACGCCGAGATCATTGCGGCGGAGTTCATCGATCAGCTGCTGGCGGCCGGAACGACTACGGCGCTCGCTTTCGGGGCGCATTTCGCGCCGGCAGTCGATGCGGTCTTTGCCGCCGCCGCGCAGGCGGGCGTCCGGTTGATCACCGGGCTGGTGGTGAGTGATCGCGGGTTGCCCGAGGCGTTGCTCACCACGCCGGAGCAGGCCTACAACCAAGGCTTGGAGCTGGCCCAGAAATGGCACGGCACCGCGCGGTTGGGTTACGCGGTGACACCACGGTTCTCACTGTCGGCCAGCGAGGCGATGCTGGAATCGTGCGCCGCGCTGCAACGGGCAGTGCCGGGGGCATGGTTCACCAGTCACCTCAACGAGAACGACCAGGAGATCGCCGAGGTGAAGGCGCTGTTCGGAGTGCCGGACTACCTGGCGTCCTACACCGATGCCGGACTGATTGATGGCTCCTCGGTGCTGGCCCACAATCTGCACCCGCAGCCTTCGGAGTTGGGCGTGCTGGCCGAGCGGGGTGCGGCAGTGGCGCACTGCCCGTCCAGCAATGCGATGTTAGGCAGCGGACCTTTCGGGCTGCGGCAGCACGTGGACGCCGGTGTCACCGTCAGCCTCGGCACCGACGTGGGTGCCGGCGTCGGCTTCTCGCTGCTGAGTGAAGCCCGCCACGCCTACATGACCCAACGCCAACTGGGGGAGCGCGGCTACGACTTGTCTGCTGCTCAGTTGCTGTATTTGGCTACCACGGCCGGCGCGCGTGGGCTCGGCCTTCACAACCGCATCGGCGATCTGGGTGAGGGCAAACAGTTCGACGCCATCCTCATCAACCCCTGGAACAACCCGGCCTTGATGGGAAGCCTGCGTACCAGCGACTCCGCCGAAGCCGCGTTGGCTGCGGTCTTCACCCTCAGTGGCCCCGGCGACGTGCAACGGGTGTGGATCGGCGGCCAGCAGGTTCGCTGACCTGCGCTTGGGGCTGACCAATCGGCACGCCAACTGCGTAGAACCTCTCCGACCACACGCACGCTCGCGGTGTGCAAACCGGGCACTTGCGCAGGTAGGCTAAGCGGGCGCTTCGGCGCGGGCCTATAGCTCAATTGGCAGAGCAACGGACTTTTAATCCGTGGGTTCTGGGTTCGATTCCCAGTGGGCCCACTTCTACGTTGTGTGCCTCTGGTTGACGCTTCTCGTTTGGTCTTCGGCTGAGTGGTGACGGTGTTTCGGTTGACTGGTTACGCCTACTTCGGTTGTTTGGTGACACTCCTGAGTATGAGGGAAATGTCAGTGGCTGAGCAGCGGTACGAGGCCGTTCGTGCGGTGATCGCCGACAGTGAGACGGTGACGGAAGTGGCGGCCCGGTTCGGGGTGTCACGCAAGACGATGCATGTGTGGCTTTCGAGGTATGGGGATAGTGGCCTAGAGGGGTTGACTGATAGGTCGCATCGGTCCCGGACAGGGCTCTACCAGATGCTGGCTGAGGTGGAGGGGGCTGGTGCATGAACAGATGGCGCGTGACTGTGGCCTGCATTGGTTCCGCCGTGGTGTGATGTGAAGACGCACGAGATTGAGGCAGTGGTGCACGGGGCGGAGATCGTGTGATGCCCATAGGTCCGGCCCCGCCTCGCGGCATTAAGGGCTTCGCCAAGGTGGCTGCTTGGGGAGTCTTGCCACGAATTAAGGTGGGTGTACGAGAGGTTCGGTGTTGGCGGCGCCGGTGCCGCTGCGGGTGTTGGGGCAGTCCACGACCAAGCGGCTGCGAACCCAGCTGTCGTACGGGCGCCCAGGAGATGTGCGAGCGGATGGGGCGCAGGCACTTGCCCTTAATGCCTCCTCCGGCCAATTCGGCGACCACCCGCACTTTGACTTCGCCGCCTTCGCTGGGTGTCAACTAGCATCGGCGCTGGGCCTGATGCCGCCTTGCTGGGGTGAGGCCGAAACCCGAACGCGAAGTGCGCTTGACCACACGCCGATAGCATCGCGTCAGCGGTAGACGTAGGCGTACTTGCTCACCTTGTGGGGCTTCTTGTGCTTCAGCCGCTTCGGAAGCCACTTCTTCGGCAGTGTGTATGACCATGCCAAATATCTAAGCCTCGGTTGGTGCGAGTAGTTCGCTCTCTTCAGCCCCTTGTTGTTCTGCGCGGCGACTACAGCAAGTTTCGAGTTCTTGGCGAGAAAAATTCTGGTGAGTCTATTTTTCTCGACGCTCAGACTTCTGAGTTTCTTGCACTTCGCAACATTCAGCTTCGAAAGCCGGTTCTTGCTGATCTGGAGTAGAGTCAAATTCACGCATTGACCAAGGTTGATGCTCGTCAGCTTGTTTCCCCAGGCTTGAATTCTTTCAAGCTGCGGGCTTGCGAACGTGAGCGATGTTAGATGGTTTTCCGGAACGTAGACCTGTCTTAGCTTTGTGTTCCGACTGAGGTTCAAGCTGGTCAGGGTGCTGTTGTTTCTGATGTCGAGGTTGTTTAGCCTAGTTGCGCCGCTGAGGTTGAGCTGCGGGAGATTGGTCCCTTCAATGCGTAGATCGGCTAATTGTGAGTCTGTTCCTCCGAGAAGCAGTTCCTCCATGACGCTGCTCCCTTTGCAGGCAAACCAAACGCCACACATCACTCGAACGAAGCTGGCCCGCGAGGCGAGGCGAGTGTCTAGCTTTTTCAGCTTGCTTGTGTCGGCCGCAATATATGTTACGTCTTCCCACGTGCCATCCCAAACCTGTCTAGGTACCACAATCTTCTCACGACTCGCGCCCCGCCAGATGTCGTCGTAGATTGTGACCGAGGCTTCTGTAGCGACGCCATTGTTCACGAGATTGGTTGCACAGAACGGATAGTGGATCACCGTGCTGAGGTTCCAGCCATCCCACACGCCGTCATTCACTGACACTGAAATCACAATGTCGGCGCCACCGAACTCACTCTCCGACCCGGTGAAGAGGTAGCCGCTGTAGGTCCGAACGCTGCTGTTGTGGCAGTTCTCGTACCGAGGTGTGACTGGTTGTGGATCGCCAAGGGGCCCGACAATCGCCTCGAGTTCGGCCTTCGTCATGGGGCTCTTGATCGCGTCGAATTGTGCCCGCGAGATGCTTGTCGCCGCCATGGCATGACCCGAAGTCAAGGCAACCATGGTACTTACGCTCAGGGCGAGCGAGGTCACCACACTCACGAGCAGCCTGCCAACTCGCTTCATTGGTGGTGCCCCATTCTGATTTGCATCTTGCTGTGAAACGAAGATGTTATTTTCTCGCACGCGGAGCACTCTACGCATGCGTCCCTTCTCGGGGAAGTCTGACCGATAGATCGCCAAACCTCGCGATACCCGAGCGGCAGTGCGTAGTGTTCGCTGCGTGGCATCGGGTCGCCTTCGACGGAGTTGCGACCTTGGTCCGTGGCGAACTTGTCGCGGTTGCCAGCGGAGATGGACCGGCGAGTCGGCGCACTTGCCGGTCCGTCGAACGCCACCCAACTGGTCCGTCGTGCCGTCGCCCATGAATGGATCGAGCCCGGTTGAAAGGCGCGGTCAATTTGTGTGTGCGGCGGCGTCCTTGAAGTAGGCGGTTCTAGTTCGCCTAACAACCAACAACGACCCCGAAGCGGAAGGTCTTTCACATCCAGGGAAAGGACGTCCCTCTTCGGGGGTCGCAGGTATGAGTTAATCACCCGCAGTTCCCTCCTCTCCGGGGAGTGAGGCGACCCGATATCATCCGGCTAGCGCTTCGCCGTTCACCATGGTCCGGCGTGAACCGCCAGCATTCGGCGGCCTGGCCCCGTCAACCGGGGCGCTCAAAACGCCGTACGCTTGCGCTCGCTGTGCGAGTGTCCCTTGGTGTCGGAGGGTACGGCGACGAGGCGCGTCGCAGTCAATCAACCAAGTAGCCCCTCCTTCGGGGGCAGCTGCGTGGCCGACCCGTGCCATCAGCACAGCTAGGCCCTCGTCAGGGAGTGACGATCGAGAAGTTCGGATCGCCCTTGTCGAGGACGCCCAGCAGCCGCGGCAGCACGGAGATCTCGCCGTCGAAGCTGAAACCAGCGCCGGACAACGCTGAGGTATCACCGGTGAGCAACAGGGGCAGAGCGCGCTTCGGGCAGCTGATGGTCAGCTCGGCCTGATCGGTCTTAGCCGCCGAGGTGTAGGTCAATACGCCGTTGGACAGAGTGAGGCGATAGTGGTCGGCGGAGTCGCTGAAGGCGATGTCGACGCGCAGCTTCTCGTCCCAGGCGCGGGGGCCGTTGACGGTGACGGCGATGGCGTCGAAGAGCATCTCCGGGCTGAGTGCGGCCACCAGGTCGTCCGACGCCGTGGAAGCCGGAGTGCCGAACTTGCCTTGGCGCAGTTCGTGGGCGCCCGACAGATAGAAATTGCGCCAGGTGCCGTTCTCGCAGCCGTAGCCGAGTTGCTCGTAGGTATCGGCGAGTAACTCGCGGGCGTCCGCGTGGTCAGGCTCGGCGAAGATCACGTGGTTGACGACCTCGGCCACCCAGCGGAAGTCGCCGGCATCAAACGAGGCCCGGGCCTTCGCCACCACGGCGTCGGCGCCGCCCATGAACTCCACATAGCGCTTGGCGGCCTCCACTGGCGGGTGCTGCCACAGGTGGGCAGGATTGCCATCGAACCACCCCAGGTAACGCTGATAGATGGCTTTCACGTTGTGATTGACGCTGCCGTAATAGCCGTGGGTGCTCCACGCCTGCTCCAAAGCCGGTGGGAGCGTGAACTTCTCGGCGATCTCGGCGCCGACCAGGCCTTGGTTGAGCAGGCGGACGGTCTGATCGTGCAGATAGGCATACAGATCCCGCTGCATCGAGAGGAACGTCACCAGCTTGTCCGCACCCCAGGTGGGCCAATGGTGGGACGCGAAGCCGACCTCGGCCACACCGCCCCACAAATCGATGGTTTCTGTCAGGTACTGCGACCAGCCGTGCGGGTCGCGCACCACCGCGCCGCGCAGCGTCAAGATGTTGTGCAGATTGTGGGTGGCGTCCTCGGCCAGACAGACGGCTTTGAAGTCGGGGAAGTAGAACATCATCTCCGAAGGTGCCTCGGTGTCGGGAGCCATCTGGAAGACGATGCGCACCCCGTCGACGACCTCTTCCTGTCCGGTGGTGGTGATCATCACCGTGGGGTTGATCAGGGTGACGGTACCGGCGGAGGCGGTCTGGCCCAGGCCCGCACCAACCCCGCCCGCGGCGTTGCGGGGCAGCAGGGCGCCATACATATAGCCCGCCCGGCGTGACATGGCGGTGCCTGCGTAGACGTTCTCGGCGATGGAGTGGCCCACGAAACCCTCGGGCGCCAGAATCGGCACCGCTCCGGAGTCGACATCGGCCTGATCGACGACACCGCGCACGCCACCGAAATGATCCACGTGGGAGTGGGTATAGATCACACCGGTGACCTTCCGATCGCCGCGATACTGGCGATACAGCGCCAGCGCCGCAGCAGCGCACTCTGTGCTGATCAGCGGATCGATCACGATCACCCCGGTGGTGCCTTCGACGAAGGTGATGTTCGACAGGTCCAGACCGCGCACCTGATAGATGCCTTCCACCACCTCGAACAGCCCGTCGCGGGCGTTCAGCATGGACTGTCGCCACAGGCTCGGGTTGACGGTGTCAGGGGCGTCTCCGGTGATGAAGCCGTAGGAGGCGTTGTCCCACACGGTTCGGCCGTCATCGGCACGAACGACGCACGGGTCGAGGCGTCCGATGAAGCCACGCTCGGTGGCATCGAAATCGTCGGTGTCAGCAAAGGGCATGGACGCCAGCACCGCCCGTTGCTGATCGATGATGGCCTGAGTGGCCGGTTTGGTGGAGGTTGTCATGTGGGGGTGTCCTTCCCGTAAAGGAGTGGGTTGAGACGCGGCTGTGCGTCACCCAACCGAATTGGGAGTCAGTCTGCATATCACGCTAGCCGGATACCTCAGCCTTGGTGGCTGGTTTGAATCTTCGCTGGGTAGCCCTACCTAGGGTTTACTTTTCCCAGGTGTCCGCAACTGCGGACGCCTCAGGTCGGGAAGGAGGCATCGTGCCCGCAGTGAATCGTTGGTATGGCGCCTACCTGTTCGACCTGGACGGCACCATCTACCTCGGTGATGAGGTACTGCCCGGCGTCGTGGCGACCTTGGCGCGCATTCGCGAACGCGGGCTACCGGTGCGATTCCTGTCGAACAATCCGACCAAGAGCCCGGCGGAGTACTTGGACAAGCTGGCGCGGTTTGGCATTGCGGCGCAGCGTTCGGAGATCGTCAACACCTTGGTGACCACGACCGGTTGGCTCCGGACGCACCGTCCCGACGCCGTGGTGTTTCCGATTGGTGAGCAGCCGTTGATTGAGGCCTTGGCTGCGGCCGGTATTGCGATGAGTGATGATCCGGCGCGCATTGATGTGGTGTTGGCCAGTTACGACCGCGGCTTCGACTATCGCAAGCTGCAGATCGCCTTCGATGCGCTGTGGTTCCACCGGCGTGCGGTGCTGATGTCGACCAATCCCGACCGGTATTGCCCCTTCCCCGGCGGTCGCGCTGAGCCCGATGCCGCCGCGATCGTGGCCGCTATCGAAGCCAGCACCGGGGTGGTTTGTGAGCGCACTTTCGGCAAGCCGTCGGCGCAGATGCTTGAGGTGATCGGCGACGGACTGGGCGTCCCATTGAGTGAGGCGATCATGGTCGGCGACCGGCTCGCCACCGATATCGCGATGGCTCGCCGAGCCGGCATGGACGCAGCGCTGGTGCTGACCGGGGACTCGCGCCGCGAGCACATTGACGCCGTGCCCGAATCTGAGCGTCCCACCTGGGTGTTGGAGACCCTCGTCGACTTGCTGCCGTAGCCACGCAGGGGTTAAGTCCTCAGACCAGCTCGCCAGGTTTCGAGACGCTCACTGCGATCGCTCCTCAACCAGCCGGTGGGGAACGGGTGTGCGCTCCTAAGTCATCAGGGCCGGTCGTTTCCCCGTCGTCGGCTGGTTGAGGAGGACGCGTAGCGTCCGTCTCGAAACCTCGAGTGGTGGATCGGAGGCTTGTTGGGGAGCGTCCGCTGGCTTTCCGTACCAAATTCGACGGGCGGCCTGTCCCCGGGGGAGCAGTTCGGTGAATGATGTTCATCGGTGGACCTGTTTCATGCGGCAGTGGGCTCCGGGAGCTGAGTTCCTTCCGTGAGGGGGCAGGAATAGTGCTCGTCGCGAGCTCGGTCCGAGGGGTGGTTTCAGAATGGCCAAGAACCGATTCGTCAACCCATATGCGTTCGTGCCTCTCCCTGCGGGAGTAGTCCGCCGACCGTGGCTCGGTCATGATGGCAGCGACCCGGCGAACCGGTACACCGGAACGATCGACGTGACCTGGACGCTGCAGACGCCGATGCTGCTTCCCAAGGATGCACGCAGCCAAGGCTGGGTCGGTACGGATGGTTCGATTCGGATTCCGGGATCGGCCATCAAGGGTGCGGTTCGGTCGTTACATGAAGCGATGTTCAACGGGTGCTTCCGCGTTATCGACGAAGAATTCGTGCCCGCCTACCGAGACCCGGTCCAGAGCTATCCCGAGCATGAGGACTGGCGTCTGGCGATAGTGACCAAGTCGGCCGGCGGGATTCCCTCTCAGTTTCAGTTGTCCGAATACGGCTCGGTGGAGTGGATCGATGCTGATGAACTCCGTAGAAGGTGGCGCACTCCTGAATTGCCGACGTCAGGGGACGTCATCCAGTTCGATAGAGTTCGAACGCGAACCCGCTTGGGGCGCTCCGAAGTCCAATCGCTGTCGAATGTGACGGTCTTGCATCATGCGGGCCGCGCGCTTCCGGACGAAGGTATTTTTCCCACGGGCAATGTATTTCTTGTTACAGCTCGCAAAGCTGGTCGTGGCAAGGGAAAATCAACTGGCTGCTACTGGGCGTCGGCCCTGCTTTCTGAGGAGACCGTGGGCTTCTCGCACGAGGTTGAAGACCGCGACGCATGGCACGGTTTTAGCGCCGCCTGCCGGCGATCCGACGATCGGCGTGAGTTAGAGAACCAGAAGGCGACATCCTGGCGGGCGCAGACGGCCTACGCACCGGTGTCGTGGCCGCCTGCACAGAATGGCCACACTAACCCTGCAAACTTACGAGGGAGGCGCACACGCCAGTCTGGTCTTCTGTTCGCCGGAGACGTTGTTTGGGTGCGCCTCCAGAGCCGTCGGATTGCGGCGATCCGACTCGCGCAGGTCTGGCGCACACCCAGTCATGGTGCCCGGTTGAAGGACCGGCTGAAGAAAGCCGCACCGTGCCCTTTGCGCTCAGAACCGGGGCACCTATGCCTGTCCTGCGTAACCTTTGGTGGCGTGCCGGCTGATGCGAAACGGGGACAAGGTGAGCAAGGCTCCTATCAGGGGCATGTCCGGTTCAGTGCGGCGATATCGGGCCCGGCCGTTGATCTGGAGAATGTGCACCTAACACCGATGGGTACTCCCAATGCGGGTGCTGGCACGTTTTATCTAGGGCTCCAAGACCTTGATCGAAGCGCGCTGAAGCGCAATGAGATCCCTAGCCACTGGGGTGTGGCAGAGCACGAGAAGGCCGTCAACGGCCGCAAGTTATACTGGCATTCGAACCCCAACGCACAGGCAGCATTCTGGTCGCAGGAGAACGGCAGGAATTGTTCGCCCCGATACCAGCACGTTGGCGATGCGACGTCGATGACCAGAGATGCGCAACTTGTCCCGGCGGGCACAGTGTTCACCGCGAAGGTCGGTGTCGACCAACTGGACCAAGTCGGTGTCGATGCCTTGTTGTGCGCGCTTGCACCAGAGCGAATTCTTGCCATCACCCGTCACCACCGTGAGTCCGAGCCGCAATACGCAGTGCACTTGGGTGGTGGAAAACCACTGGGGCTGGGAAGTGCCACCGTCACCGTGGAGGTCAACCTCACGTCGTCGCGAGACCGATATATGGTCGACTCTCCGAAGCCTACGCAATGGCCAACTCTGAGCCCACAAACCGACCTTGAACGCCTGCTGGCATTGGAGGGAAGGGTGGGCGACTTCGAAGTGTGGCTTGAGGCGTTGGCCGTATTGCTGGACTTACAGGCTCTTGGGGAGTTGGAGAACTACGTCTCCTATCCCCCGGGAGCTTCTTGGCAAGAATTCGGAACCAAGGTGTTCAGAAACAGCTATGAGTTCTTCCAGCAAACCAATGGTCAAAAGCTCAAAGGTGGGCCGCGACCCTGGGTGGTGCTCCCCAAAGTCAGCCATGGCGCGGATCCCAGTTTGCCTATCTACACCAAGCAGGGGCGGCTGCAATGACGTGGTGGATCAGCATTGCCGCCGTTCGGATTCACGGCTGGATCGAGCAGACTCCTCAGTTGAAGCACATGCGAGGCGCGTCCCGGGCCCTGCGCCTGCGGACCAGGCCGGAGGCTGTGTCCGCGCTTCAGGGATTCAGCGACGTGGAGGTTCAATTCGCTGAGAGCGGCGTCGATGGTGTTGTGGTGGCGACGGCACAGGACGCAGCAGTCGCAGCCAGCTATGCGAAGGCGCTGTTGGCCCACCTTGCCCATGAGATTCCTGGCCTCCAGTGGGAAGGCTGGTGGTGCGAGGCCACGAGCTACGTTGAGGCCTTCAACAAGGCAATGTCTCCGGATAGCGACGTCCAGCGCATCCTTCGGCTCCCCGCCTTATCGGAGTCGGGAATCATCATGACCTGTCTGATGTGCCGCAGTGAGCCGAGTCGGCGGTATCAAGCCGCTGCGGTGAAGAGAGTCGTTACCGATGACAAAGCCGACGGCGAATCCACGCAGGGGGTCGGCTGTGAGGTACGAGCCTTTGAAGGCGCCGTGGATCGTCGATCCGGTGGTGCCGGAATCGATGACCTTCGCTCGGAGCTTCCCGGAAGACGACTGGCAAAGGACTTTGCCGAGTTGGCACGTAGTGGAGGTATCGCCTCGCAGGAGGCCGTCACAGAGGCGCTCGGACGAAAGGAATCGCGCAGTCACCTCGCAACGATCTATGCGGACGGGAATGGCATGGGGGCGTTCTTCCAAGGACTGGCCACCTCGCCGCTGAAGCTGCCAACGCTGCACCGTCAAGCAGTCGGGTTCTTGAATAAGGCGACCCGAAATGCGGTCGTGGCTGCCGCCCGGTCTGTGAGCATTGATCCTGAAGTCGTGGCTGTTGAGCCGCATTTCGTCGGTGGAGACGATGTCTTGGTCAGTGTTCCCGCGTCCGTGGCATGGGCCTTCGCCGGTTACCTGTGCGGTCAGTTCGAACTGCTTCAGAACACCCTGGATGGTGCCCTGGACTCTGAATTGGCCCAGCAAGGCGCCGTTGACCAGAGCGCCGTGGCTGATTTGAAGGCGCGGATCGCCGGGCTTTCCCTGGGGGTGGGCATGGCCTTCGCCCACGCAAGTTTCCCCTTCGCTCAGGCTTCGCATGCCGCTGCCTCGGCCATGGGCAAGGCCAAATATGATGCCAAGGGAGAGCAGTCCCTGATCGGCTGGATCGACATCACTCACCAGTTCGCCGGCCAGGGCGCAACGCAGGTACACACGGTGAGTGCCTTCACGGTGCGGACGCAACTCGATCCCGCAAAGTCGACGGCTCAGGCCGAGCCCGTGTTCCGACTAACCCCCGCAGCGCGCGGTGCGCTTGCATCGTTGCTGCGTAGTGATCCTGCAGGCGTGCGCGAATGGGCTCGACGGCTTGGTGACAGCGGCACGGCCGAAGCCATCGCTGCAGCGTCCCCCGAGCAGTTGTGGGCGGACCTTTCACGAGCTCGCTGGTGGCCCGCAGTGAACCGGGAGGAAGCCTGATGTTGACCTTCACCATAGAGTTCCATAGTCCGTTCCACGTGGGCTCGGGAGTTCCGGATCAAGGCTTGGACCGGGTTCTGGATCGCGACGCGCTGCTGCCGGGTACCAGCCTTAAGGGTGTCATGCGGGCAGCCGCCAGCGAGATGCTGCTGCTGCCGGACTCGATCGTCACTGAGGTCTTCGGAGCGAAATCACAGCGAGGCGCCCCAAGCCCGTGGTGGTGGAGCGACGCAGAGTTTGAGGGGTTCGAAGTTCAGAACTTGGCTCGCATCCGGATCGATCGCCAAACCCGTACCGCTGCCCGGGGGTTCCTGATGGCCGGTGAGTCGATCTGGGCGCACTCGGCCGCCTTTGAGATCGTCCAGAAGGATCGCATTGATGGCGGCAGGAATCTGCACGAGTTGGTTCTCAGGGCTAGCGCTCGCGCGGTGTCAGGCATCGGGGGCGGACGACGTCGAGGCGAGGGCTGGGTAACCATTGCCGATGCGAACCCTTGGAGCGAGCAGGACACCAAGACGTTGATGGAGCTGCGATGAAGATCGTCTACACGCTGACGCCCAAGTCGCGCATTTCGCCGGGACGTCGAGCCCAGGTGCAAAACGTCCGCGAGATTCACGAGGTGATCCCCGGCTCGGTTGTTCGTGGTGCGCTGGGAACAGCGTGGTGGGGCAGCCCGGATTCACGCTTCGAGCCGGAGAACCAAGCAGTGTTCGATGAACTCTTCGCCCGCGGGATGGACGTGATGGCTGCGATCCCCCGCAGCGGATCCGACGCCGGGGTCAGGGAAGCGGCTTTCACTCCGTTCTCGTGGGTTCGCTGCAAGTACCTGCCCACTGCAGAATGCTCGTCTCAATGGCATGACCAAGCTGTGGCCCTGCTGAGCGGATCATCTGAATGGTCGAGTACGTGCCCAGCGTGTCGTCGTCCCGTCGAACCAGCCAAGCGGGGATGGAATGTTCCCGATGAATGGAGCGTCTCGCCGGTGCGGACTGCTCTGATCAACGGCGCTGCGCTGGATGAGGCGCTGTTCACGAGGCCGGCGATCGTCAAGGATGTGTTGTTCCGTGGAACCATTCAGCTCGCTGATTCAGTCGACCCGGATGCGATTGCCTGGCTGCTTGCCGACAAGACGATTTGGGTGGGAGGTCAGAAGAGCACGATGGGTGCCTGTCGATGGAGTGCCGAGGTCGTCGAGGTGGCAGCCCCGGGTATCTCGGGGGCGTGTACCGTTCAGCTACTCGCACCAGCGATCATCGTCGACGAGTTCGGCGCCCCCAGCCTCGATCTTGAGGGCGCAATCAGATCGGTGTTGCCCGTCGACTCCCCGGCGACGGTCACCAAGACCTGGACCAGACCGGAAACCGTCGCCGGCTGGCACGGAGTAGCGGGTCTCCCCAAGCCCACGGAGTGGGCCCTTGCCGCTGGGAGCACTGCACTAGTAGAGGGCGTTGGGGCCGCTGATGTTGGAGCTATCTCCGCCGGTTTGGGCCTTCGGCGAGCCGAAGGCTTCGGACAGGTTCGAATCGTCGCAATGACTGCCTCTATGCCGATCGAGGTGGCGGCCGATGCAGCCGATTCAAGGCGCCGAGCACCAGTTGCCGTTCAAACGGCGTCGCCCGGCCTTCTTGATCCTCTGATGGACATGTTGTCGGGGTCATATCGGCAGCGCACGTTGCAGGCTCTGCAAACGGAGGCTCGCGCCATCAGCACAATGCGGGCCGATTCAGCAGAGGCCTTTCTGATAACCGGACGCCTCAACGGACTCCCGAACAAGGCCTGGATGAAGGAGCTTTCGGCCGATGTACAAGATCAGATCCTTCGGCTCCTCGCCCTGGACGATCTCCGTGTCGTTCACCATGAGCTTGATCGAGCCATCGAAGAGGAGATGAAGCCATGAAGGTGCTCCTACTACGCACGAGCCTGGACATAACCCAGCGGTGGGCCGTGGGCCGCGTCCCGACTGCCGGTGAAACCGTTCACCTTCCGGTTGTTTTCGATCCACGCTCGGGCTCACCGCAGCCTTACGCTCCGGCCAGTGGGCTGGCTGGATCCTTGAAGAGCCACCTTGGCGCGCGCCTTGGGGAGTTCTGGTTGGGACCTGAACCCCCGGGCTGGGAGGAGGCTGGCGGCAAAAGCCCACGTGTAATCAGTCGGCTGGCCCTGCGTGGAACCGTGATGCCTCGTAAGGTTGCGGAGCAGGCGGGCACGATACACACGCGCTCGGCAACGTCGATCGATCGGGAGCGGGGTGCGGCCCGCCCCGGCGGGCTGAGGACCGAACAGTGGAACCGTCCTGGCCAACTGGGATTGGCAATGGAATGCGAAAATGCTGACGACCTTAGTGAAGAAGCCATCGACGAACTGCTCGAAGCGCTGGCTCGTTGGACGCCGGTCGTGGGCCGTTCGGCGTCGACCGGTATGGGGGCGGCCGAGGTGAAGTCGGTGGATTACCTCATCGTGGACCTTTCTGATGGTGAGCATTTCAGGTGGTGGCTCACCGAGCGCGCCAAGTGGCTTCGCTACCTCGACACAGAACCCCCCGTCGACGTCCAACACCGATCAGGCGCCGGTGGTACAGCCCCAGCTCGCTGGACGCGAGAAGTGACGTGGGAAGTTCGCGAGCCATTGCATATCGGGACTGGTGACTCCGAGGGTGCGGCCACGCAGCATGGCGAGGCCAGCATTCTTCCCATCCTCAAGGTGGACGGCAAACCAGTCATTCCGGGCTCATCGTGGAAAGGCGTCGTGCGCGGCCGGTGTGCCACGATCCTGGCACTGCTTGAAGTGGAACATCGCGATGAGATCATCGCCGCAATGTTCGGAAGCTCACAAAACGGCAGAGGCCTGTTGTCGTTCACCGAGACGGTCATCGAATCTTCGGGAGCGGGAGAACCCCTCGTAAATACCCGCACTCATGTGGCTATCGACCGTTTCACTGGTGGGGCTAGGGACGGTGCTTTGTTCACCGTGGAGTATGTGCGTGAAGGCACGGCCCTCACCCTGCTCATCAGCGCCGACGACGAGCCGCCCGAGGCGGTGCTGGGCTTGCTTGATCACGTGTTCTGGGACGTTAACGAAGGCATCATCGGTATCGGCGGCATGGTCACTCGAGGCTACGGCGGTTTGAGCTTGACCGGTGCGTCTCTACGTCGGCCGCAGCCAATCGACGTGGATGCTCTGGTGCACTTTGTGACTAGCGGTGATCAGGCCGAGGAGGTATCAGCATGACCGCGGCAGGCTTGACGAAGGTTCCGTTGATCCGATGGTCGAAGGTGGATCTTCCCGAAATTGACACCTGGCTCTGGTTCGACACAGCCAAGCCTGGGCTGCACGTGGCGAGGACGCTCGGCTCAGCCCCAGCCGAGGCGAGCCATGTCTGGGGCTGGAATGCCGAGCGTAGTGTTCTGGCCCGTCTGCGGGCCGACCGAGACTTGGGCGGTTTCGACGAGTTGGGGGTGGTCGGCGCGACCCTTCACCTGACTGGAGGCGGTGATGAGTCGGTCGACGTCGAGAAGGCTGAGAGTCAGATCTGGCATCCAGCAGATGGCCGAATCAATGCCGACCCCACCAGCCCGGTGTTCACGGGAAACCGTCTGGTGACTCTTTACACCGCCTATCGCGAAGTCGTCATGCCCTCGGGGGTCCTCGCCCAAGTGCCGCTGGTCTTCATGGCTTTGGAAAGCGAAACGTGGTGATGGGACCTCGATCGCATAGTCGCGGTGACTCCATTGCGCGATGGTTGGCTAAGCACCGCGGCTTGTGGGGATTGTTGATCGTGGTCGTGGCGACATTGACGACCGCCCTAGTGGGCTTGATCGTCGAAGACGTGGTCTCCGCGAACGGTGACGTTTCGCACTGTTCAGCGGGTGTCATTCTTGGCTCGGCTATCGGTCTGGTTCTGCTTGTGCTGCTCGTGCTCGCCCGTACCAAGGCCACCGACGACTACGGCACGTTGTACTACGTCAGGCTTTTGGCCCGCGATATGGCCGATTGGCGACAAACCGATCTCGCCGCGGACGAACGCGGGTATCTCGATGTGCGCATCATCACGAGATCGTTCAATCCGAATGAGCGCGCTGGAGGCATCGATATTTCAGACGTGGTGACTGAACAAGTGCGAACCATCCAGGCCGAAATGAACAGCGACCGGGTCGATTCGGGCTTCACTGTGGCCCCCAACATGTTGCTTCCGGCTGGAATCGCCTTCGGCTCGGGCTTCTACTGGTGGACGGGCACGTACATGGTCGAGTTCGCCACCGGGGTACAACTGCGATGGCGCCAGAGCAAGGAATGGCCGGCGCTCCCAGCTTCCCCTCGAGGAGCGGAAGTGCAGATAATTCGAGACGGCGAGGCGATCGAAAGCAGTCATACCAGCGGAGCCTTCCCCGTGGACGAGGATGCGGCCAACTCAGATCCGACCCGGGTGATGCTGCTGAAAGCATTCCTTACCGACAACGTCATGTTTTCCGATCCCCCGTGTCGAGTGTCCGAGACTTTCGCGGTTGGAGTGCCCGATGAACCCGGTGACTGGCGTCGGGTGAATGTGGTCGATCAACCGGGTGGTGCAGTCGACTCCTCAGGCGTGGCGCAGGTTGCGGCGGTCACCGCGTCGATCATGACCGCTCGCATGATCCGCTTGGCTCTGCATCGGGCCGATACCGGACAGGTCGTGCTTGCCTTGAAGGTACCCAAGACCGTCGCGGTAGCTGCAGGCTGGTTGCTGATCAATGGCCGACGATCCAATCCAGTCACCGACCCCGGCTGCGGCGATCCGACCTGTAAGCGTCCGGGTTGTTGGCGCCCCTGGGAGCATCTGGTTACGCCCTACTGGGACCAAGCCAGGCGGGCGTGGATGCTGGCTCGCGTCCATCCTGATCAGCCTGACTTGGCGACGATGGCGAAACGTGTCGACTGGACGATCGCCGCAGCGCCTCCGGAAGAGAACTAGCGGCATGAAGATTGTGAATCTCACCGCTCACAAGGTGGTTGTTTACGCCGACTCCGAGCCGATTCTCTCGGTAGAGCCTTCGGGCAGCGTCGCTCGACTCTCAGAGAGGGTCGTGGTGGCGCCTCCGCTGCTACTTGGTGCGGACGGCACCGTTCCAGCAGTTCGGTTGGAGTACGCCGACGAAGTGATTGACTTGCCCGCACCGCGCAATGAGGTGATCTTCATCGTGTCGCGAGTGCTCGCCGCTGTCGTGCGTCGGCCCGATCTCTACTTCCCCTACGAGGAGGTCCGTGATGAAGCCGGACGCATTCTCGGCTGTCGGGCGCTCGGCCAGTTCGGTGGGGTGCCTCATGCCTAGTCGGTGGTTCTTGCCGCTACCCAATCTGGACCCTTCCCACGTGAAGCTGGACCATGTTCACGCGGCCATCTCACGGTGGTTCGACGCAGATGTTGCGGATGCGTCTGAGTCGAGCAGACCCGCGCACGACGCCAAACTGAAGCCGTATACGATCTCGCCCCCCGTACAGCGTCGAGGGGTTGCTGGGATCGAGGTTGCGGTTCTGAGCCAGGACGCTGAGGACGAACTCCTTTCGACCGCGATCACTGGGCCATCCATTCGCGTGGGCCAGCAGGCCCTGCTAGTGGGTGACCCGAGACTGGTGATGGAGCAGACCTATGCTGAAATGGCCTCGCCCCCATTCGGGAATCGATGGGACGTGGCTTTCCTCACGCCGACAACCTTTCGGTCGCGTGGCAGATCCACCCCACTGCCGTCGGTTGGTGCGATCATGACCGGCCTGCTGGCCCAGTGGAACCGGTGGAACGATGTCGGGGTGAGTCTGGGGCCCATTGCGCGCGACGCGATGTGGGTGAGTGACCTGCAGCTCATGAGCGAACCGCTGACCATCACGATCAGTTCCAAGACCGGCAAGCCGTCGCAGTTGCATCTCAGCGCGGTGACGGGTTCGTTGGTCTTGCGCTGCGACCAGCCGGAAACAGCAGAGGTGGTATCGCCGCTATTACGTTTTGCCAGCTACTGCGGAGTGGGAAGCGTCCGCGGCCGAGGCTTGGGTGTGGTGCAGGTTCGGGAGCATTCACGAAGTGTTCAACGTTGAAGTCCCCAAGGGAACAAAGAAAGCCGATGGGATTGCTGGTGTGGCGGACGCTCTCCGAACAGTCGCCTCGGCCGTGTTTGGCTTTGACTAGGGGTGATGCCCAGAACGCGCCAGTCTTGCCCCCGTCGTGCAGGGCCTTCCGCATCGGGTGTGTAAGCAAGCGCTGTTCGGCCTTGTCGGAGCGCCAAAGTTTCGGGTAGGGTTCCGATCAACGTCTCGCGACTCAGCGAATAGAAACGTTTTTTCGACCTAACCCCTTTTATACTTCATCAAGTTCCGATCAACGTCTCGCGACTCAGCGAATAGAAACGGGCTTCGGCATCTGGGCGGGACTCCAAGTGGTTGAAGTTCCGATCAACGTCTCGCGACTCAGCGAATAGAAACAAGTCTTCCTAGCGTTGGAAGATATTAGCGAATGTGGTTCCGATCAACGTCTCGCGACTCAGCGAATAGAAACAAGCCAGAGCCACCAGTGTGATGATGACCAGGCTCTTGTTCCGATCAACGTCTCGCGACTCAGCGAATAGAAACCACCGGCATGGCGGTCATGATTGCCCAAGCTCCCGTTCCGATCAACGTCTCGCGACTCAGCGAATAGAAACGCGTGGTGTCGTGACGGTGGTAATACCACGACTCATGTTCCGATCAACGTCTCGCGACTCAGCGAATATTGTTCGGGGTTTGTATTCGCTGCCAGTTGCAGAATAAGTAGAACTCGAGTCGTGGAATGTCTCTTCGGCTCGGGTGAGGGGGTCTCTTGGGGGAGCTGGCTCTTTGCGCTTTCAGTTCAGAAGCTTTGCGCCGCGCTTGGAATCAGGTATTGCGCAAGGATCTTTCGGACGGGGAAATGTCCGCCAGTGTCGATCGCTTCCAGGCTGGTCTGGAGGAAAATCTGGCCGGATTGGCGTCCGATCTTGCGAACGGCGATTTTCGCGCCCACGACCTCACTCGGTTCGTGCTTCGTGACGCGGGGAATCGCGTCCTTGACATCCCAGCAGTGCGTGATCGCCTCGTGGAGCGAGCCTTGCTGGAGGCCATAACGCCCCATGTGGATCCCCTGCTGGGTCCGGTCTCGTACGCCTACCGACCCGGGTTGGGCGTCACCCATGCAGTCGCGGAGGTTGCTCGGCTCCGCGACGAAGGCTTGTCCTGGGTTCTTCGCACGGATGTTGACAACTGCTTTCCGTCAATACCTGTGGGTCTGGCTCGGCGGCGCCTTGGCGCGCTCATCGACGACGAAGCGGTACTTGAGGTGGTTGACGAGTTGTTGGCCAGGCCATCTAGGGATTCTCATGGCGCTCGTCGAACCGTACGCGGCTTGGCACAGGGGTGTTCGCTTTCGCCCTTGCTTGCCAATCTGGTGCTCGTCGATCTCGATGAGGGTTTGCTTAACCGTGGCTTCTCGGTCGTGCGGTACGCCGACGACGTGGCGGTGATGGTTGAAACCGAGGCAGATGCCTGGGAAGCGGCCCGTGAGGCCGCCAAGATCGTGGAAGGACTTCACATGGCCTTGGGTGCGGACAAGACGAAAGTCACGTCCTTCGCGGAGGGTTTCACCTTTCTCGGCGAGGATTTCGGGCCACGGTACCCGCCGGCTCTTAACGACACCGCGCTCGAAGAACCCGATCGCAAAGTGGTCTATGTGGCCGCGCAAGGAGCTCGGGTGCGAACTCAGCGGGGTCGGCTGATTGTTGAATCCTCTCAAGATACTGAACTGTTGGATGCACCTTCGGGCCATGTGCGGCGGCTTGTGCTCTACGGTTCGGTGGGATTGTCTTCTGGGGCTAGATCCTGGGCGATGACCAACGAGGTCGACGTCGTGTTCGCCTCCCGGCGTGGCAGCTACCTGGGCACGCTGCTGGCGGCAGACTCCGGGCCGCGGGCTGATCGCCTCCGCCGTCAACTCTCGATCGCAGAATCGCCGATCGCTGTCACACTGGGGCAGAAGATCGTGGAAGCCAAGATCCGCAAGCAGATCGTGGTTCTGCAGCGGTTCGGTCGACGAACTCATCGTGACCAGGTCTCACAGGCCGTTTCGACGATGACCGGATGCCTGCGGATGCTCTCTGATTGCACCTCACCAATGGAGGTCATGGGCTTGGAGGGAGCTGCCGCCGCAGCCTACTTTCCTGCCTTGGGGGCGTTGATGCCCGAGCCCCTGCAGTTCATCAACCGATCACGACGCCCGCCGCTGGATGTGGCAAATGCTGCGCTGTCCTTCTTATACACAGTGCTCATGGCGGAGGCGGTAACCGGCATTTGTGCCGCGGGTATGGATCCTGGAATCGGCGTTTTGCATGCCGACGACGAGCATCGGCCCAGTTTGGCGCTGGATCTCATGGAAGAGTTTCGGCCACTCATAGTGGATCAGGTCGTTCTCGAAGCAGCACGCCAGCAAAGACTTACAGTCGATCATCAGCGCCACGAAGACGGACGCGGCGGGGTGCTGCTGACCAAAGCTGGACGCGATGCGCTGCTCAGTGCGTACGAACGACGAATGCAAACGACGACGCGCGGAGCGTTGGACGGTTTCACGGGAACCTGGCGTCGGCATCTGTACCGCCAAGCACAGCGCCTGCAAGCGGCGATCTGCTCTGGCTGCGACTGGTCGGGACTGACATGGCGGTGACGGTCGTTGCTACCTACGATGTGAGGGAGGACGACCGGCGGTCTCGGCTAGCAGCGCTACTGCAGGTGCACGGTGACCGGATTCAGAAATCTGTGTTCATTCTGAACCTGGAGCCCGACGATTTGGAGGCGGTCGTAGAACGGGCGAGGCAGATTATCGATACGAGCTGTGACTCGTTCTACATCTTGCGGCAGTGTCGAGACTGCTGGGACTCCGTCGTGTGTATTGGACAAGCCGGTGTTGTTGAACCCTCTTTGTGCTGGATCGTCGGATGACGGCGCTGTGGTCGGCGAAGGCGCGCTCCTGGGCTCGGGTGTGTATTGCCTTGACAAGGGGAGATGATGAATCTCATGCCGCAAAGGTGCTGTGGGGGCTATCGTTTCGCATCGGGTGTGCAGGACTGATGCATCGCACCTTGTCGGAGCTGTGTCTTCTCGGGTAGGGTTCCGTTCAACGTCTCGCGCCATAGCGAATAGAAACTTCACAGGAGCATCGCCATACATTCGGTCTTCATAGTTCCGTTCAACGTCTCGCGCCATAGCGAATAGAAACTGCTACTTGGCGACGTTGGCGCCGGGGACAACCGGTTCCGTTCAACGTCTCGCGCCATAGCGAATAGAAACCTGCTGAAATTGACGTTCCAGTTCGTCCAGGTCGTTCCGTTCAACGTCTCGCGCCATAGCGAATAGAAACCCGAAACCACTCGTCGGCAGTATGTTGGTGCATTTAGTTCCGTTCAACGTCTCGCGCCATAGCGAATAGAAACGACATCCGGAGTCTTCGGCGGTACTTGCGGCTGGTTCCGTTCAACGTCTCGCGCCATAGCGAATAGAAACCCGGTCTTCATCAGACCGATCAGGATCTTGGTCGTGTTCCGTTCAACGTCTCGCGCCATAGCGAATAGAAACGTCTGTCAGAAGCCCGTTGGCGAAAGTCGTCAGGTTCCGTTCAACGTCTCGCGCCATAGCGAATAGAAACACTACCTCCATGAACTAGATTGTGTTCACCCTCCAGTTCCGTTCAACGTCTCGCGCCATAGCGAATAGAAACGCTTTGGGTTTCAGTGGTGATGTTTTGACCACGTTCCGTTCAACGTCTCGCGCCATAGCGAATAGAAACACCAGCCCGTAGACCAGCCCGATAAACGTGAACACGCGTTCCGTTCAACGTCTCGCGCCATAGCGAATAGAAACTCGGGCGTACCCGACGATACTGATGCCATCGGCGTTCCGTTCAACGTCTCGCGCCATAGCGAATAGAAACCGAAGGTCGATGACGGTTCCGTCTGGCATGGTTGACGTTCCGTTCAACGTCTCGCGCCATAGCGAATAGAAACCCGACCCCGCAATGGGGGCCGGGCCTCGTGATTCTGGTTCCGTTCAACGTCTCGCGCCATAGCGAATAGAAACGGATCGCACTGAGTTTCATGTTGTGTCCAAGACTAGTTCCGTTCAACGTCTCGCGCCATAGCGAATAGAAACTCCTCATTGCTGCTCCCAGCGGCGGGGTGGTTGAACCCACTTGGGGTTCCGTTCAACGTCTCGCGCCATAGCGAATAGAAACGAGAACTTCGTTGGGAAGTCGTCGCGAAGAACGTGTTCCGTTCAACGTCTCGCGCCATAGCGAATAGAAACGAACTCCTCGCGGGGCGCGGGGACTTTTGGGGTCGTTCCGTTCAACGTCTCGCGACATAGCGAATAGAAGCCCGTCCTTCGTCAGGCTCAGGACACGGCTTTTGTTCCGATCGCGTCTCGCGACATAGTGGATATGGGATCGGGCGATCAAGATTCCGCTTTTGTTGGCTACCTGCATGCTTCGTTGGCGCCCTTCGACAGGCTCAGGGCGCGGAGGTGTGGACAGGGTTCGGGTTATGCGTCGATCGTTCGCGTGTTCTTCCGCTGTGCCCTTCGTCAGGCTCAGGGCACGGGTATATCGGAGTTGCTCGGTGATGGATTGCGCGAGGTTTTGAGCGACTATTTGACCGCGTTGGTCAGCGCAGTTGGATGGGGATGTGCGTGACCCCGAGGCGTTTCGCGACCCAGACCCGGTGATGGCCGCGGTTGATGACGAAGCGGCCGTCGGGAGTGCGCCCGTCGAGACGGATGGGGTCCTTCACGAAGAACCCGACATAGGTTTCGCCATAGCTTTGGGAGCCGCTTCGCCCAGCAGCGCGATCATCGGCGCGGAGATCATCAAGGGTGCGACCGCGAGCGACCTGCGGCAACACCTCGGTGCCGACGCGCTCCAGCCCCCAGGCGAGGTCGGCTGGAGTGTAGCCCTTCACGCTGAAGTTGTTGGGGTCGATGGTGTCCGGGTCCTCGATCGCTGACACGGGGAACATCACGAACCCGTCAGGCATGCCATCGACGGTGTAGGTGCCGGGCTCGTTGCCGGTGGGTTTAAGGCCCATTCCGGAACCCGAAGGGGCGCCGCCGCCAACAACGACCCCGCCCGAAGCCCCGCCGGTGCTTGAGGGTGGGGACATGCCCAGGGTGTTCAACGCAGAGGTTGCCGACTGGCGGTTGCTCGACAACTGGCTAGCAGCGGCGACCGCGGCCGCCCCGTATTTTCGGGCGGAGAGCCCTTGCATCTGAGCCAGAGCAGGACTGTTCTGAGCGAGGTAGTCGCGCAGACTCTGGCCGAGCTGGGCAGCCTCGGACGCCACCTTGTTCAGCGCGACTTCTGCGAGTTCCTTGGCCCGTTCCGCCTCGACTACTGCGGCTCTAGCCGCGGCGGCCTCGGCGCGGGCTGCGGCTTCGGCGGCCGGATCCTCGACACCGGAAGCGGCCAGCGCGGTGGCCCCGAGCGCTCGTTTGAGGTCGCGTTCGGCGCGCACCACTTCCTGGTTGCGTAGTTCGAGGGCCTCCACCGCTGCATCCCTGCGAGTTGCGATCCCTTCAGCCTTACGGTTCGCATCCGACATTCGCTCAAAGCCCATCACGAGCCTCCAATTGCGCGGGGCAGACCGTGGCGGTCGGTGAACTCATCGACGAGGGCGAGCCATTTCGATGCCGTGGCAGGGTGGGTCGCAGGATTCCCGATAGTGCCGAATCCATAGCTGCTTTGGATCACCTCAAGCTTGGTCTTCAGGATGATCCGCTTGAGTCGCAGATACTGATTGGCTACCCACGCCTCGCTGGCAACACCGGCCTCCGGCTCCAACTTCAGGGTTCGGGGATCGGCGAGGCTGCCGAAGCCCAGATGCGTCCAGTCTCGACGCTTGCTCTCCAGGTCGTCCAGCAGCTCGTCCAATTCACGGATCACCCCTCCGACTTCGGCATAGCCGAGCCGGGCCAGGCCTTCTTGAGCGTTTCGAGTGTCGTCGCCGGCTCTGGACTCCGTCTGGTCCAGCTTGGCGGCCAGGGCTTCACCGGCGGCGGGGTTCTGCTGCTGTTCGATGAGTAAAGCCTCAAGCGCCCGAAGTGAGGCTTGCCGGACTTCCATCACGTCGATGAACGGCTTGACCTGGGTCAGGAATGAGGTCAGGCGCTGGTGCAGGATCATCAGATCCACCGTCACTGACCGATCCCGGCTGTGCTGGAACCACGTCGAGGCTTCAACGCGTTCGAACAGCGGGCCGTCGGGGAGCGGCGTTTGGGCGATGCGGCGTTCGGCGACATCGGCAATGAAGTCGTCGCCGCCTTCACCGCGCCACTCCTTGGTGCGGAACCGGAAGGGACGTAGCAGTCCCTCGTAGCTGATTAGTCCGCTGCCGGGCTCGAAAGTCGTCATCTGCTCCAATTGCAGAGCATTGGCTCCCATCGTGGACCCGAGAAGCTGGCGGTCGTCGGCGGAGGTGATGCGCAGGCCAATCTTCAAACCCGTGTTCTTGATGACCTCCGGTGCCATAGCGGTCGGAAGCTGATCAGCGATGATGATCGCCTGGCGGAGCGCGCGCACCTCAGCGAGCATGTCCCTGATGAATGCTGTGGCGGCCTGTTTGGGGTCAGCCTGCTCTCCGGAAACCTCTTCGGCGGTGGGCCCGATGACGTTGTGGGCCTCTTCGATGAAAAGCACATGACGCACCGGTCCGCCATTGAACACAGGCTCGGCCGACAACGACTCGCGGATCAACACGCACATCAACAGCGTCAGGAAGTTGGCCTGCAAACGGCCCAATCCGGCGAGCTCGATCACCGCCGAGGTGTGCAACCAGTCGCTGGCGTCGATTGTTGATTCCGGCACATTGAAGATCTCACCCTGTTCACGGCGTAGTAGGCCGCCGATTCGAGTCTGCAGGGCCGACTTCAGATTGCCTCGGACCTCTCCGGAATAGTCGGACTTTGCCAGTTCTGCCTCGAGTTGTCGGTAGAGGTCGCTCAGCGTGGGCCAATCCAGTTCCTCCCCGCCATGGCGGATGTGCTTCGGCGTCCACCCGTGATCGCGGTAAACGGTCTCAATCGCACGGTCGAGGAGGAAGGGGAGTGCGCCTTCCAAGGGGAAGGCACCCTCGAACACTTGGCACAGTCTTGAGATGTGTTCGGCCACGGAGATGCCCACCGGCATCTGGAAGGGGTTGATTCGCAGCGGAAAGCGCATCTGAGCAGCGGGGGAGAACAGGTAGACCTCCTCCATGCCCGGCTGATTCAGCAACGAGCGGTACTCCCTCTTGGCTGGCTCGAGCACCAGGAACGGCACCCCATGCTCGAGCTTCAACGCCGAAACGAGATGCAACATAAGGTTGGTCTTGCCCGAGCCTGGCATGCCGGAGATGAACGCATGCTTGGGCAGTAACCCCAGCGGCAGCTGCACCTGCTGTTCGTGCTCGTCGCGTCCCAGGTACAGCCCCTTGCCGGCGCCGACGGCAAGCGGAGCGGTTTCCTTGCGCAACTGGATGGCCTCGCCGTCGAAGAGTGCCGGAAACCGGAAAAAGGCGGCCGCGTCCTCCAGGGTGAACAACGTGGTGATATCGGCGTGGGCATATTCGGCAGCGCGCTTGGGCGCGAAGAAGTAGCCCGGGCGCGCGGTACGGTCCACGTACGGACGCCCGACCGCGTTTCCGTCCATCGATTCAATGGGCACCGGCAGGGCGGGGTCCAAATAGGAGGCGATTCCGAAGTCGCCGGCGAAGAAGGTGATCGTGGTCGATCCCTTCTGAACCGCTTCAGAACCGGCGGCGGTCAGAATCGCCTGCGCTGTTTCGCGGCTGTCTGCGAAGGCGAAGATGTTGGTGTTGAAGTGCGGCGAGCCATCGAAGCGCTCCAGCAGTGCCTCATATCCCTTGCTGATTCCCTCAGCGGTGTAGTCCCGTGCTGCGGTGCTCTCATCCAGACGGCGACGCAGAAAGTCGAGCGGCAGCGATTCCCGCAGATTGATCGCACGATTGGACGGGTGGAGATCCACTCGATAGATCGCCGGCTGGTTGAGACCCTCCATGACCTTGGCCATCGAGTACAGCCGGGAGTCGGTCTGCGGCTCGAACTCCGGCACAGTGAAGTAGCCGTGCGGGGCGTCCTTGTGAGGTGGTTTCGGGTTCACAAAGGACGCCGTCTTGGTCAGCGCGGCGGCGTAGCGGTATCGGCCGAGTCGTTCGGCGACGGTGCCACCTTCGGGAAGGTCACTGGTGAAGATGCCGTCGGTGATGCCCGTGCCGAGTTGGCGCAGGCGGAAATAGGCCGCCAAAGATGACGACGCCAGAAGCTGGCCGATGTTGGCCAGTGCGTCGTCGGCGCCGATCGCGGCGAAGTACACCGCTAGCCGTGAGCCCTCGACGGCCGTCGGGTCGTAGGCGTACCACAGGTGAATGCTCAGGCCCGGGGTGGCTGCAAATTGGCGCAGGAAGGACAGATGCTTCTCCAAGACGGCGTCAACGCCTTGTCCGTCGAGCGAGGAGTACTTGGCCAAAGACAGGTCCGGGATGTCGTCGAGCCTGAAGCAGATGCTGTTCATCGGTCCGTTTCACGAGTTGGCGGCATCGCCAACGCTACCCCCGCCGGGGGCTCATGCGGAACGCGGAAACGATGTTTCGCGGGTGAAATGCGTAACCAATTCTTAACTGCCCTGCTGCTACCATTTGCACCGGCATTTGATGGGGGTGTGGTGTGACTCTGCCGTCCACGAACTATTCTGCGGTGGCGTCGAGTCGGCGCCGGGTCCTCAAGGGCGTCTTCATCGCTGTCGGGGTAGTCGTCGCCGCAATCGCAGCCGCCGTGGTGATCACAGTGGTGATCCCGACGATGCGATACGACCAGGCCGTCACCGATTTCAACAACAAGGACTACGCCGCGGCCGCCGTGGTGTTCGGTGAGTTGGGATCGTGGAGCGACAGTCCGAGCTATCTGCTGAAAGCAGCCAAGGCGAACACCCAACTTGCCGATGGAGACGCCCTCACGTGGATGGGCGTCTACGAGGGCAGCCCGATTGCGTGGGAGCACTTGGATTCCTGGAACGGTGCTCAGGGCCTCGTGTCGCGTTATGTCATCCAGAGCATGCCCTATCAGGAGGGCAAGGTTCCGGAGAGCCTTACCTGGAAAGGGTCATCGATCCGCAAGTGGTTGAACGGCAAGTTCTTGTCATCGGCGTTCACGCCTGCGCAGCGCAAGGTTCTGGCCAAGCAGGCGTTTGAGCCCTCGGATTATGAAATCCCCAACAACATCAGTGCCGAAATCCTCGAGCCTCAGACGACTGACACCGTGTCGTTGGTGCTGTCCGGCGATTTGGACCAGGTTCCCACCCACAACGGCTACACCCGCTCCACTGATGGCACGGTATCGACCTACGCCCAGGACTGGTGGTTGAAGTCCTCATTCCTGAAGCTGTACTCAACCTCCGATGGTAAGGAGTACAACGGCAAAAAGATCGCCTACGTCAAGTGGGCCCAGGAGGGCTCCGGAAGCCAGTATTGGTACAACTGGTCGACCTCAATGGCGAACTCGGCGAAGGGTGTGCGGCCGGTCATTTACGTGAAGAGTTGATCGGTCGACCATGACGACGGTTGCCAGGGTTCCTAAGTGCGGCGCAACTGCTTGATGAGGCCGATGGCGAGGAGCGCCGCAGGGAGCGCCCAGGCGGCGAGCGCCAGCGCACCCAGAGTGGGCTCACCCGCGGCTTCGGACGCGTAGTAGGTGTAGACGATCTCCAGGGTCCACGCAGTGGGGAACTGCAGGACCGCTACTACCCCCGTGATGAACCAGTGGCCAGTGACAAAGCCGACTGCCAAGAGCGCGACCCCGGAAAACAGGAGGATGAGACCGTAGTCCTCTTGGAGTCCGTTATAGGCGTGATAGAGCTTTGGCACCAACCAGAACACCCCGAAGGCGAACCCCCATACCAACCAGTAGTTCTCACGCAGTTGAGCCAGTCGAAAGCGGGGATTGCGCCGCCTCACGGGTCTCGGAGCGTCCGCCTCGGGTGGTGCTGGTGGCGTCTCGGCGGGGAAGAGATGTCCTTGGGAGCAGAAGGCAGCATCCTGGTCGACACGTTGTCCGCAGTTGGGGCAGGTCTTCATGGGGAGCACTCCTTGGCTTGATCGGCGGCGGTCAGACTCGGGCCTGCTTGGTGATGCCTACGATCAACAGGATCAGCGGCATCAGCCAGAAAGTGACGGCGAAAGCGGGCTCCCACGGTTCGTCGGTCAAACCCGAGGACGGATTGGCTTCGCCGTACTTGATCAGCCACACGAACGGAAACCACCAGAGGCCCGCTATGCCGGTTGTTATCCAAGCCTGCGTGATGAGTCCAACAACCAGCATGGTGATTCCACTGGAGATCGCGATCAGCATCAGATCGTCGTGGCGCGTGGTGAACCACGACACCACCGTGGGAACCAGCCAGAACATCGCCGTCGTGAATCCGAGGACCAGCCAATAGTTGTTACGCATGAGGTACAGGGTGAACCGCGAACGGCGCCATTCGCCTGTCGAAGCCACGGGCGCCTCCACCAAATCCGGAGAGCGCTCGAGGAGATGGCCATTGGGGCAGTAACCCTCAGCGAGGGCCACCTCGGTGTTGCACTGTGGGCACATGGGCATTGCAGTTCCTAGCGGTAGGTGAGGGTTCCGGTGAGTTTCGAATCATCACCCTGATAGGGCCCGATGAGTTCAACGCTGGTTCCTGCCGGCATCGGCTTGATGAACAGGGTCATCGCCAGCGGGTTGAGGAGGTGCTCTTCGACGATGTTGACCACGCCTCGCCCCCCATAATGGCGCCGGGACAGTGCGGCCTCTTCCAGGTGAGAGTAGTAGTCAGGGCTGACGCTCACTGTGATGCTTCGCTCGTCGTAAACCTGAGCGACCACTTGATCTACCTTGAGACGGACAACCGCACGGACGGCGTCTTCGGAAAGGAAGTCGAAGACGACGAAGTTCTCACCGATGCGGTTCACGAACTCCGGTCGCAACTCTGCCTGCACTCCCTGCCAGACTCGCTCTCGGAACTCCTCAGCAGGGAACTGGTCCGGCTGCAGAGCCGACATCCTCAAGCCAGTGCGCGGATCTCGGTCAGCCATGCCCAGGTTTGAAGTGAAGATGATGAAGGTCTCGCCGAAGTGGACGGTTTCGCCGTGCGAGTCGGTGAGTCTGCCCTCGTCGAGGACCTGCAAGAACTTGTCCAAGATGGACGGATCGGCCTTTTCGATCTCGTCGAACAGCAATATCGAGAACGGCCGCTCCCGCACCGCATTGGTCAGCTCGCCACCCTCTTCGTAACCGACGTAGCCCGGTGGTGCCCCGAACAACCTCTGATCCGAGTGCGGACGGGAGAACTCACTCATGTCGAAGCGGATCAGGCGACCCTCGTCGCTGAACACGATCTCGCTGATCGCCTTGGCGAGTTCGGTCTTGCCGGTACCCGTCGGGCCGGCCAGGAACAGCACACCCTTGGGCTTGGAACCTGAGGAGGTCTGCGCCCGTCCAATCCCCGAGGCCGCGCGAACCAGAATCTGCATCGCCTTGGCCAGAGCCATGTCCTGACCGAGGATGCGGCTGTGGAGTGCCTCTTTGGCGGACGCCAGCCGCTCCGGGTCGATGCGTTCCCAATAGGACTCGACAGAGCCGTAACGGAAGGTGGAGACCGATTTCCTCACATCCTTCACCGCTGTGCCTTCGCCCTCGGCGCATCGGTTGAGGAACCCGCGAAGCTCAGTCAAATACATGCCGTCGGTGAGGTTGCCCAAATCGTCGAGGAAGCGTTCCGAATCGGCTTCGCCCAAGTCACCAACATCGCGGAAGACTGTCAGGCGCTGGCGCGTGTAGGCCAACCGCTGCTCCTTCGTGGGCCGTTCCACCACCAGGGTCCGGGCGAAAGGGTTGTTGACGTACAGCCAGGACGGAAGATCATTGGCCTTCTCCACCACGAAGATCAACAGATTCGTGATGAGTTCGCCGCCGCTTCGAGCCTGACGCAGCGATTTCGAAGCCAGGAACAACCGAGAGTAGCCCTCGCGTTCGGTCTCGGACAGTCCATCAGCAGAAGCTACCGAGGTGGTGGCGAGATCGAACACGATGGCTATCGGCTCATTGGAGGTCTCCAGCGCCTGTCGGATGGTCTGGGTGGCATCGGTGAACGATCCTCCGACCGGCCCGTCGGCGTCTCCGCTGTTTCGGCGAGTGGTCTCGGGCCCGAACTTCCGCAAGAACTCGCCGATGTCGCGATTGGCATTGATCCGGTTGTGAAAGCCATCTACCCGGTTGTAGAACACCACCGACGAATAGCGCAGCTCAATCTGAAGCAACGTGTAGAGGTAGTCGTTCAGCGAAGTGAGGTAATGCTCGCCAGCCTCGGTGTCCCACGCCAACTGCAAGTCATTAACGTTGCCAGACAGGATGAAGGTGGACTTCATATTCCGGGCGGAGTCCAGGTCGTGATGCCATCGTGGCTTCAAGGGCTCGGATGTGGAAGTCATGCGTTGCCTCGCTTCATCGTTCCTGGAGGACGAAGATGAGCCCTCCGAATTCCACGGTTTGGCCTACCTGGACGGTGGTGGATTCGGCGCTGCGCAGTCTGTGGCGGTTCACCGTGGTGCCGAACTGACTCATGTTGGTCAGCTCGATACCACCGTCGGCGCGGTATTGGTAGGAGAACTGGTGGCGACTCACGGTCAGGGTGTCGGCGAGGAGATCTCGGCACGACGCCTGTGCACGCCCGACGAACCCGGTCGGTCGTACCAAGGTGATGCTGGAAGAGCCACTGCCGACGAGCGCATAGGTGCAGATCGATGGGTCACTGGTGGCGACGGGAATTTCTGCCGTGGGCTCCTCGTCAACCTGCGTTAACGCGCTCGCCGCGGCCTCATCCACCGTGATCCCCAGCGGGCCACCGCATTGCGGACACGTACTGGCTTCAGCAAGTTCTCGTCGGGTGCCGCTCAGGTGGAGGCCGCAAGCGGTGCAGATGCGAATCGAGGCCATCAGTCTTCAGCTCGCTTCGATTGGGACTTGGCTGAACTCGCGGGCTGGGACGCGTGCTTCCTCATCGCCACTGCGGCTGCGAACTCCTCGGAATACTCTGCCGCCTCGGCGCCATGGTCGAAGCCGGTGTCAAGGATCACGCCGCGGCGTGCCAGAGACTCGTCAACCAACTTGCGCTTCTTCTCGCAGAAGTTCGCGATCGAACGACCCACTTCTCCCCGCTTCTCTGCGGACAACTCCTGGGGGCGCTGCGAGAGCACCGTGGTGAACAGCAGCGAGTCGCGGTTCTCAGTGAGGAACAAGGCGCAGTTGTCGTCCTCGCCAACCAGCAGGGATCCAGACTGACCTGCGAACACCGTCTGTCCGGCGACACTGAGGCCCACTTCGGAGAGCGACTCCACAAGGGCGTCGTGGAGCGCTTTCGATCGCGCAGCTTTTCGCAGCTCCTCGGTGAGTTCCGCTGTGGCCGAGCGCATCTGCATCAACGGAAGCCGTTGCGGGAGCACTTCCGCCAAAGCGCACACGGCCAAGTATTCGAAGTAGGCATCCTCGATCTCGGCGGTTTCGTCCTCGCGCAGGTCCTCGGTGATCTGAGACAGTATCGGATCCAGCGTCTCTTTGGCCTGCGCCAAAGAGACTGAGGACACTCGATCAGCGGCGGCGAGTGCTGCGGCGACGTGAGAATCGTCGGCGACAGTGAGCGGGAATAGTGCCACGATGCGGGCCTTGGCTGCCTCGACGTATTCCGAAGTGGATGCGTGGACGGGGGGTATCAGGGCCGACAAGTCGATGCTGCCCGATGCTGTGGGAGCCGCCGGGGCGTCGGCTTGGGCGCGCACCGCGAGACGTTCCACATCGACCGCCTCCAAGACCGCGAGGGTTGCCTTTTCGACGGTCACTTCGGAGACAGCCGTGATTGTGGGGTTCTGAGCAGTACTGACGGCGGCTCGAAGTTGCTCGCGCACCAGTGCAATCGAACGAGTCAATGCATCGATTTTGTTGAGCTCGCCTTGGGTTTGTTCCAGCTGCCTGAGCTGGATATCTCGGACCGAGTAGTAACTGCTCCCGCTCACTTTGCCCTCCGCACGCGGTCGGCGATCTCGCCGCATTGGTTACGATACAGCCATCCGAGGAAGTTCTCATCGGTGGCGAGTTCCAGGATTGATGATCGGTCCAATGTGGGGAGTATCTCAACCAGTTCGGTTACGTCCCGCACCTCTTTGCCTGCCAGAGAAAAGGACCCGCGGGTGAAAATGGCGTTTAGGTTTTGGGCGGCTCCTTGTCCGCTGGCGGCATTGACCGCCGCGCGGCAGGCTTCCACAGCTGCAGGGTCCAGGCCGATGGCCTCCAGGTAAAGAATGAAGGCGCCGCTCGTGAGAAACTCACCGGCATCGTCAGTGTATGAGGTTGCGATGAGTTGGATGAAGCCCGCTAGGTCAGCGGCTGCAACGCTGCGGTAGCGCAGAGTGGTGTTTGCGGGCTCATCGGCGCGCAATCGCGCCAGGAGTCGGAAGAGCCGTAGATCTGGTTTCTCGCCTCGAGTGGCCTCTCGTGACTTCTGGTAGGCGTCCTTGCCTGCCTCGGATTGCATCAGGAATGCCTTCAGGCGCATGTTGTCCAGCAGTTGGAGGCCGCCCTCCCAGTGTTTGCAGATCGCGGCATCCAGTTCCTCCAACGACTGCACGATCACGCCGGCGCCGTCATAGAACCCGAAGTCCAGGCGTCGCATTCGGTGGGGGAGCTGAGACGGACGGATCACGCCCACTCGTGCCGGCGGCTTCTTGTCGGCAGCCAGCCAGGTCTGAACCCGTTCGTGTCCCCAGCGATCTTCGGGTCTGGGCTCGAGTAGACCTAACAGCAGAGTGCGGGCTTTCAGTGGGGTGTTTGGTGGAAGTTGGAAGCCTTCGACCCAACGCGCATTGCGGGCGTCCGCGTCGAGTCCCTCGAAGAGGTTGACCCCGGTGTAGGCACTGACCAGGGTCAGGCCCAATGCCCCGTAGTCGAAGGCTGGTTCAACGCTGATCCAGTCGCCTTGCTGACGGCAGTAGGGTGCATATTCCAGCGTTCCTCGGAATCGAACCCGTCTGGCTGGACGATGCTCCATCGTGGTGGCTACCCCCAGGTCCCCGAGCACCACGCGGGAGCGGTCTTCTGCGATGAACACGTTTTGTGGCTTCACATCGCCGTGCACCAATCCCTGTCGGTGCAAGAATGCGAGGGCCTCATCCAGGCAAGGCACAACGACCGAATCAATGAAGGTCGCTTTGTTCTCGGAGTCGGCCAAAGTACCGGAGCCGTAGTAGAGGTACACCTCGACGTGTCGTCCGGCGTGGACGGTGGTTTCAACCAACTGGGCGAGAAACGGGCACTCATTGCGCTGCAATATGTCGAGTGCTTCTCGCAGCGGCTGGTACCCGTCGTAGTACACCTTCAGTGCGAAGGCGTTGCCGCCGCGTCGAGCCAAGTAGGTGTGGGCCTGACCGCCATGATGCAGCAACGACTCGATGTAGTAGCCGGCTACTTCCGAACCAACCGACACCGGTGATGCCTGCGCGGCGCCGTCGGGGGAGTCCGGATCGACCGTCGCTGGCAATGCCAAATAGTCCAAGGTGTCTGCGGTGGTGCTCACATCAACCCCGCAACGAATGCACGATCCTCGAACACGAAGGTCTCAACGCGGCGTTCACAGCGGTCGTAGCCATCGATGTCGGCCTGCGGATTGAGTCGATGTATGACCTGATTGCTCGACCCCCGAATGCCGACGCCGTCATCGGCAGCGGGAACATAGCGCCCATCGATGAGGACTGCGATTTTCGCGAGAGTACGTTCGACGTCGCGGTCATCCAGGGCGTGCAACTCTGCCAGTGTGTAGCCGCTGTACACCAAGATGTCTTCGGATACCTCGGCGTGCAGGTAGTCGACCAGGTCGGCCAACTCCTCGGGCTGGGCGAATGGTTCCCCGCCCGAAATCGTGACACCGTCGACGGCGGTCCTGACCCGCGACAACGCCGCAGTCAGCTGGGCCAGTTCCACGTGGTCCGCAGGTCGGGCGGCTTTGAGGTCCTCACTCATGCACTGCGAGCAGGTGTGGGGACAACCGGCCAGCCAGATCCCGACTCGGCGTCCATGGCCGAGGGTCGTGACTGGGAAGGTGACGTAGCGCACCAGCATTCAGTGCCTCCCGCAAATTCGTTGGCCTCCAGTGATGGAGCCGCAGATCAAGCAGCGGGACTGCCTGCGTCGCCGAGCCGCTGCAATGAACTGATTGCGATTCACCGCAACCAGGTAGTCGTGGGGATGTACGCAGAAGGCGGGGTCGGCGAAGTAGTCACCGATCTCGCCCAACGGATCGGTTACCGCCAGTGGCCGCTCTCCGAAGGCATGGACGGGAAGGCTGGTGTGCACTCCTGGTGACGTCAGCATCATGGCTTGTTCGATGGAAGTGCCGACGAGATAGCCGTCGCCGCTGAGGATCGGTGCGGACGAATTGTCGTTGCTGTACAGGCCCACTGCGATGCAATCCAACCCTTTACGAGTCATGCGGAGTTGCTCGCTGGTGGTCAGCCAGCGCAGTCGGAATCCATGCCGTTCGGGGAGGTAGCCGCCCACGGCGGGTTTGGGTTCGATGATCCACGGCCCGATGGTGGGTTCTGCCAGGACGAACCGGTTCAGGTAGAGGTTCAGATCGGCGAATCCCTGACTCAACTCGCCGAATCTGAAGTGAGCCAACGGCTGTGCGGCACCCGGACCGCGAAGCAGTGCGCTGGCGAAGGCAAACGCGGCCAGCAGCAGTCGAAGAAACTCTGCGGCCGCTTCGGCTTCGCGCCTGGTGAGCACGTCCAGCGGCGCAGTGGTGTAGCCAGGTTCGCGCAAGGCGGTGAGCGTTGCTTTGTGCCACGCCTCGAACTGGGTGCGTTGCGCTTCGACCAGTGCCAGCCCGCGGCTCGGATCGTCTCCGAAGAGCAACTCGATCGTGCGGGCGACTTCGGTACGCAGCTGCATCGCGCGCTCAGTGAGCAAGGCGAACTGATCCGGTTCCAGATAGCGGAGCAACTCCGCAACCGGAGGGGAGTCCAGGACAAAACTGCGGACGTAGTCGCTGAACGCCGTGTCCTTGGCGACGGCGCTCAGCCCGGTCAGCAGCGTCGCTGCCTTGGCTAACGAGGAATCGGGCATCATGCCTACATCCCAAGCAGTCGTCGCAGGCGCAGCCGTTCGGCTTGAAGCCGCTGGCGATCAGCATTGTTGTGGCTCGTTGCCTCAGCCATGACGGCGTCGAAGAGTTCGAGGTAGATGGGGTTGGTCGGATCCTCTTGGATTGCCGCGGTGATTTCGGTCGACCACCGCTGGCCCTGTCCTATGGCCGGGATGCCCCACGCACGCAAGGCGCCGCAGGCCAACAGGTAGTGCCGCTCGGCGCTCTTGGGGCCGGCTGCGAGCAGCTGCTCCAGTTTCGAGAATTCGTCAGGGGTGAAGGTGGCCGCGCTCAGCAAGCGCTCGGCTGCCTCAGCGGGGTCGGCAGCCGGTGGGGTCGGAATGGCGGGATCGGCCGCGACTAGTTCGACCAAGCGCTCACGCCGACTCCGTATGAGGTCGATGACCTCCGGTTCGGGGCTGTCGAAGTATCGGTAGGCGGCAGTGAGCAGTTGGACGCGCGCCGCCACCTCGGCAGCAGCGGCCGACGAGGGTAGGCAGACGTACGCGTTGGTCATTGACTGCGGTTGGCCACGTGTTGGTGATAGGCCGACGCGAAGGTATGCGTCCAGCCCAGCGGCGGGATGGTGTACGGCCGGAAGTGCACCGGATCGGCCGCATCCAGGCGGTTCTGGTACGAAGCCGCCGAGTCCGACAACTCATCGAGGTGTGCGTCGTGCATGAGCGCCGGTAGTTCGTCGCGATTCACGCCGAACACGATCCGTGCGTTGAACAGGTTCCGTGCGGGGACGCCGTCAACGTGTTCGAGGATGCGCTCGGTGCCTTCCAATGTCTGGCCCCACGCCAGCACGGGCATGTTGTGGGCGGCACCGTTGGCCAAGACGAAACGCAACTTGTCGAGTGCAGACAACTCTCCGAAAGCACTGCCTGCCTGGACGTCGCTATTGGCCAGAGCGTTGGCTCTGCTCACTCCGAAAAAGCCGATGAGGATTCGCTCGCGACTGTCTTCGCTACCGTCCATCCGTCGCTTGAGCTGGTCGTAGATGTCAGAGATCTCGGCGATCAGGGGGTTGGCGGCGAATCGTGCCGCGCGTCCCTTGGTGACCTTGATCTGCTGAGGGAACAACTGCTGCAGATTTCCCAGGCTGGTGGTGAGGCGCTCGGAATCGGCTTCGTCCAGGTCGGAAAGGCTGTCCAGGGACGGTGCTTCCGAAGGCGAGTCCTCTGACAGATCCAGCAGGCGCACCACGGTGTCTTCAAGATCGACGCCGTCACGGCCGAGTTCCTCATAGAGGACACTGAGCGCGGCGGTGATGAAGATCGATTTCGCCATCGTCTCGTCATTGCCGATGACCAGCATGTTTTCTCCGGGAGCCGTGACAAGGTTCACGACCAAGGACTGTCCGACCGCGAAGCTGTTGCCGACGATGAGCCCGAACTCGTCGGCGCTCGCGACCAGTGGCCTGGCCTTATCGAACTCGATGAGTTGATTGAACTGGTGGTGCCGGTTGTGCTGGATGTTGGTGAACAGCAGCATGGGCTGGCGCGAGCCGTACAAATCCCGATAGGTCGGCGAGGAGTAGCGCTCGTCGAGTTGAGCGAGCAAGTCTGCGCGCTCCTCGCTGGTCATGTAGCTGATCTGGAAGACCTGGTTGGCGTTGCGAGCGCCGCCGCGCAGATTGATGATCGCCGATCCTGAAGGTTGATTCGCCAGCTCGCCCAGCGCGGGATCGTCCTCGATGATTCCGCCGTTGATGGCGTCCTTGATCAGGATGCGGATCTTCATGTCGGAGAACAACGAGTTCAGGCTGGCGACGCGCTCGAAGTTCTGAGTGGCCATGAAGAGGTGGATCCCCATCGCCCGACCCTGGGTGACGATCGTATTGAGTATGTCCCGGCATTCCGCAACCACGGGGGAGTCTGTCGAGAACAGATCCTGAACCTCATCGAACAGCACGATGGTGGTGGGAACCGCTATGCCTGTGTTGTCGCGGTACTCGCGAATATCGGACATTATGCGTGCCCGCTCGTCGAAGAGCTTCTGCACCCCCTTGAGTGCGGTGAGGGCAAACTCGGGCTCAGAGTTGATGGTGATGCTGTGGATGCTGGGCAACTGGTGGCGTGCGTACTGTCGGAACTCGACGCCTTCCTTGAAGTCGATGAGGACCAACTGCACCTGGTCGGGGGGATAGCTGAGCAGGATCGACATGATCATCGTGTGCAGCAGGGTGGACTTGCCGGCGCCGGTGGTGCCGGCGATCAGGCCGTGGTGTTCCACTGCGCCGCCGCCGCGCCCGATGGTGATCGTTTCGTGGGCGCCGGCTCCGATGACGCCGATGGGGAACTGTATGCCGTCGAGCGCGTCTTCACGGCACCATGAACTGGGGTCGTCGATGTTCTCGAACAGTTGAGAGAAGGGCTCGATCCTGCCCTGAGAGCGACTGATGCCTTGACGAAGCGTCGCAATGATGTCAGTTCGGTGCTTGGCGAGGTCGCTTTCGAGTTGCTTGTCGAGTGAGATCCAGACGGCGGTGTCATTGACGCTCAGGGCATCGGGGCTGTTGCCGGAGAGGCGCACCACCTGAGGGTTCGTCAGAATCGATCTGTAATCAGCATTGTTGGCGAAGGGCCCGACATAGGTCGGATCCACTCCGATGAAGATCGTCACTCCGAAGGCGCGAGCGCTGGCGACGATCGTGGCCAGATTGCTGATGGACTGCTCGGTGAATCCCTGCGGAAAGTCGTTGATGGCGAGCACCCGCAGCGACTCGCGTCGGAAGTAACCCGTCTTGTCCGACCCGTACTGCTTGCTCGCGGTGGCCAGCTTCGAGTTCAGGGTCGATATCGCCTTGGTGATCTCTTCCTCGCGGGTCCAGATCTGACCATCGATGACTGCTTCGTGTTTCTTGTCGACCAAGGAGGAGAAGCCGTCAAAGGATCGGCCCTGCGCCCGGGGATCGATCATCACAGCCTCCAGCTTCGCCGGCGGGAATGCCATCAGGGCACGAAGCAGGAGATTGCGAACCACGCCATTGATCCACTCCCGAGATGCGCCGGCGGAGGCTTGCTCGGTACCCGGAGACACCGTCACGCATAGCCCACCACTCAGGTCGAGGGCCAGCGGCAAGGAGGAAGCAAGGCGGCCGTCGATCTCGACGATGCCGCTGCCGTCGAAAGCGTCGCTGAGTGCCCCCCAAAGCTGCGGTGAGGCACTGTTGTCTTCGAGAAGGAACCGGCCCAGCTCTCCCAGATAGAACAGTGGCGGCGTGAACGCATCCACCGGTTGCACGGTTCGATAGGTGGCCGGGTCCGGGATGGTGGCCTTGACTCGACGTCGGAGTTGTTCGAAATCCGCCGGACTGAACACCGTGCGCAGGCTTTCCTTCACCTCTTTCAGGACGCGGCGGCGTTCCTTTTCCGCCTCCGCCGCAGCCTCGGTGAGCGTTTCGCTGAGGACCTGATCGAGGTTTTGCTTGCGTGCGCTGAACTCGGCTTCGAGCCCATCGATCCTGCGTCGGTAGCTCTTCTGGGCCGGTTCGGCCGCTGCCTTCACCTGTGCCTCGCGCTCATGCAATTTGGCATCGCCGGCCAGGCTGCGCGCGATATCGGCCTCGTAGCGTCCCTTCGCGAGTTGCTTATCGAACCAGGACAGCCGGCGGTAGTCGCTCTCGGCGTTCTCACGCCAACGCGCGCTCGAACTCAACTCCGAGGTGAGCCGTTCGAGTTCGACGTTGTGGGACTTTTTGGTGTCCTCGAGGTCCTTCTTGGCCAGCGCTTCGCCCGCAGCCAACTCCTCTTTGGCCGTCGCCACTGCGGATTCGTGGGAACTCCTGGCCTCCTTGGATCGGGCACTCTCGGCGTTGGCGATTCGCTTCGACTCAGCTTGGTAGGCCTGGGTCAGCCGCCAAAAATAGCTGAGCACATCGCCGACCTTCTCCGGGTCGATGCCCTCCTCGGGAATTCCCACGCTCTTGTAATGCTTGGTGACTTCGTGAACTGTCCAAAGGTCGGGCCCATCGGCCACCGAAAAGCGCATCTACATCCCTATCACTCTGGTGCTGCGGCGGTTCATCTGTTCTGTGGGGTCAGCGCATATCGGAGCGGGCCTGGTCGATCGACTCCCGACTTCGCTCGCTCACATCTGAGGACTCGTCGCTCAGGTCCTCCAAGAGCCGTGCACTCGACTCGAGTTTGGTGCGTGCTGAGGCAATATCGGAACGGCCGTAGTTGCCGCCGATGCGGTCCAAGTCGGACTCGCCGCGCTCCACTTTGGTTCGCTCCTGGTCGGCTTGCGAACTCACCTCGCGCAGCGTGGCCTCGCTGTCGCGTTGTTTGGCCTCGGCGTTCCGCTCGAAGTCGCTATCTGACTCGCGCCGAATGCCCTCCCCGGCCTTGGTGATGGCGGCGAGATCGTCGGGATCAAGATCAGTGGGGATGCGGTCTATTACGTCGATTTCGGCATTGCGTTCATCGCGGATCTGCTCGGCGCGGGCAACGTTGTCAGAGGTTTCCCGAGAAGCGTCGTTCAACTCCCGACCCAGCTCTTCTTTTCTACCCACTGCGTCCCCTCACAGATGCCTTCGAACGCCCTCGCGGCTAGCTGGAATATAGCACTCACAAAGAAACGGCATTCTCGCTGTGGCGGACATGTTTCACGACTCGATCAGCGCGTAGGTTGCGCGGAACCGCCGGTCGGAGACGGGCCAGGAATTTCCCGGTCCATCTGTGAGTATCCAGTCGCCTTCTTGAGCGTGAACGACACCCTCGCGAGAGACGAGATCACGTCCATCGGGATCGGTACAGCGATACGCCTCGACAGTGCCCACGCCTCGGTAGCGTTCACCGCTGACATGCTCGTATGACTCCGGGAAGATGTCGGCGGACACGGTCCATTCCCGACCGTCCTGGTCAGTAATGAGCCAGTCGCCGGGTTTGCTCGTCATCGTGTCGCCGGTGTCGGTGGACCAGATCCGCTGCTGGGCCAGACGCACCGCCGTGACTTCACTGATCTTGCGGTAGCGACGCGTAGGCGAGGTGTCGGGACGGGTGATCGTGATGCCCCACTGATACAGCCGGTCGATCATCCCGGCGATCGCTTCGGCATTGTGATTGCGGCGCTCGTCGGTGAGATCGGTCCACTCGATGAGGTCGGCATGCAGACGCGCACGTTCCTGTCGCTCCCGAAGCCTGTGCTTCTCTTCGGTGGAAGCATCGCCGGTGGCCTTCTCGGTCGTGAAGCGCCAGCCGGCAGTTCGGCGTAACTCGTACCAACGCGTGTGTTCCACTCTTGCCAGTTCCATGCGTTCAGCCGCAGTGAGACGACCAGCGGTGGCGGGGCTCGTCGCGGCCGATGCCGGCTGCCAGATCCAGCCGCGCTCCAGGACTGACACGAGCACCGTACGGAGCTGCCGGAGATTGTCCTCTCGATAGAACTCAGGCAGGCGGGACTCGGCGGGATCGGACGGCGTACCCCAGGGACGACGAGCGGCGCGGTCGTCGCCGGCATCGGTGTCAGCGGTGCCCCACCACAGGTGTTGCTGCCTGGCCAGCACCGTCCAGGAATCCTCGGGGACACCACCGGCTTGCAGCAGACTGTGCCCGAACCGGACCACGGTGCGCGAGGGTGCTTGGGGGATGGGATCGACACCGTCGATGTTGTCATTGGGGGCCAACACTGCAGAGGTGGGATGCCCGCGGCTGAGCCGGGTGGCCAGTGCTGTGAGGTGAGCCGACGGTGGCTCGGTGAGGATGATGGCGGATCGTACCGATTCGGCGCAGCGGCTGTTGGCGGCTTCCTCGCAATCACGGGGGTCGCTGATCAGATCGAGGTCGATTCCGCATGGTGCGCAGTTGAGTCGCCACTCCGAGCAAATCGATACTGCGGTCGGGCAGGAGACCGTCACCGATATCTGGTTCAGCCCGTCGGTGGGCAGCGGTGGCATCACTGAATCGGCTCGATGCTCATCGAGCTCTTTTCGGAAATAGTGCTGCAGCGCCAGCTCGTCGAGAAGAGCCACAGTGAGTGGACTGTCACCGATCAGGATGATGCTCTGGGGCGCGTAGTCGATGAGGCCGGCAACGATGTCGCGAGCGAGCAGGCCGTCTTGGGAGAATGCGTCGAGAAAATACCCGATGGCGCCGAGATTGGTCAGCTGCCAGTCGCGGGCCTCGCGGGCGTCATCGAAGAGGGCGACCAGGCGAGGCACGCTGGCTTGCCAGAGCCATTCTCCGTCGTGCTCTGCGTTCACGTGGTCGAGCACGTCGGCGGCTGCGGCGATGACTTCCAAGTTGAATGCCTGGGTCGGAGTTGTTGCGAAGAGTCGGTGCACGGCGACCTGGGTGCGTCGCTTCCTTCCGTTGAGCAGCGCGACTCGGAGCAACTCTCGGTCGCGGGCGTCGCCGAGGAGTACTCGTACCCCGGCTGCGCGAAGCTCGCTCAAAGCTGGATCATCACGGTTGTTGTGGATGACGACGACCTGACGACGAGATGCGCGGCGCACCCTTCTGGCTTCGCTGACGCTGAGGTCGTACCACTCTGGTATCGGCGTTTGGGCGTCGCGCTCCACCACAAGCGCCAGGGCCAACCGCACTGAGTCCGGATCGGTGCCGACGACGATATCCACGTCGGTGGCTCGAAGGGTGTGCCACCGATCGAGCTGTTGGCGCGACACTGCAGCAATGGTGGCCAGCGCACCCATGACGAGTGTGGTCAGACCGAGAAGACGCGCGACTTGGAAGCCCAAGGGGATACGCCCCGGACATATGGTGCCCGGGCCGAACACGTACTCGACTTGCCCGGTGAACAGGCTGAGCACCCACGCCACCAGTGCAGCCACGCTGGAGCCGTCCATGCATGGTGTGTAGGTTGCGAAGCCGAGCAGAAGTGTCAATATCGCCGGGACACCGATACGCAACAGCTGCTTGTGCTGCCCAATCCTGGGATCGCGTTCGGCCTGGGCTATGGCCGCAACCAGGACACTCACAAAAGCAAGTGCCCACAGGCTGTTCGTGGCGGTGGGGTAGAGCCACGACCACGGAACGGAAAGTGGCTCGGTGCCGATCGCCCAGCTGGGGCGTGCCAACGCTGTCACGCCCAAAATGAGCGTCATCAGAGTGGCGATGAGCGCCCACGGAAGCCAGGGTCGCCGAACGCTGCGTACCCGGGGCGCTAGCCCGGAGACCGCGTTACTGCCACTCGCCCCTGCCACCTACTCTCCCTCGGACGCACTGTGAATTGAGCCGCGAGAATGCGTCTAGACGGTCGCCTCCGCGTGCGCTTGGTCGATGTAGGTGCGGAGTTGGGCCACCCAGTCCGGGTCGTCGGCGGGGCGGTCGAAAAAGCCCTCCTGCGGCCAGACCGCCGCAGCAGCCGGCGAGAGATTCTGCAGTGCTCCGGCGACATACGCTCCGGCGATATCGTCGCGCGCATCCATCAACGCTTCGTAGACGTTGATGAAGCGTTCGAGATGGCGAAGATTGGCCTTCCTCACCATTTGGGGATCGCTCTGGATTCGAGCGCGCTCCTCGTTGGCGGCGGCGAAGGCATCATCGCGAACTTGGAGTGCCTTGTCGCGGTTGCTTTGAGTGATTTTGCGCTGTTCCTCTTGTATGGCGCGCTCAACGGTTTGGTCGGCTTGCTTGCGGCGCTCGCTGATCCGCTCAAGAAGATGGAGCGCAGCCACCGCGAAAGCGATGGCCAACATCACGGCGAGGTAGGCCACGAACTTGACCAGCCGGAAAGTAACGTCCTCCTCGCTCGTCTGATTGGGATCCAGAGTGTTGGTGACTCCGTGTCCGACAACACCAGAAATGACCAGGCCGGCGTTGATGATGAAGATCACCACAAAGACGAACGCGGTGATCGCGAACCCGACGAAAGCGGACTCGCTGTGGCCCTTCCACTTCGTGTCGATGGCCCAGGCCAGCAGCATGCCTGCGGCCATGAAGACGAAGGGCATCGCGAATGCCATGATTCGAGCTGCCGTGTCAGTCATGTTGAAGACAATGTTCGAGACCTCGACGCCGATCAGGAATTCGATCGTCATTACCACGGCGACGAGGAGGATCGTCAGCTTGTGGCGATTGAGGAATTCCAGGAACGGGTGTCGCTTGTGCTCCGGCTCGGCAGTGATTTCGGGTGCAACGTTCGCAGACGGTGGAATGATAGCTGGCGGGGGAACGATCAAACGCGACTCGAAATTGGTTGCCATGGCGGCCCAGGCTTTCGTGCCGAGCATCTCGGCCGCTTGATCGATGTGCTCTCTGACCGAGATCTGACTGGGCAATACCAAAGGCAGTGAGGTTGGGGTCGGATGATTCCGGCTCGCGTCCAACTGGCCGATCTGGGCTGCTACCCGGGTGGCTGCTGACTTAGCGGGGGACCCAATGGACGGCAGATCCCACTGGTCGTAGGTGACGAGGGAATCGGTGGCGGTGGTGAACTCCGAGAGAAGCTCAGGTAATCCTTGACTCATGTCCGACCTCATTCGAATTCCACGGAGCTAGCGCCAACCAGCTTCCCGTACTCTTGGTAGAAGGATTTCAACGCGGTGACCCCGGTCTGATCCATCTCGGAGTTCACGGCCAAGCCTGCAAACGCGAGCGAGACCCCCGTGAAGTCGGGAGTCAGGCTCTTCGGCAAAGACTTCAGGATCGATGCGCGATAGGCGTCCTTGACGATCTTGGTGTTCTTGCAGGTCCTGATGTCATAGGTGGTCTGGCAGCCATCGGAAATAATGACGACCTTGCGCTCGCCGGGGCTGTCGCCGATCATGGCGCGGGATTGCGCCATCGCCCCGAGGATGTCCGAGGAGCGCTTCTTGTCCGCGTTCTCCTTACGGACGCACTCCAGATGGTCGGCTGCGGCGGCCTTGAGCTGAGCACTTGCCACGCGGATCTGGTCGTTGAACTTGGTCGTGTTCCCGTCCCAGGTGACCGTTGCTTCGGGGGGGATGCACTTGGAGGTTCCAACCTTGGATTTGAAGCCAAAGACGGAGACCGATCCGGTTCCATTGAGTGCTTTGGTCGCTGCATCAACCCGCTGATTGAGGAAGGTATCGACCTCGGCATCGCTGAAACTTCCGGTCAGATCGACCGCGATAACGGTGTGCTGTTCCTGTCTGTCCTCACTCCCGCACCCCGAGGTGACCATGAGCACAGCGATCGCCGCGGCGGCCAGAGCGGCTCGAGGTTTCATGATGCCAGCCCTGCACCATCGAGGTCGTCGATAGCATGGCGAGCTTCTTCTTGGCCGAAATCCAGTGACTCGGGGCGAACTTCGATTTCTGGCGGATCCCACAAGTGGTCGAGCTGGGCGGGGGTCGGGTGATAGGCGAGCAACTCTTGCCAGTACTCTTGGATGACTGAATTGCCGAACGAGACGGATCGACTAACAGCCCTCTCGAGTGTGTCCTCGAGCGAGATCATTTCAGCCTTGGCTTGGGCGAGCGATGCTCTGACGAACGGCTCCTGCTTGCGCTGGTCCTCGGTAATGGTGCCCGCATGCCAGGCCTTCAATGTTGCGGTCCACTCGAGAATATTGGAGAGAATGGGTCTGAACTGGGCGATCGCTATCGCACATTGATTCGAACACCACTGTTCGACCGTATCTTCGATGTGTGAGATCGCTGGAGGAGTTTCGACGGGTAACCCTGTGGTGATGTCGGGTTCGCCGTCGGCGCCTTGACGTCGAGCGGCCTTAATGACCTGTTTCTTCCATCTCGCGTCGGGTACCCAAGCCTCCAGATGAAAGACCCCACCGCCGGAAGGGTCGTTAGTCGTCGTCACGTCCGGCCTCCTGAATTCCCAGTTCGTGCAGCGCGAGCTTAGTACAACGTTCGCGTTGTTCTTACCTTGGTACGAGGCTCGTCTCAATTTGGGGTGATCGGCATCGTTGCCCCGAACCTGCCATTCCTCGATGCTCTCGTTGGCACCGGGTGAATTGGGTGGCGTGTCATCTGAGAATGCAGTTGATCCGGGTGACCCACCCGGGAGTTTCTGGCAGGGCTTCTTGGTGGCGACCGAGCATCGCCGCGATGACTGCTGATCCCGGTGGTGCGTGATCGGGCCACGGCGTATAGCCGTCTGTGAAGACGACGATCAGGTCCGGATGCGGACGGAGCGCGGAAGCCGCCGCGATCCCCACCCGCAAATCGGTGCCACCACCTCCTACGAGTGAAGCTTCGGTAGCTTTGCGAACCTTGGTCACCGCACCAACTGCCGCGTCACAGGCTAATACGGTGATGCTGGCGTCGGATACGCCGAGCGCGTGGAGCGCTCCGTCTACCTCGCCCATGGCTCTGCCCAGGAGTTGGTCATCGATGCTGCCGGAGGTATCGATGACCATGGCGATATTTGGCACCGGACGCCGCCAGCCCGGCTGCAACACGTCCGGTTGTACTGACTGGCGCCGCGACGGGCGGGTCCAGGTAGGTTCGGTGCGGCCCCTCGTCCAGGCGACGCCGCGCCGAACGGCTCGCGCGAGCAGCGGCTCCCAGGGGATTTCGGGCTGCGTGATGTGCTTCGCCCAGCGGAGTGCCTCGCCGGGGGTATCGCCACGGCCCTTAACCGCGTCGAGATAGTCGATGGCGACTTGCTCGCGGATGAAGTCTGCTTCGACGCGGTCCAAGTGTCCGATTGGGGCATCAGGTGGGAGGTCCCCCGTTCGGACAATGCCGTCGCATGCCGACCCGCAGTCCGTGTCGTTGTCGAGCGATGATGACTGGTCACGGTCGGTGTTGGCCGGCAACCCGCAGAGCATTGCGAAATAGTCTTCGGCGGAGAGCCCTCGTCCGAGCTTGGGAAAGTGGGCACGCGCCTCGGCGGCGAGTTCCCTCACGCTGCGGGGCACCGCGTGGCTGGGATGCAGGGTGTCGACCACGGTCAAGTCGCACGCCTGATGCCATGCGTGAGCTGTGGTGGAATCGACCCCAATGCTCTGGGCGCGACCGGCGTGATCCATGAGCAGGTGCCACAGGACATGGGTGAGTTCCCGCCCCAACTCTGGCACGTCAACCTCCGTGATCCACTCCGGATTCACGTATAGCCGCCAGTGTTGATCGGCGCGGATGCTGCGGACCTTTGGGCTCGGAATGGAACGCAGCGCATACACGGCGGTGGCCAGATAGGCCAAGTCCCGTGGCGCTGAATCCGGATCGGCGCGGACACCGGGGGGTGGATCGCTGATAAGCCACAACTTGGCCGCAGCTAGCTTTTCACTAATCGGGTCCATGGCTAGCTCTGCGGCAGTAGACCGGCTTGGATCAACGGTCCGGCGAACACTTTGATCGATGGTGGTAACGACGCCTTTGCCGGCCGCACACCGCCGCGCATCAGGGCGCGAACGATGGGCACAGCCGGGTCGGGGGTGTCCAAATCCACCGCGACGCAGGCACAGGCGTCAATCGCCTGCCCCCACCGCTCAGCAGTGTTCTTGCGAAGCACCGCTGCCAGGACAAATTGCAGGATCACAAAGGCGCGGTCGGCGCGACAACCGTGGAAGCTGAACTTGCCGGTCAGTACATCTTCGGGATCGGGGAGGTCGACCTCGCGGGAGTAGCGCAGGAACTCGTGGGCGACGGCATCACCCACGCAACCGCTCACGAGCAAGGTGATGATCTGCTGGGAGGCGCCGATGCCGTGGGCGTAGGCCGCCAGGCGTCCGGCGTAGTCCCAGGTGCGTGGGGTCGGGAAGGCGCGACCCCGATCGACGGCATCGATGGGAATAGCGGACAGTTGACTGCTGCGCCGTTGTAGAAAGCCTGCGATGAGGGCGCGTTGCTCGCCAAGCTGCAACTCGTAGTTCGGTGGCAGCGGCCCGACCGGAAGACTTGGCCAGACGCCGCTCACCAGGCATTCGCTGTACACGTCCAAGGGAAGGCCCCAGTCGAGATGGACAAAACGAGAAGCGGTGGGCGGTGCGAGTTCCCAACCCGCCGCGGCGACATCTGCAGGGTTCGCCGCGGCCACGAATGAGACCGTGTCGGGTAGCTGAAGGTCGCCCACTTGGTAGTGAGTCAGCGGACGCAGTGCAGCGGCTTGCAGTGCGGGGGAAGCTGTGGAGAACTCGTCGAAGAAGGCGATGGAGGGAGAATCGAGGTCGGCGAGTCGTTTGGCCCAGCTCGGGGGTGCCAGCACGACCTGTCCGTCTCGCAGCATGGGCAGACCTGCGAAGTCGCTGGGCTCGTAATGGCTGATGATGAGGGTTTCCACATGCCAGCCCAGGTCTTTGGCCGATTCCACGACCGATGTCTTGCCCGACCCGGGGTCACCCCACAGCAGCACCGGGATTCGAACACTGATACATATGCCGAGTGCCGCCAGGACGTCCTCGTAGTCCTGTCTGGTTCGAACTTTCATTCGCTGCCCCCCTGAAGGTATTCCTCAAATGACCGCACACCGCGATTGATGACGCTAGCGGTTTCGGGAACCGTCCCGATAACAGCCAGGATTAGACCCACGTCGGTGCGCTCGATGAGTTGTCGCCGGGGATCGGCGGCGTCGAACGCGGCTTCGATCGCGGGTTCTGGCGGCACTTGGCGGGCGTGGGGAGCCAGCCGCCAAACCGTCTCAACATCGGCCAATGCCGGCGTGCAACCCACCTCGATCCATTGGGCCAGAGTGGCTGCCGTTGCGGTGGTGCTGCGTCCGGTCCGCGCAGTCAGAGTTCGAACGTCGTCTAGGGTGTAGGGACCCTTCAGCAGCGCCGGGATATTGCTCCAATGAACGCCGCCGCGGTACCACTCGAGGCGTGCCGCCGGGTGTTCGACATCGAACACGCTGTGGGAACCCGCTACCCACTGCACCGCCTCGATCCCGCCGTCAGCGAATTGGGCGAGCCAATCGGCATCGATCCGTCGACCCAAGATCTGCAAGTAGCTGATCGCCAGCAGCGGCTCGGTCAACCCAAGGTGTTCATGGACGGAAATGGCGTGTTCAGGGCTGATCCCAACGGCCCATAACCAGGCGAAATCAGAAAAGTGATGTACCGCCTGTGAGCGTGGCCACGTACGTCGTCTGCTGGCGAAGCTCGCGCCAGCCGCGGTCTCTATCCTGGTCACGTAAAGACTGAGGTCATAGGTGCGGATGGCGTGACGGGCTGCCCAGTGCTGCTCGGAGCGAAAGTGCTCCGCAGCGGCCTCCGCGGTGGGCCATTCCGGACGGGTAACGCATCGGCATCCGGCGACTGGCTCGCTCAACCGCCAACCTCCTGTTTCGGTGCGCTCGATTCCCGGAGCGAACAGTCGATGCTCGGCGGTCCAAAGATCATGAGCGGCCGGGATGATTCGATCCACCAAAGTGACACAGGACAACTTGCTGCCCAGCCCGGCGGCGATTCGTTCCAGTTCCATGTCGTGGGGGGCGTCGACGGTCCAGTCCGGTGCAATCGTTATTGGGTGACGCGTGCGCGACTTGCCACCGTTGCTGCAGGTGACGGTGAGCGTGATCGCACTCAGGCTTGGGAACGAGACACTGAGTGCTTCGCCGATGGTGCTGCTCACCGGTCCAGCGTGGCACTTGGATCTGACACTGCCTCCGTCGGTCGAGACTCGGACAGGCATCATGTTGGGCCTGGGCGATTCGACCCGCTGACGGGTTTGGTGGCGACGGCCTGAGCGTTGACGAAATCGTCGAGCGTTCGTGCGCCCAGGTGGATCAACTGCCGTGCGTTACTGCGACCCAATGCCGCGATGGCGACCCCGATGACGGTCGGATCGATATCAGCGGACCCCTGTTGAGACTGTGCCAGCTGTCTCGCGAGCGCGATATCCACCGTATCGGGGTACCGGAACTTAGGGCGACGATCCAGCAGCTGCACGACCGCGTCGACGCTGGGGCGGCAACCACGGGTATCCCAGGTGGCAAAGATGGATGCGGCCCGCTCGACGCTCAGATGGGTCCGGGCGCTCAGGCTGAGTACTTCATCCACGGTGTAGTCGGTCGCCATCAGGCGGGCGGCAGTTGGTTGAGATACGCCCGCTGAAAGGAACGCCAGGCGCACCTCGGGCTCGGTTGCGTCCCGTGGGGAGTGGGTTGTCGCCAGGTAGGAGATCATCTCGCGGTCGCCGGCGCCATATGAGCTCAGCCAAGTCTGATCGAGGTTGTCCAGGATGATGTACAGATACGCCTCGGCGTCGAGGGGCAACGACAGGCCGAGGTTCTGATGGATGTCGACGATGCGGTCAGGATGGATTCCGGTCGCCCAGAGCTGCTCCCAGTCCGCTCTCACGCGGAGCGCCGTGGAGCCGGGGATGATCAGTCGAGGCTCGGTGGCCAAGGTCAAGAACTCGCGCTGCTCGCGGTCCAGACCGAAAACCCGGGCCCAGTGAGCGGGATCGCGCAGATGGGTGGCCAGTTCCATCGCTGAGCGTCGATGCGGAGAGCACCCGCCGCAATCGGCGCCCGATAGGGAGTGCCAGTTTCGCTGTACGCCACCTATTCCTGCGATCGCAGGTTGTTGGGAGCGGATCGGGGGCAATTCGCTGCGCTCCAGTAATGCGCTGTATTGCCGGAGTGCTGGGATGGTCCGGTCAGCGAAATCAAGGCAGCTCAGCTGTCCGCCGAGAGCGGCGGCGATGCGCTCCAGCGCCAGGTCGTGCCCGGTTTCAACTGACCAATCGGCGTTGACGGTGACCTCATGTGGGTCAGCTGCGCTCCCGGGACCTCGTCGGCACGGCATGACTACGGTGAATGGTGGTTGCATCGTGCTAGTGGAGGTCAGGTTTGCGGACGCTGCGCAACTTTCGGGAAAGCGGCGAATCGGGGCCCAACTCACTCGGGTCCGTCGCCAGAATGGTGGGAATCGTGTCCCAGAGTTCGCCGATGAGGTTGTGGTGGGGCTCGTCAACCGGTGCCGTGTGCAGTTCGGGGGCGATGCCAAAGGCGTAGTAGTAGAGGAGCTTCCGTGCGGCCTGCTGAGGTGATACGACCGCCAGGATTCTGTGGAAATGACCATCACGGAAGAAGGAGGCGCTGACAAAACACTCGTCGGAGGATCCGTACACCCCGAGCCCGGGGAGATAGCGCTCGTTGAGGCCGTCGCCGTGGAGGCTCACCTGTTCGGGGAGCCTGGACCGGAGGTATTCACAGCCAGCCGAACTCAGGCTCACGAGGTCTTGGCGTCCGCCGTCTTGATGCCTGCTGCCAGGGACATAGACGCTCACCGTCCAGCCTGCGGAAAGAGCAGCGATTGCTAGTTCTGCACCGCGATCCAGGCGGGCGCGAAACTCAGGACCCGGATCGGTGCCGTCGATGAGCGGATGTTGGGCGGCGACCTCGATGAGTAACCGATGGCTGGCCGGCGCGTCGCGCATGTTCTGGCGGGCCTGATCGAGGCACTCCTGCCACGCTTGGCGATTACTCAGGTCGGAGGCGGAGGGCGCAACCATCAGAAATGCTCCAGGTCGCCGCGTTTGCTCACGATTTCCCACACAGCATCGAAATGATCGTGGAGCGAATGCAGCAAAGAACGTTCGCCGGCGTCGACCAGCTCGAAGGAGGCGGTGCCGGAGGTCCGAAGCGGAGGCAGAGTCAGGGACAACCATCCCCAATTCTCGGTCGTCGTCGCGGTTACGCGAAGTTGCGTGGTCATGCGGCCGAGGGCTATCGATCCGTGTCCATGCGAGGATCGGGCGATTTCGTGGAGCCGGTTGCGCAGCATCTCCGTCTCCGTGGCGAGTTTGTCGGCCGGTGAGTTGCGCTGCTCGATCTCCTCGACGTCGGAGGCGAAAAGGCCGTCTTCGAGAGGTGTCAGCATTCGAAAGTCGGCGTCGTTGCGCACTGCGCCGATGAGTGCTTCGCGCTGAGCTTCGATGAGGCGGTGGCCGACGGTGCTGATGATGCGGATTTCCTTGGCGACCCGAAGACGCTGACCCATCACCGCGCCGGCAACGCCATCCAAACTCACTCTGGTGATGCCGAGTTGACCCGAGGGTTCTGTAACTTGGCTGATCATCTGGACCGGATCAAGGCCGAGGCCCTCGCCGCGGACCCACCCCGGCGGCTGGGTATCTTCGACTTCCGCTTCAAGACTCTGCAGGACGAGTTCGTTCAGTTCGGCGGATTCCCGCCAGAACTGGCACGTCAACTCCTGGGTGACCCTATCTCTGAAGCGCGCGATCTCCGGGCTCAACTCCTGGCCGTCGCTCGCCTTCTTGAGAAAGGCGAGGACAGGGATATTCGCGGCGCGTGCACGGTCGAACTCCAACTCGGTGAAGCTCACCGAGGTGCCGGGCACGATGGATCCATAGGTGAATCCCAGGATCAGTATGAGGAAGTCCGACTTGAGGACCAGCTTCTCGATGAGCTGGTCGGCGCTACGACGCGAAGCGGGGAAGTACTCCATGGCGATCGGGCGAAAGTTCGTGCGACTGAGCGTCCTCGCGAGCTGGGCGCGTTCATTCTCGAGATCGATTTGAGTCGAACTGATGAAAGCATCGTAGAGGCGATCTCTTCGAACCATTGATGCGGCTCTTTCCAATCACGGGGTCCGTCAAGGAACAATCGCCATCCTAGGGTAGTGAGTGCCGCCACCTGGACGGGTCGCCGCCAGGCTGGGTTGTCTGACGGCTTGCGAATTCCATGACTCAGTCGCGGGGATATGCTGGCGCCGAGCCGAGGAGGGGGACGTGGACGCTGAGTCCATTGCGGCGCTTAGATGCGTGCGAGTAGTCAGGCAGGCGCCGGGAACGGTGCGAGAGATCGAATTGGTGCAAGCCGCATCCGGCTACGCCGTTACCAGCCAGATCCGGAAATGGGTCAACAGCATCTTTGGATTCGAAGCCCTGTTGCAGGATCCCGAAGGCTCCTCCAACGAAGGTGAGAGCTTGGATGTGGTGGTTACCAACTCCGAGCATCGCCTCATTCTCGATCTTCTGGTGTCTGCTCTCCCGTCGGACTCAACTGACGACGCAATCGCGGAGATCTTTCACATCTCAACCTTTGCCGACTCGATTGATTACCAGATCCCAGACGACCGCAACGATGACGTGATCATCACCTTCGACTTCGCCCCGGATGCTCTCGCAGGGAACACCCCCCTTGCTGAGTATGCCCGGCAGATCTTCGAAAGCCGTGAGAATTCGGGCCGAACTTGTAGAGAGTTGGTGACCAACGACGACATCGTGGCGGCGTACGAATCGGGCGGTTTCGACTGGTCGCGCCGCCTCCGAAACGCCTGCGTGGTGGATGTCGACTTCCCAGCTCTTGTAGCGCGGTTCGGGCCACAGTCGATCATCGATCTGGACGCAACATCCGCAGTGTTTGTCGGGAAGTGTGATTTCGCCGGGGCTGTGTTCTCTGGACACACCCGCTTCAGTGGAGCTGTGTTTGATTGTCCGACGGTTTCCTTCGTCGGTGCCACCTTCGATCTTGACGCCGGAGATCTGTCGTTCCGCAACGCCCGGATCTTCACCGGTGAACTGCTGTTCGACGGTGCAGAATTCACAGCGAATCGCCCGGGGCGATCGGTGTCCTTCGAGGATGCCAGGATCACTGGGCGCGGCAGGCCTGAGGTTGATGAGCGTTCCGTGAAAGTGTCGTTCAACCGCGTGCGGGCTATGGGTTTGGCGATGGTCCTGTTCCAGCTGGTTGCCCCTCGGGCAGAGGTGACTTTCATCGATGCCCAGGTGAGTGAGCACGTCGACTTCAACGACGCTCAGGTACGGCGATTGCTGTTCATCGCCATCAGTTCTCTGGTGTCGTTGGATCTGAAGCTACGGGCGCCGAAGAATGGCGTGCAGTCCACAGATCTAGTCATCGAGAACTGTGTCATCAGAAGTCTGCTGCAAATAGATAATGTGGCGACGCTCTCCCTGCGGGGCACGATCATCGATGGCCACCTCGTGACTCGCTGGTTGGTGGAGGATCGGTCGGGTCGCCAGTTGCCGAACTACGGTCTTCTGGACGCGATCGCAGTGAACAACGACACCATTGAAGAGCGATCTCAACAGTTCCTGGCCCTCAAACAGAACTTCGCCGACCTAGGGCAGTACGACCTGGAGGATGAGGCCTTCGCCCGGTTCATGTTCACCAAACGCCGGGACCGCACCACCGACGCGATCATGGGAGCGATTCGGATCATCAGCAACTACGGAATCTCGCCGGGGCAGGTTTTGAAGTCGGTGGGAGTGACCGTGCTGTTGTTCGCCCTCATCTACGGCCTAACGGATGCGTTCTTTCCCGAGTGGTACGGATTCGCCGACAACGGCTGGCCATGGTGGGACAGCATCGTGCTCTCGCTGTCCAGCTTCATGGGCCTGGGTATCCCGGTGGCTCTCAGCAACGCGGCACCGGTGTTCCTCACCTTGCTTGAAGGTGTCCTGGGTTGGTTCTTTCTGGGGATATTCTCGGTCGCAATCGTTCGCCGCACACTTCGCTGAGGGGCATCCATGGTCACCATCCGTCCAGTAGTCGAAAGCGATGCCGCAACTCTGCTGGCGCTTGCCAAGCAATGTCCGCCGCTGGATGTGCACACCCCGTATACCTACTGGACGTTGAGCCGATACTTCGGGGGAACCTCTTTTGTCGCGGAGGTGGACGGTAGGGCCGTGGGTTTCATCACCAGCGTCGTTTCCGGGTCCACGCTGTTCGTTTGGCAGATCGGCTTGTTGGCCGAGCATCGAGGTAGTGGTGCCGCGGGGAGTCTGCTGGAGGCCGTGCACCGCAGAGCGGTCGAACTCGGGTTGAGTGATATTGAAACCACTATCACGGCAAGCAACGGACCGAGCAACGGTCTTTTCCGTGCGTACGCGGAGAAGTATGGCGCCACTATCGAAGTCATCGACGAGGTCGTGGTGCCCGAGCATGAAGATCTCGAGCCCGAAGTGCTTTTCCGGATTCGCTTGGCCTAGTCGGTGTCCCTGTGAACCGATTGGCGATCGCGCAGGTCGGCAATGGCTCCGCGACCGAGGCCGGTGCCTAGATGCCGATGTGGTTGGAGTTGCTCGCGACCTTCGCCTTGTTGGTTGCGGGTCTGGGCGTGATCGTGGCGGCGAGCCGGAAGCCGTCTGAGGCTGCCCGGGACCTGAAGGGCCTTGGCCGATACGACGCTGATCGGCAACTGTGGGCGGTCGCCCTACTTTCTGGAATGGCGATCGGTGAAATAGCCAGTAGTACACCCGGTGCAGAATGGGCGTCGCTGGTAGCGCTGGGCGTCGGGGTGTTGTGTGGCTGGTCAAGGTCGATGAACCTTGCGACTCGCGCTACCGCCGGAACAATTGGAGTTCTGGCGTCCGTCATCGGATCGGTTCAGTTCGTGATGAGCGCCGATTCCGAATCCGATCGTGTGCTGCGCCTCCTGATGGCTGGTGCGTTAGCCCTGCTGTTCGGGTTGGCCTCCTTGGTCCGGTTGGAGCCTCTGGGAGGTCTGACCTGGTTCGCTGTCCTCGATGTCGTCGTCTTTCTCAGTAGTCCGGTCGGAGTGAGTTGGGCCGATCTTGGAGTAGGTTCCTTGGCCGGCCTAGCGGTGGTCATCGCGGTTGCCGCTCTCGTTGCCATTGCCCCGGGGTTTGTTATCGGTCTGCTTGCTGCGGCAGTCGTGATCGTGCAGTTGATTGGTTCCGGCTTGGGCTATCTTCCCGGGAATTTCTTGTACTCGGCTACCTCCATTGTGTTGGTGTTGGTTTCGTTCTTCATGGTGCGATGGGTGCGACGCCGCTTTTCCTGACGGCAGGCGGTGGACGGCAACATCTATTTCGGTGATGAACTGTTGCCGGCTGTTACTGAGGCCCTGGCGCGGCTTCGCAGCGAAGCTGTCCCGGCGCGATTCCTGCCGAACAATCCGTCCGAGAGCCTGGCGCAGTATCTCGACAAGCTCGCAGTGTTTGGGGGCAGCGGCTGAGGCCTTGGAGACCGTCAACACCCCGGTCACCACCACGAATTGGCTGTGCACCTACCGTTGCGATGCGGTGGTGTTTCCGATTGGTGAGCAGCCGTTGATTGATGCCTTGGTGGCGGCCGGTATCGCCATGCCTCGCCGGGTCGGCATGGACGCAGCGCTGGTGCTGTCCGGGGACTCCGGGCGTTCAGACGTCGACGGCGCGCCCGAAACCGAACGTCCCACCTGGGCTGTGGAGACGCTCGCCGATCTGGTGCCGTAGCTACGACTGGGGTCGAGTCCATAGAGCATCTCGCCAGGTTTCGAGACGCTCGCTTCGTTCGCTCCTCAACCATCCGGACGGAGTCGTTGGTCGTGTCGTTTC
>SWCA01002686.1_pt1 | contig 168886 bp, 148 predicted proteins | sample 4692961 | NCBI WGS metagenome assembly SWCA01 (sample SAMN10267275, study PRJNA491770) | bioreactor metagenome | isolation source: DHS bioreactor inoculated with | place: Japan: off Shimokita Peninsula | reverse complement strand
TGAACCAGAGCGTCGAGAATATCGGCGCGCGGCGGCTCTACACGGTGATGGAACGGGTGTTTGAAGAGCTGAGCTTTGTCGCGCCGGACAAGTCGGGCGAGGCGATCACCGTCGACAAGGCCTATGTCGAGGCGAACCTGGGCGCGCTGTTGAAATCCGCCGACGTCAGCCGCTACATGCTCTGAATCCGCTTTTCTTTCGCCGTCAAAGGCGCGAAGGGAGGCTATGGGTTTCCTCGCCTTCCTTCGCACCAACGCGGCCTGGCTCGCCGCCGGTTTTCTGCTCACGTTCGCGTCGAGCTTTGGGCAGACCTTTTTCATCTCGATCTTTGCCGGTGAGATCCGCGCGGAATTCGGTCTGAGCAACGGCCAATGGGGCGGGCTCTACACGCTTGCCACCACCGCCTCGGCCATTGCGATGGTCTGGTCCGGTGTGTTGACCGATCGCTACCGCGTGCGAAGCCTTGGCGCCATCGTGCTTGGCGGGCTCGCGCTTGCCGCCTTGGCGATGGCGGCCGTGCCTTCGGTGTGGCTGCTGGTCGTGGTGATTTTCGCGCTCAGGTTTGCCGGGCAGGGGATGACGAACCACCTCGCCGTCGTCGCCATGGCGCGCTGGTTCGTGGCAACACGCGGCAAGGCGCTGGCGATTGCGCGGCTCGGCTACACCATGGGCGAGGCGCTGCTGCCGGTGGCCTTCGTCGCGCTGCTTGCCCTGTTCGACTGGCGGCTGCTGTGGGTCGCCGCCGCGATGGTTACGGTGCTGGCGATTCCGGTTCTGTCGCTGCTGCTCACCAAAGAGCGTATTCCCAGCGAGATGAGTGCGTCGTCGGATGCAACCGGGATGCAGGGCCGGCACTGGACGCGGGCCGAGGTGCTGCGCCATCCGCTGTTCTGGTTTGCGGTGCCGCTGATCATCGGTCCCCCCGCATTCGGCACCGCGTTGTTTTTCCACCAGGTCCACCTTGCCGAAGTCAAAGGCTGGCCGCTTTTGCAATATGTGGCTCTGTTTCCCGTCTATTCGGGTATCAGCCTTGTTGTCATGCTGGCGAGCGGCTGGGCGGTTGACCGCTTCGGCACCGCTCGTCTGATCCCGTGGATCCTGTTGCCGATGGCGGTGGGTTTTTTCCTGATGGGTCGCGCCGATACGCTTGCGGCCGCCGCCGTCGCCTTTGCGCTGCTCGGTATTACCTCCGGCACCACCGGCACGGTCACCGCCGCGTTCTGGGCGGAGTTTTTCGGCACCCGCCATATCGGCTCGATCAAAGCGCTTGCCTCGGCGCTGATGGTGTTTGGCTCCGCCATCGGGCCGGGCCTGACCGGCATGTTGATCGACCTTGGCTTCCCGTTCCCGACGCAGATGGTTCTGATCGCGATTTATTTCGTGATCGCGGCGGCGCTGATGGGATTTGGTGTCAGGGCGATCTCGGCGAATTGATGCGCAATGCGGCTCCGGCCCGCCGAAATTACTGGCGGCAAGGCACGAACCGGCGTAGCTCTGCGCCGAAACAGAACCGGGTAACATGATGAACCGCCGCAGCTTCGCCCTTGCCATGACCTCAAGCCTTGCGCTCACCGCCTGCGCGGGTGGCGCCCGCATGGTCTCGATCGACGAGGTCAACCGCGCCGGCAGCACTGTGGTGCCGATCCTCGTGGTCTCCAGCCGCAACGTGCAGGACGATGGCTCGCTCGGATCGGCGAGGGGCGAGGGGCTTGCCTTTGGCCGTTACGATGTCAGCGTGCCGCCCAACCGCAAGGCGGGCTCGGTGAAACTGCCGACCTTCGGGGCAAATGCGCGTAAGCACTTCGCCACGATCAACAACGAGATTTTCCCTTCGGAATCGACCTTTCGCAGCCAGATGAAGGCGCAACTGCTCAGCCGTCCGGCCGGGCGGCGCAACGCCGTGGTGTTCGTCCACGGCTACAACACCGGCTACGAAGACGGGCTGTTCCGCTTTGCCCAGTTCTACACCGATGTCGGCCTCGATGACGTGCCGGTGCACTATTCGTGGCCCAGCGCCGAAAAGCTGTTGCGCTACGGATATGATCGCGATTCCATGCTCTATGCGCGCGACGGGTTCGAGGCGCTGTTGCGCAACGTGGTTGCGGCCGGCGCCGAAAAGGTGCTGATCGTCGGCCACTCTATGGGGTCGATGCTGGTCATGGAAACCCTGCGCGAGATCGCGATTGGCGGCGATGCCGAGCTGCGCGCACGGATCGGCGGCGTGATCCTCGTGTCGCCCGACATCGATATCGACGTGTTCCGCTCCCAGGCGCGCCGGATCGGGGCGCTGCCGAAGCCCTTCGTGATCTTCTCGTCAAAGCGCGACCGGGTGCTCGAATTTGCCGCTAACGAAATCTATGGCAATGATCGCGTCGGCGCGCTGCAACTCGATGGCGAGCTGTCGGATCTCGATGTGAACGTGATCGACGTGACGGATTATTCCAAGGGTGTGCTCAACCACTCCACAGCTATTACCTCGCCCGCCTACCTCAAGATCATCGGCAATATGCGCAGCTTCACCGGCAGCTTTGACAGCGGCTTGCGGACGATGCGCGATGAATTCCCCGATGCGATCATCGCCGTGGACGATGCCGACCACATACAGGTGGGTGCCGTTCCCTACTAGCGCGCGCGGCGCAGGTAGACGTAGTAGGCGCCCTGCCCGCCGTGACGGATATGTGCCTCGGCGATTTGCAGGATATGCGGCTTCAGCGGCGCGGTGTTCAGCCAGTGTGGCACCTGGTGGCGCAGCACGCCGTGGCGTTCGGGGATCGGGCCGTGGTCGGCTTTCGATTTGCCCTTGCCGGTAATCACCAGAACAAGCCTGCGCTCGCGCGCCACCGCATCGAAGATGAACTGGGTAAGCCGGGGGTGGGCCTGGGCAATGGTCAGTCCGTGCAGATCAATCCGCGCCTCGGGGGCGAGGCGACCCTTCCGGAGCTTTGCAAACCTGTTGCGGTCCATCGCCAGCGGCTGGCTGGCAACCTGTTCGGCGATGACGGGCGCAAGATCGTGGGCCGGGCGCGCGGGCCTGGCCGCTTCACCGAGCCGAAAGCGAGGCACGGGCGCGTTTTGCTTTTTTGGCTGGGTCAGGGTCGATAATTCCGCGGTCATCGGCCGTTCCGGCCGCAGGGGCTGCGCGTTTTCGACGACCTTGTTCCACAGATCCACCTCGTCCGGGCGAAGGCTGCGCGGCTTGCGGCGAGACATCGCTATCCCTCCGGATTCAGCGCATAGGCCTGCTGGATCGGAAGCAGGATCACCATTCGGCCCGGATCGCTGATCTGGCCGGCGAGGCGCCCGGCTTCGTCGCCGGTGCCGAAGAAAATGTCGGCGCGCTGGGCGCCCTTGATCCGCGAGCCGGTATCCTGGGCAACCATCAGCCGGTTGAACGGCTCCGCGCCCTGCTTTTCGAGCCAGATCGGTGCGCCCAGCGGGGTGAATTCGGGATCGACCGCCAGGGTCCGGTGCGCCGTGATCGAGCGGTTCATCGCCCCGAGCGGGCCAAGCTCCGCGGGCACGTGGCTGACTTCCCGAAAGAACACGTAGGATGGGTTGTGCAGCAGAAGATCGGTGCCTTCCTGCGGATTGCGCCTGACCCAGGCCCGGATAACCTGCGCCGACACCTGGTGGCGATTGTATACGCCACGGCGCACCAGCTCATCTCCAAGAGAGCGATAGCGGTGGCCGTTGGAACCGCCGTAACCAAGCCGGATGGCCGACCCGTCCGGCAGCCTGATCCGCCCCGAGCCCTGGATTTGCAGAAATTGCAGCTCGACCGGATCTTCCACCCAGGCGATCTCGAGCCCGCGCCCGGCGAGGGCGCCGCCCGCCTCGATTTCTTCGCGGGTATACCAGAGCGTGCCCGACACAAGCTCAGGCGGCTTGCGGTAGACCGGGATGTTGAACCGCGCCGTGCGGACCCGCGAACCGCGAATTTCGGGTTCATAATAAGCGGTAAACAGTGGATCCGCCCCGTCTTCGATCAGCACCGGGCGAAAGAACAGCTCAAAGAACTGCTTGGCCGGGCCGCTATGGGCCACGGCAAGATTGCAGATCGGCCGCCACTGGGCATCGTTGAGAATGGCGCAGGTTTCGACAAACACGCCGAGCGCCTCGGCGTGATCGTCCTGGGCCCACCCATGGAGATCGGTGAATGACAGGATTGATACGTCGGCCTCGTTCAGTCCGGCGCTGGCAGGGCTGGAAAGCGCCAGCACCCCCGCAAGGGCCAGACCGAGCAGGCCGCGCATGTTATTCGCCCGTGGCGACGAGCTGCCAGTTCGGGTTGTCCGACCCCATGATACGGGCAAAGGTCCAGGAATCTTTCTGGCGCTTCACTTCCTTGGGGTTACCCTCGACAATCTCGCCCGCCTTGTCGCGCACGACCGACGTCATCTCGCCGATGAACCGCACGGTTACTTCGCCTTCGCGGGTGTCGGGGTCAAACTCGGCGCCGACCAGCTTCAGCTCACGCAGGCCGACGAACTCGGCATCGATGGTAAAGCCTTTCGCGGCCCGGTCTTCGACGACGGCAGCGAAGCTCTCGTAAACCTCGTCAGCCAGAAACGGCCTGATCTTCGCAAGGTCGCCCGCCTCGAAAGCCATCAGGATCATTTCATAAGCACCGCGCGCGCCACCGAGAAACTCGCCGACATTGAAAGACGGCTCGGCCGCCTTCATCGCCGCCAGCGCGGAAGCGGCGGCGCTGCCCTCGGCGACGTGATCGGTAATATCTGCGTCGGGCCCGCCTTCGATCACCTCGAAGCGATCACGGCGCGCATTTCGCCCGTCGTCGGCCTGGCGGGTGACGGCAGGCTTTTCAAACCCCTCCCGCGTGCCAAGCACATCGCGCAAGCGCAGGATGAGGAAAATCGCAATGGCGGCGAGCACCAACAACTGGATGACGGGGGACGACATGGATACCTCTTTCACGGGCGCGGTTTGCAAACGGGCGTGGACGGCACATATGTAGGCAAGCGGTGGGGTCAAGTCTACCTCGCCGGATGCGTCTCATGAGGTTGTCATGCTGCTTCTTGTGCTCTTCATCGCGATTCCGTTGATCGAGATCGCTCTGTTTATCCAGGTGGGCGGTGCAATCGGCCTTGGCTGGACGCTCGCAATCGTGCTTGGCACCGCCATTTTGGGCTCGTGGCTGGTTCGCCAGCAGGGGGCTTTGGCGCTGGATGAGCTGCGCCGTTCGTTCAGCGCGTTGAACGACCCGACCGAACCCTTGGCCCATGGCGCGATGATCCTGTTTTCAGGCGCACTCCTGCTCACGCCGGGGTTTTTCACCGATGCGCTGGGCTTTGCCCTGTTGCTCGCCCCGGTGCGGCGCTGGGTGTTTCGCAAGCTGAGCGAACGGGTGACGGTGCAGAGCTTTACCATGGGGCAGCAAACCGAAACCCGGTTTCCGGACCCGCCGGGGAGCGAACGTGGCGACGTGATCGACGGCGAATTCGAAGAGGTGACGCCGAACAAGCGCCCGACCCATCCGTCATCGCGCGGGCCGTCCGGATGGACCAAGCATTGAGCGGCGTTGAGGCGCTTTACCGGACCTGCTAAGGACAGTGCGACGTTTTGAATCCAGGAGATAATGATGGCCGACGAAGCCACGACCGCAGACGCAACCCAGGCCCAGCCGCAAGTCAAGATGCAGGTGCTGGGGCAGTTCATCCGTGACATGTCGTTTGAAAACATCCTTGCGCAGAAGGGCGCGAAGGGTGAGGTGAAGCCCGAGCTCAAGGTCGAGGTCGCGCTCGATGCGAAGAAGCGCAGCGTCGATAACCAGTATGAGGTAATCACCAAGTTCAAGGTGCACTCCCAGAATGCCGGGTCGGCCGAGCCGTTGTTTCTGCTCGAGCTTGACTATGCCGGGGTGTTCCTGATCGAAAATGTTCCCGAGGCGCAGCTTCATCCCTTCCTGATGATCGAATGCCCGCGGATGCTTTTCCCCTTCGTGCGCCGGATCGTATCCGACGTGACGCGCGATGGGGGCTTCCCGCCGGTCAACCTCGACTCAGTGGATTTCGTCGCACTCTACCGGCAGGAAATCACCCGCCGCGCCGCCGCTGAGCAAGCCGCAGCGCCGAACAACTAGGCGTTCAGCTTTTTCCAAAGCGCGCCGTCGCCCATCGCCTCGACAAAGGCTCTATGGGCGGCGGCTTCGTCGTCGGTAATACGTGGCGCCAGCGGCTGCGGCCGGGCACGGGCGCGCCACTCGCCAGACTCGGCGGCGCTATCGCCCGCCGTGCGGCGCTGGGCCGGGGCCAGCACGAGATCGGGCTGACGGCCCCCGATCAGTTCCAGATATACTTCCGCAAGGATCTCGCTGTCGAGCAGAGCGCCGTGCAGGGTGCGGTGTGAATTGTCGATCCCGAACCGCCGGCAGAGCGCATCAAGCGAGGCTGGAGAGCCGGGAAATTTCTTGCGGGCGATATCAAGTGTATCGATCGCACGCGCCATCGGAATCTCTGGCAGATTGCACCATCCAAGCTCGGCGTTCAAAAACGGCACGTCGAACTTCGCGTTGTGGATAACCAGTGTGGCATCGCCGATGAAGTCGAGAAAATCGCGCGCAATTGCGCGGAACACGGGAAAATCGCGCAGAAAGTCCTCAGACAGCCCGTGCACCTCGAACGCCCCTTGTGGCATGTCGCGCTCAGGGTTGATGTATTGGTGATAGGTCTGGCCGGTCGGCATGTGGTTGATCAACTCGACGGCCCCGATCTCGACCATGCGGTCGCCGGTCTTGGGATCAAACCCGGTGGTTTCGGTGTCGAGCACGATTTCACGCATTGGCCAGACTTTTTCGGATATCCGCGAGCACAGATTGCACCTGTGCCCGCGCGCCTTCAAGGGTGACGGTTTCGATCACGTAGTCTGCCCGGCGGCGCTTTTCGGCGTCGGGCATCTGTTTGGCCCGTATCGCTTCGAACGTTGCCCGGTCCATCGAACCGCGCTCAACCACCCGCGCGCGCTGAAGGTCTTCCGGCGCCGAGACCACGACGGTGGCGTTAACCATCTTCTGCGCCCCGGTTTCAAACAAGAGAGGCACGTCGACAAGCGCAATATCCGTGTCTAACCCAGCCAAAAACGCCGCTCGGTCCTCGGCGACGAGGGGATGCACGACAGCTTCGATCTTTGCAAGCGCGGTGTTGTCCTGCGCAATCCAGGCTTTGAGCGCGGCGCGGTCCACTGAGCCGTTGATCACCGCTTGAGGGCAAATCTCGCCAATGGGCTCGACGGCAGCACCGCCCGGCGCATAGAGCCGATGAACGGCGGCGTCGGCATCCCAGACCGGCACGCCAGCATCGGCGAACATCGCAGCGGTGGTTGTCTTGCCCATACCGATGGAGCCGGTCAGTCCGATCACGAAGGGACGTGTCACGGCGTGAAGGCCTCGGCGGCGTTGACGCGGGCGGCGTGGTCAACCTCGGGGCGGCGTCCAAACCAACGCTCGAAGGCGGGTGCGGCCTGATACAGAACCATCCCGATCCCGTCGACCGCATAGCAACCCATCTGCACGGCAACCCGTGTGAGCCGCGATATTTGCGGTGAAATCGCCAGATCGCTGACCACGGCCCCCGGCCGCAACCCATCGAGCGGCACTCGGAATTCCTGTTGGCCGGGCGAGCCGAGCGGGGTGGCATTCACGATGGTCATCGCGCCGTCGACGATGTTGCCGCCCTTGACCCAATCGGTCACGACGATCCGCGACCCGAACTCCGCCCGCAATGCCTCGGCCCTCGGACGGGTGCGGTTGGCGATGCGGATTTCCTCGACGCCCACTTCGAGCAGCGCCGCGACGACTTCCCGCGCGGCGCGGCCCGCACCAAACACTGCTGCCGGTCCCGATTTCGGGTTCCAGCCCTGTGCGCCCTGCCGGATATTCTCGATGAACCCGTAGCCATCTGTATTGTCGGCGTGAATCTTGCCGTCTTTACGGAAGATGATGGTATTCGCGCCCGACATCAGCGCCGCGCGGTCGGTGATGATGTCGGCATGATCAAGCACGAGCCGCTGGAACGGCCGGGTGATATTGAGCCCGACGAAGCCAGCCCGCGGGAGCACCCGAATCACCTCGCCCAGATCTTCCGTCGTTACCGTGAGCGGCACGTAGCGGCCCGGCAATCCCGTTACCGCAAGCCAATGATCATAGATCGCCGGCACCGCGCTCAAATGGTCGGTGGGTTGAAGAATGCCGGCAAGGGGGATCGGGGTGATCGTCATATCCGCACGTAACCTTTCGTGATCAGGTATGACAGCAGCTCGGTGAGCGGCAAACCCAGAACATGGAAATAGTCGCCGTCGATAAGCGAAAACAAGCGCACACCTTCTTCTTCCAGTTTGTAGCCTCCGACGGCGTGGCGGATGCTTTCCCAGTTGCGGGCAACATAGTCGTCGATATAGCCCGGCGACAAAGAGCGCATCGTCAGGCGCACGACGCCCACATGCCGCCAGACGGGCGTGCCATTTTCATAGACCACCGCCGCCGAGAGCAGCCGGTGGGTCTGCCCCGACAGCGCGGCAAGCTGATCGCGAGCCTCACCCTGGCTTCGGGGCTTCGACAGGATCTCGCCCTTGAGCTCGGCCACCTGGTCGCAGCCAAGCACAAGCGCATCTGCATTGGCGCCTGAGACCTTGCGAGCCTTGTATTCGGCCAGCGTGTCGGCCACGTCACGCGGCTTGGCGCTCTCGGCTTCAAGCGCGGCGCGAAGGGCGTCTTCGTCGATCCGCGCCGGAATCACGCCAATCTCGATCCCGGCATTGCGCAGAAGCGTTGCGCGGATTTCGGAGCCAGACGCGAGGATGAAGGGTTTTGACATGTTGACAGGCCTGTGGATTTTTCCGGTGTGTTCCGCAGGAGTATTTGGGCACGGTTGGCGCCGTTTGGCGGGCTGTGGAACAAACCGCATGATAGGGCCTTGGCACACAGTGAAAAGTCCACATGTGGACACACGGTCAGCGGCGTGCGAAAAGTTGGGGAATATCGCGATGATCCCAGATTTTATCCACCGATCTTGATCCATATAATACTTTGTTATTAAACAGATTTCCTATTTTTTCCCGAACGATCATCTATCTTTTGCACATCAGTCTGGTTCTGTGGACTTCCTGTGTGGTGCCCGGTAATCCCCACGGCTCACAGGGCCTACAAAAACATCATCTCTTTCAATTCTCTTATCTTTATTTAAGAAAGGGCCGGTTCCATAGGGCCTGAAAGGAAAGATCATGTCGGATTGGTTGCTGGACATCTATCCTTGGACCAAGTCACTGCATGTGATCGCGGTCATTACCTGGATGGCCGGGATCTTCTATCTGCCAAGGCTCTTTGTCTATCACGTGGAAGGCTATGAAAAGCGCGGGGTTGTGCCGGGCAGCGAAATGGATCTGTTGTTTCAGCGGCAGGAACGGCTGCTTTTGAAAGCGATCATGAACCCGTCGCTGATCGCAACATGGCTTTTTGGCCTGATGTTGGTCTTCACCCCGGGAATCATAGATTGGACGCTGGTCTGGCCATGGGCAAAGGCGCTTTCGGTGATCGCGATGACGTGGTTTCACATGTGGCTTGCGGGACGGCGCAAGGATTTCGTCGCCGGAACCAACACCCTGCCCGGACGGCGCTACCGGATAATGAACGAGGTTCCGACGGTGTTGATGCTCATCATCGTTTTCTCGGTGATCGTGAAGTTCTGAGCGAGATTGACTCGGAGGCTGTCGGGCTCTATCTAGCGCTGCAAGCGGGCCGTCCGGCCCACGCTGTTTCCCATGTCCAGATACGACCGCGCCGTATGCGCCGTCTACGGGTGCAATCATGACCGACCGTTTGAATCTCGCTGATTTGAAAGTGCAGAGCCCGAAAGAGCTTCTAGCACTTGCCGAAGAGCTCGAAATCGAAAATGCCTCGACGATGCGCAAGGGCGAGATGATGTTCTCGATCCTGAAAGAGCGCGCCGAGGATGATTGGGAAATCGGCGGTGAGGGTGTGCTTGAAGTGCTTCAGGATGGCTTTGGCTTCCTGCGCTCGCCCGAGGCCAATTACCTGCCGGGCCCAGATGACATCTACATGTCACCGGAGATGATCCGTAAATTCTCGCTACGCACCGGCGATACCGTCGAGGGCGTCATCTCGGCGCCAGGTGAGAACGAGAGCTATTTTGCGATCACCAAGGTCGAAAAGATCAACTTTACCGACCCGGAAACCGCGCGGCACAAGGTCGCGTTTGACAACCTTACGCCGCTGCACCCTGATGAGCGGCTGAAGATGGAGATCGAAGATCCGACGATCAAGGATCGCTCGGCCCGGATCATCGACCTGGTCGCGCCCATTGGCAAAGGCCAGCGGTCGCTGATCGTGGCGCCGCCGCGCACGGGTAAGACGGTGCTGATGCAGAACATCGCGCATTCGATCTCGGTCAACCATCCGGAGGTCTACCTGATCGTGCTGCTGATCGACGAACGGCCCGAGGAAGTGACCGACATGAAGCGGTCGGTGAAGGGCGAGGTTGTGGCCTCAACCTTCGACGAACCGGCGACGCGCCACGTGGCCGTGGCCGAGATGGTGGTGGAGAAGGCCAAGCGCCTTGTCGAGCACAAGCGCGACGTGGTGATCCTGCTCGACTCGATCACGCGCCTTGGCCGGGCCTACAACACCGTCGTGCCCTCGTCGGGCAAAGTGCTTACCGGTGGTGTCGATGCGAATGCGCTGCAACGGCCCAAGCGCTTCTTCGGCGCGGCGCGGAACATCGAGGAGGGCGGATCTCTGACGATCATCGCCACCGCGCTGATCGATACCGGCAGCCGGATGGACGAGGTGATCTTTGAAGAATTCAAGGGCACCGGCAACTCCGAGATCGTGCTTGACCGCAAGGTGTCGGACAAGCGCATCTTCCCGGCGATGGACATTCTGAAGTCAGGCACCCGCAAGGAAGAGTTGCTTGTTGGGCCGAAGGATCTGCAAAAGACCTATGTTCTGCGCCGTATCCTGAACCCGATGGGCACCACCGATGCGATCGAATTCCTGATCTCGAAGCTCAAGCAGACGAAATCGAATGCCGAGTTCTTCGACTCAATGAACGCGTAGAAACCCAAACAAATCAAGGGTTTGGCTATGGACACGATTTTCGCACTGGCAACAGCCCGTGGTCGTGCGGGTGTGGCCGTGATCCGGCTGTCCGGACCGCGTGCGTTTGAAGCTGGTGCGGCTCTCTGCGGATCGCTTCCCACGATCAGGGGTTTGCGGCAGCTGACCGACAGCCGGGGCGCGATGCTGGACGACGCCTTGGTGCTTGTTTTCGACGAGGGCCGCAGCTTTACCGGAGAGGCCGTGGTCGAGTTTCAGGTTCATGGTTCGACGGCTGTAATCGACGCAGTTCTGCGACGGTTGAGCGAACTTGACGGGTTGCGCCTGGCCGAACCTGGCGAGTTTACCCGGCGCGCGTTGGAAAACGGGCGGCTCGATCTGGCGCAGGTCGAAGGACTTGCCGATCTGATCGAGGCCGAAACCGAGGCCCAGCGCATTCAGGCACAGCGGGTCTTGTCTGGTGCGCTTGGCGAAAAGGCCGATGGCTGGCGCCGCGACCTGATCCGCGCTGCCGCCTTGCTGGCCGCTACGATAGATTTCGCTGACGAAGATGTGCCGGTTGACGTTTCGCCAGAGGTGAACGCGCTGCTTGATCGGGTGCAGACGAGCCTTGATGCCGAACGGGAGGGCGTCGGCATTGCTGAACGGATCCGCGACGGTTTCGAAGTCGCTATCGTCGGGCCACCGAATGCGGGCAAGTCGACCCTGCTGAATGCGCTGGCCGGGCGCGAGGCGGCGATCACGTCGGAACTCGCAGGCACGACGCGGGATGTGATCGAAGTTCGGATGGATCTTGGCGGACTGCCGGTGACAGTGCTTGATACCGCAGGGCTGCGAGAAACCGACGATCTGGTCGAGGGCATCGGGATTCAGCGCGCCGTCGAGCGGGCGAAAGCGGCGGATCTGCGGGTGTTCTTGCTCAGCGCTGGCGAGGCGACGTATGGTATCGAGCCCGGCCCGGACGATATCGTCGTTCTGGGCAAGGCTGACCTGGGCCGCGATGGCTTTGCGGTGTCGGGGAAGACCGGCGAAGGGCTCGATGAGCTGATCTCGCGGATTCAGTCGGTGCTGTCGTCGCGAGCGGCTCATGCCGGGACCGCCATTCGCGAGCGGCACCGCGTGGCGATTATCCGGGCCACCGAGGCTTTGGAAACGGCGCGAATCGAGGTATCGGGTGGACCGGGTCGGGCTGAGTTGGCGGCGGAAGAACTCCGATCCGCAGTGCGGGCGCTTGATTCTCTCGTCGGCCGTGTCGATGTTGAGAACATCCTGGACGAGATTTTCGCCAGTTTCTGCCTTGGAAAATAGGCGCTGAGAGGAGCGTGTTTCACGTGAAACATTCGCGGTTCGATGTGATCGTTGTGGGCGGCGGGCATGCCGGGGCCGATGCTGCGCTTGCCGCGGCACGGCTTGGCGCGCACACCGCTCTGGTAACATTGCGGGCTGGTGATCTTGGTGTGATGTCCTGCAACCCGGCGATTGGCGGGCTTGGAAAGGGGCACCTGGTCCGCGAGATTGATGCGCTGGACGGCGCGATGGGCCGCGTGGCTGACAAGGCGGGAATTCAGTTTCGGCTGTTGAACCGGAGCAAGGGGCCGGCTGTTCAGGGCCCCCGGGCACAGGCTGATCGCAAACTTTACCGCCAGGCCATGGCCGCCGAGATCGCGCAGGCGCCGAACCTGACACTGGTTGAAGGCGAGGTCGTTGCCCTCATCATGTCAGGCGATGCCGTTGTTGGTGTGACGCTGGGTGACGGGACGGAGCTGCCGGCGGGGGCCGTTGTGCTCACCACGGGCACGTTCCTGCGCGGGGTTATCCATATCGGCGAGGAGCGCCGCGAAGCCGGGCGGATGGGTGATCGGGCATCGGTGCCCCTCGCCCGGCAGATCGACGCATTTGGATTGCCGCTCGGGCGACTCAAGACAGGCACGCCGCCGCGACTGGACGGAAAGACGATCCATTGGGACGAGCTTGAAACGCAACCGGGTGACGCTGTGCCGGAGATGTTTTCGTTCCTGAACACCCGCCCGTTCGTTCGCCAGGTGGCGTGCGGGATCACCCATACAAACACCCAAACACACGAGATCATTCAGGAAAACCTCGAAAAATCGGCGATGTATGGCGGGCATATTGACGGCGTCGGTCCGCGGTATTGCCCGTCGATCGAGGATAAGGTGGTGCGGTTCTCTGACAAAACATCACATCAGGTGTTTCTGGAGCCCGAGGGGCTGGACGACGACACCGTTTATCCGAACGGGATCTCGACCTCGCTTCCAGTGGACGTGCAGGAGCGCTACGTCCGCTCGATTCGCGGGCTTGAGGCGGTTCGGATTTTGCAACCGGGCTATGCCATCGAATACGACTACATTGATCCGCGTGCCCTTCGGCAAACCCTCGAACTTCGAGATGTGCCGGGGCTTTTCCTCGCAGGCCAGATCAATGGAACGACGGGCTATGAAGAGGCCGCGGCGCAGGGTGTTGTGGCCGGCTTCAATGCCGCTTTGAAGGTGCAGGGGCGCGAGCCGGTGATTTTCAGCCGCGTGGACTCCTACATTGGCGTGATGATTGATGATCTTGTTACGCGCGGGGTTACGGAGCCCTATCGGATGTTTACGTCGCGGGCCGAGTTCCGCCTGTCGCTGCGCGCCGACAATGCCGACCAACGGTTGACGCCGTTGGCCATGTCCCTTGGTGGGGTTTCAGAGGAGCGGGCGGGGGCGTTCTTGCGGAAGATGGACGCGCTTGGCTCGGCGAAAGAGAAGCTGGAGGCGGTAAGCTTCACGCCCAGGGCCGCGCGCGCCGTGGGGGCCAACGTATCGGAGGATGGCAAGCGGCGGTCGGGGTTCGAGCTGCTGTCGATTCCCGGCGTTACCTTTGAGCAGGTTGCTGCGGAGAGGCCGGAGTTTGCCGAAGTTGGTCCTGATATTCGGGCGCAGATCGAGAAAGACGCGCTGTATGCCAACTACGTCGCACGGCAAAAGAAAGAGGTGGAGGCGCTGAAGCGTGACGAGGCGCAACGTATTCCTCCTGATTTCGACTATGGCGCGCTTGACGGTCTGACCAATGAAATTGCTGGAAAGCTAAGTCTGGTGCGGCCGGAAACCATTTCCCAGGCGGCACGGATCGAAGGGATTACACCAGCGGCGCTTACACTCATTCTGGCGAAACTCCGGCAGGCCGATCGGGCAAGGTCTGCATGAGCGGACGGGCCGCGTTTGAGGCGGCGGTGAATGTTTCACGTGAAACACTGGCGCGGCTCGACGGCTACGCCGCACTGCTGGAGAAGTGGAATCCATCGATCAACCTGGTGGCAAAATCGACCCTGCCGGACGTTTGGACGCGACATTTCCTCGATTCCGCGCAGATTCTGGACCTCGCCCCGCGGGATGCGGCGATCTGGGCCGATCTGGGCACCGGTGGCGGGTTTCCTGGCCTGATCGTGGCTATCTTGGCGCACGAGTTGAGGCCCGGTTTGAAGGTAGTCTGCGTTGAGAGCGACCAACGCAAGGCAACGTTTCTGCGAACCGTCGTACGCGAAACGGGTGTGGATGCCGCCATCGTGGCCAAGCGCATCGAATCGGTCGCACCGATTGGAGCCGACGTTGTTTCGGCCCGCGCCCTTGCGCCGTTGAGCGAGCTCCTGAGCCACGCCAAACGGCACTTGCGCGACGGCGGCGAGGCGCTCTTTCTCAAGGGAGCGGGCTTTCAAGATGAGGTTGCCGACTCTCTTGAAACATGGTCCTACCGATTGGATACATATGCGAGTAAGACGAACCCCGACGCCAACATCCTGAAAATTGGAGATATCCAACGTGTCTGATCCTGCCCGGCCGAACGGCCCGAAGATCATCGCGATTACCAACCAGAAGGGGGGTGTCGGCAAGACGACGACGACGATCAACCTTGGCGCCGCGATGGCCGCCGAGGGACTGAACATCTTGCTGGTTGATCTTGATCCCCAGGGAAATGCTTCAACCGGGCTCGGCGTGGACGCCAAGAACCGCGAGCGCAGCACCTACGATTTGCTGCTGGATGAGATGCCGTTGCGCGAGATTGTTCAGAAGACCGATGTGGAAAAGCTCTGGATCGCCCCGGCGACCACTGACCTGTCGTCAGCCGATATCGAGCTGGTGTCGAACGAAAAACGTATCCACCTCCTGCATGACGCCCTGCGCGCGCCGGACGTGGCGGATCTGGGCTTCGATTTCATCCTGATCGATTGCCCGCCATCGCTGAATCTGTTGACGGTGAATGCGATGGTTGCGGCGCATTCCGTTCTGGTGCCCTTGCAGAGCGAGTTTTTCGCTCTCGAAGGGCTTTCGCAGCTCATGCTGACCATCCGCGAGGTCCGGCAAACCGCCAATCCCGACCTTCGGATCGAAGGCGTGGCGCTGACGATGTATGATGCGCGCAACAATCTGTCGAAGCAGGTCGAGGCCGATGCGCGGGACAATCTGGGCGATATCGTGTTCAAGACGGTGATTCCGCGTAATGTGCGCGTGAGTGAAGCGCCATCCTTCGCGATGCCGGTGTTGCACTATGATCCATTGTCGAAGGGTAGCCTGGCCTACACGGCCTTGGCGCAGGAAGTGATTGGGCGAAAGTGAGGACGGGCCGATGACCAAGAAACCAACACGCGGACTGGGCCGCGGGCTTTCGGCGCTGATGGCCGATGTGGCTGACGCATCGCAGGACGAGGCCGCTAGCGAGGGCGCGGCGCCGGCCCGCCGTGCGGATCAGATGATTCCCATCGAGCGCATCACGCCCAACCCCGATCAGCCCCGGCGGCAGTTTACCCAGGATCAGCTTGACGATCTTGCGGCGTCGATCCGCGAGAAAGGGGTGATTCAGCCCTTGATTGTGCGGCAGACGGACCGCGACGGATATTATGAGATCGTCGCGGGCGAGCGGCGGTGGCGTGCTGCGCAGATGGCACAGCTTCACCAGGTTCCGGCATTGGTGCGCAGCTATTCGGACACGGAAGCTCTCGAGATCGCAATTATCGAGAACATCCAGCGCGCCGATCTGAATGCTGTCGAAGAAGCGGCCGGATACCGCGAGTTGATGGACCGATTTGGTCATACCCAGGAAAAGATGGCGGAAGCGCTGGGCAAGAGCCGCTCGCATATCGCCAACATGTTGCGGCTGCTGACTTTGCCTGAGGATGTGCAGGAGCTCCTGCGCAAAGGCGCGCTCTCGGCCGGTCACGCACGGGCGCTGATCACCGCAGAAAATCCATCGGCCCTGGCGGCGCAGGTGGTGGCACGGGGTCTGTCCGTTCGCGAGGTGGAGCGGCTGGCAAAATCGCCCAAGACAACGAACAAGAAATCTAACGGGTCAAAGACGCGGGACAAAGACGCAGATACCGTGGCGCTGGAGGGTGATCTCTCGGCAGCACTGGGTATGAAGGTGACGATTGATCATAAGCCAGGCCAAGAGGCGGGGACGATGACGATCCGCTACACCACGCTCGAGGCGCTTGACGATCTGTGCCGCAAGCTCGGCGGCTGATCAGTCCGGCAAGAGAGCTGTGATGATCTGGTTGAGAAGGGGCCGGCCCTTGTGGGTCGCACGCAGGTGGTGACCTTCCGTTTCGACCAGGCCAACTCCTTCTAACACATTGATTTTACTATCATATACATGATTTTCAGAGAGCGCTCTTAGCCGCACCAGATCGGTGCCTTCGCTCATGCGCAGGCTCATCATCAGGTATTCGCCCGCATGATCGGTGGGCGAAAGTGGTTCGCGAACGGTTTCGCCAGACCCGGACTGCGCTACGCGATCAAGCCAGCCGGCAGGGCTGAGTTCGGTCTCGCTCGCATAGCGAACTCCACCCTGCGTGATCCGCCCGTGCGCGCCGGGCCCGATGCCAAGATAGTCGCCGCCGCGCCAGTAGATCAGGTTATGGCGCGATTCCTCGCCGGGCCTGGCGTGGTTTGAGATCTCGTAAGCTGGCAATCCAGCGGCGGTGCAAATCTCTTGCGTGGAGAAATACATATCGGCCGAAAGGTCTTCATCCGGCAGGCCTGCCAGCTTGCCGCGCTGATAGCGATCTCCGAAAGCGGTGCCGTCTTCGATCGTGAGCTGGTAGAGCGACACATGGTCGGGTTCGAATGAGAGGGCACGGGTGAGTTCGGCCTGCCAATCGCCCAGTGCCTGGTGTTGGCGCGCATAGATCAGATCAAAACTGATCCGGTCGAAGGTGGATCTGGCGGTGTCCAAGGCCTGTAGCGCCTGTTCAACGTTGTGCAAACGGCCGAGCGCGCGCAGATCGGGATCGTTCAGGGCCTGAACCCCAAGCGAGACGCGGTTAACGCCTGCCGCGCGGTATCCGGCGAACCGCTCGGCCTCGACCGACGAAGGGTTGGCTTCGAGCGTGACTTCAAGATCGTTGGCCATCTGCCAGTAGGCCGAAAGCTTATCGAGGATCGCGCCAACAAGACCGGGCGGCATCAGCGAAGGCGTTCCTCCGCCGAAATAGACACTGTTCAGCACCCGATCACGGGTTTCGCTGCCAGACCTGTCCAGCTCGGAAAGATAAGCGGTTTGCCATCTCTCGACGTCGATCCGGGACGAGACATGGCTGTTAAAATCGCAATAGGGGCACTTGGCGGCGCAGAACGGCCAGTGAATGTAGAGGCCAAAGCCGCCGTGCTGCCAATCGTCAGCCAAAACAGCCCTCGACGAACTTGGCGAAGGCGACGGCGCGGTGGCTCATCTCGTGTTTTTCCGCCGGGTCCATCTCGCCAAAGGTCTGGTCTTTGCGATCGGGCTGAAACACCGGGTCGAAGCCAAAGCCATTGTCGCCCCGCATCGGCCAGACGATCCGGCCATGCACCTGGCCCTCGAATATCTCGTCATGCCCATCGGGCCAGGCGAGGCACAGGGTGGCGTTGAACGAGGCCCGGCGCGGTTCTGGCGCTTGCTTTTCTTCGAGCAGCGTCCAGACCTTCGTCATCGCCATGACGAAATCGCGGCCAGTCGGGGTTTCGGCCCAATCGGCGGTGTAGACGCCGGGTGCGCCGTCCAGCGCGTTAACCATGATGCCGCTGTCATCGGAGAGCGCGGGCAGGCCCGAGGCTTTGGCGGCGAAATGAGCCTTGATCCGGGCATTTCCGGCGAAGGTATTCTCGGTTTCTTCCGGCTCCTCGAGCCCGAGATCACCGGCGGAGACCACGCTGACGCCGAAGGGCGCGAGCAGCGCGCCGATCTCACGCAGCTTGCCGGCGTTGTGCGATGCGATCACGAGCTTGTCGCCGGTGAACTTCCGGGTCATGAGACAGCGGCTTTCTGCACCTCGACAAGCTCGGTCACACCCTTGTCGGCCAGCTCCATCAACCGGGCCATCTGTTCGTGGGTGAAGGTCGAGCCCTCGGCCGACATCTGCACCTCGATCAAGCGACCGGTGCCGGTCATCACGAAGTTGCCGTCGACACCGGCTTCGCTGTCTTCAAGATAATCGAGATCGAGCACGGTCTGCCCGGCATAGATGCCGCAGGAGACAGCCGCGACGGGATCGCCCAGCGGATCGCTGGTGATGTCGCCAGCTTCGAGCAGCTTGTTGATCGCCAGGCGCAGCGCCACCCAGCCGCCGGTGATCGCGGCACAGCGGGTGCCGCCATCGGCCTGGATCACGTCGCAATCGACGGTGATCTGGCGCTCGCCCAGAGCCTGACGGTCGACGCCGGCGCGCAGGGAGCGGCCGATCAGGCGCTGAATCTCGACGGTGCGCCCGCCTTGCTTGCCGGTGGTCGCCTCACGCCGCATCCGGGTATTGGTGGCGCGCGGCAGCATACCATATTCAGCAGTGACCCAGCCCTGGCCGGAATTGCGCATGAACGGCGGCACGCGCTCTTCGATGGTCGCGGTGCACAGCACGTGCGTGTCGCCCGCCTTGATCATGCAAGAGCCTTCGGCGTGCTTGGTCACCCCTGTCTCAATTGAAATCGGCCGCATTTCATCTATCTTTCGACCAGACGGGCGCATGAGGTATCCTTCCATTCCGCTTTGCGGTGGAGTCTCACGGTGCCCACAAAAAGGCAAGCCTGAAGGGGCAGAGGCGAGCGGCACATGGCTGTAGGCCCGATCATCGACGAGCTGAACGAACGGTCGCGCGAAGTGTTTCGGCGGCTGGTCGAAGCGTATCTCGAAAGCGGCGAGCCTGTCGGGTCAAGCACGCTCACCCGGGCGATGACCGAGAAGGTCTCGGCAGCGACGGTGCGCAACGTAATGCAAGACCTTGAATTCATGGGGCTTCTGAATAGCCCGCATGTGTCGGCGGGGCGTGTGCCAACGCAAATGGGGCTGCGGCTGTTTGTTGATGGATTGCTCGAGGTGAGCGATCTCAAGCCAGAAGACCGGGCCAAGATCGATGCGACGGTGAATTCGAACAGCGCCGATGTGACGTCTTTGATGGACCGGGTGGGCGCTGCGCTTTCCGGGATTACGGCAGGCGCCAGCCTTGTTCTGACGCCAAAACATCAGGAGTCGCCGATCACGCATATCGAGTTCGTGCCGCTTGGGGCCGAGCGGGCGATGGCTGTAATCGTGTTTTCCGACGGGCACGTGGAGAACCGGCTGTTTCATCCGCCAACCGGGCAAACGCCCTCGTCCATGCGGGAAGCGGCCAACTTTCTCAATGCGATTGCCGAAGGCAAGACCATCGGCGAATTGCGCGCCGGGATCGACGCCGAGATCGCGGCCCGTCGGCAGGAGCTCGATTCTCTTGCTCAGGAACTGATCGACACCGGCATCGCGCTCTGGATCGACGATGAAGGCCAGCACGAACGCCTGATCGTGCGCGGCCGGGCGAATCTGATCGCCACGGGTAGCGAGGCGGTTGATCTTGACCGGGTGAAATCGCTGTTCGACGACCTGGAGCGCAAACGCGATATCGCCGATTTTCTGGAATTGGCCGACAGCGCCGACGGCGTGCGCATTTTTATCGGTTCGGAGAACAAGCTTTTTTCACTTTCCGGTTCCTCTCTGGTGGTTTCTCCCTATATGAACGCTGACCGAAAGATCATCGGCGCAGTGGGTGTGATCGGGCCGACCCGCCTCAACTACGGGCGTATCGTTCCGATCGTCGATTACACTGCGCAACTGGTGGGAAAACTGATTTCCGACCGGGGTAAAGGGTAGAGACATGGCAGACGCGAACAAGAAACAAGACGAGCTTTCAGAGGTGGAGGCAGCCATTCAGGAAATCATGGATGGCAGCGAAGACCCCATTGATGTGACGCAAGAGACCGGTGAAATCGCCGGTGATGAACTGGCGGCACTGGCCGCCGAGCGTGACGAGTTTCGTGACAAGTTCATGCGTGCGCTGGCCGATGCGGAAAACTCGCGCAAGCGCAGCGAACGCGACCGGCGCGAGGCCGAGCAATACGGCGGCTCAAAGCTCGCACGCGATATGCTGCCGGTCTACGATAATCTCAAGCGCGCGCTCGACGCCGCCAGCGAAGATCTGCGCGGTCAGGCCTCCGGGCTGATCGAGGGTGTCGAGCTGACCATGCGCGAACTGCGCAACATCTTTGAAAAGCACGGTATTCGGATCGTATCGCCCGAGGTGGGCGAGGTCTTCGATCCGCAGATGCACGAGGCGATGTTCGAGGCGCCGCTTCCGGGCACCAAGGCGGGCCAGATCATTCAGGTGTTGGCCGAGGGTTTCGTGCTCCATGACCGGCTGCTGCGCCCGGCGCAGGTGGGTGTTTCGTCTGCCCCGGCGTAACGGCTCAGTCGTTCAACAGGGCTTTCAGTTCATAGATCAGGTTGAGCGCATCCCGCGGCGATAGCTCGTCGGGGTGCAACCTTGCCAACCTGTCTTCGACCTGTGAGCTCTTTGGCACGGGCGCCCGCGCCACGGCAGGCGTGGCCGAGAACAGCGGCAAATCGTCGATCAGGGTCTTGGTGGCCGTGCCGCCCTCTCGCTCGCCTTTTTCCAGCGCTTCCAGCACTACGCGGGCCCGTTCGACGACCGAGGCGGGCAGCCCGGCCAGCTTGGCGACCTGCACCCCGTAAGACCGATCGGCGGCCCCCTTGCGGACTTCGTGCAGGAAGATCACGTCGCCACCCCATTCCTTCACCGCAATCGTGGCATTGTCGACGCCATCGAGATCCTGCGCGAGCTGGGTAAGCTCGTGGTAATGGGTGGCAAACAGGGCGCGGCAGCGGTTGACCTCGTGCAGGTGCTCCAGCGTGGCCCAGGCAATGGAAAGCCCGTCCCAGGTGGCGGTGCCCCGGCCGATCTCGTCAAGGATCACCAGGGCGTGGTCATCGGCCTGGTTCAGGATCGCAGCGGTTTCGACCATCTCGACCATGAAGGTGGAGCGGCCGCGCGCCAGATCGTCCGACGCGCCGACACGGCTGAAAAGCTGTGACACGAGGCCGATATGCGCCTGGCGTGCCGGCACATAACTTCCTGCCTGGGCGAGCAGCGCGATCAGGGCGTTCTGGCGCAGGAAGGTGGATTTGCCCGCCATGTTCGGGCCGGTGAGCAGCCAGATATCGGCACCCTCCGAGCCATCGGCCAACGCACAATCGTTGGCGATGAAGGGCTCGCCACCTTGCGCCCGCAGCGCCTTTTCGACCACCGGATGCCTGCCGCCGATCACGGAAAAGGCACGGCTGTCATCGACCGTGGGTCTGCACCAATCCTCCTGCGCGGCAATCTCGGCAAGGGCGGCGGCCACGTCGATCTCGGCCAGCGCGCGGGCCGCGTCGCCGAGGGCGACGGCGCAGTCAAGAATGGCCGCGCGAAGCTGTTCAAACAACCGCTTCTCGATCTCCAGCGCGCGATTCCCCGCGTTCAGGATCTTGGTTTCCATCTCGCTGAGCGCAACGGTCGTGAACCGCACGGCGCTGGCGGTGGTCTGGCGGTGAATGAAGGTCTCGCTCAAGGGGGCAGAGTGCATCTTTTCGGCATGGGTGGCGGTGGTTTCGATGAAGTAGCCCAACACGTTGTTGTGCTTGATCTTCAGGCTCTGAATGCCCGCAAGGCTGGCATACTCGGCCTGCAGCGTCGCGATTACGCTGCGGCCCTTGTCTCGAAGCTGCCGGGATTCGTCGAGGTCGGCATCGAAGCCCGGCGCGATATAGCCGCCGTCGCGCGCAAGCAGGGGCGGTTCTGCGACGAGAGCTTTGTCCAGCAGGCTGTGAAGTTCGTCATGCCCGACAAGCAGTGCCGCGGCATCGTCGAGTGCGCCGGGCGCGCTGATGCCGTGAAACAGCGCAGACAGCGCACGCGCTGCCTCCAGCCCGCCCCGGATAGCGGCGATGTCGCGCGGACCGCCGCGCTCCAGCGAAAGCCGTGACAGGGCGCGGTCAATGTCGGGGGTTCGGCGCAATGCGTCGCGCAGATCGTCGCGCAACCGAGACTGTTCGAGCAGAAAGCCGACGTTTTCCAGACGCTGGTCCACAATCACGAGATCACGCGACGGGCTTGAAATCCGACGCTCCAGCAGCCGCCCGCCACCCGCGGTAACCGTCCGGTCAATCGTTGCCAGCAGCGCGCCATCGCGACTGCCGGACAGGGAATGGGTAATCTCAAGGTTGCGCCGGGTTGCAGCGTCAATCTGCATGACGCGCGAAGCGCTTTCTTTCACCGGCGGGCGCAGAAGCGGCAATTTGCCCTTCTGGGTGATTTCGAGATATTCGACAATCGCACCCATGGCGCCAAGCTCGGCCCGGCTGAATGAACCGAAGGCATCGAGCGTGCCGACGCCGTAAAGCGTGGTGAGCCGATCAATCGCAGCACTCGAATCGAAGGCGGCGCGGCCGAGCGGGGTGCTGGCAGCGCCGTTTTCAGACACTATTCCGTGCAAATCGGCTTCATGTGCCTCGCTTACCACCACTTCGCGCGGGGCGAGCCGCGCGAGTTCGGGACCCAGCCGGGCGGGCGCCGTGGCCATCACCCGAAATGCGCCGGTAGAGATGTCGACCCAAGCCAGCGCCGCTTCGCCGCGTATCTCGTTGAAGGCGGCGAGGTAGTTGTGGCGGCGGGCGTCGAGCAGGCTTTCCTCGGTCAGCGTGCCGGGGGTGACAAGCCGCACGACACCGCGCTTCACCACCGACTTGGAGCCGCGCTTCTTCGCTTCCGCCGGGTCTTCCATCTGTTCGCAGACGGCGACGCGGAAGCCCTTGCGGATCAGCGTCAGCAAATAGCCCTCGGCGGCATGGACGGGCACGCCGCACATCGGAATATCGTCGCCCAGATGCTTGCCGCGCTTGGTGAGCGCGATATCGAGCGCTTCGGCAGCGGCCTTCGCATCGTCGAAGAACAACTCGTAGAAATCGCCCATCCGGTAGAACAGCAACGCTTCGGGGTAGCCCGACTTGATGTCGAGATACTGCGCCATCATCGGCGTTACCGTTTCGCCAGCCACGATGCCCCCCGGATTATCGTTCGCGCCAGACTAGGGTGCCCGGTGATGAGGTAAAAGCCCCTCAGGTGTTTTTCCGCCGCGAGACCCAATTCCAGCTCGTAACACACATATCGTCGAGGCCCCGGCTTGCCTTGAAGCCCAGAACCTCGCTCGCCTTGGTCGGATCGGCATAGCAGGCACCAACGTCACCGGTGCGGCGCGGCGCGATCTGGTAGGGCAGCGAATGCCCGCAGGCCTGCTCATAGGCTTTGAGCATGTCGAGCACCGAATATCCGGTGCCGGTGCCGAGATTGACGGTATGGCTCTCGCCGGTTTCGATCAGCGCGCGCACCGATTGCACATGGCCGCGCGCCAGGTCGACGACGTGGATATAGTCGCGCACGCCGGTGCCGTCGGGCGTGTCGTAATCGTTGCCAAACACGCTGAGCTTTTCCAGGTCGCCGGTGGCGACCTTGGCGATATAGGGCATCAGGTTGTTGGGAATGTCGTTCGGGTCTTCGCCGATCAGTCCGGTATCATGGGCGCCCGCCGGGTTGAAATAGCGCAGCGTGCCAAAGGCCCAGCGCGGATCCGAGGCAGCGACCTGCTCGAGCGATTGCTCGCAGACGAGCTTGGTGAAACCGTAGGTGTTGGTGTAGCCGCGCGGGGCGGTTTCCGGGATCGGCAGCACTTCCGGTTCGCCATAGACGGTGGCGGACGAGGAAAACACCAGTCGCCAGACGCCGGCGGTTCGCATCGCATCAAGCAGGGTGATCAGGCCGGTCACGTTGGTCTGGATATAGTCGAGCGGCTTCTCGGCGCTTTCACCCACGGCCTTCAGCGCGGCGAAGTGGATGACGGCGGAAATCTCGTGGTCGGCAAAGATCCGGTCGAGCATCGTGCGATCGAGCACGTCGCCGGTGTAGCATGTCACCGGCGCGCCGGTGATGATTTCAAGCCGGTCCAGCACATCGGGCTGGGCGTTTGAAAAATTGTCGAGGATCACCACACCGTAACCCGCCGCCACAAGCTCGCAATAGGTGTGCGAACCGATGTAGCCGGCGCCGCCGGTCAACAACACTGTGTCTGCCAAAACCCTGCCTCCGTAACTCTGGCCGCACCATATCCGCTGCCGCTGGGGGATTCACCAGTGAAACGCCACCGCCGTGCAATTGTGTTGAGCCCTTTCTGGGCTACAGCTATGACTTGCGCACCCCAGAAACCCGAAAGCGAGAACATGAGCAATTCCAGAGTCACCCCTGAAGAGGCCCTCCAATACCATCACGAGCCGACTCCGGGAAAGTTCGACATCACCCCTTCGGTGCCGATGACGACCCAGCGTGACCTGAGCCTTGCCTATTCGCCGGGGGTGGCAGTGCCTTGCGAAGCGATCTTCGAAAACCCCGAGACAGCCTATGATTACACCAACAAGGGCAACCTCGTGGCGGTTATTTCCAACGGCACGGCAGTTCTGGGGCTGGGCAATCTTGGTGCGCTGGCGTCGAAGCCGGTGATGGAAGGCAAGGCGGTGCTGTTCAAGCGGTTTGCCGATGTGAACGCAATTGATATCGAGCTCGACAGCATCGACGTGGACGAGATCGTCAAGGCCGTGAAGCTGATGGAACCCACCTTCGGCGGCATCAACCTCGAGGACATCAAGGCGCCGGAATGCTTCATCATCGAGCAGCGGCTCAAGGAAGAGATGGACATTCCGGTGTTCCACGACGACCAGCACGGCACGGCGGTGATCACCGCGGCGGGGCTGATCAACGCGCTCGACATGTCGGGCAAGAAGATCGAGGACGTCAGGATCGTGCTGAATGGCGCCGGTGCGGCCGGGATTGCCTGCATCGAACTGGTCAAGGTGATGGGCGCGCGGCACGAAAACTGCATCGTCTGCGATACCAAGGGCGTGATCTACCAAGGCCGCACCGACGGCATGAACCAGTGGAAATCGGCCCACGCGGTCAAGACCGATCTGCGCACGCTGGAAGAGGCGATGGTCGGGGCTGACGTGTTTCTCGGTGTCTCGGCCAAGGGTGCGGTGACGCAAGAAATGGTCAAGAGCATGGCGCCCGATCCGGTGATCTTTGCCATGGCCAACCCGGATCCCGAGATTACGCCGGAAGAAGCCCACGAGGTGCGCCCCGACGCGATCGTGGCGACGGGCCGGTCGGACTACCCCAACCAGGTCAACAACGTGCTTGGCTTTCCCTATCTCTTCCGCGGCGCGCTCGATATCCACGCCCGGGCGATCAATGACGAGATGAAGATCGCCTGCGCCAACGCATTGGCGAAGCTGGCGCGCGAAGATGTGCCCGACGAGGTGGCGGTGGCCTATGGCAAGAAGCTGACCTTCGGACGCGACTACATCATCCCGACCCCGTTCGACCCCCGGCTGATCTACACGATCCCGCCGGCGGTGGCGAAGGCGGGGAGCGATTCCGGTGCGGTGCGGCGCCCGATCATTGATATGGAGCGCTACACCGCGAACCTGAAATCGCGGATGGACCCGACCTATTCGATCATCCGCTCGCTCAATGCCCGCGCCCGCGCCGCGCAGGCGACGATGATTTTTGCCGAGGGCGATGATCCGCATGTTCTGCGCGCCGCTGTCGCCTATCAGCGCGGCAATTTCGGCAAGGCGCTCGTGGTTGGCCGCGAGGGGGATGTGAAACAGAAGCTCGAGGCGGCGGGCCTCAGCGATGCAGTTGCCGAGCTTGAGGTGGTGAATGCCGCCAACACTGAACACCTGGCAACCTACAAAGCCTTTCTCTACGAACGGCTTCAGCGTCAGGGCTTCGATGAACATGATGTTCACCGGCTCGCGGCGCGCGACCGGCATGTGTTTTCGGCGCTGATGCTGGCACATGGCCATGGCGATGGCCTGGTCACGGGCGCGACCCGCAAGTCGGCCCATGTGTTGGAGCTGATCAGCCACGTCTTCGATGCCAAGGCGGAAGATGGCGCGGTGGGCATCACCGCGCTTTTGCACAAGGGGCGGATCGTGCTCATTGCCGATACGCTGGTGCATGAATGGCCCGACGAGCACGACCTTGCCGATATCGCCGAACAGGCGGCGGGCGTCGCGCGCAGCCTTGGCCTCGAGCCGCGCGTGGCCTTCGCCAGCTTCTCGAACTTCGGCTATCCGGTCTCCGAGCGCGCCCTGAAGATGCACATCGCGCCCGATATTCTTGATCAGCGCGGCGTAGACTTCGAGTATGACGGCGAAATGACGGCCGACGTGGCGTTGAACGCCGAGGTGCTGGCGCGCTACCCGTTCTGCCGCCTGACGGGTCCGGCCAATATCCTGGTCATGCCGGCGCGGCACTCGGCCTCGATTTCTGTGAAGATGATGCAGGAACTCGCGGGCGCCACCGTGATTGGCCCAATTCTTGCCGGTGTGAAAAAGCCGATCCAGATCTGCTCGACCAGCTCGACCTCGAATGACATTCTCAACATGGCCGTTCTTGCGGCGACCAAGGTGGGCGGATGACAGTCTTCAATCTCGGCTCGATCAATGTGGATCGGTTTTACCGGGTGCCGCACCTGCCAAAGCCGGGAGAGACCTTGCCCGCGACCGGGCATGATACCGGGCTTGGCGGCAAGGGCGCCAATCAGTCGGTGGCCGTGGCTCGCGCGGGAAGCCGGGTGCATCACATCGGGATGATCGGCCCGGACAACGCCTGGGTGCGCGACAGGCTGATCGGCTTCGGCGTCGACGTGGCCCATGTCGGGGCCTGCGACATGGCGACGGGACATGCGATCATCAATGTTGACGAGAGCGGCGAAAACGCGATCGTCACCTATGCCGGTGCGAACTATCACCAGTCGGTCGAGGTGATCGGTGCGGCGCTCGCCACTGCCGGACCGGACGACATCTTCATGTTTCAGAACGAGGTCTCGCACAAGCCCGACGCCGCGCGCATCGCCCACGAAAAGGGCCTGTTCGTGGTGTATTCGGCGGCACCGTTCAAACCCGAAGCTGTTGCCGAACTTTTGCCTTTCGTCGACTTGCTTGTTCTGAACGAGATCGAAACCGAACAGCTTTGCGCCGCTCTGGGCGTTCAGCTTGCCGAGATCCCGGTGCCCAACCTGTTGATGACCCGCGGCGCCGAGGGCGCGACGTGGCGTGATCAGGCGACGGGAGAGGAAACGAGTGTTCGCGCATTTCGCGTCGACCCGGTGGATACTGCCGGGGCAGGTGACTGTTTCATCGGCTACACCGTCGCCGGACTGGATCAGGGCCTTTCACGGGCAGATGCCCTTCGGCTTGGCGCGGCAGCAGCGGCGGTCAAGGTAACCCGCGCGGGCACGGCGGATGCGATCCCCGACCGCGCCGAGGTTGACGAGTTTCTCAAAACATCCTGACGGCTCACGGTTTCGTGGGTTTTCGTGATCGCCCGCAGTGAAACTGCGTGCCCGTCGCTTTCGTGACTACACATGTTGCAGATGATGCAGCGCTGTAGAAATGGAGATTAGACATGAAAACCTTTCTTTCCGTCACGCTTGCCACCACGATCCTCGCCGGTGCCGCTTTCGCGGCCAGCCACGAAATGGCTCCCGGTGTCGAAGCCACTGATCAATCCGTGTCGAATGGCGTGGTGTCTGCCACCAAGATTGTCGCCCCGGAAAACGGCTGGCTCGTCGTGCACCGCACCGATGCCGAGATGAAGCCCGGCCCGGTCGTGGGCTACGCACCGCTGCGCATGGGCGAAAACATGGATGTTGCCGCGATCCTCCAGGAAGACGTCGCACCCGGCGATATGCTCATGTTGATGGTCCATTCCGAAGCCGGCGGAACCGCCACCGGGGTGTTTGAATATACCTTGGGTGCCAAGGAAGACGGGCCGATCAAGATCGACGACAAGCTGGTGATGACAACGATCACCGCGCAATAGAAACCAGGTGTTTGTGTGCGAGTGACGGGCGGCCTTCGGGCCGCCCTTTTCTTTTGTGCCCGGCGCTCCTAGCGTGGCGAAAAAGGAACGCCGACGATGACCCAGAAACAGACCGCGCATGACGCAGCGCATGATCCGCGCAACGACGATCTGACCTATTATCTCAACGGCGCGCTGGTCGATCACGCGCACGCCGTGGTGTCGATCTACGATTCCGGTTTCATGCTGGGCGATGGTGTCTGGGAAGGGCTTCGGCTCTATGACGGGCGCTGGGCGTTCGTCGACGAACATCTTGACCGGCTGTTCGAGGCGGCCAAGGCGATTGACCTCGATATCGGGATGACGCGGGCCGAGATCCTGGCGGCGCTGGAGGATACCCGCGCGGCGAACGGGATGGAAACCGATGCTCACGCGCGGCTGATGGTGACGCGCGGGGTGAAGACGAGGCCGTTCCAGCACCCGGCACTCAGCCAGCAAGGGCCGACCGTCGCGATCATCATGGAGCATTCGCGCCCGACCCTGCCGCGCCCGATCCGGATGGCGACGGTGCCGCATATCCGTGGCCTGCCGATGACGCAGGACCCGAAGCTGAATTCCCATTCCAAGCTCAATTGCATTCTCGCCGCCATTGCCGCCGACAAGGCCGGGGCGGACGAGGCACTGATGCTCGACGTGCATGGCTTTGTGAACACGACGAACTCCTGTAATTTCTTCATCGTCCGCAACGGTGAGGTTTGGACCTCGACGGGCGATTACTGCATGAACGGCATCACCCGCGCGAAGGTGATCGAGCTTTGCCGGACGGCGGCCATTCCGGTATTCGAGAAAAACTTTTCCCTCGTTGAGACCTACGGCGCCGACGAGGCATTCCTCACCGGCACCTTCGGGGCGCAAACGCCGGTGGGCGAGATCGACGGGCGGGTGATCGGCAGCGGTAAGATTGGCCCGGTCACCGAACGTATCCGGGTGCTCTATAAGGGTCTGATTCAGCAGGAAACGGTCTGATGCGGCTGGCGATGTGGTCGGGCCCGCGCAACCTTTCGACGGCGATGATGTATGCATTCGGTGCGCGCGACGACATGGCCGTGATCGACGAGCCGTTTTATGCAGCCTACCTCGCAGCGACCGGGCTGAAGCACCCGATGCGCGACGCCATCATTGCCGCGCAACCCACCGATCCCGATATCGTGGCGGCGGCGCTGACAGGCACTATTCCGGATGAAAAGCCGCATTTCTACCAAAAGCACATGTGCCAGCACATGCTGCCGAGCGTGCCGCGCGACTGGATGGCGAGCGTGGTGAACGTGTTTCTGATCCGCCATCCGGCGCGGGTGATCGAAAGCTTTTCGGCGAAATATGAGAACCCGACGCAAGCGGATATCGGCTTTACCCTCCAGGACGAACTGTTTGACCATGTTCGGGCGCTGGGCCAGATGCCCGTGGTGATCGACAGCGCCGATATCCGGCGTGACCCGAAGGGAATGTTGCGCGCCTTGTGCAACGCGATTGGTCTGGACTGGGATTCGGCGATGCTGTCATGGCCGGCGGGGCCCCATCCGCAAGACGGCGTTTGGGCCGCGCATTGGTATGGGGCGGTGCATCGCTCGACCGGATTCGCCGGGGCAGAGGGAGATTTGCCCAGGCTCGAAGGAAAGGCCGCAGAGCTTCTGGACGATGCTCTGCCGCTCTATGAACGCCTGTCTGCGATCCGCTTGCGCGCGTGACTATTTCACCCGGTTACGCCGCATCCCCAGCAGACGCAGCCTGAGGGCATTAAGCTTGATGAACCCGGCGGCGTCTTTCTGGTCGTAAGCGCCGGCGTCGTCCTCGAAGGTTACGTGCTCTTCGGAATAGAGCGAATAATCCGACCAGCGGCCGACAGTGTGCACCGATCCCTTGTAGAGCTTCACCCGCACCGTGCCGGTGACGAATTCCTGGCTCAGGTCGATCGCGGCTTGCAGCATCTCGCGCTCGGGCGAGAACCAGAAGCCGTTATAGATCAGCTCGGCATAGCGCGGCATCAGCTCGTCCTTGAGGTGCATCGCGCCCCGGTCCATGGTGATCGATTCGATCCCACGATGGGCTTCGAGCAGAACCGTGCCGCCGGGCGTCTCGTAGATCCCGCGCGATTTCATGCCGACAAACCGGCCTTCCACCAGGTCGAGCCGCCCCACGCCATGCTTGCCGCCCAACTCGTTGAGCTTGGTCAGAACCTCGGCGGGGCTCATCGCCACGCCGTTGACCGATACGGCATCGCCCTTTTCAAAGCCGATCTCGACATATTCCGGCTCGTTCGGAGCCTGCTCCGGGTGCACCGTGCGCTGGTAGACGTAATCGGGCGCTTCCTGTGCCGGATCTTCCAGAACCTTGCCTTCGGACGAGGTGTGCAGCAGGTTCGCGTCGACCGAAAACGGCGCTTCGCCGCGCTTGTCTTTCGCAATCGGGATCTGGTTCTTCTCGGCGAATTCGAGCAGCCGGGTGCGCGACGTCAGATTCCATTCCCGCCATGGGGCGATCACCTTGATATCGGGGTTCAGCGCGTAGGCCGAAAGCTCGAACCGCACCTGGTCATTGCCCTTGCCGGTGGCGCCATGGGCAACGGCATCGGCCCCGGTGGCCTCGGCGATCTCGATCAGGCGCTTGGAAATCAGCGGCCGGGCAATCGAGGTGCCGAGCAGGTAGAGCCCTTCGTAAACGGCATTGGCGCGAAACATCGGGAAGACGAAATCGCGCACGAACTCTTCGCGCAGGTCTTCGATATAGATGTTGTCGGGATTGATGCCGAGCATCTCGGCCTTCTTGCGCGCCGGGTCCAGCTCCTCGCCCTGGCCGAGATCGGCGGTAAAGGTTACGACCTCGCAGCCATATTCGGTTTGCAGCCACTTCAGGATGATCGAGGTGTCGAGGCCGCCGGAATAGGCGAGGACGACTTTCTTCGGCGCGGACATGTGAGACTCCGTCTGTCTGGTTTCCGCGGCGGTTTATCGGTTGGCAGGCAGGCGAGCAAGGGCGATCGGGCTTGCGCGGGCGCGGCGGATCGGCACTATCGCGCATATGACCAAGTTCGCAGACAAGGCGCTGATCGCCGAACGCAAGATGCGGGAGCTGTTTCCGCCAACACCGCTCCAGCGCAACGACTTTCTGTCGGCGCGGTATGGTGCCGATATCTGGCTGAAACGCGAAGACCTGTCGCCGGTGCGCAGCTACAAGATCCGCGGTGCCTTCAACGCGATGCGCAAGGTGCGGGCGGCGGACCCGTCGCAAAGCCTGTTCGTCTGTGCCAGTGCTGGAAATCATGCGCAGGGCGTGGCCTTTACCGCCCGGCATTTCGGCGTGCGCGCGGTGATCTTCATGCCGGTGACGACGCCGCAGCAAAAGATCGACAAGACTCGCGTTTTTGGCGGTGATAGTGTCGAAATCCGGCTGGTTGGCGACTACTTCGACGACACGCTGGCCGCGTCGCAAAGCTATTGCGAGGACGCGGGCGGGCACTTCCTCGCCCCGTTCAACGATGCCGATGTGATCGAGGGGCAGGCGAGCGTGGCCGTCGAGATGATCGACGAGATCGGCGCCGCGCCCGACCTCGTGATTCTGCCGGTGGGCGGCGGTGGGCTTGCGGCCGGGATCAGGAAATATCTTGCCGAGATCGCCCCTGATGTAGCGTTGCGCTACGTAGAGCCCGAGGGCGGCGCGAGCCTGACGGCGGCGCTTGCGGTTGGCCATCCGGTCTCGCTGTCAAAGATCGACACTTTCGTTGACGGTGCTGCGGTTGCGCGGGTGGGCGATATCACCTTCGAGGCGCTGAGCGATGTGCCGCTGGATCACGTGATTGCCGCGCCGGAAGACAGGATCTGCGTTACGATTCTCGAGATGCTGAACGTTGAGGGTATCGTGCTGGAACCTGCGGGCGCTCTCGCGGTGGACGCGCTGGGGGTTCTGGCGGATGAGATCCGTGGCAAGAAGGTGGTCTGCGTGACCTCTGGCGGAAATTTCGATTTCGAGCGGTTGCCGGAGGTCAAAGAGCGCGCCCAACGCTTTGCGGGGCTGAAAAAGTATTTTCTGCTTCGTATGCCGCAACGCCCTGGCGCATTGCGGGACTTTCTCGGAATTCTCGGGCCGGACGACGATATTGCCCGGTTCGAATACCTCAAGAAGTCAGCCCGCAACTTTGGCACGGTTCTGATCGGGATCGAGACGAAAGCGCCCGAAAACTTTATCCGGCTGTTTGCGCGGCTTGACGACAAGGGCCTCACCTACACCGATGTGACCGATGATGATGTGATCGGCGAATTCATCCTGTAGGTCTCCAGAAACGCGGCTTTGGACGACTCGTAGGTCTGAAAGACCTCGGAAAGCTCGATGGAAGCCGCATTTCCCATCGCCGCCTGGCGTTCGGCCCCGTCGCACAGCGCGGAAAGCCCGGAGAACCCGAGGTTCAAGGCGGAGGACTTCAGGAAGTGAAGATCGTCCTCGTAGCGCGCTGGATCCGGCGATGACCTGAGCCTGTCGATCGCTTCTTCAACCTCTGCGATGAACAACCCGGCAACCTCGGCAAAGTCTGCCTCTCCAATCTCGTCCTTGAGATCCTGCACCCTGTCCCAGTCGATCACGATGCCCTCCTTTGGTTGCCAACATGATGGCGGGCGAGTGTTAATGCCGGGTTATCCGCGGCCGAAAACTATAAAAAACTTTAGTCTTAACCGCCTGTTAGATGTCGGCGCCTATGCAGGGGCGATAACAAGTCCGAATCCGGAAAGGCATGGCGTGACTGCCCTGATGTCATCTCGTCCGTCGGCGCCGACGGGCCGGCACCACGCCGCGATCAACCGCATTCTGGTGGTCGATGATTCGCGTGCTCAGCGAAAAATGCTCACCGCCTCGCTCTCGCGGCAGGGGTTCAGCGTGGTCGATGTTGGCTCGGGCAAGGAAGCGCTGGAAATTGCGCGCAGCGATCCGCCCGATCTCATCCTGTCTGACTGGATGATGCCGGGGATGGATGGGCTCGAGCTGTGCCGGCTGGTGCGCCAGCTACCGTTGGACCGATACGTCTATTTCATCCTGCTGACCGCGAAGAGCGAGAAAGGCGCGGTGGCACAGGGGCTTGATATTGGGGCGGACGATTTTCTGAGCAAACCGGTCAATTCCGAAGAGCTGCGCGCCCGGATCAATGCCGGCGACCGGGTGCTCCAGATGGAACGGGAACTGGGCGACAAGAACCGGCTGATCTCGGTGACGCTGGAAGAAATCAGCGGCCTCTACGATGCGCTCGACCGTGATCTCTACGAGGCGCGCAAGATGCAGCAGGCGCTGGTGCGTGATCGGTTTCGGGATTTTGGCCCGGCCGCAATCTCGCTTCTGCTCAAGCCGTCCGGCCATGTTGGTGGCGATCTCGTCGGCTTCTTCCGGGCGGGAGACGGCAAGGTTGCCGTCTATGCGATTGACGTGTCGGGGCATGGTATCGCCTCGGCGCTGCTCACCGCTCGGCTGGCTAGCTATCTTTCGGAAGGGGCTCCGGAGCAGAACATCGCACTGGTGCGCGACGGCGACGGGCGCTATGTCGCTCGGCCGCCGCAGGAAGTCGCGACGCTGTTGAACATCCTGATGCTCGAAGAAATGCGCTCGGACCACTACTTTACGATCGTCCTGGCCTATCTCGATCTGGCGAGCGGTCAGGTTGACGTTGCCCAATGCGGCCATCCGAATCCGGTGATCATGCGCGCCGACGGCCGGATTGACTATATCGGGCAAAACGGAATGCCCGTGGGCTTGCTTGACGAGGCGGACTATGCGCAATGGCGCCTTCAGCTTCATCCGGGTGACAGGTTGTTGTTCTATTCGGACGGGTTCACCGAATGCGTGGGCCACGATGGTGCGATGCTCGAGGAAAGCGGGTTTGAGCAGATCGTCCGGCGCAATCGCGAACTGGCCTCCGGCGATTTTCTCGAGGCGCTGGTCTGGGATCTCGACATGTTTTGCGGCACGTCGGATTTTCCCGACGATCTGTCTTGCGCAATGATCGAGTATCACGGTCCAGCGCAGCGAAATCAGCCGAAATAGTCTCGCAGAAACGCCCGGTCGCCATCGTTTCCGACGATTTCGGCCGCCACCGGGGCTTGCGACCAGAGTGCTGTGTGGCCCGGTTCGGTCGGGGCCATCACCTGCCGCACCGGGCGGGCAAGGTAGACGTGGCAGATCTTTTCGGCCCAGAAATCGTATTGCGGCATGTAGGTGAAGCGCCGGAATGCGCCAAGCCTGCGCGGAGCGGCAATCCGCCAGCCGGTTTCTTCCAGAACCTCACGGTGCAGTGCGGCGAGCGGGCTTTCGCCGGAATCAATGCCGCCGCCGGGGAGCTGGAACTCCGCAAACGGGCTCGACTGATGGGTGAGAAGCACCGCGCCATCCATCGGCAGGATGGCGTAGACGCCAACGCGCAGTCGGTAATTCTTTTCGCGCCGGATCGGCTCGCCATATCGCCGGATCATGTGAATTGCCCTCGGTTGCTCCAGGCTCATAGACGGGGTATGCGAGGCAAAACGCAACGAGGAAAGCGCAGAATGAGCCTTGGGTCGAAGATCGCATGGGATGATACCGTGCTGCCGTTTCAGCTTGATCGGAGTGACGTGCGCGGCCGGGTTGTGCGGCTCGACGGCGCGCTGGACGAAATCCTGTCGCAGCACGACTACCCACCGGCAATCGAGGCCCTGGTGGCAGAAGCGGCGATCCTCACAGCCCTGATCGGGCCCGCGATCAAATTGCGGTGGAAACTGTCGCTGCAAATCCGGGGTGATGGCCCGGCCCGGTTGATCGCGACCGACTATTTCGCCCCCGAGGCCGAGGGCGCGCCCGGGCGCATCCGGGCCTATGCGAGCTTCGACAAGGATCGGTTGGACCCGAATGCCGATCCGTTTTCGCAGATCGGGCGCGGCTATTTTGCGATCCTGATCGACCAGGGCAAAGACACCACGCCCTATTCCGGGCTGACCCCGATTGCAGGAACCGCGCTGGCCGATTGTGCGCAGACCTATTTTGCCCAGTCGGAGCAATTGCCAACCCGGTTCGCGCTCACATCGGGGCGTGAGCCCGATGGCTGGCGTGCCGGTGGCGTGATGTTGCAAAAGATGCCGGGCGCGCTGCCGCGCATGTCGAACGAGGGCGGAGCCGGCGATGACGGTCTGCTTGCGGCCTCCGATCTGCTCGCGGATGAGGACGAGATAGAGGACTGGACCCGGGCCAATATCCTGCTCGAAACCGTGGCGGAAGATGAGCTGATCGGCCCGGAAATCCAGCCGACGCAGATGCTCGTGCGGCTGTTCCACGAGGAAAAGCCACGGGTCTTTGAGCCTGTTCCGGTGACGTTCGGCTGCACGTGCTCGGAGGATCGGGTGCGCAACAGCATGTCGATCTACTCGCAGAAGGACATTGGGCATATGACGACGGATGCCGGGATCGTCACCGCCGATTGCCAGTTCTGCGGCGCGCATTACGAGTTCGACCCGAAGACGCTCGGGTTCGAAGGCACGGAGGCACAGGGTGACGGCGATTGATCCGATCACCCGGCTGCGCACGGCCGCGGGCTGCGGCGAGCCATCGTCGGACTTTGATCTGAACCCGGAATTTCGCCCGAAAGCGCCCAGATTGCGCCAGGCTGGCGTGCTCGTCGCATTTCAAGACGCCCCGGACGGCCCGCGCCTGGTTCTCACCAAGCGCGCCTCCGGTCTCAAGCACCATCCCGGCCAGATCGCCTTTCCCGGCGGCAAGGTTGATCCGGGCGATGCCGATGCCGTTGCCGCGGCGCTGCGCGAAGCGGAGGAAGAGATAGCCTTGCCGCGCAATCAGGTCGAGGTTCTGGGCACGATGGCGGCGCATGAAACCATTACCGGCTTCAGCGTCACACCCGTTTTGGGCTGGATCAGAGACAGTTTCGAGGCGATTCCGGAGCTGGGGGAGGTTGACGAGATATTCACCGTGCCGTTCTCGCACATTGCCGATCCGGCGAATTACATGATCGAGGCGCGGTTTTTCCGGGGCGCGCGGCGGAGTTTCTATGTCGTGCCATATGGCCCCTATTACATCTGGGGTGCCACGGCGCGCATGTTGCGCGCGCTTGCCGAGGAGCTGAGCCGATGACAGCGCAGATCACCGCCGACTGGCTCAGAAAACCCGAGGCGCAATCGGTGTGCGCGATGCTCACCGAAGTCGGCCACGAGGCCTGGTTCGTCGGTGGCTGCGTGCGCAACGCGCTGTTGGGCGCGCCGGTCACGGATATCGACATTACCACCGAGGCAACACCCGAGCGTGTGACGGAGCTTGCGAAGCTGGCGGGCTTTCACCCGGTGCCAACCGGGTTCGAGCATGGCACGGTAACGGTCGTGGTCAGGGGCGAACCGTTCGAGGTGACAACGTTTCGGCGCGATGTCGAGACCGATGGCCGCCGCGCGGTCGTCGCCTATGCCGGGTCGATCGTGGAAGATGCGCACCGGCGCGATTTTACCATGAACGCGCTCTACGCCGCGCCGGACGGGCGGATTTCCGATCCGCTTGGCGGGTTGCCTGATCTTGAGGCGCGCCGGGTGCGCTTCATCGACGATGCGCGCGCCCGGATTGGCGAGGACTATCTGCGGATTCTGCGGTTTTTCCGGTTTCATGCCTGGTATGGCGATCCCGAGGGGGGGCTCGACAGCGAGGCGCTGGCGGCGATCGCTGAGCTTTCGGCAGGATTAGAGACACTTTCGCGCGAACGTGTCGGAGCAGAAATCAAGAAGCTTCTCGCCGCGCCCGACCCTGCGCCAAGCGTGGCGGCGATGGTGCAAACCGGCGTTCTCGGCCATGTCTTGCCCGGCGCCGATGCCCGGGCGCTGCCGATCCTCGTGCATCATGAGCAGGATCTGGGCGTGGCGCCAAACCCGATCCGACGCCTCGCCTGCCTTGGTGGCGATCGCCACGCGGACCGGCTGCGGCTGTCGAAGGCCGAGGCGCGCCACCTTGAGCGGTTGCTGGATCATCGGGGCAGCGCGGCGACGCCGGAGGAGCTTGGCTATCGGCTCGGGGCGGAAACGGCCCGCGATGTGGTCTTGCTTGCCGCGTCATTGCTGGAGAGCGATGTGCCGAAGAAGTTCGCTGCGCGGATCGCGAAAGGCGCTGGCGCGGAGTTTCCTGTCAAACCGCGCGACCTGATGCCGGGATACGAGGGCGCGGCGCTGGGCGAGAAGCTTCGCGTTCTCGAAGACCGATGGATCGCCTCGGGGTTTTTGCTCGGGCGCGACGACCTTCTGGGCGGCGCGGCATGATCGAGGTCATCATCGAGCGACTGGGGCACCAGGGCGACGGCATTGGACAGGGACCGGTTTTTGTGCCGCGCACACTGCCGGGGGAAGTGATCGAGGGCGAGCGGGTTGGCGACCGGATCGAGAGCCCGCGAATCATCACACCGTCGGCGGATCGGGTGCGGCCGCCATGTCGGCACTACAAGTCTTGTGGTGGTTGCGCCCTGCAACACGCCTCGGACGCCTTCGTGTCCGGGTGGAAAAGCGAGGTGGTGCGCACGGCGCTGGCGGCGCAGGGAATCGAGGCCACTATCGCTCGAATAGACACGTCTTTGCCGCGTTCAAGGCGACGCGCGGTGCTCTCGGCCCGGCGCACCAAAGCCGGCGTGACGATCGGATTTCACGCCCCGAGATCCGATGCGATTACCGCGATTCCGGAATGTCAGCTTCTGCACCCCGATCTGATCGCTGCCTTGCCCTCGCTTGAGGCATTGGTCACGGCGGGCGGCTCGCGCAAGGGCGCGCTGAGGCTGGCGGTCGCGCTGTCGGAAAGCGGGCTCGACGTAGCGGTGACCGGTGGCAAGCCGCTTGAGCAGGGGTTGGAGGTTCTGCTTGCCGGGATCGCTGGCGAGACCGGCCTTGCGCGGCTTACCTGGGAGGGGGATCTGGTGGCGATGGCGGTGCCGCCCGTGCAGCGATTTGGGCGCGCGCTTGTCGTGCCGCCGCCCGGGGCCTTCCTTCAGGCAACGGCTGACGGCGAGGCGGCGCTCAGCCGCGAAGTGATGTCAGGCGTCGGCAATGCGCGGCGGGTTGCCGACCTGTTCGCCGGAAGCGGCACGTTTTCGCTGCCTTTGGCGGAGCAGGCCGAGGTTCACGCGGTCGAGGATTCGGCCGCGATGCTGACGGCGCTCGATGCCGGATGGCGCAAGGCGCCGGGGCTGAAGCGGGTGACCACGGAGGCGCGCGATCTGTTCCGCCGCCCTTTGCTGCCCGATGAGCTGGACCGCTTCGACGCGATCGTGATCGACCCGCCGCGCGCGGGCGCCGAAGCGCAGATGCGCGAGATCGCGGCGTCGTCAGTGCCTCGTATCGCTGCGGTCTCGTGCAACCCGGTAACCTTCGCGCGCGACGCCCGCATGCTGGTTGATGCCGGCTTCACGCTCAGCCGGATCGTGGTGGTCGACCAGTTCCGCTGGTCAACCCATGTGGAACTGGCGGCGCATTTTTACCGGTAGTGCTGCGACTGCTTCCCGGAGCAGATCAAATCCTGTATGTGCCGGACACGTCTTGCGGAAAAGGTAGTCAGATGCGCGCGATCTTGTTGGTCCTGTCGGTGATCGGGTTGGTCAGCCTGGCGTCGTGTTCAAAGTTCAGAACCTACGATGGCCCCGAGGTGACCCGCGTGCTCGTCTACAAGGAGTCGCGCACGATGTATCTCATGAACCACGAGACGGTTCTGGCCACGCATCATATCAATCTCGGCTTTGCCCCAGAGGGCGACAAGGAACGCGAGGGCGATGGGAAAACGCCGGAAGGCAGCTACATCATCGACCGCAAGAATCCGAACAGCGAGTTCCACCTTTCCCTCGGGATCAATTATCCCGACGGCAGTGATCGAGCGGAAGCGAAGGAAGCGGGCAACAGTCCGGGCGGCGATATCTTCATCCATGGCGGCCCGACCGAAAGGCGCGACCGCAAGAAGCCGGATTGGACGGCAGGCTGCATCGCCGTCACCGACCGCGAGATCGAAGATATCTACGCGATGGTGAATGTCGGCACGCCGATCGAGATTTATCCGTAACGCGGGGGTCAGCCCCCCATCAGCAACGTCCACCAGACCTTGCCGCCCGATTCCTGATGCCAGGCGAAGCCCATGTTGCGGGCGCGCCGGTCGAGAATCACGTCACGCGTATCTTTCTGCTCCATCCATGCGGCAAGCGTTTCCAACTCGGTTTCGAAGGTCTCCGAGATGTTCTCGCCCAGCATTGCGCCGCTGTAGCCGGTGCGCGCCACCCGATCAATCGGCGACGATCCGTCCGAGCCGAAATGCCAGGGCCGGTTTTGCACGCTCATATCGCGCGCGTGGGTCTCGGCGGCGGCGGTAAGCTGTGCGTTGAGTTCAACGGGCGATACGCCAGCGGCCTGACGCAGCGCGTTGACCGAATCAAGCATGCTGTAAGTGATCCGGTTTTTTTCGGTTGCGGAAATTCTGTTGACCGTCGGCAAGGGCTTGCCGTCCGGGCCCATTCGCACCGGGGCGGGTGTGTCACAGGCCGCCAGTGCGAGCCCAAGTGCGGCGACCAGTGCGAGAGTGCGTTTCATGCTGTCTACCCGGCTCCATATCCATTGTCGCCATTCTGCCCGGCGATCCAAAAACTTCAACCCGATCACAGAAGCGAAAATTGGCGGTTTGACGCCAGTTTGATTTGCGGCGATGGGCTCCGGGCCATATATATCGGGCCGAGAAGTCAAGCAATCTAGGATTGGATTCCCCATGAGTAATCGCGGGAAAATGAATTTTGACCGTCGATCGTTCCTGGTCACCACGGCCGCTGCTGCGGGCGGCCTTCTGGCGGCGCCGGCAATCGCGCAGGATACCGACGCGAATTCGACCGAGGTTGAGCGCGATATTTCTGAAGTGGTGCGGCGCAACATTTCGAGCTTTCGGTCGCTCGACTGGCGCCCGTATTTCTCCGATACGCGCAAAGGGGCGATACTCGTCGATACCACCTCGCGCGCCTTGCATTACTGGTCGGAAGACCAGTCGATCTACAAGCTTTACCCGACATCGGTGCCGATGACCGAGGAGATGACCCGGCGCGGCCGCACCAGCGTAGTTCAGAAAGTGGTCGGGCCCGATTGGCGCCCGACACCCTCGATGTTGCAGCGCAACCCTGAATGGCCGGCCTATATTCCGCCGGGGCCGGACAACCCGCTGGGCACCCATGCGCTGTATCTCGGATGGACGTATTACCGCATCCACGGCACCCACGATACGCGCAAGATCGGGCGGCGCAGCTCGAACGGCTGCATTGGCCTCTACAATGAACATATCAAAGAGCTTTTTGACCTCACGCAGGTGGGCAGTCAGGTGTTGCTAATCTGACACCACAGGCACGTTTTTACCGAATCCAGTTGAAAAAATCCTGTGGTTCGGTTTTCTAGGCTCACGAGGTACAGAACTACCCTTGTTCCGGCGTTCGCGTCGGAAGGACAATTGGAGATTGAGATGAAAAAAGTCATGCTTGCTGCGACCGTTGTCGCTCTCGCCGCCACTGCTGCTCACGCCGGCTCGCTTGCCGATCCGATCGTTGAGCCGGAAATTGTTGTCGAAACCACGACCTCTTCGTCGTCGGCCGGCATCATCGTTCCGCTGCTCTTCCTGGCTGCCGTTGGCGCCGCGATCTGGCTCCTCTGAACCAGAGCTAAGATATACGGATCTTCGGATCCGGGAGGGAACCCCGCCAATTGGCGGGGTTTTCTTTTTGCCGTAAGGCGATTGCACACAAAAAACGCCCGGTCGCTGATGCGGCCGGGCGTTCTTTCTAACAGCTCATGCCTCAGATCGCGTCGGCGATCCAGGTTTCCAGCGCGGCTTTCGGAGCGGCGCCGACCTTGTGCGAGATAACCTGACCATCCTTGAACATGAACAGCGTCGGGATACCGCGCACGCCCATCATCGCCGGCGAGGCCGGGTTTTCGTCAACGTTGACCTTGGCGATCTTGATCTTGCCATCGTATTGCTCGGCCAGCTCTTCGAGGGCCGGGCCGATCATCTTGCAGGGGCCGCACCACTCCGCCCAGAAGTCGACGACAACGGGAATGTCGCTCTTTAGGACTTCTTGTTCGAAGGTGTCGTCGGTCACGGTATGGGTGGTCATTGGAAGACTCCTGAAAAAATTAGGTTGAGGCGAACCTATGTAGGGCCACCCGTCGCGTCAAGTCGGCCAAAAGCGCGCAGCGCGAGGCCGGGAGGCAACGGCATGAGGGCAGCACTGCGAGTCCACAATACGGCGGTATCGATCCGCCTGTCCGGAAAAACTTGCGCAAGGGCCGCTTCATAGGCGCCCATCTGGCGCAAAATGCCCTCGGGTATGTCGTCCGGGCGATCAGGCGCGATGCGGTTGGTCTTGAAGTCGACAGCGAGCACATGGTCGGGGGCAATCACCAGCCTGTCGATAACCCCATGCAGACGGGTCGCGCCCGCGATGCTGACGGGAGCCGAGATTTCCACCTCCGCCAGAGCGCCGGGGGCAAACAGGTGGGCGAGCGCGGGGGCGTCGAGCACGGCGCGCACCTCACCGAGCAGATCGTCCACCTCGTCCGGCGCGGCGGCGTCCTCGCCGAAGGCAAGCAGATCGGCGGCAACCTTGGCCCAGTCCCCCCGGTCGTAGCCGGGCAGAAACTCAAGCAATCGGTGCACTTGCCGGCCCCGGCGCAGGGCGGCATCAAGCGCCGCCTCATCCTCGTCACCCCCGCCGATAACCTTGGCGCCGCCCAGGTCCGACGGCGTGAGCGTGGCGGGTTGCGCGGGCGGTATCCCCGGCTGCGTGGTGGTCCAAACCGGCAGAGCGGTGAGGGGCGGCGTCTCGCCGGTGTCTGCGTGCTCGGTCCGCGCTCCCCAACCGCCCTGTTCCACGCGCAGCCCTTCTCCGGTGGGAAACGTATGTGCTACGGCCCCGGCCTTGAGCATCCCGGCCTCGGCGATGCGATACCAGCTTTTCTCATCGCCTGGCTTGCCCACATCGCCAGCGCCCGCGACCACCAGCCAGCTCTCGGCCCGCGTCATCGCCACGTAGAGCAGGCGCATATGCTCTTCCCGCTCGCGCGCCTGGGCCGCGGCAAGCGCCTCGCCCATGGCTTCCGGCGCGTTGGCCTGTGCTGCGCGCCAGGCCATGTGGCCGCCAACCTCGACCAACCGGCCATCGGAGCGATGCCTTGGCTTCGACGTATCGGGCAGGATCACGATGGGCGATTCGAGCCCCTTCGCACCATGCACCGTCATCACCCGGATCTGGTCGCCGGCGCTGTCCATCTGCCGCTTGATCTCGACCTCGTCGGCGGCGAGCCAGGTCAGAAAGCCGGTAAGACTTGGCACTTCCATGCGCTCATAGTTCAAAGCCTGCGCCAGAAGCGCATCAATGCCATCCTCCGCTTCCGGCCCAAGCCGCGCGATCAGCCGCCGCCGACCGTGATGGCGGGTCAGGATCCGGTCAATCAGGTCATAGGGGCGGAAATAATCGGCCTCGTTGCGCAGATCGGTCAGGATCTCGACGGCCGCGAAATGTGTGCCGCTTTCGCGCAGCACGTTCCACAGGTAGCGACGATCACGGCTATGGGCGAGGCGGAACAGGTCGTCTTCGCTCAGCCCGAACAACGGAGAGCGCAGCGCGGCGCCGAGCGAAAGATCGTCTTCCGGGGTGGCGAGAAAGGCGAGCGTGGCGGTAATGTCCCGCACCGCAAGCTCGGCCTCGATCCGCAGCCGGTCGGCCCCGGCCACGGCAAGATTGCGCGATTTGCAGGCGCGGATAATCTGGTGAAACAGCTCCGACCGGTGGCGCACCAGCACCATGATATCGCCCGGTGTGACTGGCCTGATTTCTCCATTTTCGCCCGGAACAGTGCCTGTTTTCAGCATGTCAGCGATTGCATCGGCGACCTTCTGGGCGAGGATAACGGCGGCATCGTCGGGCGCGGCGGTGTCAACCGGATCGGTCCAGGCAGCTTTGTCGGGCTTCTCCGGCGCGGCCACCAGGGGCCAGAGATCGACCCGGCCGGGCCGCTCGTTGTTGAAGGCGATGTGGTTGATCGGGTCACCAAGGCCGGGCGCATCCCTGAGGCTGTGATCGACCAGATCGAGGACCGCGCGCGACGACCGGAACGAGTATTCGAGTTGCAGCTCCGCTACCTGGCGCCCGACCTCGCGGAAGGCGGTATCGAACCGGCCATGCATCCGGGTGAACTCGGCCGGATCGGCGCCCTGAAACGAATAGATGGATTGCTTGACGTCGCCGACGACAAACAGCGTGCGCTCCCGGTCGGAGCGGGCGCTTTCGCCGGTGGTGAATTCGCGCGCGAGGCTGTCGATCACCCGCCATTGCGCCGGGCTGGTGTCTTGCGCCTCATCCACGAGGATATGGTCGATCCCGCCATCAAGCCGGTAGAGCACCCAGGCCGCAAGGCCGGGATCGTTGAGCAGGCGCCCGGCAAGCGTAATGAGATCATCGAAATCGAGCCAGCCACGGGCGTGCTTGCGGGCTTCGTATTCGGCGAGGAAAGGCCGGGCAAAGCCGTGCAGCGCGAGGGTCTTTCGAGCAGTGTCGAGGGCGAGGCGCGTCGGGCGGGCAGCCTCGACGCGGCGCATCAAGTCTTCAAGTTCCGGCATCAGCGATGCGGCGGCGCCCTTCTGTGTCGCCTTGGTCGGAAAAGACCCTATCTTGGCGGAAAACGGCTCCGTTGCGCTCGCTCCGGTCAGCAAGACGCTTTCGAGGATGGGCAAGTCCGACGCCGACAGCCCCGATGCATTCAGCCCGGAAAGCTTCTCGGCAGCGCCGGTTTCGGTGGACGATCCGCCGACAAGAATCGGCAGTAGCGCCGCGATCAACACGCCGTCGCCGGGGGCGAAAACCTCGGCTTCCAGCGTCGCGATATCGTAGCCCGGCGGCAGCCCGAACCAGCTCCAGACCTGATCTTGCGTGACCGCGTGCTGAAACGCCTCGCGCTTGCCCACCACATCGCGGGTAAAGCTGGCAAACTCGGGATCGGTGAAGAACGCGGCCAGCGCTTCCAGCTTCGCGCGCCCCGGCCCTGCCGCCATGTCGTCAAGCACCTCTGCCTGCAACAGCTTTGCGGTCCGGTCGTCCATTTCCTTGAATTGCGGGGTCACCCCGGCCTCGAGCGGAAAGCGGCGCAGGATGGCGGCGCAAAACGAATGGATGGTCTGGATCTTCAACCCGCCCGGCGTTTCGATTGCCCCGGCAAAGAGGCGGCGCGCGCGCGCAAGATCGTCGACCTTGTCTACCCCGAGATCGCTGAGCTCGCTGCGCAGGGCGTCATCCGGCTTCATCGCCCATTCGCCGAGGCGCTTGAACAGCCGGTTCTGCATTTCGCTGGCGGCGGCCTTGGTGTAGGTGAGGCAAAGGATGTTTTGCGGCGACACGTCGGCGAGCAACAGCCGCGCCACCCGGTCGGTGAGCACGCGGGTCTTGCCCGAACCGGCATTGGCCGAGAGCCAGGTGTTGGCGCCGGGATCGGCGGCCTCGATCTGGCGCAGGGTGGCGTCGTCCATCGTCATTCGCCCACCTCCTGCGGCGTTGCCGGTGTGGAATGGTCCCATTCGCCATAGCGCGAAAGATGATCGTAGTCGCCGGCGAAGCGCTGCGTTTCCGCCAGCCGCCGCGCGGTATAGCCCTGGGCGCGGTGCAGATACTTTCCGATCAGGGTAACAAGATCGTCACGGGTCGTGGCGATGTCGTCGTCGCCGATGCTGATCCGCTCGAATTTCGGGCTGGCGCCAAGGCCGATATAGGCCGCCTCGGCTACCTTTGCAGGTGCGAGGCCCTTGAACGCCCCGGCGCGGGCCATGACCGCCTCCAGGTAGAGCTGCTTGTCGATGTGGTCGCGCTCGGCCTTGGTCGGGATATGCCCGGTCTTGTAGTCGTAGATATAGAGCGCCCCGGCCTCGTCCCGGTCGATCCGGTCGGCGATGCCGGTGAGCGTGAAGCCGAGCGTTTCAAGCTCGAGAGCGCCGCGCACCTCAAGGGCTGCCGGCATGGCGCGGCTGCGCCGATCCGCCTCGCCGGCAAGAAACTGGTCCGCCACGCGCCCCAGTCTGGCAAGCCAGAGCACGCGGGCGGCGGGCCATGGCGCGTCGGCCTCCAGCACCTCGTGGGCGGTTGCCATCAGGCGGGCGTGGCCATCTTCCGGCGCTTCACCGGCGGGCGTTTCGTCAATGAAGCGCTCCATGACGCGGTGCAGGATCGTGCCGCGCAAGGGCGCGTCGGCCGATTGGTGCAGCGGGCCGAGCGCGCGCAGGCGCAGCACCTTGTCGGCGTAGATCGCATAGGGATCGCGCACCAGCGTGGTGATCCGGGTGACGGAGAGCTGGCGCGGCCGGGAATCGACGGGCGGGCGCGGCGACGGGCGCGGCGCAGGCGGCACCGGTTCGGCCGCATCCAGTTGCCCGGCGAGGCGCAGCCATTCGGCGCCACGGGCACGCATATCTGCCAACGCCGCCTTACCCTCGTCCGACATGCCGGTCATCAGGTTTACCAGCCGGTTGACCCAGCGCGATGGCACGGTCTGGCTCTCATCGTTGCGGATGGCGCGGGTGAGCACCACCTGTCGCGCGCCAATCGCCTGCTGGAAGTCGTGCGCCGAAAGCCCGATGCGCCTTTCAGGCAGCAATAGACCCGCATCGTGCCGCATCCTGCGGTTCATCCACGGATCGGGCGGTGGCGTTTCGGGCCATGTGCCTTCGTTCAGACCGGCGAGGATCACCAGCCCCACGCCCTGCACACGGGCCTCAAGCGTGCCCCAGATCCGGATGCCGGGGTGGGGCTGCACCGGGTCGCGCACCTCGCCGCGATTGAGCACCGAGGCGAAGAGATCGCGGTAGTCCGACTGGCTGAACGCGCCGCCGTGGGGGGCTTCGCGCAGCAGCTCGTCGGTGATCCGCATTGCCTCCCGCCCCGCGGGTTTGTCCCACAACCCGCCGCTGCCAGTGCCGGTCGGGCCAGCGGCGATCTTTTCCGCCAGCGCGAGGGTCTTGGCGACATGGGCCTCGAGCGGTTGCAAAGCCGCCTTGGCGAAATCATCGAGGATATCGCCCAGCCATGCGACCCAGGCGTGGCGGTCTTCCCTGTCACCAGCCCAGGCCAGCAGCGCGGCGCGCGTCGGGTAGGGCATGTTTTCGCGCAGTGCTTCCAGTTCAAGATCGCGGGTCAGGCGCAGGTGCTCGCCGCGTGCGTCGCTGCCGGTGTTGGTGAGCGGATGCTTGAGCAGGGCGAGCAACGCGGGCCCGGTGACGGTGGCGCCGGTCAACTCGGTCACGTGGCGCAGGAACCGGCCCGGCGCGGTGAGCGGCAAGGGCCGACCGGCAGAATCGTCGGGCTCAATCCGCCAACGGTCAAGGGCCGCGGTCACCTGCCGGGTAAGCGTCCGGTCGGGGGTAATCAGCGCGGCCTCGATGCCGGTTTCGGCGGCATGGCGCAGGATCAGGGCGATCGCTGTCGCCTCGGCGCGTGGCGAGGGCGCTTCGATCAGTGTCATCTCGGCTGAAGCCGTGTCTATTCCGGCAAAATCGGGCCCCTCTACCTGCCATTGATCGGTGACCGGGGCGGGGCGCAGGGCGAGCGAGACGAGCGCGTTGCGCCTTGGATTTGGCGGGGCATGGTCGCTCCAGGGCCGCACCATTTCGGGCTGAAGCTCCAGTGCCTGCATCAGCCGGGCGAAGCGGAATTGCGGATGGTCCTCGGCGGCGAGCGCATCGTCCAGCGCCGTCCAGACCGGGGCCGGCATGTCGAAATCGAAACCGGGCAGAATCACCGCACCTTGCGGCAGCCGCGCAACGGCGCGCATCAGCATCTGGGTGGCGCCGCGCGACCCGGTGGAGCCGGCGACGATCACCGGGTCTTCAGGCGGCGTATGCTCCCAGCCCGCAACCAGCCGTTCGATTACCCGGCGCTGCCGCGCCTCGACATCGGGGGGCGCATCGCTGGTGTCGCCGAAAAAGGCATCGACCGCGCCGAGAAAGGTCAGGCTGCGTTGCCAATGGCCGGAAATGTCGGATACGTCGAGCTCCCGGATCGCATCCGGCCCAACGCCCTCGCCCTGCATCTCGTCCATCAGCGCGGCGAGGCTGTCGGCAAGATCGTAGATCGCCGCGCGTGGGGCGAGGTCGGGCTGGGCGCTCAGAAGTTGGGCGACCAGATCGGCCAGTTCCAGTCGGCGGCGCAGCGGCGAGATGGCGGGCGGCAGATCGGCAAAGGCGGCGTCCTGCCCCAGATCGGTGACGAGGCGGATACGGGGCAGCAGCAGCGCCGGACCTTCGTCGAACAATTCGGACAGGCGGCGCTGCATCCGCCGGGTGTTGACGAACAGCGTGACACGGGCAAGCGCGTCGGGGGCAAGTCCGGCGCAGCGGGCACGCAGCCCCTCGGCCACGGCGCGGGGGAAATCCACGCCGGGCGGCAGGGCGAAAAGGCGCGGGGTTTCTGCCGGGTCAAACATCTGCATCGCTTTCAAGGGCCGGGGCGATCTTGGTGGCCCAGTCCGGATTGCCGCTGAACGACACGTCGCGGGCATCCGGCGCGGCGCCCTGGCTGAAGGTCAGGGTCAGCGCGTTGGCCGGGGCAAGGTCGCCCAGCCGGTCGGGCCACTCGACGAGGCAGATCGCCTCGTCGAACGCCTGCATCAGTCCAAGCTCTTCCACCTCGTCGGGATGGGTCAGCCGGTAGAGATCGGCGTGCCAGATCTCGACCGCGCCAGTGTCATAGGTCTGGACCAGCGTGAAGGTGGGCGAGGGCACATCTTCCGGCGGTGCACCGTCCGTCGCGAGGCGGTGCTGGATCAGCGCGCGGGCGAAATGCGTCTTGCCGCTGCCGATAGGGCCATCCAGCAGGAGCACGTCGCCGGGAGCGAGCAAGGGCGCGAGCGCGGCGGCAAAGCGGGCCGTAGCGTCGGGGTCGGGGAGCGTCAGGCGGTGGAAGGGCGCGAACATACCGGAGTTTTATCGCACGCGGACGGCCCTGCAAGCGGCAAGTCAGGCTCCGGCGCCGAGTTGGGCCAGAGGCTCGGCCCGCAGCGGGGCGTGATCGGCGCCCGTCGCGGTGCTCAGATCGGGCTCGGTAAAGGCCACCATCGTCGCACCGCTGATGAGCGGCGAAACCTGGCAGCTCAGCGCCCGGCCATCGGTGAGCACGATCCGGGCCGACCAGGCGGTGCGGTGGCCGGGTTTCATCACGAAGGCGCGCAACTGGTCCCAGACCGGGCTTGGAGCGCAGGCCGTTCGCCAGCCGCCCAGTGCTTCGGACAATGTCATGTCGTCCAGCGAGGTTGACGGATCGCGCCCCCAGAGCTGCGCATAGGCGGTGTTTGCCATCGACAGCACGCCGCCGGTGGTGAACACCGCGATCGCTTGCGGGAGCGCATCGAGGGCTGCCTGCCCGGTTTCGAGCTCGGTGCGAAACCGGCGGCTGAGAGAGATTTCGGCCGAGATATCTTCAAACAGCAGCGCAACCGCGCCATCGGGATGCGGCCGCCCCGTCACCCGGTAGGTTTGCCCGGTGGGCAGCGACCATTTTTCCTCGTAGGAGCCGTTTTCGGCGGCAACCACAAGGTCGGAAATCTGCTGGCGCCAGCTTTTATAGTCCTTCGGCTCGGGCATCATCCGCGCCTCGCGCAGCCGGTCGAGGACGGTTGCAAGATTGGGCTTGGAAATCAGAAACTCAGCCGGAAGCGAGGTCAGATCCATCAGCGCGGGGTTGAAGACCGCAAGCTCGCGGGAGCGGTCGAAAATGGCGAGGCCGATGGGCAGGGAGGCGAAGGTTTTCGTCAGCGTCGTGATGAATTCGCGCAAGGCGCTTTCGGCCTTGACGAGCCGGTCGGTTGGCTGGGCCGAGAAGAACCTGTCGCCGTCCGGCAGGGTGCTGACGCTGATCTCGAACCAATGCCGGGTATCGCTCCCCGAGGGCGTAATCGCGATCCGGTGCAGATCAGGCGCACGCCCCTCGCCCGACGCCTGCAAAGTGCTTTCGTTGAGGGCAAAGACCGGGGCCGGTGGCCAGCTTTGCACGTTGTTTCCACCGGCGCTGCGTTCGGCCAGGTCAAGATAGGCCAGGTTGCACCAGGTAACATGGCCGCTCGCCGTTTCGCGCCAGAGCGGATGCGGCGTGTGCGCGGCGGTGGCGCGCAGGCTTTCCAGCTCTTGCGACATGGCGAGGTAGCTCTGCTGGTCGATCCCGGCGGCAGCGTCGGCGCCATCGTTCGACATGAGCGTGATCCGGGCCACCCCATCGTGCCATTCGGCTTTGAGGCGGCTGGTGCCGTCAGTCGATTTCAGCTCCATCTCGCCCAGATCGGCAAGATCCTTGATCCAGTCTGTCAGCCGCGGGAAGCGGGGGCCGAGCAAGGTGCCCAGATGCGCCCAAACGGTGCCGTTGCGCGGCGCGGTATCAAGAAGCTGGCGCGCGGCGGGCGTGGCATCCAGCAGGGTCTCGTTCTCGAAGATGAACACGATGGAATCGCGTTCGGCTTCGGAAAACCGGCGCAGACGGCTGGTTTTGCGCCGGTCGATCATCGCCATCCCCGCCAGCGCCGAAAAGGCGACGATGAAGGCTGCCGCGATCATCAGAATGGCAACGAAGGTGGTTTGCATGACCGGATTCCCGCCCTGGGCGTTGTTTCGGCAACCTTAGGGCGAGTTTGGTTAACGAAGGATTAAGGCCTGCATTCAGCTTTCAAAGCGCACGTTTTCACCCAGAGCGGGCATCCGTTCGGCGGCTTCTATTCCGTCGCGGCCGCGCGGCCAGGCAACCTCGACGATGGCGCCGCAGCGCTCGCCGGGGCAGGGCGCGCCGGTGAAGGGGTTGGTGCCGTTGGCGAAGTTCAGTTCCGCCCCGGTGCGCTCCAACAGCGTCTTGGCGATGAACAGGCCAAGCCCCATGCCTTCATACTCGGGCCGCCGAGAGTCGCGCTCGCGCCGCGGGCCTTTGCGGATGAATGGATCACCGATCCGGCCCAGCAGATGCGGCGGGTAGCCGGTGCCATCGTCGATGATCCGGATCGAGATCTTGGTGTCGCTCCAGCAGGCCTCGACCCAGACGGTGCTGGCGGCGAAGTCGACCGCGTTCTGGATCAGGTTGCGCAGCCCGTGGATCAATTCGGGGCGGCGCAGGATCATCGGCTGCTCCTCCGGCAGCGCCTTGCCATCGCCGGTTTGCAGCACGATCCGCTTGCCACGGTCGCGGTGCGGATCGGCGGCTTCGTCGATCACCGCGCCAAGCAGGGCCTGGCGCAGATGCAGATCGTCTTTGCCCGAGCGGCCCATCGAGCGCAGGATATCTCGGCACCGGTCCGCCTGATCGCGGATCAAGGTCGCGTCTTCATGCAGGTCGCCGCCCTTCTCCAGATCGGCGATCATTTCGGACGCCACCAGCTTGATGGTGGCCAGCGGCGTGCCCAGTTCATGCGCGGCCGCCGCCACCACACCGCCCAGATCGGTGAGCTTCTGCTCGCGCGCCAGCGCCATCTGGGTGGCGAGCAGGGCCTGGCTCATCGAGTGAATCTCGGTGCTGACGCGCCGGGTGTAGACGCCCACGAACACGATGGAAACGACTATGGCGAACCAGTAACCGAGGGCGAAAAGCTCCGGCATATCGAGGATCTCGCCGGCGGTGGTGGTAAGCGGAATGTGAAACCAGGAAATCACCGAGATGATGACAATCGCTGCCTGCCCCACTGCTAGCGTCGACGACAGCGAAAGCGCGGTGGCGGCGACCGTCACCGGCGCCATGATGAGCAGCGCGAAGGGGTTGTTGATACCGCCGGTCACGCCGAGCAGAAAGCCGAGCTGAACGGTATCGAAGCCCAGCATCATCGTTGCCTCGCGCTCGTTCAGGCGCTTGTTTTCGGGGTAGACGAAGTGAAAGATCACGTTGGCGATGATCGACAGGCCGATTGCGATGGCGCAAAGCCCGAGTTCGATATCGAGGTTGAACAGCCGCTGGCTGATGCCGATTGCGGCGATCTGGCCGGCAACGGCGAACCACCTGAGCGTGGTGAGCGTGCGCAGCTTGACCCAACCACCGGTATGGTCGCCTTGGAACAGTTCTGGGGATGTGTCTGGCATGGGTCTGTTTCGGGCCTTGAGCTTGCGTCAACCTGCCCCTTGTAAGGCGAGGCCCCATGAACGATCAATGACATCGCGAAACTGGAGGATGTTATGCGTAATGCTATCGCCGTTGTCGCCGCGCTTGCGGTTATTGTTCTGGTCGGGGCGACCTGGTGGCTGACTCGGCCGAATACGAGCGATCGGTTTGCCCAATGCCGTGAAACCCAGATCGGCACGGGCATAGCCTCGATCGGCGGCCCGCTCTCGCTGATCGACGAAAACGGCCAGCCGGTGACCGATGCCGAAATGTTCACCAAGCCGACGCTGCTCTATTTCGGCTACACCTTCTGCCCCGATGTCTGTCCGCTCGACAACTCCCGCAATGCCGAGGCGCTCGATCTGTTGCTGGCCGATGGCTACGATGCCCAGATGTCGTTTGTTTCGGTCGATCCCGAACGTGACGATCCCGAGCGGCTGCGTGACTTCACCGATTATCTGCATCCCCAGGCGCTGGGCTATACCGGCACGATGGAGCAGATTCAGGCCGCGAGCCGGGCCTACAAGACCTATTTCAAGAAGGAAGAAGATCCGGATCCGGACTTCTACCTGATCGACCATTCCACGTTCACCTACCTGGTTCTGCCTGAGACCGGATTTGTGGAATTTTTCAAGCGCGATACGTTGCCGCAGGATATGGCGGAGCGGGTTAAATGTTTCATTGATAATGCGGAATAAGCCGACACATTCTTTGCCTGCGATAAATTGACCTGCGTCTACCTTGCGCATAGTGTGCCCGGGACGAGCGAACAGCTTTAGGGGCCTCTCCATGATGGATGACCGGTTGCAGGATATCGGCGACGACAAATCGCTTCTTCTGGTAGACGATGACGAGCCGTTTCTGCGGCGTTTGGCGCGCGCGATGGAGAAGCGTGGGTTTGAGACCGAAACCGCTGAATCGGTAGCCGCCGGCAAGGCCTGCGTCGCGGCGCGTCCGCCTGCGTATGCGGTTGTCGATCTACGGCTCGATGACGGCAACGGGCTTGACGTTGTGGAAGCCATCCGCGAGCGCCGCCCCGAAGCGCGGGTTGTGGTGCTGACCGGCTACGGTGCGATTGCAACCGCGGTGGCCGCGGTGAAGGTAGGTGCTGCGGATTACCTGTCCAAGCCCGCTGACGCAGACGATATCATCAATGCGCTGCTGGCCAATGGTGACGCGCTTCCGCCCCCGCCCGAGAACCCGATGAGCGCCGATCGCGTGCGCTGGGAGCATATCCAGCGGGTCTATGAGCTGTGCGATCGCAACGTGTCGGAAACCGCGCGGCGGCTCAACATGCATCGCCGCACCCTGCAACGTATCCTGGCCAAGCGCAGCCCGAAATGACGGCGAGGCCCGGCCGGATTGGCGGGCTGGCGCTGTTGGCCCTTCTCGCAGGTTGTGCAGGCGTGGGTTTCGAGCGAAATGCGGTGGCGCGGAGCAGCGTGAGCTTTGTCCCCGATCAATCCGGGCTGGCCGTGGCGGGCAGCCCCCGACGTATTGATTTTGGCCGGGCGCCCTCCGGGGTGATCTCCGTGCTTGATCGCGAGCTGGGCACCGGCAACGCGCTCGGGCTTGCCGGTTGTCCCGCCGGGATCAAGGCGCAGCGCGATTGGGGCGGGCTGGTGCTGACCTTCACGGACGAGCAGTTCGTCGGCTGGCGGCAGGCCGGGGCGCAGGCAGGGTTGGTTTGTTCGGCGGCCTGACGCACAAAAACAGACCCTAATTCACCTCGACAAGCAGAGTTTCATGCCGGGCAACGAAGGCTTCGCGCACCTCTTTGGGAGGGCGCAGATGTAGCACCATGCCGTCGATCAGGGCCGGGTCGGGTGCGCCAAAGAACTTGTCGGACTCTGCCACGGAAAACCCGGCGATCTGGGTGGCTTCCAGCCACGCCGAGATCCTGTCGGCTTTCTTGATCGCCTTTTTCACCGCCACCGGCACCTGCGCGGGCAGGCCGAAGCGGATGTGGATCGCGGCTTGAAGGCGGTCGTCAAGCTCACCATAGCCGGGGCCGACGGCGGCTTTCACCGGCGAGATCATGTCGCCGATGACGTATTCCGGGGCATCGTGAAGCAGCGCGGCGAGCCGCCACCTGGCCGGCGCGCCGGGGTTCATCCGGGCATAGAGCGCCTCGACCAGCAGCGAGTGTTCGGCGACGGAATAGGGCCAATCGCCGTAGGTCTGCCCGTTCCAGCGGGCAACGAAGGCAAGGCCGTGGGCAATGTCTTCGATCTCGATATCCATCGGTGTCGGGTCGAGCAGATCGAGCCTGCGACCCGAGAGCATCCGTTGCCAGGCGCGGGGTGGTGCCATCTGTGTCTCCTTCGTGACGGTCACAATGGCGGGACCGAACCGGGTGTCAATCCGGTGCACATTGCCTGTTAACCGCTGTGGTGGTAACCCGCGCGCAAACGCATTGCACGGAGGCACCCGAGGTGACCCAGGATTATATCGTGAAAGACATCGCCCTTGCCGAGTTCGGGCGCAAGGAGCTCGACATAGCCGAAACGGAAATGCCGGGCCTGATGGCGTTGCGCGAGGAATACGGCGCTTCGAAGCCGCTCAAGGGCGCGCGCATCGTGGGCAGCCTGCACATGACGATCCAGACGGCCGTGCTGATCGAGACGCTGGTCGCGCTGGGCGCCGACGTGCGCTGGGCCTCGTGCAACATCTTCTCGACGCAGGACCATGCGGCGGCGGCGATCGCGGCGTCTGGCGTGCCGGTGTTTGCAATCAAGGGCCAGTCGCTTGTCGAGCACTGGGACTACCTCGACCGCTCCTTCATGTTTCCCGAAGGCGCGAACATGATCCTCGACGATGGCGGCGACGCAACGCTCTACGTCTTGCTCGGCGCGCGGGTCGAGGCGGGCGAGACCGGGCTGATCGAGGTGCCGACGTCGGAAGAAGAAGAAGCGATCTTTGCCCAGATCAAGAAGCGCATGGCGTCGAGCCCTGGCTGGTTTACCAGAACCCGCGATGCGATCCTGGGGGTGTCGGAGGAAACGACCACCGGCGTCCACCGGCTCTATGACCTTCAGAAAAAGGGCCTGCTGCCCTTCCCGGCGATCAACGTGAACGACAGCGTGACCAAGTCGAAGTTCGACAACAAGTATGGCTGCAAGGAATCGCTGGTCGACGGCATTCGCCGCGCGACCGACGTGATGATGGCGGGCAAGGTGGCCGTGGTCTGCGGCTACGGCGATGTCGGCAAGGGATCGGCCGCCAGCCTGCGCGGCGCAGGGGCCCGCGTGAAGGTGACCGAGATTGACCCGATCTGCGCGCTTCAGGCGGCGATGGACGGGTTCGAGGTGGTTCGGTTGGAAGACGTGGCGGCGGATGCCGACATTTTCATCACCACCACCGGCAACCGCGACGTGATCCGCATCGAGCACATGCGCGCGATGAAGGACATGGCGATCGTCGGCAATATCGGCCATTTCGACAACGAAATTCAGGTCGCCGCGCTCAAGAACCACAAGTGGACCAATATCAAGGACCAGGTGGACATGATCGAGATGCCGTCCGGCGCGCGGATCATCCTGCTGAGCGAAGGACGGTTGCTCAACCTCGGCAACGCCACCGGGCACCCGAGCTTCGTGATGTCGGCCAGCTTCACCAACCAGGTGCTGGCCCAGATCGAGCTGTTTACCAAAGGCGATGCCTACGAAAACCAGGTCTATATCCTGCCCAAGCATCTCGACGAGAAGGTGGCGCGGCTGCATCTCGACAAGATTGGCGTGAAGCTCTCGGAGCTTAGCCCCGAACAGGCGGACTATATCGGTGTGACGGTCGAGGGGCCGTTCAAGCCCGAGCACTACCGCTACTGAGCAGCAACCTGTGCGATGAAAAAACGCCGCCCCTTGGGGCGGCGTTTTCCGTTGCGATCAGAGATCGTCGCCGAAACCAAAGGTCTCGGTCACGTAGTCGATATCCTTGTCACCACGGCCCGAGAGGTTGATCAGGATCGCCTTGCCGGGGTTCTTCGGCGCTTCGCGCATGGCGAAGGCCACGGCATGGGCACTTTCAAGCGCGGGGATGATGCCCTCGTGGCGCGACAGCGCGTAGAAAGCGCTGAGCGCTTCCTTGTCATCCGCCGCGGTGTAGGTGACGCGGCCGGTCTTGTGCAGGTGCGCGTGTTCCGGGCCGACACCGGGGTAGTCGAGGCCCGACGCGACGGTATGCACCGGCGCCGGATCGCCGTTCTCGTCCTTGAGCACCAGCGTCCGGAAACCATGGATATCGCCGTCTTCGCCAAAGGTGATCGTGGCGGCGTGATCGCCGAGCTTCGACGAGGTGCCGAGCGGTTCGACCCCGTAGAGCTCAACCTCGTCATCGTCGATGAAGCCAGAGAACAGGCCCATCGCGTTCGACCCGCCGCCAACACAGGCCGCGACCATCTCGGGCAGGTTGCCGGTCATATCGAAGAACTGTTCGCGGGCCTCGATACCAACGATGTGCTGGAAGTCGCGCACCATCATCGGGAACGGGTGCGGACCGACAACCGAGCCGATGGCAAAGAGCGCCTTGTCGGCCTGCGGCACGTAGGCCTGGAACGCGCTGTCGACCGCTTCCTTGAGCGAGCGGCCGCCGAAGCTCACGGGCACGACGGTGGCGCCAAGCAGCTTCATCCGGGTGACGTTGGGCGCTTCTTTCTCGATGTCGATCTCGCCCATGTGAATTTCGCATTCCATGCCGAAATAGGCCGCAGCCGTGGCCAGAGCCACGCCGTGCTGGCCCGCGCCGGTCTCGGCCATCAGCTTGGTCTTGCCCATGTGCTTGGCCAGCAGCGCCTCGGCCATGCAGTGGTTGAGCTTGTGCGCGCCGGTATGGTTCAGGTCTTCGCGCTTGGCGTAGATCTGGGCGCCGCCGAGCATGTCCGAGAGGTTCTTGAAGTAGCTCACCGGGGTCGGGCGGCCCTGAAAATGCTTGCGAATATAACGCAGGTCGCGGATGTAGTCGGCGGATTTCGAGATCCGGTCGTAGGCCTCGCGGATTTCCTTGAAATGCGGCTCCAGCGGCGGCGGCAGCATCGCGCCTCCGTAGTCTCCGAAATACCCGTCGCGGTTGGGCATGGTCTTGAGATAGCTCATGGCGATTGTCCCTCGTCTGTTGTTATCGGCCAATCTGACAGGGATTCTTTTTGGGCGACAACCCGGTTTCACCGACCTGGAGGGGTTTGGGGGGAAAACTCCAATATTTTTACCTTTGTCGGCGCAGGGGATACGGGTTACGTTTTTTGCCAAAGGGGAGAACCCCACACACCCAAGGGAGTCTGGAATGGGCAAAAGAGATGAACTGATCGCCAAGTATGCTGACGATCTGCGCAACAAGTGCGGCATGGAACCCGATATGGGTCTTCTGACCAAGGTGACCATCGGCTGCGGACCGGCGATCTACAATGACGACGCCTCCACCGTCGCCGCGACGCAGGAAAGCGAGCTCGAGACGGTGAAGAACAATTTTCTCATCAAGAAGCTCGGCCTTTCGGATGGCCCCGAACTGATGGCCGCGATCAATTCGGTGATCGACACCTATGGCCGTTCCGAGCGCAACAAGTATCGTTGCGTGGTCTACTACATGCTGACCAAGCATTTCGGGAAGGAAGCCGTTTACGGCTGAGCTTTCCACCCTCGTTTCTCTGGGCGGTCGGGTTTCCGGCCGCCTTTTTTGTGGTTAACGAGACCGGCATTTAACGTATTGGAATTGAAAGAAATTACCCACACTGGAGCGTTGCGTGGCAGGCGTGGATTGTCTAGTGTCGTCTCAAGGCCAGGATGGTCGGACCTTTATTCAGAGACACGTGTGGTGCTGAGGGAGCACGTGGGGTGGAAGGAGGGTTCCGATATCTCGGTCGGAACCCTCCTTTTTTGTTCCGGTGGCGATTTCGCTCAGAACAGGACAAGCACGGCCCCGATGATCGCGCATCCGATCGTGGCGTATCCGGAATCGATCACGGTGAGCTTGAACGGCCGCATACCGTAGGCGTTGTTGATCATGATCCACGGCGAGATCATGACCAGGCCGATCCCGCCGCCCAGCACAATCCCCTGGGTCAGTGTCGTGATTTCGGCCAGCCCGAAGATGTAGCGCATCATTCCGGCAACCAGCACCATGGCGATGGCCGACAGGACAAACGGCATCGGGCTGCCCCCGCCTTTTGGCCTTCCGTTTTCGTCGCGCTCGATTCCCGAAGCCGCCAGCCACGGTTTTGACAGCGCCATATACCAGATTGCCCCGAATACCCATGATCCGGCGGCGGCAACCAGAATATTGACGATTTCCATGCGCTTGGCCTCCCGGTTGCGGCATTCTGCCGCAGCATGGGCGGTTTCAGAGGAATCGTCTAACCTTTTTCGCCAGCAAGCTCGAGGACGATGGCCCACTCCTCGTCGGTGACCGGCTGCACCGAGAGGCGTGAATTGTTCACCAGCACCATATCGGCAAGGCGCGGATCGTCCTTGCACATGTCGAGCGTGACCGGGTTGGCGATGCCGCGCACCGCCTTCACGTCAACGCATTCCCAGCGCGGGTCGTCGGTGGTGCTGTCGGGGTGCGCCTCCTTGCATACCTCGACGATGCCGACGATGCGCTTTTCATTCACCGAGTGATAGAAAAAGCCCAGATCGCCCAGCTTCATCTCCCGCATGTTGTTGCGCGCCTGGTAGTTGCGCACACCATCCCATTCTTCGCCCACCTCGCCCTTGGCGAGCTGGTCGTCCCAGCCCCAGGTGTTGGGTTCCGTCTTGAAAAGCCAATACGCCATCAGCCGATCACCTTCTTGAACTTTTCGATCCGCACCTTGGTGAACAAACCCGCCTTGGCGTAGGGGTCGTTCGCCGCCCAGTCCTCGGCTTCGGCGCGGGTTTCGACGTCAAGCACGATCAACGAACCCGACATGTCGTCGTTCGCATCCTGAAACGGCCCGGCAAGAAAGACCGGCGAGGCGTTGAGATAAGCCAGGTGCGCGTCGCGGTTGGCCTTGCGAATATCCAGGGCTCCGGGTTTGTCGGTGCAGATCACGGCAAACATGTCATTCCTCCTTGAGTGGCCGCGAGAGCAGGATCTCGACGGCCTGCGGCACGGTAACGGCCCCGCTCACGAGCGCGACCACGATATTGGCGATGGGCATGTCGATTTCTGCCTTTTTCGCAGCATTAGAGACGGCTTTGGCGGTCGACCTGCCCTCGATGGTAATCCCCTCGCTGCCGGTCTCTCCCTTGCCGAGCGCGAGCCCGAAGGAAAAGTTGCGCGATTTCTGCGAGGTGCAGGTAAGCGCGAGATCGCCGAAGCCGGACAGGCCCGACAGCGTTTCAGGCTGCGCCCCGCGGGCCTGCGCGAAGCGGTTGATCTCGGCATAGCCGCGCGTCATCAGGGCCGCGCGCGCGCTCTCGCCAAGGCCCGCGCCGATCGTGATGCCGCAAGCGATGGCCACGACGTTCTTGAGTGCGCCGCCAAGCTCGACGCCGATCATGTCGGTCGACCGATAGAGCCGGATATTGGAGGTGGTGAGCGCGTGCTGGAGCGGTTCGGGATCGTCGGCGGCAAGGGTGAGCGCGGTGGGCAGCCCGGCGGCGATATCGACGGCAAAGCTCGGCCCGGAGAGGATCGCGGGGGTTGCGCCGGGGCATGTCTCGCGGATGATCTCTGCCGGGCCGCGCCCGGTGGCCATATCGACGCCCTTGGAACAGCAGACCAGCGATTGGTTGCGAAACAGCGCGGCATGTTCTTCGAGAAAGGCGGCGGTTTGCTGGAGCGGCAGCGCCAGCAGGATGATCGGCGCCCGCGTGGCGGCTGCGAGATCGCCGGTCACGCTCAGAGTCTCGGGAAAGGCAAAGCCGGGCAGGCGGCGGGTGTTTTCGCGCTTGGAAAGCATATCGCCGGGATCGCGCGCCCAAAGGGTCACCGCGCGACCGTCGCGGGCCAGCGAAATGGCCAGAGCAGTGCCAAAGGCGCCCGCACCGAGGACGGAAATCTCGCTCATGCTTTCGCTCCCTTCTTGCCCGATCCAAGCATGGCGGGGGCGGTCTGGTCCAGTGGCCAGCGCGGGCGGGCCTGCAAGGTCATGTCATCGCGATGGCCAGCGCGGAACCGTTCGATCCCGGCCCAGGCGATCATTGCCGCGTTATCGGTGCACAGGCTGAGGGGCGGCGCCAGAAAGCGGGCGCCCGCCGCGTCGGAAACAGTCTCTAATGCTGCGCGAATCGTCATATTCGCCGAAACACCGCCGGCAACGGCAAAGATCGGCTGCGCAGGACCGAGCGCCATATATGTTGCGAGCGCCCGGCGCGACTTTTCGGCGAGCACGTCTGTCACGGCGGCTTGAAACGCGGCGCAAAGGTCTGCGCGGTCCTGCACATGCAGCCCGCCGTCGCGGGCCACCAGCTTGTCGCGTTCCCGCAGCAGCGCGGTCTTCAACCCGGAGAACGACATATCGCAACCCGGCCGGTCGAGCAGCGGGCGCGGCAGCTTGAAGCGGGTCGGATCCCCCCGGCTGGCCTCGGCCTCCACCGAAGGGCCACCGGGCTGCGGCAGACCGAGCAGCTTGGCCGTCTTGTCAAAGGCCTCGCCCGGTGCGTCGTCGATCGTGCCGCCAAGCCGAGTGAAGGCTTCCTCGCCCTCGACGAGCAGAAACTGGCAATGGCCGCCGGAGACGAGCAGCATCAGGTAGGGGAAGGCAACATCATCGGTGAGGCGCGGGGTGAGCGCGTGGCCGGCAAGATGGTTCACCCCGATCAGCGGCAGCCCGGTGGATGCGGTGATGCCCTTGGCCAGCATCACGCCCGCGAGCACGCCGCCAATCAGGCCGGGCCCGGCGGTGACGGCAACGGCGTCAATGTCGGCGAGCGTCAGCCCGGCCTCGGTCAACGCCTCTTCGACGCAAAGATCGAGCTTTTCGGTGTGGGCGCGGGCGGCAATTTCGGGCACCACACCGCCGAAGGCTTCGTGCAACTCGGTCTGCCCGGCAACGACCGAGGCCAGTATTTCGGGAACGGCGCCGGGGTTGTGGCGCACGATCGCGGCTGCGGTGTCGTCACAGCTCGATTCAAGGCCAAGGATTGTGACGGTTTCGGACATGGCGCGCCGGTTGCGATGGGGTTCTGGCCGGGGTAACACCGCTTGGCACTCCAGACAATCCCGCGAGGCCGCGATGACCCCCACACTCGTGCTCACCCGCCCCGAACTGCAATCGCGCGAGATCGCCGAGGCGCTGGGCGAAGATGTGCCGACAATCGTGTCACCGATCCTGCGGATCGTGGCTGCCGATCCCTGCCCGGACCTTGATGGCTACGCCGGCGTGGTGCTCACCTCCGCGAATGCGCTTGCCTTCACACCAGCTCTGGAAGGCGTTCCGGTCTGGTGCGTCGGGCCGCGCACCGCCGAGGCCGCAGAGGCGCGGGGCGCCGTGGTGCAGCAGGTCGCCCCCGATGCGAACGAGCTGGTGGCGCGGTTTGAAGGGACAGGGCCGCTGGTTCATCTGCGCGGCGCTCATGCGCGTGGCGATGTCGCGGAACGCTTGAGTTTGGCAGGAATAGAGACTGATGTGGCCGTGATCTACCGTCAGGAACCGGTGGCGCTGACGGCTGCGGCGAAAGCGGCGCTTGGCGGCGCTGATCCGGTGATCGTGCCGCTCTATTCGCCCCGCTCCGCGCGGCTCGTAGGCAAAGCGGCCAGCCCGCTCGGACCGCATGTGACAGCGATTGCCATGAGCGATGCGGTGGCCGAGGCGTGGCGCGAGGCGACGGGCCATGGCTCGCAGGTTGCCCAAGCTCCGACCGGCAGCGCGATGCTTGCAATGATACAGGCCGCCCTGCGCGGTTGAACCGGGTTGAGGCCATCGGGGGGCGGGAGTAGGCTCGGCCGTGGCCATGCGGTGCTGTGTGTTAGGATTCGAAAGGTAGAACGATGGCGAAAGCCCCGAAATCACCATCGAGCAAAACCCGGATACCGCCGTCGCGGGCACCGAAGAAGAGCTCCTTGCCGGTCGACGATGCGGTCGTGATCGAAGAGACTCCGGCGCAATCGAGTGCGCCGCCAGAGCCGGAGGCGCCCCCGGCGGAGCCGGACCGCAAGGAGTCCCCCCGGAAAGAACCGGTGGAAGACACGGTATCACAAGAGCCGCCGGCGGACGCGAAGCCCGACGCGGGCAAGCCGGAACCGGCACCAAAGCCGCGTGGCGGCGGCGCGTTTATCGGCTTCCTGCTCGGCGGTGTCGCCGCAGCGGCGATCGGGTTTGTCGCGGCGCGCTACGTGGTGCCCGAGGGCTGGCCGTTTCCCGGCGTCGCGCCGGAGGAAGACCCGGTGGCGCTGGCCGTCGAAGCGCAGGCGGCTGAGATCGCCAGCCTGACCGACACGGTTGCCGGGCTTGGCGACAGCGTGGCCACGCTGGAAGCCGATACCGCGCTCGATACACTGGCGGCCGACCTGACCGCCCGGATCGACGGGCTTGGCGCGAGCCTTTCCACCGCAACCACGCGCCTTGACGAGATCGAGACCCGGCTCGGCGCGGTTGAGAAACTGGCACCTGAAGGATCGGCGGCGGCGCAGACGGCGGCGGACGCCTATGCGCGCGAACTCGCCAGCCTGCGCGAGATGTTCGAAGACGAGCTGGCACAGGTTCAGGCGGCGCGAGGCGACGCGGTCGAGCTTGAAGCGCAGGCGGCACAGGCCGCGCAGGCCGCCGCTGGCCGCGCGGCGTTGGCGCGGGTGACCGCCGCGCTCGATACCGGGCAACCCTTTGGCGATGCGCTCGCCGATCTGACCGAAAGCACCGGGGCAGAGGCTCCGGCGGCGTTGGCCGGGCTTGCCGATGAGGGCGTTCCGACACTCTCGGAGCTGCAAGACAGCTTCCCGGCCGCCGCGCGCGCCGCGCTGGATGCAGCAACGCGGGCATCGGTCGAAAGTGGCGAAATGAGCCGGTTTAGTGCCTTTTTGCGCACCCAGCTTGGCACCCGTTCGCTGGAGCCCAAGGCCGGCGACGATGCCGATTCCGTGCTGTCGCGCGCCGAAGCCGCGCTGCGGCAGGGCGATATCGCAACCGCCCTGACCGAGCTTGACGCATTGCCGGAGGCGGGACAGCCCGCCCTGGCCGAGTGGCGCGCCCAGGCCGAAACCCGCAAGGCGGCACTCGATGCGGGCGCGGTGCTGACGCAAGATCTGAACGCGAAATGAGGGTGATGTGATGCTTTGGTCCCTGTTGAAGATCATCCTGTTCGTCGTGATCATCGCCGCCGCAGCACTTGGCGCCGGGATGATCATGGAAACGGAAGGCGGTGTGCGCATCGCCGTTGGCGCCACCGAATACAACCTCGGCCCGCTACAGGCAGTGATTGCGCTCGTGGTTCTGGTGGCGGCGGTTTGGCTGCTGATGAAACTCGTGAACCTGCTGGTTGCCGTCGTGCGATTCCTGAACGGCGATGAAACCGCGATCAGCCGGTATTTCGACCGCAACCGGGAGCGCAAGGGTTTCGAGGCGCTGGCCGATGGCCTGATGGCGCTGGCCTCGGGTGAAGAGCGCGTGGCGATGGCCAAGGCCGCCCGCGCCGAGAAGTTCCTGCATCGGCCGGAACTGACCAACCTGATCACCGCGCAAGCTGCCGAAATGTCTGGTGACCGCAAGCGAGCCGAGGCGGTCTACAAGAAGCTGCTTGCCGATGAGCGCACGCGCTTCGTGGGTATTCGCGGGATCATGAAGCAGAAGCTGGAAGCAGGCGATACCGAAACGGCGATGAAGCTGGCCGAGAAGGCTTTTGCGCTGAAGCCGCGCCATGCCGAAACCGGCGACGTGCTGCTTGCGCTTCAGGCCACGCAGAACGATTGGGCCGGGGCCCGCAAGACAATTGGAACCAAGGTCAAGGCCGGGGCGCTGCCCAAGGATGTGGGCAAGCGACGCGATGCGGTGCTGGCCTTGCAGGAGGCCAAGGAGATCTTTGCCGAGGGCAATTCGATCCGCGCGCGCGAGGCCGCGATCGAGGCCAACAAGCTGTCGCCCGACCTGATCCCGTCCGCTGTTCTGGCCGCCAGAAGCTATGCCGAGCAGGACAATCCGCGCTACGCCCAGCGGGTGCTGTCGAAAGCATGGCAGGCGCATCCGCATCCCGATCTTGCAGCGGCCTTCGCTGCGATCGAACCGGGTGAGACACCGGCCGCGCGCCTCAAGCGCTTCCGCCAGATCACCAAGCATCACCCGGACGATCCCGAAACGCGGATGCTGCTGGCCGAGTTGAATATCGCTGCCGAAGATTTTGCGGCGGCGCGGCGGGCGATGGGCGATCTTGCCGAGACCGACCCGACCCAGCGCACGCTTACCCTGATGGCCGCGATCGAGCGCGGCGAGGGAGCGAGCGACGATGCTGTGCGCGGCTGGCTCGCCAAGGCGGTCACCGCCTCTCGCGGGCCGCAATGGGTGTGCGACAAGTGCGGCCAGGCGCATTCCGACTGGGCGCCGGTCTGCCTTGGCTGCAACGCCTTCGATACGCTGAGCTGGAAGGTGCCGCTGGAGGGCGAGATGAAGATGCCCGGCGGCGTCGAGATGTTGCCTTTGCTGGTCGGCGGCAAGCCCGCCAACGCTCCTGAAATGAAGATTGAGGAAGAGGTGGTTGAAACGCTGGCCGATGAGGCAGCGCCATCCGCTGAACCGCCCCGTGCCGATTATGCCGAGCCGCAAAAAGACGGCACGGTGGAATACGCCCCGGAAGTGGAAGCGCCGCACGAAAAATAGGGCTACACAGCCCCTTTGTGCGATGCTAAAGGACGCCCACCTGAAGCGGGCCGGTGTAGCTCAGCTGGTAGAGCAACGCATTCGTAATGCGTGGGTCGGGGGTTCGAGTCCCTTCACCGGCACCACTTCGGGGTCCAACAACATCCAGTGATATCCGGACACCCTGATGACATAAGGGTTTCATTGAGCCATTTCGGACCCGGTTCTGGTTGGCATGGCGTTGGCCGATGCGCGGACCAAAGGAGCGCCGAAATAGGGTCGGCGACTTCCACGGGCTATTCCTTCCTGTGCAGCCACTCGCGACGACGTATTGGCGGCTGAGAAACCGTCAGCCTTAGCGATTTGATTTGGAGCCGGATCGGGGCCTAGAAAGTGATCTGAGAACGTCATTTCCTGTCCGGTTCGCAGATCGCAGTGTCGCCGGGCAGGTCATTGGCATGGCGCTGCACGAATTGGCAACGACCGCCGCGTAATACGGCAGCCTGCGCAACGACGCCGGCGGGTCGAGATGCCCTGGACAGTCAAGAGTGATGACTTCCGCATGTCGTGGACCGACATCGACGGGCCGGGAGGCTCGTGAACCGGCTACGGCACCCCCTCGTCGCATCACAAATAGCAGACACACGGGAACCGGCAGCCTCTTCGATGCGTTGTATCCTGAGCAAAGAGAGGTCGCAGCCATGCCAGCCAAGTCCAAAGCCCAGCAGAAAGCAGCCGGCGCCGCACTTTCCGCAAAGCGAGGCGAAACGAAGAAATCCGACCTCGTCGGTGCGTCCAGAGAGATGTTCGAGACCATGACCGAGGCGGAGCTGGAAGAGCTCGCTTCGACGGATCGAGAAGATCTTCCCGACAAAAAGGGCTGAAAGCCCAGGCGTTCGGGTATCCGTTCGGCCCCTGCGGTCGGAACCAAACCTGCGCTGACGCGCTTGTAGCCAACACACAGAGAAAAGGAGCGTTCTCATGTTTGCACCCTTACGAACCCTTATGGTCGCTTTGTGGGTAACCAGTGTCGCTGGCGGTGCGGTGATCGTATTTGTCAGTATTGGTTGGGTGAGCTGGCTTGCCTTTGTCGCGGCAGGCGTTCTTGGGCTCGCGGTTGGTCTACCTGCGGGACTGTGGAGCGCGCGTAAGATCAAGCGGGAAGATCCGGATTGGCCCCCAACAATTGCGGGCACCCGACGTAGAGCATCACCGCGAGGTGGATGATTTCAGGGCCGGTCTTGAACGCCTTGAATGGCCAGCGTTCGGTCATCCGTGGACGTTGCAAGACCGTCCTGCCGCACTCAACACAGACTTCTTACAACACGCTTCCCACGCATCCTGGCCGTGTCAGGCGTTGTTGCGGGGGCGGCCGGAACCGGGGGGCGCCAAGACCGCAACTCTGACAACGGAACAGGACGTGAAGAGCCGTCATCACGATCGAAACGTCCGTCAACGCGACCAATAATTCCGGAAAATCCAAAAAACCGGAACTTTCGGGCCGACAGGACGTTTGCACCACAACGACACGATACGACGGGACCAGAAGGGCGGCGCATTCATTCAGCGGTTTCGGTTGAAAAGGGGGGAAATACCAATTGTCTTTCACGATCGGAACGTTGGTCCTTATCAGCTTTGCCGTGTCGCTCGTGGCGCTTGTCGTCCTGATCTGGGCGATTTCCCGCAGCCAGATGCGCTTTACCCAGGAAGATGCGCGCACCGTGTTCCAGGCCGAGGCCCGGCACGAAGGTCTGGACGATCCCAGCACCCAACCCGAAAGCGCCGACCAGCCGAAAGACGAATCCGGGCACGAATATCACCCCGCCTCATCGCGTCGGATCATCCTGTTCATGCTGGCGATGGCGACGGTCTGGCTGGTCGTCGGATCGACCTTCGGCTTGATCGCGTCGCTCAAGCTGCACATGCCCGACTGGTGGAACGGAGCTGCACCGCTGACCTTCGGGCGGATGCGGACCATGCATTTGAACCTGGTTATTTACGGTTGGTCTTCGGTCGGGGCGATCGGGTTGGCTCTGTGGTTGCTGCCCACGATCTTTGGCACCCACCTTCGCTTGCCGGGCCTGGCGTTCCTTGGAGGGCTGATCCTGAACATCGCGGTCGCCGCAGGGGTCACGGCTATTGGCGCGGGGTGGACGGACGGGCTGGAATGGCTTGAAATCCCATGGCAGATCGACATAGCCCTCGCGCTCGGTGTGTTCTGTCTGGTCATTGCGCTCCTGGCGACTGCTTGGCATCGCAGGGTTTACCACATCTATGTCACCGGCTGGTATTACCTCGGCGCGATGCTGTGGTTTCCGGTGCTGTTCGTCGTCGCGAACATTCCCGGTCTCCATGTCGGCGCGCAACAGGCCACGGTGAACTGGTGGTTCGCGCACAACGTGCTGGGTTTGTGGCTGACGCCGCTTGGGGTCGGCGCGGCCTATTACCTGCTGCCCCGGATCATTGGCAAGCCGATCTATTCCTATCGCCTGTCGCTTCTGGGTTTCTGGGCGCTGGCCCTGTTCTACAGCCAGGTCGGGATGCACCACCTGATCGGCGGGCCGGTGCCCACCTGGGTCGTCACCCTGTCTGTCGTGCAATCGGTCATGATGTTCATCCCCGTCATCGCCGTGGCGATCAACCAGCATGTGCTGTGGATGTCGAACCTCGATGCCTTCCGCGCCAGTGTTCCGCTGCGCTTCGTCGCCATCGGCGCGCTGATGTATACCGCCGCCTCGTTCCAGGGCTCGCTCGAGGCGCTGCGGGCGATGAATTCGGTCACCCATTTCACTCATTACACCATCGCCCACGCCCATTTGGGCGCCTATGGTTTCGTCAGCCTTGTGCTGTTCGGTGGGCTTTACTACGTCGTGCCGCGGCTGGTGGGAAGGGTCTGGCCGCTGCCCCGGCTGATCCACCTGCACTTCTGGCTGGTGGTCGTCGGTTTCGCCATCTACTTCGTCTCGCTCACCGTCGGTGGCTGGCTTCAGGGTCAGGCGATGCTGGATCCTGCGCGCGACTGGCTCGCAAGCATGGAGCTGACGCGCCCCTATCTCATGGGCCGGTCGGTCGGCGGCACGCTGATGGTGCTGGGGCACTTGGTCTTTGCCGTCAACATGGGCGCGATCCTTCTCGGCCGGGGGGCCGAGCGCGAGCCGTTGATCGCGCGGGACGTGCCGCAGGCAGACCGGCCGCAGGAAGCGACGTCATGAACCGCCTCGTCCCCCTCCTGTTGCTGGCCGCGGCGGTGCTGGCCTTCGCCACGGTGTTCCTGGTAATCCTGCCTGCCGGTGACATCCGCTCCGTCGCGCCACCGCCCGAACTCAAACCCTATACCGAGGCCGAGCTGCGCGGCCGTGCGCAATACGTCTCTCTGGGCTGCGTCTATTGCCATTCACAACAGCCCCGTCCGCCGGAGCAAGCCCCGGATGCCGCCCGCGGCTGGGGTCGCGCCTCGACCGCACCGGACTATGCCTATGACAGCCCGCACCTGCTGGGCACCATGCGCACCGGGCCGGACCTTCTGAACATCGGCGCGCGGATGCCCAGCCAAGCCTGGCATCTGACCCACCTCTACCAACCTCGGGCGATCCATCCCACGTCAATCATGCCGAACTATCCGTTCCTGTTCGAGACCAGGGCCGAAGCTGGACCGGACGATGTCGTGGTGCAACTGCCCGAAGCCATGAGCCCGGAAAATGGCGTCGTCGTGGCCACGCCCGAGGCGCTCGATCTTGTCAGTTATCTCCTTAGCCTCGATCGCACCTACTCTGTGTCCAGCCCCGAATTGCGCGACAATGGCTATGCCGACAGAGGGAAGACGGAATGAGCGACAAGAACGACTTTCCCGAGGATTTCAACTATGCGGTCCGCGACGCCGATGCGCGTTTCGAGCCTCACGAGTTGAAGAACCCGATACCCTGGCCGCTGATCGCCATCGCGGTGGCGCTGGCGGTCTGGGGCGGGTCTACATTGCTCCTCGATGCACGCGCGACCAAGCAGGGCAGCGATGCCCAAAGGCTACGTGACGCCGAAGCGCAGAATACCGCCTCCGTCGCGACCACGCCCGCCGACAAGGAAGCAGCCGAGGGTGACACATTTGCCGCCGAGGGTGCTGTGCTCTTCCAGACCTTCTGTGCGACCTGTCACCAGGCGAACGGCTCCGGCGTGCGCGGCGCGATCCCGCCGCTGGACGGCTCGCGTTACGTGCTGGCGGAGCCTCAGGTGCCTGTCGCCATCCTGCTGCGCGGCATCGCCGGGCCGATCGAGGTCAAGGGCGAGCTTTACAACGGCCGGATGCCGACCTTCCACGCGACCCTGAGCGACGGACAGATCGCGCGCATCCTGACCTATGTGCGCGGCGCATGGTCCAACGATGCGGGAGATCTTGCCGAAGCGGACGTGGCCGAGATGCGCAGCACCCTCTCTGCCGAGCTGAGCCAGCCCTGGATTGACGGCTTCGCGCTTGAGGATCGCTTCGGCGTGCCTGCCGCCACACCACAATCCGGGGAGGACACGCAATGAAGGGACCGACAATTGTCCTCGCGGCCTTGCTGACCGCCGCGTTACCGCTCGCAGCCCAGGAACAATCCGCGGCAGAACCGACGATACCGCACAACATCGCGGCGGAAACCTACGCCAAGGCGGCGGCCGAGGCGGATACGGACAGTATCGTGGCGCTGATCGAGCCGGGTCAAGAAACGGCCAATGCCCCCTGGGCCTGTGCCACCTGTCATGGCACGATGGGTGAAGGCAGCCTCACCGTGCCCCGGTTGGCCGGACTGCCCGCCGGATACATCACCAAGCAGTTGCACGACTACCGCAACGGTGCGCGGCATGACGACAACATGCAATATGTCGTCTCGACGCTCGCCCCCGATCAGATGGCCGCTCTCGGGGCATATTACGCCGCGATGCAGGCGCCCCCCAGCGCCGAACCTTCGCTTGGCGGTGACCTTGAACGCGGGCGCGCGCTGGCGCTTCGAGGCGATTGGTCTGTCGATCTGCCGGCATGTTTTTCCTGTCACGGTGCCCTGGGCTGGGGTGTGGAACAGGCTTTCCCCGCCATTGCCGGCCAGCGCCCGGCCTATATCCACGCGCAACTGGCCGCATGGAAATCCGGCACCCGACAGAATTCTCCGCTGGGGTTGATGCAGTCGGTCGCCACGGCGATGTCGCCGCGCGATATGCGAGCGGTCTCCGACTACCTTGCCACGCTGCCGCCGCCGCAACCCCGCTATCCGGACCAATGAAGGGAGGATCCGGCATGTCCGATGATAAGGTCCAAGACAAAGAAACCGGGCGCGGTCGCAGCGTATATCGCTGGCTCTATGCCGGGCTTCTCGCGATCCTGCTGATTCTGGGCGGAACGGTGCTCGGCCGGATGGACACGGTTGCTCGCCTGCTCGGCGTGGCGCAGCAACCGGGCGCGGCGCGACTGGCCGACGAGAAAGCCGCGAAGGCGCGCGAGACGTTCCAGGAGACGACCGCGAACCTCGGCGCGGACGGCGTCGCGCTGGCCGGCCTGTCGATCCCGACCGGCGCGGACGGGTATTTCGCCCCGCCGCTGGAATCCGAAATGCCGAGCAAGCAGGACGGAGAGTCGATCCGGCGCGGGCGCGAGATCTTTCTCAATCCCGGAGCCAATGCCACCGACTATGTTGGCAACTCGCTGGCCTGCGCGAATTGCCACCTCGACGCGGGGCGGCGCGCGAACGCCGCCCCGATGTGGGCGGCGGCGGGGCTTTACCCGAAGTATCGCGGCAAGAACGACCAGATCAACACGATGGAAGACCGGATCAACGGCTGCTTCACTTACTCCATGAATGCGCCCCAAAGCCCCTCGGGCGGTCCGCCGCCGGCCGGCGATCAGATCTACAAGGATCTCGAGTCCTATTTCCACTGGCTCGCGACCGGCGCGCCGAACCGGACCAAGCTACCCGGCCAGGGGTTTCCGAGCCTGGACGAACCCGCCGACGGCTATGACAGGACGCGCGGACAGGCGGTGTTCGCGCAACGCTGCGCGCTGTGTCATGGCGAAAACGGCGAAGGCCGTCAGGACATCAACGGGCGCTATGCCTTCCCGCCGCTCTGGGGGCCGGATTCCTACAACTGGGGCGCCGGGATGCACAGGGTCAACACTGCCGCCGGATTCATCTACGCCAACATGCCGCTGGGTCAGCCGTTTTCGCTGACCGTGCAGGAGGCGTGGGATGTGGCCGCCTATATCAACAGCCACGAACGCCCGCCGGACCCGCGCCAGCCCGCCCAGGGGCTCAGTGTGACCGAGGCGGACGCGCAGTTCCACCAGCACAAAGGGTATTACGGCGACACCCTCGACGGAACCGTTGTTGGCGTCGGCGTCGGGGCCGATCCCTCCGGCACCCCCTCGGCCACCGGCATTGTCGTGCCGGAGCAATGACGCCATGTCCGACACATCCGATTTCGACCCTACGACACTCGACGGCGTGAACCGCGCGGTGGTGGGGGTCGACGGCCTCTGGTGCCCCAGTTGTGCCGCGGCGGTCGGTCGGGCCATCTCTGCGGTCCCCGGCGTGACCCACGCACAGGTTTCATTCCTCAGTGCGTCGGCGGCCTTGGCCTGGGCGCCGGGCACGGACCTGGGGCGCGTGGCGCGGCGTGTCTCGGCGATGGGCTATCGCCTCACGGCCCCCGCCAACGCCGACGAGATCGAGGCGCGGATCAGCGCCGAAATGACCCGTGTCGCCACCCGTCTCGCCGTTGCGGTGGCCTTCGGCATGTGGACGATGGTGTTTTCCGTTCTGCTCTACATCAATCCTGACGGCATCGCCGAAGGCTCGGTGGGCCGCGCCCTGTCGCTGGCCGCGGGCGCGGCGGCGCTGCCGGTCATCGCCTTCGCGGGCGCCCCCATCTTGCTGGCCGGGTGGCGCACGGCGCGAACCGGCGTGCCCGGCATGGACAGTCTGGTCGGCCTTGGCGTTGTCGGAGCCGTGATCGCGTCCAGCTGGTCCTTCGTGTCGGGCGGGACGCATGTTTGGTTCGACACCTCCGTGATGCTGATCACGCTATTGACCCTCGGTCGATTGATCGAGATGGGCACGCTGCGCAAGTCCAGCCGCGCCATCGCCGCCCTGCACAGCGCCCTGCCTGAAACCGCGCGGGAGGTTCGTACCGATGGCTCCGTGGCCGAGGTGCTGGCAAAGGATCTCCCCGAAGGGGCCCGGATTCGCCTTGGCGCAGGCGAGCGGGTGCCGCTCGACGGGCGGATCGCGGGGGGCGAAAGCCGGCTCGATACGTCGGTGCTTACGGGTGAGGCGGACCCTCGCCGCTTTCGCGACGGAGATCTCGTCCTGGCTGGTTTCGTCAACCTCTCGCGCGCGATCGAGATCGCGGTGACGGCCCCGGTGGGCCGCCGCCGGATCGACCTCATCGGGGCCGATATCGCAACCTCCCTGCATGACCGGCCCGAGGTGGATCGCCTTGCGGACCGGCTGGCGCGGGTGATCGTGCCGCTTGCCCTGGTGCTGGCCGCCTCGACGCTGGCCTGGGGTCTGCTCGCGGGGCTTTCGAGCGAAGATGCCGGGCTTCGGGCCCTGTCGGTGCTCATCATCGCCTGTCCCTGCGCCGTGGCGCTGGCCGCCCCGGTGACGCATCTCGCCGCAACGGCGCAGGCGGCCAGGGCGGGCATCCATTTTCGCACCCAAGGAGCTGCCGAAACCCTCGGCGCCGCGCGCCGCATCCTGTTCGACAAGACCGGCACGCTGACCATGGGCCGCCCCGAGATCCGCGCGTTGCACACCTGCGAAGGCCTGGACAAGCCCCGCGCGCTGGCGCTCGCCGCCGCCGCTGAACGTGATGTGGCGCATCCGGTGGCCGAGGCGTTGCGCCGGGCGGGCGGCGAGACGCTCGCCGCCACCACGTCCGAGCGGTCTGATGACGGCGTGGCGGCCGATGTCGAGGGGCACCGCGTGCTGATCGGCAACAGGGGGTATCTTGCGTCGCGCGGCATTTTCGTGCCCGAGGTGACCGCGCAGGCCGCGTTAAGTGAGGTCGTGATGGCGCTCGACGGCGCTTGGGCCGCGACCTTTCATCTGGGCGACGTGCTACGGCCGGATGCCGCCAACACCATTGCGCAGCTTCGCGCGGCCGGGATCGCGCCCGGAATGGTGAGCGGGGATGGGCCAGCCGCCTGTGCCCAAGTCGGCGCGGCGGTGGGGCTGGAGCCAGATGAAATCCACGCCGCCTGTTCGCCCGAGGAAAAAGCCAAAATCGTCGCGGCTGGGCCCGGCCCGACCGTCTTTGTCGGTGACGGGGTAAACGACCTTCTCGCCATCGTGCGCGCCCAGACCGGCATCGCCGCTACCGATGCGTCCGCCGCGACGATTGCGCTGGCTGATGTGGTGATTGCACGCGGCGGCGTGGCCGCTGTTGGCCGCGCGCTGACGATCTCCAAACGCGCGCGCCGCGTCCTGCGCCAGAACCTCGGGTTCGCGGTGGTCTACAATGTCACCGCGCTTGGCCTTGCGGTGTTTGGTGCGGTGCCCCCGGTTGCGGCGGCGGCGGCGATGACGGCCAGCTCCCTGATGGTGATCGCGAACGCAGCCCGGCTGCACGGCATGTCCGTCACGCTACCGTCCGACACCGCCCAATCTGTCTTCTCCGAAACGCCAGCCTGAAGGAAACCCCATGCCGGACCTCACGATCTTGCAGCTCAACGATTTGCACGGCTACCTCGCTCCGCATCCCGAACTCGTGCGCACCGCCGATGGGCTGTCGTTTCCGCGCCTCGGCGGCGTGGCCCGTATCCGAACGCTGTTCGACCGGGTGCGGGCCGAACGCCCCGGCGCCGTGCTGGCCTTCGACAATGGCGACACGTTCCATGGCACCCACGCAGCCGTCACGAGCAAGGGCGAGGCGCTGGTTCCTGCGATCAATGCGCTGGGCCTGTCCGCGATGACCGCACATTGGGAATTCGCCTGGGGGCCGGCCCATGTCGAACGGTTGGCCGGTATGCTCGACCATCCGCTGCTGGCGGCGAACTGTTACCGTAAATCCGACGGATCACGCCCCTTCCCGGCGACGACAATCTGCGAAGCGGCGGGCCTCAGGATCGGCGTGATCGGGTTGGCCGCGACGATCATCGACAAGAGCATGCCACCGCATTTCTCGGAAGGCGTGCGGTTTACCGACGGGCCGGACGAAGTGCGCGAACTCTCCGCCACGCTGCGCGAACAGGGCGCCGACGTGATCGTCGTGCTGTCGCATCTCGGCCTGCCGCAGGATATCGAACTGGCCGCAGAGGTTGCGGATGCACCGGATGTGATCCTCAGTGGTCACACGCACAACCGCCTGACCGAGCCGGTGCGCGTCGGGCGGACGGTGATCATCCAGTCGGGTTGTCACGGTGCCTTCATCGGGCGGCTCGACCTGACGATCGAGGAAAGCCGCGTCATCGATGTGCGACACGCCCTGATCAAGATCGACGACACTTTCGAGGAGAATCCGGACGTTGCCGGACTGGTCGCCGAGGCCCGCACGGCCAGTGCCGATCTTGCGCGCGAAGTCGGGCGCACGCCCATTGCGCTCCACCGTGGCACATGTCTGGAAGCGCCGATGGACGATGTTCTTCTGGCCGCCGTGGCCCGCGCCGCGGGCACGCGGATCGCGTTTTCAAACGGCTGGCGCTATGGCGCGCCGATCCCGCCCGGCCCCGTTACCGCCGAGGATCTGTGGAACATCGTGCCGGTCGATCCGCCGGTTTCAAGGGTCGAGCTGACCGGCGCCGAAATCCTGGAGATGATGGAAGACAACATCGAACACACCTTTTCCTGCGATCCGTTCGGACAAATGGGCGGTTACGTAAAACGCTTCCGGGGGCTTGTTTTGTGTGTGAAGCTGGAAAACCCCAAGGGCCTTCGCATCGACCAGGCGTTCAGTCATGACGGTCCACTTGAGCGGGCCAAGACCTATTCGGTTGGCTTCATCACCGCGCAGGGCGTGCCCACAGGCATGGGCCGAAACCGGAACGATCTGGGAATCCATGCGATCGCGGCACTGGACGACTGGTTTCGCAATCCGGAGTGGCAGGTGGACGGCGGCGTTTCGGAAGCCGGCCGCGTTATCGTCGTCTGACAGCCTTGGTTCGGAGAACCTGCCGGGGACCTCCTCGTCGAAGGTGTCGTCATAGAGCCGCTTCAGGTTTTCGTCGATCTGGCGGCGCAGACCCGTCCGGCGTTCTCGCGACCGCGGCGGACGGGTTGCCGAGAAGTTCCGAAAGATGGCGTTGGCGATGAAGCCCAACTTAGCTCACCGGGAGCTGAAAAATGGCCTATGCTGTGGCGGCGGGACCGTTTGGCCTGCCCGCACGTTGAAGTCGCAAAGGAGATCCGCGATGTCCGATGACGTGTTTATCAGGCCGGTTCTGGGTGTTATCGCAGCCATCGCCGTGATCTGGTTTCTGCAAACCGCCGAGGCGGTGCTGGCTCCGCTTGTCCTGGCGCTCGTATTTGGTGTCGTGACTGCGCCCGCAACCGATACGGTCGTGCGCTGGGGCGTGCCGCGCACCATCGCCGCCTTCCTGGTGCTTCTGATCACATTGGGTATCGTATTGACCGTGCTGGTCGTCCTGAGCCCCGTCATCGAACGCGGCCTCTCCGTCGCGCCACTTCTGGAGCGGGAACTGCGCGACCTGTTCGCCACATTGCGGCCGGCAATGGAAAGTCTGAACGATCTTCGCGCGTCGTTGGAAGAAACGCTCAATGAAGGAATGGTCCGGGGTGCCGCAGATACCGCCGCCCCCACAGGCGCGGCCGGGGACACGGGGTCAAGCGAAGGTGAGGGCGTCGACGTTCCTTCGCCGCTCGATGCGCTGTGGTATGCGCCGGGCTTCCTCAGCCGCCTGCTGATCTTTGTCGGCACGCTCTATTTCTTCTTGCTCGCGCGCCAGGACGTGTACAGCACGATCCATCGCGACGGTTCCCGGCTCAACGCCGCCACCCTGCACCGGGCCGAGGCGCGCGTGTCTCGGTATTTCCTCACCATCACCGGCATCAATGCCGTTTTCGGGGGCACGGTGGCCGTGGCGATGACACTCATCGGCATGCCGATGCCGATCGTCTGGGGTCTTGCGGCGTTCCTGACCAATTTCATCGTGTATCTTGGCCCGATGGTGTTCGCCGTCGTGCTTCTGCTCGCGGGGGTCACCTTGTTCGAGGGGGTCCACAGCGTGGTTCCTGCCGCCACCTACGTCGCGCTCAACGCGGTTGAAGGTCAGTTTGTGACGCCCGCGCTGGTGGGCAAGCGCATGGCGATCAATCCACTGCTGGTGTTCGTGTCGCTGGTGTTCTGGCTGTGGCTCTGGGGCGCGCTGGGGGGGATCATTGCGATCCCGCTACTGCTTTGGGGACTGAAGATCCGCGAGACCCTGACCGCCGACGAAGGACAACCGGCCCGGATCATAACCTCTTCAAGCTGACTCTCTCCGAAGAAGGTTTCGATCCGGTTGCGGCGCCGGCAGTCACCCCGTGAACCGCTGCGCTGCGGCGAGAGGGGTTTGGACCGTCCAACCTTGCGTTATGACGTCGCTTCGGCAAATGCTAGGCTCACAGAGCCGCTTCGTGTCTATCGGCGATCATCGAGGGCCAAAAAGTGTGTCTATTTAACGCCAAATCCCGCAACTCAATGGCATGGTCGAAGCCAGTCACGATGGCACTGGCCATTGCCGCTGCCGGTGGAACGGAATGAGCGTGGGGCGGCTCTTTGCCGTGGTTGGCCCGTCCGGCGCCGGGAAAGATACGTTGATGCGCGAGGTGGCGCGGATGCGGCCCGATCTGCATGTGGTGCGCCGGGTGATTACCCGACCCGAAGAGGCGGGGGGCGAGGATTTCGAGGGCGTGAGCGCACAGGAGTTCGCCGCTCGCCTGGCGTGCGGCGATCTGGTGTTGCATTGGCAGGCACATGGTCTGTCCTACGGTATTCCGAAAGATGTGCTGGCCGTGCTCGCGACCGGACAGGACGCGATGTTGAACGGCTCGCGGGCGGTGTTGGACAAGGCACAGGCGGCATTTCCCAGCCTCGTGGTGCTCCACGTGACCGCCCGTCCGGAGGTTCTGGCCGAACGGCTTGCTGCACGCGGGCGTGAAAGCGCGGCCGACATGGCCCGGCGGCTACAACGGGCGACCTTGCCGTTGCCAGAGGGGTTGCGCCACGTTATCGAAATCGACAATTCCGGTGATCTCGCCGCTGGTGTGCAGCGAATGCTCGATGCGATGCGCGTGTCCGTCGCGTGATTGGACACGAGCCAAAACGGGTCATGTCGGCCAAAAACAGGGTCTAATGCTGGGCATCTCGTCGCTACCCGGCAATGCGGGAGAGGCACAGGCGGTGCCTCTCCCGGTTGATTTTCGTCCGGGTTGCTCCGTCAGATCGGGTAGTGCAACGGCCCGTCCTGCATGGTGATCCAGCGCAACTCGGTAAATTCGGCCACGCCCCAGGTGCCGCCGAACCGGCCATAGCCCGAGGATTTGACGCCACCAAAGGGCATTTGCGCTTCGTCATGCACGGTGGGACCGTTGATATGGCAGATGCCGCTCTCGATCCGCTTGGCAACCGCAAGGGCTTGCATCGTGTCGCGCCCGAAAACGGCCGAGGCAAGGCCAAACTCGCTCTCGTTGGCGATGCGCACCGCTTCGTCGACCGACGCGGCGCGGATGATTGCGGCAACCGGGCCAAAGCTTTCTTCAGAATAGAGCCGCATTTCAGAGGTAACGTGGTCGAGCGCGGCGGCGTTCAGGATGGTGCCCTCGCCACCTCCAGCGATCAGGGTGGCCCCCTTGTTGACGGCATCGTCGATCAGTTCGCGCACCCGGTCGGCGGCGGCTTTGGTGACAAGCGAGCCAAGCGGCTGGTCGCCAGTGCGCGGATCACCCGCCGTGAGGCTCGCCACCTTGTCGGCGAAGGCCGAGGCAAAGGCATCGCCAGCCGCGCCAACGGTGATGATCCGCTCGGTCGACATGCAGATCTGACCCTGGTTCATGTAGGCTCCGAAGCCTGCTGCGGCGACGGCGGCGTCAATGTCGGCGTCTTCCAGCACGATCATCGGCGCCTTGCCGCCAAGCTCCAGCAGCGCCGGTTTCAGGTGCCGCCCGGAGAGCTCTCCGATTACCTTTCCAACTCGGGTGGAGCCGGTGAAGTTGACCCGCCGCACTGCCGGGTTGGCGATCAGCGCCTCGACGATCTTCGGCGCATCGTCCGGATCGTTGGAGATCGCGTTCAGCACCCCATCGGGAAAGCCCGCTTCGGCCACGGCCTCGATCACCAGCGCATGAACGCGCGGGCACAGTTCGGAGCTTTTCATCACCACGGTGTTGCCGCAGGCAAGCGGCGTGGCGATGGCGCGGACCCCGAGAATGACCGGGGCGTTCCACGGCGCCATCGCCAGCACCACGCCCGCGGGCTGGCGAATGGCGAAGGCGGTGGAGCCGGGCCGGTTGGATGGCACGATCTCGCCCTTGATCTGGGTGGTCAGCGCGGCGGCTTCGACCAGCATGTCGGCGGCGAGCATGACGTTGAAGCGGGCCCAGCCCTCGGTGGCACCGATCTCGTCCTTCATCGCCGCCACGATGTCATCGCCACGCGCTTTCAGGTTTTCGGCGGCGGCCAGCAGCTTGGCGCGGCGCTCGCCCGGTCCGGTTTCGGACCAGCTCGGAAAGGCGCGCGCGGCGGCGTCGACGGCGCGGTTTGCGTCTTCGATGCTGGCGGCGGCGGCCTGGGTGACGGCCTCGCCAGACACCGGGTTCTTGCGCACGAAGCGCCGGTCGCCCTCGGCGGGGCTATGTTTTCCGTCGATATAGAGATTCAGACTCGACATGGGTTTTCCTTTCACTGCGCGTTGGCCGCCGCACCGCCAAGGAAGGCGCGCACGACGGCGGGATCGGTTCGGAGGGTTTCGGCAGGCCCGGATCCGGTGATCCGCCCGGCCTCGATGAGATAGGCCCGATCTGCCAGCGCCAGCGTGGCGCGGGCATTCTGCTCGACGATGACGATGGTGAGGCCGGTGGCGCGGATGCGTTTCAGCGCCGCGAACACCTCCTGCACCACGATCGGGGCGAGGCCGAGCGACGGTTCGTCGAGCAACAGCAGATCGGGGGCCGACATCAGCGCCCGGCCGATCGCCACCATCTGCTGTTCGCCGCCCGACATCGTGCCGACGATCTGGCGCTGCCGTTCGGCGAGTTTGGGGAACAACGCAAACACACCGTCGCGGGATTTGTCGGCCTTGGATCGAGCGCGGGCGGGGTTTGCGCCGAGCGAGAGATTATCGGCCACGCTGAGACCGGGGAAGATTCCGCGCCCCTCGGGCACGAAGGCGATCCCGTGTTCGGCGCGCCGGTGCTGGGGCAGGGCAAGCAGGTCTTCTCCGAGATATTTGATCGTGCCGCCGACCGGCGTCACCCGACCGCCGATAGCGCTCAGGAGCGAGGATTTACCGGCGCCATTGGCACCGAGTATCGCCACCATATCGCCCTGGGTGACGCTGAGCGAGACACCGTCCAATGCCACATGCTTGCCATAGCGGACGGTAAGATCGGACACATCAAGCATCTTCGTCCTCCCCGAGATAGGCCGCGATCACGCGGCTGTCGGTGAGCGCCGTCGCGGTTGCCTCGTCGGCGATCAGGCGACCGGAGTTCATCACCACCACGCGCGGGCACAGCGCGCGCACGGCCTCCATGATGTGCTCGACCATCAGGATGGTCAGGCCGCTCTCGGTGAGAGACTGGATCAGTGCGATGCCCTCTGCCAGTTCGGTCGGGTTGAGCCCGGCGAGCCATTCATCGAGGAGCAGCAGCTTGGGCTCGGCGGCGAGCGCACGGGCCAGTTCGAGCCGCTTCTGATCTATATAGGTGAGCGCGCCGGCAGTGGTGTCGGCCCGGTCGGCGAGGCCGACACGCTGCAATGTGTCGTCGGCAACCGCGCGCGCGGCTTTGCCCCAGTGCTTCCGGGCGCCGAAGACGGCCGGGATCATCACGTTCTCGCGCAGGGTCAGCGACGGCAGGATGCGCACGAGCTGGAAGGTGCGCGCCACACCGGCGCGTGCGATCAAGTCGGCGCGGTGGCCGGTCAGCCTTGTGCCAGCAAGTCGGATCTCGCCCGAGGTTGCGGGCAGGGCGCCGGAAATCAGGTTGATCAGTGTCGTTTTTCCCGAGCCGTTCGGGCCGAGCAGGCCGACGATTTCACCCTCGGCGAGCGAGAACGATACGTCGTCCACCGCTTTCAGCCCGCCAAACGCCTTGGTGGCTTGGTTGATCTCGAGCAGGGTCATGCCGCCCCCTCCGCCTTGCGGGTGCGCAGCTTCTCGAGCCCTGCCAGCACACCGTCCGGCAGGACAAAAACGACACCGATGAACAACAGGCCGAGGAAGATCGGGTAGGTGTCGGGGAAGTTGCTCGACAGGTATTCGAAGACCAGAAACAGCGGCACCGCGCCGAGTGCCGGGCCCCAGAGGCGGTTGGCCCCGCCGAGCAGCGCCATGATCACGGCGAGGAAGCTCACGGTCGGGTTGAACACGATTGCGGGCTCGACATAGACCCAGCGCGGCGAGGCGATCGCGCCCGCCAGCGTGAGAATGGTTGACGACGCGACAAAGGCAATGAGCTTGGTGCGGGCAAGGTGAATGCCGGAATGCGCCGCCACCACCTCGTCGTCGCCGATCACCCGCAGCGCAAGCCCGAGGCGGCCGCGATGAATCAGGGCGGTGAGACCGATGGTAACGGCGGCGAGTGCGAGCATCTGCCAATAGATCCCGCGCGCGGTGACATCGAGGAAGATATAGCGCCCGAGCGTGCCGGTCACGTTGACCTCATACCAGGTGATGAGCTGGCGCAGGAGTTCGGCAAGACCGAAGGTGAAGATCACGAAGTAGATGCCCGCCAGACGCAGGGTCGAGAGGCCGACGACCAGCGCCATGGCGGCTCCGATCAGCCCGGCGATGACCAGCACCAATGGATAGGGCAGGGCTTCGTTGAGCACCGCGACGGTATAGGCCCCGGTGCCGTAGAAGGCGACGGTGGCGAGTGAGATGTAGCGGGTATGGCCCGAGAACAACGCCCAGCCGGACGCCAGCGTCACGTAGGTGACCGCGCCGATGAGCAGGCCGAGCCCATAGTCGGACACCAGAAGCGGGGCGAGGGCGAGCAGGGCGAGAGCGGCAAGCGGAAGGGTCTTGGCAAGCATTTGTCAGCCCCTCCCGAACAGGCCGTGGGGGCGCCACAGCAGCACCGCGAGGAAGATCGCAAATGTGGCCGCGAGCGTCAGGCCGGGATCAATCGTGGTTGCGACGAAGGTTTCGACTAGGCCGAGCGCAAACCCTGCGATCAGCGCGCCGGGCACGTTGCCGACACCGCCCATGATCACGATCACCAGCGCCTTCATGGTGAAGACCACACCGCCGGTGGCCGAGAAGGTCTGATACATCGCGATCGACGCGCCGCCGGTGGCCGCAAGCGCGGTGCCAAGCGCGAATCCCTGCCGCGCCACCTTGTTCACGTCGATGCCGACGAGCGGCGCCGAACCGGGGGTTAGAGCCACGGCGCGCAGGGTCAATCCCCAGCGGGTGCGCGCGAGGACGGCAACGAGCGTGCCGCCGATCACGAGGCAGATTGCAAAGGCGATCAGCCGGTTCAACGCGACCGAAACGCCAAATACGTTCACGCCCTGGTCGAGGTAGGAGATCGAGGTGAAGTTCGCCCCGAAGAACACCAGAAGCAGGCCCTGGATCAGAAACAGCAGGCCAAAAGTGGCAAGGATAGAGTCTATTTCCAGCCGTCCGCTGGCCCCGGAGCGCGCGACGAGGGGCCGCATCATCACCGCGTAGAGAAGCCAGCCTGCGACATAACCCGCCGGGGCGATCAGCAGGAGGCCGACGAGCGGCGGAAGGCCGATCCCCTGAAACAGGGCGACAAGGATGAAGGCGGACACGAGGGTAAACTCGCCATAGGCGAGGTTCATGATGCGGGCGATGCCGTATTGCAGGGTCAGCCCGAGCGCGAGCAGCGCATAGGTGCCGCCGAGCACGAGGCCGAGGATAAGCGTCGTCAGGAGCATGGGACTCGGTTCATCGGAGGGTAGGAAGCGCGGGCCGGTGTGGATCGGCCCGCGCGATAAGTCATGCCGGGGCTACCATTCCGGCTTCGGAATGATCGGCGCAACCGCGCCATCCTTGTCGGCGGGGTTCACGCCGCGGAAGGCGCCGTCCTGCCACTGGCCGACCCACCACAGATCGCGAAGCTGGTTGTTTTCCAGTTTCACGTCGCCGATGACGGTCTCGAACGTGCCGCTGCCCAGCTCCTCGGCCAGCGCGCCGTTGTCGACCCCGACGCGGGCGACGGCCTGTTCCAGCATCTGGAGGGAGGCATAGGTGATTGCAGAGGCCCAGCTGTCGGGCGGGGTGCCGATCACCTCGGTGTGGCGGGCGAAATAGTCCTGGATCGCCGGGCTGTCGGCGTTGACACCGCCAATGGCCATCACGCCCTCGGCCTTGCCGTCGGCAATCCCCGGATAGATCGGGAAGGCACCGCCGACGCCGATGTAGAACACCTTGGGATTGAAGCCCATGCTCTGTGCCGTCTTGGTCATCCCGAAGCTGTCGGGCGGATAGGAGAAGGCAACGAAGCTGTCGGCGCCCGAGTTTGCCGCTTCGCTCATGATCGCGGCGAAGTCGGAGGTGCCGAGCGGATAGGTCTCGTCATAGACCAGTTCGAAGCCGGCTTCCTCGAAAGCCGGGCGCGCGCCGTTGATGAGGTCGATCCCGAAACCGTCGGCCACCGAGGCGACGGCCACCTTGTTGTTGATCGTGCCGGCATCGCGCGCCGTGGCGAGCATGTCGACCAGCGCGGTGCCGTAATCGTGGCCGCCGCCAAGCATCCAGAAGCTGCGCTTCCAGCGTTCGACGAATTCCGGGGCCTTGTCGGTTACGTTGGTGACACCGAGATGCACGTAGCCGAAACGGTCCATCAGCGGTGCGATGGCGAGGTTTGAGCCGGTGCCCCATGGCGGCAGGATGATATCAACCTTGTCCTGCGATGCCAGGCGCTCGATCGCGCGCACGAGATCCTCGTTGGACGAGCGGTTGTCGTATTCGATCACCTCGATCATCCGTTTCGAGCCGTCTGGCATGGTCAGCCCGCCGGCATCGTTCACGCTTTTCACCCAGAGTTCGTAATTCGGGATCGTGGTGATACCGGCCCCGGTGGCGTTGGCCCCGGTGCGGGCAACGGCATAGCCGACCGTCACCGTATCTTGCGCCAAAGCCGGGCTTGCGGACAGCGCCAGAGCCGAAGTGAGGCCAAGCGCGAAGGCGCGCAACGTCGCACGCCGCGAAAATGTGGTCATGGTGTCCTCCCTGGTGGCCCGTTTGATGGGCCTTACCGTATTGATGAAGCCCCGCTTGCGCGTTTCCAAGGCTGGAGACCGGGGCCGTGGTTACATGCTAGTCGCAAGAGCAGGGCACAAAAATGCACTTGTAAGTGTAAGAAATGCACTCTTGCTTGATTTTCGGCGGGCGGCGCAGAAAGGTTGCAGAACCATGCCGTTCACAACGAGACTATCCGCCGGGCGCCGTCACGCGCCCATCGTTCAGCACTTTCGCGGTCCGCTGACCCGCATTGGCTATTTTCTTGCGCCTCAGAGCGCGCATCTGGTGCTGCTGGTATCGGGCGAGGTCGGGTTGCGGGGGCCGGAGGGTGACCGTCATCCGGTCGCGCAAGGGCCGCGCCTTTTGTGGTGGCGCGATGGTGGCCGCAGAGAGCTGCTGGTCGAGGGTGGTGCGCGCGGCACTCTGGTCTCGATCCCCGATCTTGCGCTGATCCGCGCCCTGCCGGCGACCCCGCTGGGCGAGCAGATCGGGCGGACATTGGGGCAAAGTCTGTCGCTCGTTCACGAATTACCGTCGCGGGTCGCAGCCCTGGTTGACGGCCTCGCCGCCGAGCGCGGTGCTGGCGAGCCGGGTGCCGACGTTGCCGAAGCGCATTACCTCGCGCTGGTTCTGATTCAGCTCTGGCGGCTTGCCCGTGCCGATCTGGTGGCGCATGGCCGCGCGCCGCAGGGTCTGGCGGAACGTTTCGTGCAACTCGCCGGGCAACATGCGCGCGAGCATTGGCGTGTCGGCGACTATGCCCGCAGGCTGGCTGTGAGCCGTGACCGGCTCGGCTCGGCGGTGCGCCGGGCGACGGGGCTTTCGCCGCAAGATTATCTGCACCGCGCGCTGATCCGCGAGGCGACGGAACTTCTCGCCAATACCGGAATGCCGGTGGCGCAGATCGCGTTTCGGCTGGGCTATTCAGATCCGGCCTATTTCACCCGGTTTTTCACCCGGCAGGTGGGCACCAGCCCCGGGCGTTTCCGCCGCCGCGCGAAAGCGAAGCTGGCGGCGGGCGATATGTCCTACGCCGCGTGGCCGTAGCGAAACCGAAACGCGATCTGCGCCACCCGCGCTGTCCGATCAACGCCGCATCGGGCGGAAAGATTGACGAGTCAGCGCGAAAATCCCGCCGCAACAGGAGGCGTTTTCGTTGATTTTTCGCAGCGAACCGGTGCAGGCTATCGGCATTTGTCGCGATGGGACGATGCTCTGTTACGGCTACCATGTCGTGAACGGTGGCAAGCGCGTATCGCTTTCGCATTGAAACACAGGCGGTATTTTCCGCCCGCAGAACAGGATTGCAAGATGATGTCACTCAGGAAAATGGGCGCCGCGGCCGCTTTGCTTGATGCCGCCACCTACATTTTCGGGTTTGTGCTGCTGACCACGCTGTTGGCCCCGTCCGGCTATGGCACCGAGGGCGCGGATTCCGCGCAGATCGTGGCGTTCCTTGCCGAGAACAGCGCTCTGATGATCGTTTGGAACCTCGCCATCTACGTGGTCAACGGGCTGGCGCTGGCGCTGCTCGCGGTGGCGCTCTGGCACAGGTTTCGCCGGGCCGCGCCGGGTCTCGCGCAGGTGGTGCTCACCTTCGGGGCGCTCTGGGCGACGCTGGTGGTCGGCGCGGGGATGGTGGCCAATGTCGGGCTTGCCGAAGTCGTCGCGCGCTACGCCACCGACCCGGATGAGGCGGTGCGGATGTGGGAGATCGTCGATATGGTCGAGAACGGGCTGGGCGGCGGCAACGAGATCGCTGGTGGCGTCTGGGCCATCCTGGTTGCCGCAGCGGCGTTGGTGACCGGCCTGTTTTCACGCTGGTTCGGCTGGTTCAGCCTGGTGATCGGCGTCGCCGGGCTGCTGACCGTGGTGCCGCCGTTGCGCGATGTGGCCGGGGCGCTCTTCGGGCTTGGCTACATCGTCTGGTTCGTCTGGGTCGGCATCGCGTTGCTTCGCAGCCGTGCGTGACCGTGCTGGCCCCGAGTCGTTGACCGGGGTGCGACTGGTGGCGCTGGCAGCGCAGAAAGGAAGGCCGGGATGCGTATTTTGAAACTTGTCCTGATTGGGCTTGCGGCAGTCTCGGGTGTGTTGGTTCTTGCTGGAATCGGTCTCTATTTCAGCACAAATGGCGTGTATCCCGTGGCGGCTACCGTCTCGGATGACCCCGGCCTCGAACGGATCGAGATCGCCGGAATCGGGCTGCACAGCCGCGTGGTTGGGGCCGAAGACGCGCCGGTGATCGTGGTGCTGCATGGCGGGCCCGGCGGCGACTTCCATTCGCTCGAGGGCTTCGCCGCTCTGGCGAACACCCACCGGGTGGTGTTCTACGACCAGCGCGGCGCCGGGCTCTCGCAGCGCGTGCCTGCCGAGGCGCTCACGCTTGACGGCTACCTTGCCGAACTCGATGGCGTGATCGAAGAGGTCTCGCCGGAAGCCCCCGTTACGCTGATCGGCCACAGCTGGGGCGCGATGCTGGCGAGCGCCTATCTCGGCCAGGCGCCGGACAAGGTGAGCCGCGCGGTGCTGATCGAGCCGGGCTTCCTCGATGCCGGCGAGATGGCCGATTGGATGGCGAAGAGCCGGGCCTTGATGTTGTCGCCGGGCTTCGTCTGGTCGGCGCTCGTTGCCGGCTTCGAGGCGATGCATGTCGACGGACCAGATGCGCAGGCCCGCGATGACTACCAGATGGGCAAGATCGTGCACGCCTTCACGGATCACCCCGACAATGCCTATCATTGCCCCAGCGAGCCCTATGACGCGCCGAGTTGGCGCTTTGGGGCGCTGGCCAGCCGCACCGCAAGCGCCACCCCGCCGGAAGAGCTGGACCGGCTCGCGCTGGGCGCCAGCTTTCCGCGCTCGGTCCTGTTCATTGCGGGGGCCTGCGATACCTGGATTGGCCCCGACCTTCAGGCAAAACACGCCGCGCGTTTCGCAAATGCCCGGCTCGCCGTCATCGACGGGGCCGGGCACGAGGTCTTGTGGGACCAGCCAGAGGCGACGCTGGCGGAGATCCGGAGTTTTCTGGCGGAATAGAGCCTATTCTGCCGGTTCGGCCGTGAGCACGCCACGGCGGATCTGGTCTTCCTCGATGCTTTCGAACAGGGCACGGAAATTGCCCTCGCCGAAGCCGTCATCGCCCTTGCGCTGGATGAACTCGAAGAAGATCGGACCGATCACGGTTTTTGAGAAGATCTGAAGCAGGATGCGGGTTTCGCCGCCGCCCACCACGCCTTCGCCGTCGATCAGGATGCCGTGTTTCTTCATCGCCTCGATCGGCTCGTCGTGGTCCTTCACCCGATCATGGCTCATCTCGTAGTAGGTTTCGGGCGGTCCGGGCATGAACTTCATCCCCGCCTCGGCGATCCTCTCGGTGCCGCCGTAGATGTCTTCCGACCCGATGGCGATGTGCTGGATGCCCTCGCCCTTGTAACGGCGCAGGTATTCCTCGATCTGGCTCTTGTCGTCGGTCGACTCGTTGATCGGGATGCGGATCTTGCCATCCGGCGAGGTGAGCGCGCGGCTGACAAGGCCGGTCATCTTGCCCTGAATGTCGAAAAAGCGGATCTCGCGGAAATTGAAGGTTTCGGCGTAGAACTTGTACCAGGTGTCCATATTGCCGCGCACGACGTTGTGGGTGAGATGGTCAAGGTAGTAGAAGCCGAAGCCCTCGGGATGCGGATCGGGCTCGCCCAGCCAGTCGAATTCGGTCTCGTAGGCGCTGCCCGCCTCGCCATAGGTATCGACGAAGTAGAGCAGCGAGCCGCCGATGCCGATCACGGCGGGCACGTCGAGCGATTTGCCGGGGCCGGCATATTCCTCGGCGCCCAGATCGAGCGCGCGCCTGAGGGCGGCCTGCGCATCGACCACGCGCCACGCCATCGCCGGAGCGCAGGGTCCGTGCTGATCGACGAAGGCGGCGGCATGGCTGCCCGGCTCGGCGTTCAGCAGATAGTTGATATCGCCCTGGCGGTAGAGCGTGATGTTCTTGCTGCGGTGTTTCGCCACCGGCACGAACCCCATCTGGCGGAAGGTCGCATCAAGCTTTTCCGGTTCCGGGTGGGCGAACTCGACGAATTCGAACCCGTCGGTGCCGGCAGGGTTGTCTTCGGAAATCGTGGCCTTGGGGGCGTCATGTGGAAACGGGCCCATCTTGTCCTCCTGTTCGCTGGATTGTTCCAGAATGCCAGATTGGCGATGCACGGGGCTTGCATTGTTGCGTCATTCCGCCGCAGATTTGCATGAACTGGCCATGAAACAATACGTGGGTGCGTGACATGCGCGTTGATAGCTTTGATCGTGCAATTCTTGGCGCATTGCAGCGCGATGGCGCGATGACAAACGCGGCGTTGGCCGAGGTGGTCAACCTCTCCGCATCGCAATGTTCGCGGCGGCGGGCGGCGCTGGAAGCAGCCGGGCTGATCGAGGGCTACACCGCCCGGCTGAACGCGAGCAAGCTGGGGTTGGGTCTGCGTGCCGTGGTGCGCGTCAATCTCAAGGACCACGGGCGGCGCTCCGATGGCGATTTTGGCGCTTTCATCGAGGCGGCGCCGGAAGTGGCATCGGCGTTTTCGGTCTCGGGCAGCGCCGATTACATCCTCGATATTCGGGTGCGCGATCTTGAAGCCTTTGCGGAATTCATCCACGGCCAGTTGCTACCGCACCCGCTGGTGAGCCAGGTGCGGTCCGACATCGTTCTGAAAACGCTCAAAGACCGTGAGAGCCTTGATCTGTCGTCGGTCTGACTGGTCAGCGCCCCGATTTCAGATCGGTTACGAAGGCGCGCACATCGGGATTGGTGAAACTGGCGATGTGATCGGCCGACAACCCGGCAAGCACCTGCTCAAGCGCCGCATCCTCGCTCACCGGGCGCGGTGTTGCGATGGCGGCGATATCGTCAAACAGCGGCTGGCCGAGAAGGTCGGTGAGCCAGTTGTCGATCGGCGCGAAACGCTCAGCCATCTCTGCCCGGCGGGCGGCGCCGAAAAACTCGATATCGCCCGGTGCGGGCAGATCAAACTCGTCGGCGATGGCGGCAAGATCGTGGCCGAGGGTGCGGGCCGATGACCGGGGCAGGGCGGTGTTGACCTTCTGCATCAGCGGGAAGAAGGCGCGCGGCAGGCTCGGGTTCATCGCCGGCACGTCGCTCAGCCCGTCGGGAAGCTTGATGCCGGACTCGGCAAAGAAATCCGGGATCGACCCGCCCGCTGCCATCATTGCGCGATGGGCGCGGATCTGGGGCTTGGCGCCCGGCAGCCGGTCAAGCCAGGGTTCGATCACCGCGCGATAGTCGAAATGCACGCCCTGAAATGGGTCTGTTCCTGCCGAATCCGAAAGCGCGGGGCGCGGATCTCCGAACCAGAGCTGCTGGCCAAACCACGATACGATCTGCTCGTCGGGGCGGCGCAGGGTCATGTGAAGGGCGATGTCAGACCCGGCGAGCGCCTCGGCCAGATCGTCGACAAGATCAGGTGCATCCGGCCCGAAATGCGACATCACTTCCGACACGATCACCAGCGTTTCGGGATCGACCGCCTCGATCTGGCTGGAGATCGCGTGCAGCATCTGGCGCGGCGCCGGGGTGCCGCCATGGTGGGCAGGCACTTTGCGCTCCGGAAGTGCCGTGGCCAGCATCCGGAACGCCAGCGCGTTGTGCGGCTCGCGGACATTCGCGGGCAGAAGATCAGGCTCGACCTCGTCGCCGCGCAGCAGCTGGGCCTGCGCCCATGCCGCGCCTTGAAACTCGACCCAGGGGCTCAGAACCCCGTGTTCGAGAAGCCGTCGCCAATTGACCGCGATAAAGCTCTGAAGCGAGGTCGTGCCGGTCTTGTGGTGGCCGATGTGGATGATCGCTTTCATGCCGGGGCACCTCTGATCTGTCGTCGGCCATGGTCTAAGTCACGTCAGCGGGCGGGCGCAAGTCCGTGGGCGGAACCGGCGTTTGCGCGTCAGCCGAAGTCGATCCAGTCAATATTGAAATCGGACTGGTCGAGGCCCGATAGCAGCACCGATCCGTTTCCCCAGGTTACCAGCAACCCGGCCTTGATATCCTTCAGCTTGACCGTGTTGTCGGAAACGCCCGCGAGATGCAGCGTATCGGCGTCCGGATCAAAGTCACGGATCGAGTCTCTCCCGCTGCGGCGTGAAAAGTGGAATTCATCGGCGCCGCTGCCGCCAACGAGGCGGTCTCTGCCGCTGCCGCCGTAGAATACATCGTCGCCGTCGCCGCCAATGAGCCGGTCATTGTGGCGGCCGCCATAGAGCGTGTCATTGCCACTGCCGCCGAAAATCCTGTCGTTGCCGCCATGTCCGTTGAGCACGTCGTTTCCGGCATCGCCAAACAAACGATCACGCCCGCCGCCACCAAGGAGCAGATCGTCACCGTCGCTGCCTGAGAGCCGATCGTTGCCAGCCTGGCCGCGCAGGGTATCGTTGCCGGTGCCGCCGTCCAACGTATCATTGCCTTGCTCGCCATACAGGGCGTCAACGTCGTCGCCGCCAAAGAGCGCATCGTCATCCTCACCGCCGTGGAGCGTGTCGTTCCCGGTGCCGCCTTCGAGCCTGTCCGCACCCGTTCCGCCGTCAAGCGTGTCATTCCCCGCGCCACCGCTCAGCAGGTCTCCGCCGCTGCCGCCGCGCAGGGTATCGTCGCCATCGTCACCGTCGAGGATGTCGTCGCCGGTTTCGCCATCCAGCGTATCGTTGGCCAAGCCACCCGAGAGCGCGTCGTTGCCGTCGCCACCCAGAAGCCAGTCGTTGCCGTCGCCGCCGACAAGGGTATCGTTGCCATTCTGGCCGCGTAGCCTGTCGTTCCCTGTGCCGCCTTCGAGCCGGTCATTGCCCTTTCCGCCCCAAAGCACATCGTTGCCGGTGCCGCCGTCGAGCACATCGTTCCCCTTGCCGCCGATCAGCTCGTCGGCGCCATCGTCACCAAACAGGGTGTCATTGCCATCATCGCCGTCGAGGGTATCGTCGCCGTCGCCGCCATGCACCGTATCGTCACCCGCCCTGGCATCGACCAGATCGTGCCCTGCTCCGGCGCGAATGGTGTCGTTGTCGTTTCCGGTTGTGATGTTGTCGTCGCCGTCGTCACCGTAGAAGGTGTGGGGATCGGTCTGGCCATTGTCCTCGCCGGTGTCGGGGTCCGACTCGAAGACCATCGTGGCGAGATCCATCGGCCGGTTCACACCGCCGACGACGGCAGCGCGCACCGCGTCGGCGGAAAGCGGCGTGCCGGAGGCGCTGTAGAGCTGCAATGTCTCGCCGCGCCAGGTCACCTCGGCGCCGTCGTTTGTCGTGGCAATGGTCAGGCTGGATGGATCGTGAAGCATCGGCCAGGAGGCGAGGTCGAGCCGGTCATAGACCGGGTTGAAATCGGTAATCGTGTCGATGGCTTCGTCGGCCCGCAGCACGAAGGTGTCGCGGCCGGTGCCGCCGGTGAGCGTATCAGCGCCGGCACCGTCGACAATGATGTCATGCCCGGTGCCGCCGTTGATTGCATCGTCGGCGCTGCCGCCGACGAGGATGTCGTCGTTTGCGCTGCCCGCGAGAGGGCCACCGCTGGCCACCGCCATTGCCTGTAGGCCGAACCCCGAGAGATCGACGGCAAGATCGGTGAGCATCCCTTCCGATTGCGAGGCGGCGAGAAGGCGCAAGCTGTTGCCGATGGATGCCCCGGCGATGGCCGAGATATTGCCAAGCCCGGACGTGTTGCTGTCAATAACGGTGTCGATCAGTTGCAGTTTGCCGTCCGGCATCAGCACGAAAAACGAAAGCCCATCGTCGCCGCCGCCGGCAAACACGAAGGTTACGCCGCCATGTTGCACGACCTCGACACTCTGGACGCCGCCAAACCGGGTATCGAGCGTGTCGAGCACATGATCGGTTGCCGTCAGGGTGCCATCGGACCCGACCTGAAAGACGCTGAGCGCGCCGTTGGCATCCATCGCCGAGGCCACGATCACGTAGTCGATCTGGCCCACCTCGGCGGCGGCGATGTCGGTCGGGACCATCAGGCCGACGCCCTGTTCGGGGCCGCTCACATCGGTGCGCACAAGGCCGGTTCCGGTGTCGAGATAGGCGGTTATGCCGTATTCGGAGCCGGAGCCGGCGATTACGATGCCGGTGCCGGACACATCAACATGCGCCAGCGCCGAGATAGCGCCGATCAGGGCGGTTCCGTCGCTTGCGGCGGTCGCGGTATGGCTGAGTGCCGCCCCGGTGAAGCCATAGGCCGAAAAGCCCGGCTCGGTGCCCGCGACCAGAAGGCCATCGTTTGCCGTGGTTGCGAGCGCACCCGGCTGCCCCGGACCGGCCAGCAAGCCGGCATGGTGGCTGACACTGCCGATGGACCCGTCTTGCGCTACCGACAGCGCCCCGAGAGATGTTGCCCCGGTCATTCCAAAAACGGCGAGCGCGCCGCCCCAGCCGTCGTCCACCAGCGCAAGCTGCGACGCGATGCCGGTGGCCCAGGCCGGATTGTAGAAAGCATGATCGACGTAGCCTGCCAGGCCCGTTGCGGGCAGGGCGAAGCTGGTCAGCCCACCATTCGCGCCGGATGTGGCGAAGACCGTGACGGTGCTGCCGGATTGCAGAACCGCCAGATCGGTGATCGCGAAATCAAGCCCGTCATGTCCGCTTTCGACGGTGCCCCGAACCGAGACATGCATCTCCCAAACCCCCAAGATGGCAACAGGGGCAGGTTGGCCGGGCTTTGGGCTGGCAGGCGGCGCGGCAATGTGGCGAAACCGGGGAGAACATCGACGATCCGCGCGGATGTCTTAACCCGGTCTTCGCCTTGATCCGGCCAGTCAGGTGGCGGGTCTATGATCGCAGATTGCGCTCATGCACGGCGATCGCGTCGTCGACGTTTTCGAAGTATTCGAGCCGTCCCTTGTTAAGGATCAGCCCGGAATCGCAGAAGGTGCTGAGTTCGCGCATGTTGTGGCTGACCATCATCGCCCCGGCGGAACTGACACGCTCGCGAAACACGGCGCGGCTCTTGCGTCTGAATGCGGCATCGCCAACGGCGGTCACCTCGTCGATCAGGTAGGTATCGAACTTGATGCCCATCGCGGCGCCAAAGGTCAGCCGCGAGCGCATACCGGAGGAATAGCTGCGCAGCGGCATTCGGAAATGTGGGCCAAGCTCGGCGAAATCCCGCACGAAGGCTTCAAGGCTGCGGGTATCGACGCCATAGATGCGGGCGAGGAAGCGCACGTTTTGCGCCCCGGTAAGATCTCGGTGGAAGGCCCCGGCAAGGCCGACGGGCCACGAAATCGACCCGTCCGAGACGATCTTGCCGCTGTCGGGGCGCAGGCTGCCGGCGACGAGTTGAAGCAGCGTTGACTTGCCCGCGCCGTTGCGGCCGAGAAGGGCAATGGCCTTGCCGCTTGGCAAGGTCATGCTGAGGTTGTCGATCACGACCTTGCGCTTGCCGTTCACGCGGAAGGACTTGGTGAGGTTCTCGAATTGTATCATGGCGCCGGGCCTATTTTCGATCCCGCACAGCGTAGAACATCAACGACAGGATCGCCCAGAAGAGCAGCAGGAAGAGGCCGCTGATGCCAAAAATGATCAGCCGCTGCGGGTAGTCTGCCCGTTGCGGCAGGGTCGGCTTGACGTAGGTGGCGAGATAGCGGCTCTGGCGGGCGGCATTGGCGCGGGCAATATCGAGCGAGGCAAGCGCGGCACGGTAGGTCTCTTCGGCGAATTCGCGGTCGACCACGAGGCTTTCATATTCGGCGAGCAGCATCGGATAGCCTTCCGTGCCCGCATCGGAATCGTCGGCGGCAAAGGTTGCGCGCTCTTCCGAAATGCGCTCGCGGATGACCTCGATGCGCCGCAGCGCCTGGGTCACGCGGGGGTCGCTCGCGGAGGATCCCTGCGCGACCAGGTCATAGTCGATCAGTGCCTGTGCGAGTTGTTGTTGCAGCGAGTTGAGCACACCCATACGGCCGCGCAGGTCGCTCTCGGGATCGACGATCTGGGTTTCGGTGCGGAAATGCACCAGCGCCTCGCGCGCGGCCTTCAGCCGGGCGACCGAGTCTGCGAGATCCTGTTCGGCATATCTGAGCGTGTCCGCCCGGGCCGTTGCGTTGAGCTCGTTCACCAGGGTCTGGCTTTCGTCGATGATCTCCTGCGCCAGCGTTCTGGCCATCTCGGGCTCGAAGGCCAGCACGTTGAGCGTGATCAGGCCGGTGGTTGAATCGTAGGAAACCCGCACGATCCGCTGCCAATAGTCGAGAAGCCCCTCGATGGTGACGCCGGGCTTCAGCGAAAAGACCGGATCGGTATCGTAATGAGTGGTGTAGTGCCCCTTCAGATCAAGCCGCTCGTCGATCGCGGCAACAAGATCCTGGCTCTGGATATACTGATACAGCATATCGGCTTCGCCGTCGCTGCCGCCGCCCACGAAGCTGGCCAGACCACCCAGCATTTCGGCGGCCCCGGTATTTTCTTCCTGGCGCACCGAGAACCCGGCCACTGACGAATACTGATCGGTCGCATGTTCGACCAGGTAGTAGCCAATCACCACGAGGGGCAGGAGGACGATCGCGATGAAGCTGTAGGCAACGCCCCAGTGGCGCTTGCGCATCGTCGCCTTTTTCGCCATCGGGCGAATTGTGATTACCTGCGGAGCCGGCTCGCCTTGCCCACCTTCGCCCGCCGCACGACCGGCCGCACCCCCGCGTTTGCCCTGCCTGCGCCGCCCGGCGCCGGTCTGGCTCGCATCTTCGGCGTCGTCAACGTCGTCTGCTCTGTCTGGATTTCCCTGCTTCTTTGCCAAAGGCCGGCCTCTCGCGATCAGGTTTGAACTTGCCCCGGCTGTTCTACATAATGCACCGCAGCAACGCCAGCCAATTGGAGCACACCTTGGCTTCTGTCGACCAACCGCAAACACCCTCGCCGATTCCCCCGGCGTTGGAACCGCCGAGAGCGCGGTTTGACGGGCATAAGCGAAGTTTCGCTGCGTCGCGGGTGATCTTCGCGCTGATCCTGCGCGAGATGTCGACAACCTATGGCCGGTCTCCGGGCGGGTATATCTGGGTCATTCTCGAACCCATCGGCATGATCATGATTCTGTCGGTCGGGTTTTCCCTGCTGATGCGCACGCCTTCGCTCGGCACCAGCTTCATCCTGTTCTATGCCAGCGCCTATCTGGTGTTTTCGCATTTCCGGACAATTGAGCGGGCGGTGAACAAGTCGATCGATTTCTCGCGGGCGCTTCTGTATTACCCGGCGGTGACCTGGGTAGACGCCTTGCTGGCGCGCCTCGTGCTGAACACGCTGATCAACCTGCTCAACATGATCCTGCTGTTTGCCGGGATCATCTATTTCACCGATACCGGCACGGTTCTCGATTATGCGCCGATCATCGAAGCGGTGATCCTGGCCACGCTTCTCGGCGCCGGGGTGGGCACGCTCAACTGCATGTTGATGGGGCTGGTGCCGGTGTGGAACAAGATCTGGAAGATCGGGACCCGGCCATTGATGATTGCCTCGGGGGTCCTCTACACCATGGAGGATTTGCCCACGGCGGCGGCCAATGTGCTTTGGTGGAACCCGTTGATTCACCTCACCGGGCTGTTTCGGACCGGCGTCTATCCGAGCTATCATCCGCAATTCATCGAGCCGCTTTACGTGCTTGGGATCGCGCTTGCCAGCTTTGTCGTCGGCCTGTTTTTCCTCAGCGTCTACAGCAACGATATCGTCAACCAGGAATGATCCCGGTCAGCGTGCGGCATCGGCGATTGCGCGGATGTCGGCAAGGCTGGCGGAGGTATCGTTGCGAAATCCGTCACGGATCGCGCGGCGCAGAAGGGCGCGGAAGGCCGGGGCGTCATCGCCGTATTCGCGCGGCAACATCGCCCATCTTGCGAGGATCAGCGGCATGACGAGCCAGAAAAGCGGCCCGGCGGCGCGGCGATAGACAAAGATGATGTTGCGGTGGTGGTAATAGGCGCGCCAGACAGGATCATAGATCTTGCGGCCGGGCCGGGAGCTTTCGCAATCGTGCTCGAACCTGAGCGTCGGGTCGAAGGCGATGGTCCCGCCGGCGCGACGAATACCAAGCGTGTAGAGCACATCGTCGCCGTAGATGAACAGGTTCGGATCGGGGTAGCCCACCCGATCGACGGTCTTGCGCGACACGAAGAAACCCACGAAGGACGTCGCGTCGATGGGGCGGGTTGCGGTGCCGGCGAAATCCGCGTCGGTGACGTGAAAGCCCTTGCGGCCCGAGAAGAGCGCGCCAAAGAAGGTGCGCAGGTTCCAGAACGGGTTGAGCGTGGGGCGGTTCAGCTCGCAGAGCTTGCCGGATGGATAGTAGACCGCGGCCGCCCAGGCCGCGCTTCCGTCGCGCGGCACGGCGTGAAAACGTGCCAGCGTGTCTTCCATCGGGCGGCCGTCATCGTCGGTGATGAGCAGCCAGTCAGGGTCGAGCTGTTCCACCGCCAGGCGCAGACCGGCCTCAAAACCGCCGGCGCCGCCGAGGTTGCGCGGCAACTGGTGCACGACGAGGCGGGGGTCGGTCTGGATCGCCAGCCAGTCGCCGGTGCCATCGGTCGAGGCGTTGTCGACAACGACGACATGCGACAGGTGCCGGGGCGGCGCGGCGAGCAGGCGCGCCAGCGTTGTTTGCAGCTGCGGCAGGCGCTGGTAGGTCACCACCACGGCCACGAGCCGCCCTGCGCCCGGCTCTGTTGCGGTATCTTTCAAGGTGCCTGTTCCCGCTTCCATGCGACGATTGGCCCGCACCTATCGCCGCGGATCAAACGAAGTCAATCCCGGCGATCCCGGCTCAGGTGATCACATCCGGCGCGGCGCGCCCCGAAATGGCGCTGATCTGTGCAAGCTCCTCGGCGGCGGCGATGACCGGGCCCAGCGCCTCCTGCACGTCTTGTGCCAGCCCGTCGGGGCCTGCCACGTAGCGTTCGAGATAGAGCCGAAGCGTCGCGCCCTCGGTGCCGGTGCCCGACAGCCGGATCACGAAGCGCGAGCCGTCGGTGAAGGCGATGCGCAGGCCTTGCCGCTGCGAAACCGAGCCGTCGATCGGGTCTTTGTAGGCAAAATCGTCGGCGCTGGCGACGGTCATCCCGGCGATCTCTTGCCCCGGAAGCTCACCGAGCCGCGCGCGCAGGCCATCGACGATCCTGTTTGCGAGGTCCACCGGCAGCGCGTCGTAGTCATGGCGCGAATAGTAGTTGCGCCCGTAGTCGCGCCAATGTGCCTCAAGAATCTCGGCCACCGATTGCCCACGCTCCGCGAGGATGTTGAGCCAGAGCAGCACGGCCCAGAGCCCGTCTTTTTCGCGGACATGCGACGAGCCGGTGCCAAAGCTCTCTTCGCCGCAGAGGGTGACGCGGCCGGCATCCAGAAGGTTGCCGAAGAACTTCCAGCCGGTGGGGGTCTCATACGCGGCGACACCCAGCTTCGCGGCCACGCGGTCGGCCGCGGCAGAGGTGGGCATGGAGCGGGCCACGCCGGCGATGCCGCCCCGGTAACCGGGGGCGAGATGGGCGTTGGCGGCCAGCACCGCGAGGCTGTCGGAGGGGGCAACGTAGGTGCGCGCACCCACCACCATGTTGCGGTCACCGTCGCCATCGGAGGCGGCGCCGAAATCGGGGCCATCGGCGGCAAACATCACGTCCATCAGGTCTTTCGCCCAGACCGGGTTCGGGTCGGGGTGCATACCGCCGAAATCGGGCAGCGGCGTGCCATTCACCACGGTGCCGTTCGGCGCGCCAAGACGGCGCTCGAGAATCTCGGTGGCATAAGGCCCGGTGATTGCGCACATCGCGTCGAAACGCATCCGGAAACCGGCGGCGAACATGGCGCGCAGCTTGGCGAAATCGAAGAGGGTTTCCATCAGTTCGGCGTAGTCGGCCACCGGGTCGACGACCGAAACGGTCATGTCGCCCAGTGTGGTCTCGCCGATTGCCGACAGGTCAACGTCCTGCGCTTCGAGAATACGATACCCGGCGATGGTCTCGGTCGCCGCAAAGATCGCGTCGGTTACGCTTTCGGGGGCGGGACCGCCATTGGCCATGTTGAACTTGAGGCCAAAGTCCTCGTCGAGCCCGCCGGGATTGTGGCTGGCCGACATGATGAAGCCGCCATCGGTCTTGTTCAGCCGGATCAGGTGGCTTGCGGCGGGGGTGGAGAGCAGCGCGTTCTGCCCGACGATCACCCGCGCCGCCCCCTGCGCGGCGCACATGCGCAGGATCACCTGGGCGGCCTGCGGCGAGAAATAGCGCCCGTCACCGCCTAGCACGAAGGTCTTGCCCCTCGCGCCGCCGATGGCGTCGAGGGTGGCCTGCACGAAGTTTTCAAGAAAGTGCGGCGCCATGAAAACCTTGGTTTTCTTGCGCAATCCGGAGGTGCCGGGCTTCTGGCCCTCGATCGGTCTGGTGGCGACGGTCAGGATCGACATCTCTCTCTCCTCAGGTCTCGGGATGGGCAAACAGCAGCACCGATTGCTCGGCAGCCTTGTAGGTCTCGGTCACGGGCTTTTCGGGCGCTTCGGGATTGGCGCTGTCGAGCACGCGCAGCCATTGGCCGGGCGGCAGCGTCAGGTCGCGGGCCGGGCCGGTATTGAACAGGGCAAACACTTCATCCTCGCCGGAATCGCGGATCGTTTCAGCGGAAGGGCGAACGATGACGCCGATCGCCTGCAAATGGTTGTGCCAGTCTTCGTCGGTCGGTGCCCGGCCTTCGGGGTGCCACCATTCGAGATCGGGCAAGCCGTCGGTGAGGCGTGGGCGCGAATGCAGGAAATTGCGCTGGCTCAGAACCTTGTAGCGGCGGCGCAGGGCGGAAAGGCGGCGGACATAGGCAAGCAGGTGTTCGTCGGCATGTTTCCAGTCGATCCAGCCGGCGTCGTTGTCCTGGGCATAGGCGTTGTTGTTGCCGCGCTGCGAATTGCCGATCTCGTCGCCGCCAAGCAGCATCGGAATGCCCTGGCTGAAAAACAGCGTTGCCAGCATCGCGCGCTGGCGGCGGCCACGGGCGGCGCGGATCACCGGATCGAGCGTCGGCCCCTCGATCCCGAGATTGTCCGAGAAGTTGGCGGCGTGGCCATCGCGGTTGCCCTCGCCGTTGGCCTCGTTGTGCTTTTCCTTGTAGGAGACCAGGTCGGCCAGCGTGAAGCCGTCATGGCTGGTGATCAGGTTGATGCTCGCGGTGGCCGGGCGACCGCTGTTGTCGAAGATCTCGGGCGAGCCGAGCAGCGCCTTGGCGAGGCTGGGCAGCAGGTGATCGTCGCCGCGCCAGAAGGCGCGCACGTCATCGCGGTAGCGGTCGTTCCACTCGCGGAACGGATGCGGAAAATGGCCCAGCCGGTAGCCGCCGGGGCCAACGTCCCAAGGTTCCGCGATCAGCTTGATACGGGCGAGCACAGGGTCTTGCCGCACGGCGTCGAGAAAGCCGCTGTCAAAGCCATGCGGGCCGCGGGTAAGGGCGGCGGCAAGGTCGAAGCGGAAGCCGTCGATGTGAAACTCCTCAACCCAGTAGCGCAGGCTGTCCATCACCAGCCGCAGCACGGCCGGATGCGACAGGTCGAGGGCGTTGCCGGTGCCACAATCGTTGATGTAGTGGCGCTTTTCCGGGGCCAGCCGGTAATATGACGCGTTGTCGAGCCCGCGAAAGCTGAGCGTTGGCCCAAAGGCGTCGCCCTCGGCGGTGTGGTTGTAGACCACATCGAGGATCACCTCGATCCCGGCGGCATGAAACCGGCGCACCATTTCCTTGAACTCGGTGGCGCCGCCCTTGTCGAGATAGCGCGGTTCCGGCGCGAAGAAACCAATGGTGTTGTAGCCCCAGTAATTGCGCAGGCCACGCTCGATCAGAAACCGGTCATCGACAAAGCTGTGCACCGGCAATAGCTCGATTGCCGTCACCCCGAGGCTCTTGAGGTGGTCGATCATCGGTTGCGAGGCAAGGCCGAGAAAGGTGCCGCGCTTCGATGGGTCGATCTGCGGATGCGTTGCGGTCACGCCCTTCACGTGGGCCTCGTAGATCAGCGTATCGCAGCCCGGCGTGTTGGGCGGGGTGTCGCCCTGCCAGTCAAACCGGTCATCGCCCACGACCACGCATTTGGGCACGGCAAAGGCGTTGTCACGGGTCGAGAAGCTGAGATCGCCAAGCGGCGAGCCGACATGATAGCCCATCAGCGATTTCGACCACCTGAGCTTGCCCTCGATGCGGCGGGCATAGGGATCTATCAACAGCTTGTGGTGGTTGAAGCGGTGGCCGTTTTCCGGCTCGTAGGGACCATAGGCGCGCAATCCGTAGCGGGTGCCCGCGCCGATCCCGGCAATGTGGCCGTGCCAGATATCGCCATCGCGCTCATGCAGCGCGATCCGGGTAAGTTCGGTGCGCCCGTCATCGCTGAACAGGCAGACCTCGATCTTGGTGGCATTGGCGGAAAAGACTGCGAAGTTCACACCATAATCGTCAACCGTCGCACCCATCGGCCAGAACCGTCCGCGTGTGAGCACCAGATGCTCGGCGCGGTCGGGCGTGAAAGCGGGGCGGGGTTCGGTCACGCGGTGAGGCTCCCGTAGAGCGCGGCATAGGCCTTGGCCGGACCGTCCCAACCCACATCCGCGCCCATCGCCCGCTTGACGAGCTGGCTCCACGCCGCGCTGTCGGCGTGAAGCGCAACGAGATGGCGCAGGGCGCCCGCGAGCGCGATCGTGTCGACAGGGTGGAAGCTGATGCCGGTGGCGGCGTTGGCGGCGAGGCTCGCCGGGGTCGCCCCGATCACCGTGTCGTTGAGCCCGCCGGTGGCGGCAACGACGGGCACGGTGCCGTATTTCAGCCCATACATCTGGGTCAGCCCGCAGGGCTCGAACCGGGACGGCACGATAACCGCGTCGCCGCCGCCGAACATCCGGTGCGACAAGGCTTCGTCATAGCCGATCCGCACGCCCACCCGATCCGGCCAGCGCGCCGCGGCGTCTTTCACCGCCTGTTCCAGATGTGGCTCGCCGGAGCCGAGCAGGACCAGCCCGCCGCCGGCGGCGATGAAGGCAGGCAGCGCCTCGACCAGCAGGTCGATGCCTTTCTGCCAGGTGAGGCGGCTGACGACGATGGCAAGGGGCCCTGGCACGTCACCAAGGCCGAACTCGGCGATCAGCGCTGCCCGGTTGGCAGCCTTGCCCGCCAGCTTTGTGGCGGAATAGGGTCTGATTGCCGGGTCGGTCTCCGGCGACCAGGTGCCTGCCTCCACGCCGTTGAGGATGCCGTGGAGGTCGTTGGCCCGCGCCGCGATCACGCCTTCCAGCCCCATGCCGAACTCGGGCCGCATCAGCTCTTCGGCATAGGTGGGCGAAACGGTGGTGATGGCGTCGGCTGTGGTGAGCCCGACCTTCAGGGTAGAGATATTGCCGTGATACTCGGCATGGTCGGGGTGCCAGGCGTGCCACGGCAGGCGGAGCGCATCGAGCCGATCACCGCCGGTGACGCCTTGAAAGGCGATGTTGTGGATGGTGAGCACCGATTTCACCCCGTCCGGGCCGCCGTAACGCAGATAGGCCGGGGCAAGGCCGGTCTGCCAGTCATGCGCGTGCAGGATGTCGGGCTTCCAGCCATCGCCCATGCCGGAGCGCGCCACCTCCGCCGCCGCCCATGAGAGAGCGGCAAAGCGCTCGGGGTTGTCGGGATAGTCGCCATTCGGACCGGAATAGGGGCCGCCCGCGCGGTGGTAGAGATAGGGTGCATCGAGGGCCAGCACGGTGAGTGCGCCGAGTGTGCCCTTGAACAGCCGGGCGTGGCCGCCATACAGGTTCCAGTCGGCCCAGACCTCCTCGACCGGGCCGTCGAGCCGGTCGAGAACGCCGGGATAGGCGGGCAGCATGACCCGCATGTCGATACCCTCCGCGGCAAGCGCCGTGGGCAGGGCGCCGACCACGTCGGCAAGCCCGCCCGTCTTGATCAGCGGAACGCATTCGGACGCGACCGACAGCACGCGCATGGTTGCCCTCCTAGCCGAGCTTCGCCTGGCGCCGGGCGAGCATGTCGCGGGTGATGAGGGTGATGCCATTTTCGGTCACCCGGAACCACTTGCCATCTTCCTCCGGGTCTTCTCCAACGACGAGGCCAGCGGGGATTTCAATGCCGCTGTCGACGACGCAGTTCTTGAGCCGCACATTGCGGTTCACCTGCACATGCGGCAGCAGCACCGAGTAATTCACCGACGAGTAGGAATGCAGCCGTCCGCCGGTGGAAATGAGCGAGTTTTTCACCACCGAACCGGAAATGATCGTATCGCCCGCGATCAGCGAGGAAACGGCGGCGCCGCGCCGGCCCTCTTCGTCGTGGATGAACTTGGCAGGCGGCACGATCTCGGAATAGGTCCAGATCGGCCAGGTCTGGTCGTAGATATCGAGCTTCGGCACGAAATCGGTGAGGTCGATATTGGCCTGCCAATAGGCGTCGATCGTGCCCACGTCGCGCCAATAGGCTTCCTTTTCCAGCCCGGAACGGATGCAACTGTCGGTGAACTTGTGGGCCACCGCCTTGCCGTTCTTGACGATGTGGGGGATCAGGTCATGGCCGAAATCGTGGCTGGAATTGCTGTCGCTCGCGTCTTCGAGCAGAAGTTCGCGCAGGAATTTCCAGTCGAACACGTAGATCCCCATCGAGGCCAGTGCATGGTCGGGATCGCCGGGCATGTGCGGCGGCTTGGCGGGCTTTTCGAGAAAGCTGGTCACCAGACCCTCGGCGTTCACGTCCATCACGCCAAAGGCCGAGGCCTCGGCCACCGGCACGGTCAGACAACCCACGGTTACATCGGCGCCGGAATCGACGTGATGCTGGAGCATGATCTCGTAATCCATCTTGTAGATGTGATCGCCGGCCAGCACGACGATGTATTCCACATCGTAGCTGTCGATGATGTCGATGTTCTGGCGCACCGCGTCGGCGGTGCCCTTATACCAGTTTTCTTCGTCGATCCGCTGCGAGGCGGGGAGGATATCGAGGTATTCGTTGCGCTCGGCGCGGAAGAAGTTCCAGCCGCGCTGGGCGTGCCGGATCAGGCTGTGGGCCTTGTATTGCGTGGCGATGGCCATCTTGCGGATGCCGGAGTTCAGCGCGTTGGACAGCGCGAAATCCACGATCCGGGTCTTGCCGCCGAAATAGACGGCCGGTTTGGCGCGCCGATCGGTGAGTTCCTTGAGTCGCGATCCGCGGCCCCCGGCAAGAACAAAGGCCATTGCTTGAGAGGATAGCCGCCTTCTGTGTCGTTGGGTGTCCATGATGTCCTCCTCGGTTCCGCGTTTGTCGTTGGTAACCAGTCTCCCGTCAGGTCAGCCGGAATACAACTGCTGAAAGCGGCGGCAGCGTCACATAGGCCGATTGTTCCTGAAAGTGCCAGGAAACCGGCTCGGTCTGGACCCCGCCCATATTACCACGGTTTCCACCGCCATAGAGTTCGGAATCGGTGTTCATGATCTCTTGCCAATGCCCGGGCGCCGGGAAACCGATCCGGTATACGTTGCGCTCGATCGGGGTCATGTTGACCGCGACAACGATCATCGGGTCGCCTGGGTTGCCCTTGCGGACGTAAACCAGAACAGAGTGCTCGGCATCGTTCGACTCAAGCCAGTCGAAGCCCTCGGGCCGGGTGTCGTTGACATGGAGCGCCGGGTTGTCGCGATACATCTGGTTGAGATCGCGCACGAGAACCTGGATGCCGCGATGTTCGGGCAGATCGCATTGATACCAGTCCAGGCTTTCGTTGTGGTTCCACTCGCGGCCCTGGGCGAATTCCTGACCCATGAACAACAGCTTCTTGCCCGGATGCGTCCACATGAAGCCGTAATAGGCGCGCAGGTTGGCGAATTGCTCCCACGCGGTGCCGGGCATCTTGGCGATCATCGAACCCTTGCCATGCACCACCTCGTCATGGCTGATCGGCAGGATGAAGTTTTCGCTGTAGGCGTAGACCATCGAGAAGGTCAGATCGCCGTGATGATACTTGCGGTAGATCGGTTCCTTGGAGATGTATTCGAGGGTGTCGTTCATCCACCCCATGTTCCACTTGAAGCCGAAGCCGAGCCCGCCGGTTTCGACCGGCCGCGACACGCCGCCGAAGGCGGTGCTCTCTTCCGCCACGGTCATGATGCCGGGGTGTTCGCCGTAAGCCAGGATGTTGGTCTGCCGCAGAAGGTCAATCGCTTCGTAATTCTCGCGCCCGCCGTCCTTGTTGGGCACCCATTCGCCATCCTTGCGCGAATAGTCGCGGTAGAGCATCGAAGCCACGGCATCCACGCGCAGCCCGTCGAGGTGGTATTCCTCAAGCCAGTAGAGCGCGTTGGCCTTGAGGAAATTCGCCACCTCGATACGGCCGTAATTGTAGATCAGGGTGTTCCAGTCGGTATGGAAACCTTCCTTCGGGTCGGCGTGCTCATAGAGCGGGGTGCCGTCAAACCAGCCCAGCCCGTGCTGGTCGGTCGGGAAATGGCCCGGCACCCAGTCAAACAGCACGCCCAGCCCGGCCTCGTGCGCGGCTTCGACGAAGGCGGCAAATTCCTGCGGGGTGCCGTGGCGGATCGTCGGGGCAAACAGCCCGATCGGCTGGTAGCCCCATGACCCGTCGAAGGGAAACTCGCTGACCGGCATCAGCTCGATATGGGTGAACCCCATCCATTTGACGTAGTCCACCAGTTCCTTCGCCAGTTCCGCGTAGGAGAGCGGACGGGCGCCGTTATCGGCCTTGCGCCACGAGCCCAGATGGACCTCGTAGATCGAGATCGGGGCATCGACGGAATTGCGGATTGCGCGGGTCTTCATCCAGTCGGTATCGGTCCAGGCCCGGCCAAGGCCGGCGGCGCGAACCACCGAGCCGGTGGCGGGCGGGTGCTCGGACCCGAAGGCCACAGGATCGGCCTTCAGTGGCAGGATCGTGCCGCCATGGGCGCGGATCTCATACTTGTAGGTGGTGCCCTCGGCGATGCCGGGGACGAAGATTTCCCACACGCCGGTAGAGCCGCGCCGCCGCATCGGGTGGGCGGTGCCGTTCCATGCGTTGAAGTCACCCACCACCGAGACCCGCTCGGCATTGGGCGCCCAGACGGCGAAATGCGTGCCTTTCACCTTGTCGATGGTCTTCACGTGCGCGCCAAGGGCTTCCCAAAGCCGCCGGTGGCCGCCCTCGCCCAGCAGGTATTCATCGAGCTCGCCAAGCACCGGGCCAAAGCGGTAGGCATCGGTGAATTCCCAAGTGACGCCCTCGGCGCTTTCGGCCTGAAGTGTGTAGGGTTTGGCGGCGTCCACCGGCCCCTCGAAGAAGCCGGGGCATTGCGGGTGCCCAGTCAGCGCGACCGGCTTCGCACGCCCCTGTTTGAGCCAGAGCTTTGCCGCGCCCGGCACCCAGGCCGCAAGCTGGCCGCGCTGCGGGCCGAGCACCGAGAACGGATCGCCATGCCGCCCCTCCGCAATGGCCCGTGCCACGTCGTTCGAGACTCTGAATGCCGTGTTGGCGGCAGGCGTCTTTGCCATTTCTCGCTCCTTCCGGTCAGAGCGCGGAGGTCGCGCCCCAGATTTCCTTCATGTAACCACGGATTGAACGGTCAGACGAGAAAAACCCCATCCGCGCGGTATTGATAGCGGCCATCCGCGCCCATTTGTCTTTGTCACGGAAAGTTTCGTCCACCTCGATCTGGGCCCGCTGGTAATCGGCGAAATCCGAGGCGACGAGGAAGTAATCGCTGTTCCAGGTGCGGTCGACCAGGCCATGGTAGCGGTCCGGCTCGCTGGGCGAGAACCGGCCCTCGGCGATGAGCTGGAGCACATCCTTGAGCGCTTGGCTGGATTCGATTGCCTCGCGCGCGTGGTTGACGTTCTTGCGGCGCAGCAACACCTCGTCGGCGGTCATCCCGAAGAGGAAGAAGTTTTCGGACCCGACCTGTTCGCGAATCTCGACATTGGCACCGTCGAGCGTGCCGATGGTCAGCGCGCCGTTGAGGCTGAGCTTCATGTTGCCGGTGCCCGAGGCCTCCTTGCCCGCGGTCGAGATCTGTTCCGACAGATCGGCCGCCGGGATCAGTTGCTCGGCCATGCTCACATTGTAGTTCGCCGGGTAGACCACCTTGAGGCGGTCGCGCATGTCGGGGTCGGTGTTCACGACGTGGCCGACATCGTTGATCAGGTGCACGATCTCTTTCGCCACCTGGTAGCCCGGCGCGGACTTGCCGCCGAATATCTTCACCCGAGGCACGAAGTCGCCTTCCGGATTCTTCTTGATCTCGTGCCATTGCGCGATCGTCTCGAACACGTTCATCAACTGGCGCTTGTATTCGTGGATCCGCTTGACCTGCACGTCAAACAGGGCGTCGGGATCGACGTCGATCCCGCAGGTCTTCTTCATCCAGTTCGAGGTCTCCACCTTGTTGTTGCGCTTCACTGCCATGAAGGCATCACGGAAGGCGGAATCCTCCACATGTGGTTCGAGCTCGGCGAGGCGGTCGAGATTGTCTTCCCAGCCGGCGCCGATGGTATCGGTGATAAGCCTGGCAAGGTCCGGATTGGCCAGTCTGAGCCAACGGCGCGGCGTGACGCCGTTGGTCACGTTGATGATCCGGCCGGGATGCAGCTTGTTCAGTTCCGAAAAGAGCTGCGATTTCACCAGCTCCGAATGCAGCGCCGAGACACCATTGACCTTGTGCGACATGATGAAGGCGAGTTCGCCCATATGCACTTCGTTGTTGCGCACGATGGCAACGCCGGCGGAGCGGGTCGGATTGGCCATGGCGTGGGCGGCGTCGATCATCTCGATGATCTGCATGTGGCGCGGCAGCACCGTGCCCATGAGCCATGTCGACCACCGCTCCAGAGCCTCGGGCAGCAGCGTGTGGTTGGTGTAGCCCAGGCACTTCTGGGCAACGTCCATCGCCTTGGAAAACGCCATCCCATACCGGTCGACGAGAAGGCGGATCAGTTCGGGCGCGGCGATCGCCGGATGGGTATCGTTCATCTGGATCGCCACGTGCTTGTCGAGCTCGGTCAGATCGTCGTGAACTTCCATGTAGCGGCGCAGGATGTCCTGTATCGCCGCCGAGGTCATGAAGTATTCCTGCTTCAGCCGCAGCTCCTTGCCCTGAAACGTGGTGTCGTCGGGGTAGAGCACGCGCGTGATGGTGCGCGCGAGCGTTTCGGGTGCGGCGGCGGCGGTGTAATCGCCCCGGTTGAAGCGTTCGAGGTCGAACAGCGTGGTGGGCTTGGCGCCCCAGAGCCGCAGGGTGTTGGCCCAGCGCCCTTCCCAGCCGACGACGGGCATGTCGTAGGCCGTTGCCAGCACGGTTTCGCCCGGCTCCCAGACCATCTGGCCGTCGCGCTCGGTCACGTGGCCCTTGAACCCGATCGTGTAGCAGGCTTCGGGCCGCTCGAATTCGAACGGGTGGCGCTGGGTGAGCCAGTCTTCCGGGGTCTCGACCTGGTGGCCGTTCTCGAAGCGCTGGCGGAACAGCCCGTGTTCGTAGCGCAGGCCGTAGCCGTAGCCGGGGCAGCCAAGCGTGGCCATGCTCTCCATGTAGCAGGCCGCCAGCCGGCCGAGGCCGCCATTGCCAAGCGCGGCGTCGGGCTCGTCATGCACCAGCACGTCAAAATCCTGGCCCAGATCGGTCATTGCGGCGGCGGCGATGTCCTTGAGCCCGAGGTTGATCGCGGCATCTTCGAGGATGCGGCCGATCAGGTATTCCATCGACAGGTAGAACACGCGCTTGTGGTCGTGGTCCCAGGTGTCCTTGGTCGAGGAAAACCACGGTTCCACGATCCGGTCGCGCAGCGCGAACGAAAGGGCCAGCCGCCAATCGTAGGTCGATGCGTGGCTCTGGTCTTTTCCCACCGTATATTTGAGGTGGTTGAGAATATCGCTACGGAAACTTTCCCGTGTCAGGTTCATCGTTGATCCGTCTTTCACTCTTTTACCTTTCGTCGCGTCGCACCCGTTGCTGATAGCGCTATCGGCAGCAATGATCCAGCGCGTCCCGACCAAACATCTGCCCGGCGTTGCCGAACGGGTGCACGTCAACGCACACGGATTGCCGCCACGTCGCGAACGCAGCCGATGACTCGGGCCGTTCCGGCGGGCGTGCATATCGCATGGGCCGTTAAGAAATCCTGCTATCTCGGGTGCCGGACATTCCGGGCGTGACCTACGCCTACAGGCCCCGTTCGCAAAGCCCAAAACATGCGCCCATGGCTTCACATGGCGCGGGTGCCACACTAACGTCGCGGCAAGGAGGTGCATCATGGCACGAGCGACGTTTCCCGATCTTTCCGGCGCGTCCGTATTCATCACCGGTGGCGGCTCCGGCATCGGTGCGGCGCTGGTCGAAGGGTTTCTCGAACAGGGGGCGCAGGTGGCGTTTGTCGACAAGACCGATGCAAGTGGTTTCGCGGCCGAAATGCAGGCCAGGACCGGAATGAAGCCGTTGTTCTTCCACACTGATGTGACCGACATTGCGGCGCTTCAGGATGCCGTGGCAGGCGCCGCCGCGGCGCATGGCGATGTAACGGTTCTGGTCAACAACGTGGCCAATGACCTGCGCCACGATACGCTCGATATGACGGTGGACGCCTGGGACGCGAACCAGGCGGTCAACCTGCGCCCGGTGATGTTTGCCACCCAGGCCGTTGTGCCGGGGATGCGGCGCGCGGGCGGTGGGCGGATCGTGAATTTCTCCTCCGTTGCCTACCTGATCGGCAATGCCGAATACCCGTCCTACGTTGCCGCCAAGGCCGCGATCATGGGTCTGACGCGGGCTCATGCGCGCGAGTTCGGCCCGGACAATATCCGCGTCAACACGATCTCGCCGGGCTGGACGATGACCGGGAAGCAGCGCGATCTGTGGGTGCGGCCCGAAACCTTCGGGCCCTATCTCGACCGGCAATGCCTCAAGCGCGAGGTGCTGCCCGAAGACATCGTCGCGCCGACGTTGTTTCTGGCCTCCGAAGCCTCGACGGTGATCACCGGGCAGGTTCTGCCGGTGGATGGCGGGGTGGCGTTAGCCGGATGAGCCGCGCTTTGGAGCGGCTTGCCGAAATGCCCCGAATACGGTTGAACGGACAGGCTGGCCGTGCATCACGGGTTCTGGAAGGAAAGGCACAACATGGCCAAACCGCGTTCGTTCAACGACCGACTTTTCGCGCTGCGGCTCGACCGCTCGCGCAATGACCTGTTTGGGATGCTGGAACGGCTCTATGGCCACCGGCCGGATTATCCCCGCTTTGCCGAGACACTGACCGAGGCGCTGAAAGAGGCGTGGGACGCCCGGCCCGAGCGCCTCAAGTGGCGCGACATGCAGCGCGATCTTGAGCCGGACTGGTTCCAGCGCCCCGAGATGAACGGCTACGTGTTCTACATTGACCGTTTCGCCGGCAACCTCGCGGGGGTGGCCGAAAAGCTCGACTACCTTCAGGATCTTGGCATCACCTACGTGCATTTCATGCCCTGCCTGAAGCCCCGCCCCGGCGACAGCGACGGTGGCTATTCGGTGATGGATTACACGCAGGTGAACCCGGCGCTGGGCACGATGGATGAGCTCGAGGCGGTGACGGCGGCCTGCCACGAGCGCGGCATTTCCGTGTGTATCGACCTTGTGCTCAATCACACCGCCAAGGAACATGACTGGGCGCAGAAGGCGCGTGCGGGCGACGAGGGCTATCGCGATTTCTACCTGATGTTCGTCGACGATACGCTGCCGAAAGCCTACGAGAGCGCGCTTGTCGAGATCTTTCCGGCCAACGCGCCGGGCAATTTCACCCATTATGACGATATCGACCGTTGGGTCTGGACCACCTTCAACGAACATCAGTGGGACCTGAACTGGGGCAATCCGCAGGTGTTTCTCGAAATGGTGAAGGTGATGCTGTTTCTCGCCAACAAGGGGCTCGATATCCTGCGCCTCGACGCGCCGGCCTTCCTGTGGAAGCGGATGGGCACGCGCTGCCAGTCGGAGCCGGAGGTGCACATGCTGCTGCACGCGCTGCGGGCGGCGAGCCGGATCGCGGCGCCAAGCGTGATCCACCTTGAAGAAGCCATCGTCAGCCCGGCCGAGATGCTGCCCTATCTCGGGCGCGGCCCGCATGACGGCAAGGAGGGCAATCTTGCCTATCACAACAGCCTGATGGTGCAGTTCTGGTCGGCGCTGGCGGCGCGCGACACCACGCTGATGACCCATGTGATGCGCACCCATTTTCCGCCATCGGTCACCAACGCGACCTATGCCACCTACCTGCGCTGCCATGACGATATCGGCTGGGCGGTGACCGATGAAGATGCCGGCGCGGTCGGCGTGTCCGGCTTCGGGCACCGGTCTTTTCTGTCGGATTTCTACGAGGGCAGTTTCGCCGGTTCGTTTTCACGCGGGGCGTTGTTTCAGGTCAACGAGGCGACGGGCGACAAGCGGATTTCGGGCAGCACGGCCTCGCTGGCCGGGTTGGAAAAGGCCCTGGACGAAGGCGACGCCGAGGGGATCGACCACGCGGTTGACCGGATTCTCATGGGCCATGCACTGATTGCGAGCTACGGGGGGATTCCGCTGCTCTACATGGGCGACGAGTTGGCGCTGTTGAACGATTATTCCTACATGCAGGTGCCCGAACATGCGCATGACAGCCGCTGGGTGCATCGCCCGATGATGGATTGGGAGCGAGCGGCGCGCCTGCCCGATGGCGGAAGCACGCCAGAGGGGCGGGTGTTTGACGGTATCGGCCATATCCTTGCCCGCCGCGCGGCGGTGCCCGGCTTTCACGGCGCGGTGGCGACGGAGGTGCTCGATACCGGTCAGCCGGGCCTGTTTGCCTTTGCCCGGCGCGCGCCCACCGGCTCGATCATCTGCGTGTTCAACTTCACCGAGACCTGGACCGGGCTGCCGGCCTCGTGGTTCGCGGCGCAAGGGGCGACGGTGATGCAAGATCTGCTGTCGGACTCGCCGGTGGCGGGGCCGGGCGGAAGCGTGGCGCTGCCGCCTTATGCGCGGATCTGGGTGGCCTGACCGGCCCGGCCACAATCCCTTGTCGACCCTATGCCCGGCGCGGCGTGCTTGCGGCGCTCGGTGCGTTGGGGCTATCAGGGGCAGCGAAGCTATTGGGCAGAAACATGTTCCGGATAGTAGGTCGCGCGCGCAGGGCGTGCTTGGTGTTGGAGGGCTGCCGATGAAGATCGCGGTAGTGGGCTTGGGCTATGTCGGCCTGTCGAACGCGGTGCTGCTGGCACAGCATAACGAGGTTTGCGCCGTCGACGTCTCGGCCGCGCGCGTCGCGCTGGTCAATGATCGCAAGAGCCCGATCGAGGATAGCGAGCTGGAGGACTACCTTGCCAGCCATGACCTTGATCTGACCGCGACCACCGATCTGGAGACGGCGGTGGCCGGTGCCGGCTTTGTCGTGGTTGCCACGCCGACCGACTATGACGCGCACGAAAACTTCTTCGACACCTCCTCGGTCGATACCGTCACCCAAGCGGTCCTGGCGGCAAATCCCACCGCGGTGGTGATCGTCAAGTCGACAATTCCGGTGGGCTACGTGCGCGAGTTGCGCGAGCGGCTGGGCAGCGACCGGATCATCTTCAGCCCCGAGTTTCTGCGTGAGGGCCGCGCGCTTTACGACAACCTGCACCCGAGCCGGATCGTCGTCGGCGAGCGCAGCGACCGGGCGCGGGCCTTTGCCGATCTGCTGCTGGAGGGCGCGCTGGAGACGGATGTGCCGGTGCTGTTTACCGATCCGGACGAGGCCGAGGCGATCAAGCTGTTCGCCAATACCTACCTTGCGCTGCGGGTCGCGTTTTTCAACGAGCTCGACAGCTACGCGATGGCGGGTGGCATGGACACCCGGCAGATCATCGAGGGTGTCGGCCTCGATCCGCGGATCGGCACGCATTACAACAACCCGTCCTTCGGCTACGGCGGCTACTGCCTGCCGAAAGACACCAAGCAGCTTCTCGCCAACTACGCCCAGGTGCCGCAGAACCTGATCGCCGCCGTCGTCGACGCCAATCGCACCCGAAAGGATTTCCTGTCGGAGCAGATCGTGGCGATGCGGCCGAAGGTGGTTGGCGTCTACCGGCTGGTGATGAAGGCCGGGTCGGACAATTTCCGGCAAAGCTCGATCCAGGGGATCATGAAACGGGTCAAGGCCAAGGGGATCGAAGTCATCGTCTACGAGCCGGTGATGGCGGATGAACAATTCTTCGGGTCGCGGGTGATAACTGATCTGACGGCGTTCAAGGCCGAGGCCGAGGTGATCGTGGCGAACCGGCTGACCGATGAGATCACCGATGTAAGAGACAAGGTGTTTACCCGCGATCTGTTTGGCGCGAACTGATCGAATGCGGGGCAGGTGCCGCTGAGGCGCGAACTGGAAAACCGATGACAACGCATGAGCTGGTAATATTCGATTGCGACGGCGTGCTGATCGACAGCGAGGTGATTTCGGCGCGGATGCTGGTGGCGGAGCTGGCAGAATATGGCGTGGCCGTCGATCTGGCCTATGTTGCGCGCCACTTTCTCGGCCGCAGCTACCCGGTGGTGCTCGACCAGATCCGGCGCGATTTTGGCGTGGCGCTGCCTGAGGGGTTCGAGGCCGAGTATCGCGCGCGGTTGCTGGCGGCCTTCGATGCCGATCTCAGGATCATGCCTGGTGTGCGGGAGGTGGTCGAGGGGCTGTCGGTGCCCTATGCGGTCGCCACCAGTTCCAGCCCGCTCCGGCTGGCGCATACGCTCGCGCTGGTGGGGCTTGATCGGCTCTTCGAGGGCCGCGTCACCACGTCGGTAGAGGTGGCGCAGGGCAAGCCCGCGCCCGACATGTTCCGGCTGGTGGCGAAGAAATTCGGCGTCGATCCTGCGCGGTGCCTGGTAGTCGAAGACAGTTACCCCGGCGTGCGGGCCGGCCTCGCGGCAGGGATGGAGGTGTGGCGCTTTGTTGGCGGCAGCCATCTTGTCGGGCTAGACCTGACACCCGACCCGGAAGCGGTGCCACACCGCAGCTTTGCAAGTTTTGATGACTTCTTCCAGCTTGCACCCGATCTCATGAAGGGACAGTCAACCGATGGCCAAGATCAGGATTGACGACAATGACCTGTCCACACGCGACCTTGCGGCGCGGGCGGCATGGATGTCGTATGTCGGGGGGCTGACGCAGGATCAGATTGCCCAGGCCCTCGGTATTTCGCGGCAGCGGGCGCAGCGGCTGGTGGCGCGGGCCGGGGCCGAGGGGCTGGTGCGGGTGCGGATCGACCATCCGATCGCCGAATGCCTTGAACTGGAGCGAGGGCTGAAGGCCCGCTACGGGCTTGAAGCGGCCTGGGTTGCGCCCAACGCCCATGCCACTGACCCGCTGGCCGGGCTCGCGCCCTTCGCGGCGCCACTGGTCGAGCGCTACTTCCGGTCGGAAACGGCGCAGACATTCGCGCTTGGCACCGGGCGAACGCTGCGCATGGTGGTTGAGCACATGCTCACGCTTGACGGCTCGCGCCACCGGATCGTGTCGTTGATCGGGAATGTCTCACCCGATGGGTCGGCGTCGTTCTTCGAGGTTATCATGCGGCTGGCGGAAAAGGTGTCGGCCCGGCACTTTCCGATGTCGATCCCGGTTGTGGCGCGCGATGCCGACGAGCTTGCGCTTTATCTTTCATTGCCGCACGTGAAGGCGGCCAGGGACCTGGCGATGCGGGCAGACCTCGCCATCGTCGGAATCGGGCAAATGAGCGACGATGCGCCGCTAGTCGTTGACGGGTTCATCAGCGCGCGCGAACACGGCGAGTTGCGCGCGGCCGGGGCGGCGGGTGAGATCGGCGGGCACGTCTTTGATGCCAACGGAAAGTATCTGGACCATCCCTATAACGAGCGGGTGGTCGGGGTGCGGGTGCCGACGGGCGATATCCCGGTGCTCTGTATCGGTGCGGGCGAGAGCAAACGCCCGGCACTGCGGGCCGCGCTAAAAGGTGGAATGCTTGCCGCGCTGATCACCGACGAAGCCACGGCCAAGGTTCTTCTCGACCGCTGAAACCGGATTGCCGGAATTGCTGCTTGACACGAATCATGTCTCGGTGCGATTATTTGCTCACGCTATGGGCAAATGCTCATGACTTTTGGGAGGATACCATGACCAAGACATTCCGCGCCCTGTTGGGCGCGACCGCCGCTGTGGCTCTGTCCTCGGGCGCTTTCGCTGAAACGATCACCGTTGCCACCGTCAACAACGGCGACATGATCCGGATGCAGGGCTACACCGATGATTTCACCGCGAAAACCGGCCACGAAGTCGAGTGGGTGACGCTCGAGGAAAACGTGCTGCGTCAGCGCGTGACCACCGACATTTCGACCAAGGGCGGCCAATTCGACATCATGACGATCGGCATGTACGAAACCCCGATCTGGGGTGCGAACGGCTGGCTGGTTCCGCTGGACGGTCTGCCCGCCGAATATGACGTCGACGACATCCTGCCCGCCATGCGCGGCGGTCTGTCCTATGACGGCACGCTCTATGCCGCGCCGTTCTACGGCGAAAGCTCGATGATCATGTATCGCACCGACCTGATGGAAGCCGCCGGCCTCGAGATGCCGGAAGCGCCGACATGGGACTTCGTGCGCGATGCCGCGATTGCGATGACCGACAAGGACAACGAGATCTACGGCGTTTGCCTGCGCGGCAAAGCCGGCTGGGGTGAGAACATGGCGTTCCTGACCGCCATGTCGAACTCGTTCGGCGCGCGTTGGTTCGACGAAGACTGGAAGCCTCAGTTCGACTCGCCGGAATGGGCAGCAACCATCAACTTCTACCTCGACCTGATGGACAAAGCCGGACCTCCGGGCGCCTCGGGCAACGGTTTCAACGAAAACCTGTCGCTGTTCCAGCAGGGCAAGTGCGGCATGTGGATCGACGCCACCGTGGCGGCATCCTTCGTGACCAACCCTGACGATTCGAGCGTGGCCGACAAGGTCGGGTTCGCACTCGCCCCCGATACCGGGCTTGGCAAGCGCGGCAACTGGCTCTGGGCCTGGGCCCTGGCGATTCCCGCCGGCACCCAGAAACAGGACGCAGCCATGCAGTTCATCGAATGGGCGACCTCGAAAGAGTATATCGAGCTCGTTGCGGCGAACGAAGGCTGGGCAAACGTGCCTCCGGGTGCGCGGACCTCGCTCTACGAAAACCCGAACTACCAGGAAGTCCCGTTCGCCAAGATGACGCTCGACAGCATCAACTCGGCTGACCCGCTGAACCCGTCGGTGCAGCCGGTGCCTTATGTCGGCATCCAGTTCGTGGCGATCCCCGAGTTCGCCGGTATCGCGACCGAGACGGGCCAGGAGTTCTCGGCCGCCCTTGCCGGGCAACAGACCGCTGAAGAAGCGTTGGAGAAGGCCCAGGCCCTCACCGCCGACGCGATGGAAGCGGCTGGCTACTGATAAGCTACCCTCCCGAACCAGGGGGCGGTGCGAGCCGCCCTCTGGCACTTGCTTCACGACTTTTCGTCCGTTCTCGTCCGAAGCGACGCCAGCTCGCCGATTCAGGAGACGTAGCCATGGCAACCCAGCATTCCCGTTCAGCCGCCAGAATGATGATGGCACCGGCCGTGATCCTGCTCTTGGGCTGGATGCTCGTGCCGCTGACGATGACACTCTATTTTTCATTCCGGAAATACCTGCCCATGCGCGGTGGCGATCTGGGCTGGGTGGGCTTCGAAAACTATACCCGCTTCGTCACCTCCAGCTCGTTCTGGCCATCGGTGCAAGCCACCCTGCTGATCGTTGGCGGCGTCCTCGTAATCACCATCGTGCTCGGAGTCGTGCTGGCGATGTTGCTCGACCAGCCGATGTGGGGACAAGGCATCGTGCGCATCCTCGTGATAGCGCCTTTCTTCGTGATGCCCACCGTGTCGGCGCTGGTCTGGAAGAACATGTTCATGGACCCGGTGAACGGGTTGTTTGCGCATATCTGGAAAGCGGTCGGCGCGCAGCCGGTTGAATGGCTGAGTCAGGCGGCGCTGCCGTCGATCATCATCATTGTATCCTGGCAATGGCTGCCTTTCGCCACGCTCATCCTGCTGACGGCGATCCAGTCGCTCGACAGCGAGCAGATGGAAGCCGCCGAAATGGACGGCGCCCGCTGGCCCTCGCGGTTCATCTATATCGTCCTGCCGCACCTGGCCCGCGCAATCACCGTGGTGCTGTTGATCCAGACGATCTTCCTACTCTCGATCTTCGCCGAGATTTTCGTGACCACCCAGGGTTCGTTCGGCACCAAGACGCTGAGCTACCTGATCTTCCAGCGCGTGCTGGAAAGCCAGAATGTCGGACTCGGGTCGGCCGGCGGTGTCTTTGCCATCATCCTCGCCAACATCATCGCACTGCTGTTGATGCGGGTTGTCGGCAAGAATCTGGATGCATGACATGAAACGCTCGCTACTCGCCTATTCCCGCAGCTCACAGATGCTCATGAGCCTCGGTGACGGCGTGCCGCATCGCATGTCGGATCCCGCGAATTGCAGCACCGAACTCGATGTTCCCTGCCTTTGCTTGCGGCATTGCCCGCCCTGCATCTCTGCGGCCCAGCCGCTCAGGAAGGAGGCCTGATCCATGGCCCGCGCAGTCACCACAAAACGCAAGACGGTCAACACCATCGTCGCCTGGGCGATTGGATTGCTGATCTTCTTCCCGATCCTGTGGATCATCATCCTGTCGTTCAAATCCGAGGGCGACGCGATCAAGACGCCGCTGGAAATGCTGTCGTCGGCCTGGACGCTTGAGAGCTACGCCGTGGTTCAGGAGCGCTCCGACTACTTCAAGCACTTCTACAACTCGGTGACGATTTCGCTTGGTTCGACGGTGCTTGGCCTGATCATCGCGGTGCCCGCGGCCTGGGCGATGGCCTTCGTGCCAACGCCGGGCACCAAGAACATCCTGATGTGGATGCTGTCGACCAAGATGCTCCCGGCGGTCGGTGTGCTCTATCCGATCTACCTTCTGTTCATCAAGATGGGCCTGCTCGATACCCGTATCGCGCTGGTGGTTGTGCTGATGCTGATCAACCTGCCGATCATTATCTGGATGCTCTACACCTACTTCAAGGAGATCCCAGGCGAGATCCTTGAAGCGGCGCGGATGGATGGGGCGACGCTGCGCGAAGAGATCCTCTATGTGCTCACCCCGATGGCGATCCCCGGTATCGCCTCGACCCTTCTGCTCAACATAATCCTCGCGTGGAACGAAGCGTTCTGGACGCTGAACCTGACGGCCGCCAAGGCGGCGCCGCTCACGGCCTTCATCGCCAGCTATTCGAGCCCGGAGGGCCTGTTCTACGCCAAGCTTTCGGCGGCCTCGACCATGGCCATCGCGCCGATCCTGATCATGGGCTGGTTCAGCCAGAAACAACTTGTCCGCGGCCTGACCTTCGGCGCGGTGAAATAAGGGAAACGGACATGGGACAGATCCAACTCAACCAGGTCTCCAAATCGTTCGGCAATGTGGAAGTGATCCCGCCGCTCGATCTCACCATCGAAGACGGCGAGTTCGTGGTCTTCGTCGGCCCTTCGGGCTGCGGCAAGTCTACCCTTCTGCGCCTGATCGCCGGGCTTGAAGATGTCTCGGGTGGCCACGTTCTGATCGACGGGCGCGACGCTACCGAGACGGTGCCCGCCAAGCGCGGCCTCGCCATGGTGTTCCAGTCCTATGCGCTTTACCCGCATATGAGCGTGCGCAAGAACATCGCCTTCCCGCTGCGTATGGCCGGTCTCGACAAGGCCGAGCAGGACAAGCGGGTAAGACAGGCCGCCGAGGTGCTGAACCTCACCGACTATCTCGACCGGCGGCCAGGTCAGCTCTCGGGCGGCCAGCGCCAGCGCGTCGCCATCGGCCGCGCAATCGTGCGTGAGCCCGCCGCCTTCCTGTTCGACGAGCCGCTGTCAAACCTCGACGCGGCGCTGCGCGTCGGGATGCGTCTGGAAATCTCCGAGATGCACAAGCGGCTGCAAACCACAATGATCTACGTGACTCACGACCAGGTCGAAGCGATGACCATGGCCGACAAGATCGTGGTGCTTCAGGCTGGTGTGATCGAACAGGTGGGATCGCCGCTCGAGCTGTATCAGCGGCCGCGCAACACTTTCGTGGCCGGATTCATCGGCTCGCCGAAAATGAACCTGATCGGCGGCGAGGAGGCGGCCAAGTTCGGGGTTCATACCATCGGCATCCGCCCGGAACATATTGATATTTCGCCCACGGAGGGTAGCTGGAAGGGCAGGGTTGGCGTGTCGGAGCACCTTGGCTCCGATACCTTTTTCCATGTTCAGTCCAATGCCTCGCCGGAGCCGCTCACCGTGCGCGCAAGCGGTGAGATGTCGTTCAAATACGGCTCCGATGTCTATCTCACGCCGCGGCCGGATTACCTCCATCGGTTTGATGAAAAGGGGCTACGACTGGAATGAAACGCCTTGAAGGAAAGACCGCCCTTATTACCGGGGCGGCGCGTGGGATCGGGTACGAGTTTGCCAAGGCCTATATCGCCGAGGGCGCAAGGGTCGCCATCGCGGATATCAACATCGCCAGGGCGCGCGAAAGCGCCGCCGAGCTGGGCGACGCCTGCTTTGCCATCGAGATGGACGTGACGCAGCAGGCCAGCATCGACGCAGGTGTGGCCGAAGCCGCGACAGCGCTGGGCGGGATCGACATTCTCGTCAACAACGCCGCGATCTTCACCGCCGCGCCGATCGTCGAGATCGAGCGCAAGGATTTCGATGCCGTTTTCGCCATCAACGTCGCGGGGGTGCTGTTCACGATGCAGGCCGTCGCGCGCCACATGATCGAACGCGGCAAGGGCGGCAAGATCATCAACATGGCAAGCCAGGCCGGCCGCCGGGGCGAAGCCCTCGTGGCGGTCTATTGCGCCTCCAAGGCTGCCGTTATCAGCCTGACCCAGTCGGCGGGGCTGAACCTGATCGAGCACGGCATCAACGTGAACGCCATCGCGCCCGGCGTGGTCGACGGCGAGCACTGGGACGGTGTCGACGCCTTCTTTGCCAAATACGAGAACAAGCCGCTTGGGCAGAAGAAGAAGGAAGTGGGCGAGTCCGTGCCCTACGGCCGCATGGGCCACGCCGATGACCTGACCGGAATGGCGATCTTTCTCGCCACCAAAGAAGCCGACTACATCGTCGCCCAGACCTACAACGTCGATGGCGGCCAGTGGATGAGCTGATCCCGCGAGACCCGGCCGGGCCCCGCGACAAACATCGAACAGACAGGTGACGGCCATGGCCATCAAGCTTTCAAACGCGACCCTCGACCAGATCCCCGAGGCCGTGAAACGCCCGAGCTACGACCGCGCGACGCTCACGCCCGGCATCGTGCATATCGGGCTTGGCAACTTCCACCGCGCCCACCAGTCGTGGTATTTGCACCGGCTGTTCGAGCAGGGGCTTTGCACCGACTGGGCGATCATCGGCGCCGGGGTGCGGCCCTATGACGAGCAGATGCGCCTGAAGATGGCGGCGCAGGATTACCTCACCACGCTGATCGAGCTCGATCCGTCGGGCAAATCGGCCGAGGTGGTGGGCTCGATGATCGACTATGTGCCGGTGGTCGCGGGCAACGGTCCGCTGATCGCGCGGATGGCCGAGCCCGATATCCGCATCGTCGCGCTCACCGTCACCGAGGGCGGCTATTACATCGACCCGGCCACCAACCGGTTCGACGCGGCGCACCCCGATATCGTGCACGACGCCGCCAATCCCGACACTCCGCGCACCGCCTTCGGGGCGATGGTGGCGGCACTGAAGCTGCGGCGCGCCAGCGGCGTGGGTCCGTTCACCGGCCAGTGCTGTGACAACCTGCAATCCAACGGCAAGATCCTGCGCCAGACGGTGGTGTCGCTCGCCCGCCTGTCGGACCCGGACCTGGCCGACTGGATCGACACCAACTGCACCTTTCCCAACGCCATGGTCGATTGCATCGTGCCCGCGACCGGGCCCAAGGAGATCGCGCTCGCCGCCGAGTTCGGCATCGACGATGCGGTGCCGGTCACCCACGAGAATTTCCGCCAATGGGTGATCGAGGATGATTTCTGCCAGGGCCGCCCGGATTGGGACAAGGCCGGCGCGCAGTTTTCCGACAACGTGCATGGCTACGAGGCGCAGAAGATCCGCATTCTCAATGCCGGCCACCAGGTGATCATCAACCTTGCCGAGATCCTGCATGTCGAGACGATCAGCGAGGTCATGGCGCACAAGACGATCCACGCGGTGTTTCGCAAGATCCAGGCCGAGGAGATCGTGCCACATGTGGTGCCGGTGCCTGGGATGACGCCGGAACAATACGTCGACTTGATCGACCGTCGCTTTGCCAATCCCGCCATCGTCGATACCACCCGCCGGGTGGCTTTCGATGGCTCCTCGCGCCACCCCGGCATGGTTCTGCCCACGGTGCGCGACGGGCTGGCCAAAGGCGTGCCGGTCGAGGGGCTGGCGCTGGTCGAGGCGGCCTGGTGCCGGATGTGCGAGGGCACCCGCGAGGATGGCTCGGTGATCGAAGCCAACGATCCGTTCTGGGACGAGTTGCAGGCGGTGGCGAAGGCCGCCAGGTCCGATCCATCCGCCTGGCTGGAGATGCGTAACTATTACGGCACCCTCGCCGACGAGCCGCGCTTTGCCGATGCTTTCGGTCGCTGGCTGCGGATGCTCTGGAGCGATGGCGCCGAGGCGGCGATGCGGGCCTATCTCGCCAGCTAGGACGCGACGGCTGGCCGGGTGCTACCGGCTCGTTGCATCGCGATACCACGCGACGATCAGGGCGCGCTGTTCGTTGTCCATCTCGACCGCGTTCGGCGGCGGCATGGCGTGGCTTACGCCCGCCTGCATGTAAACCTGCCTGGCGTGACGCAATACGTCCGCCTCGGTCTCGAGCACCACGCCCTTGGGCGGCCAGTGCATTCCTTCCCATGACGGCTCGCGTGCGTGGCACATCGAGCAATTTCCGGCCACGGCGTAATAGGCATCTTCAAACGTGTCGGCAGCGGCCAGCTTCTGTTCATGCGGGGTCAAGGCGCGCGCTTCTGATTCCTCATAGCTGTCCATTCCCGGCACGGTCGAGAGCCAGGCGATCACGACGAAGATCAGCGCGGTGACCAGCCATGTCCAGAGCGGCCCCTTGCCGGTGGCGTGCATGGTGTTGAAGTAGTGGCGGATGGAGACGCCGGTCAGAAAGATCAGGCTGGCGATGATCCAGGCATACTCGGTCGCGAAGGCGAGCGGGTAGTGGTTGCTGAGCATCAGGAAGACGACCGGCAGGGTCAGGTAGTTGTTGTGGGTCGAGCGCAGCTTGGCGATCTTGCCATACTTGGCGTCCGGAATGCGGCCCTCCTGAAGATCCTTCACCACGATCCGCTGGTTCGGCATGATGATGAAGAACACGTTGGCCGTCATGATCGTGGCGGTGAAGGCGCCGAGGTGCAGCAGGGCGGCGCGGCCGGTGAAGATCTGGTTGTAGCCCCACGACATCACCACCAGCAGCACGAAGAGCAGCAGCATCAACACCGTCGGGGTCTCGCCCAGCTTCGATTTGCAGAGAAAATCGTAGAAGATCCAGCCGATGGTGAGCGAGCCGCCCGAGATCAGGATACCGAGCCAGAGCGCCATCTCGGTCTTGGTCGGATCGAGCAGGAACAATTCGCCGCCGACCCAGTAGACGATCATCAGGAGCGCGGCGCCAGACAGCCAGGTGCTGTAGCTTTCCCATTTGAACCAGACGAGGTGGTCCGGCATGTGCTCGGGGGCCACGAGATACTTCTGGATGTGGTAGAAACCGCCGCCGTGGACCTGCCATTCCTCGCCATGCGCGCCCACCGGAAGATGCGGCGCCTTCTTGAGTCCAAGGTCGAGCGCGACGAAATAGAACGAAGAGCCGATCCAGGCGATCGCAGTGACGACATGCAGCCAGCGCACCGCGAATTCTGTCCAGTCCCACATGATTGCCAGGTCATACATGGCCGTTCTCCTACTATTCCGCGTTGCGAGCACCCTAGGCGAGTCAGCTTTGTTCTGGTATTGACGCTAAAGACCAAGCAGCATCAAAAAAAACAGAATAATGTCCTATCTCGACAATATCCGCACCTTCGTTCGCGTCTACGAGTTGGGCAGCATGTCCGCCGCTGGGCGCGATCTTCGCATATCGCCCGCGGTCACGTCTTCCCGTATTTCGCAGCTTGAGGAACATCTGGGCGTGCGGTTGTTTCAGCGGACCACCCGGAGCCTGACGCCGACCGAACAGGGCAAGTCTTTCTATCGCGGTTCGACCGACATTCTGGAAGCCGTTGAAAAAGCTGAAGCCCGGATCGTCAATATCACCGAGAACCTGAAAGGCTCGCTCTATGTGGCCGCGCCGCTGGGTGTGGGGCGGCGGCTGATCGCGCCGCAGGTGCCGGAATTTCTCAAGGCCTATCCCGAAGTCAGCGTGCGGCTCAGGCTCACCGACAGGCGGGTTGACCTCACCACCGAGGGGCTCGACCTCGCCTTTTTCCTTGGCCAGCCGGAAGACAGCAACCTGCGCATTCGCAAGATCGCCGACGTGGAGCGGATCCTGTGCGCCTCGCCCTCCTATATCGCGGCGCGCGGAAACCCGGCTTGCGGCGCAGAGCTGGTTGACCAGGGCCACGAATGCCTGAGCCTGCGGTTTCCGGGGGCCACCGAGTTTCAATGGCGGCTGGTGACACCGGAGGGGCCAAAGCGGTTCCGGGTCGCGGGCCGCTACGAATCCGACGATGGCGATGTGCTGACCGATTGGGCGCTGGCCGGGCACGGGATCGCGATGAAGCCGGTCTTCGAGGTTGCCGATCACCTCAAGTCGGGGGCGCTGGTGCCGGTTGCCACGGAAAACCCGCCGGAGCCGATCCAGATGGCCTGCCTGTTCACCCATCGTCGCCGGCAAGACCCGAAGACGCGGCTGTTCATGGAATTCGTGATTGACCGGATTGGCGCCGCCATTCGCGATACCGACCAGCCGATCCCGGATCAGCTGCCCCGGTAGGTGGAATAACCGAAGGGCGAGAGCAGGAGCGGCACATGGTAGTGCGATGCCTCGGACATCCCGAACCGGATCGGGATCACGTCGAGAAAACGCGGGTCTTGCGGCGCTGTGCCGGTGGCTCCCAGGTTGCCGCCGGCGTGAAAGACCAGCTCGTAGCTGCCGGGGGCAAATTCTCCGGCGGGCAGGATCTGCTCGTCGGTGCGCCCGTCGCTGTTGGTGGCGAGCGTCTTGAGCAGCGTCCGGGTTTCGCCGTCGAGGCGGAAAAGCTCGATTTTCAGCCCCTCCGCCGGGCAGCCACGGGCGGTATCGAGAACATGGGTTGTCAGGTATCCGGTCATGGCCGCCACTCCTCGCAGGTTGGCCCCTTCTATGCCGGAACCTTGATTGGTAGCAAAGGGTCACTATCAGAAGGCTCCTTTCGGAATTTTTTGAAAACCGGAAAGGACTTTCTGGCTTATTATCACTAAAACCAGAGGGATCAGACGTGAAACGCTATCCGCGAGATATGACTGGCTACGGCGGAGAAGTTCCAGCGGCCAACTGGCCGAATGGGGCGAGGATCGCCGTTCAGATCGTTCTGAACTACGAAGAGGGCGGCGAAAACTGCACTCTGCATGGCGATGCTGCGTCCGAGGGCTTCCTTTCGGAGATCACCGGCGCGCAGCCCTGGCCGGGGCAGCGGCACTGGAACATGGAGTCGATCTACGAGTATGGCGCGCGGGCCGGGTTCTGGCGCGTGCACCGGATGCTGAAAGACCTGCCGGTCACCGTCTATGGTGTGACCACGGCGCTGGCCCGCGCGCCCGAGCAGCTTGCCGCGATGAAGGCGGCGGGCTGGGAGATTGCCAGCCACGGGCTGAAATGGGTCGAGCACAAGGACATGCCGCGCGAGGAAGAGCGCGCGCAGATCCGCGAGGCGATCCGGTTGCATACCGAGGTGGTCGGCGCGCCGCCGCGTGGCTGGTATACCGGGCGTTGCTCGATGAACACCGTCGATCTCGCCGCTGAAGAGGGCGATCTTGCCTATATCGCCGACAGCTACGCCGACGATCTGCCCTATTGGGTCAGGGCCGGCGGCAAGGATCAGCTGATCGTGCCCTACACCATGGACTGCAACGATATGCGCTTCGCGATCCAGGCGGGCTTCACCACCGGCGACCAGTTCGAGAGCTATCTCAAGGACAGCTTCGATGTGCTCTATGCCGAGGGGCAGGCGGGTGCGCCGAAGATGCTGTCGATCGGATTGCATTGCCGCCTGATCGGGCGGCCGGGCCGGGCTGCGGGGCTGAAACGCGCGCTCGATCACTTTGCGCGTCATGACGGGGTGTGGTTCGCCACCCGCGAACAGATCGCCGATCACTGGGCAAGGGAGCATCCACCGATGCAACGGGTCAGGCCGTCGGAGATGGACAAGGATACATTCGTCGCCGCGTTTGGCGGTATCTTCGAGCATAGCCCGTGGATCGCGGAAGGCGCCTATGCGCTGGAGCTCGGGCCGACGCATGACACCGCGCAGGGCGTTCACAACGCGCTGGCGCGGGTGTTTCGCGCGGCCTCGCCCGAGCAGCGCCTCGGGGTTCTGACCGCGCACCCGGATCTGGCGGGCAAGCTGGCCGAAGCCAGGCGGCTGACGGCGGAATCGACCGCCGAGCAAGCCTCGGTGGGCCTCGACGCACTGACCGACGCCGAGCGCGCGGCGTTCACCGAGATGAACGATGCCTATACCGCGAAGTTCGGGTTTCCGTTCATCATCGCCGTGCGTGACAATACCAAGGCCTCGATCATGGAGGCGTTCGAGCGCCGGATCGCCAATGACCGCGAGGCCGAGTTCGCGGAAGCCTGCCGTCAGGTCGAGCGCATTGCCGAGCTTCGGTTGCAGGACAAGCTGGGCGGATGAGTGCCGCGATCCGCACCCGGCCGCTGACCGCAGAGGCCTTCGCCCGCTACGGCGACGTGCTCGAGGTGGCGGGCGATCCCGACAAGATCATCAACCAGGGGCTTTGCGGGCGCTACCATGATCTCGCACGCCTAGACTTTTCGGATGGCCGCGCCGGGATCAGCCTGTTCAAGGCGCAGCCGCGCCGCCTGCCGTTGACGCTGGATATGGTCGAGCGTCACCCCGACGGCAGCCAGGCCTTTCTGCCGATGAGCCAGGAACGGTTTCTGGTGGTCGTCGCCCCGGACGAGGGCGGGCGGCCGGGCAAGCCGATCGCCTTCATCACCGAACCGGGGCAGGGGGTAAACTATCATCGTGGTGTCTGGCACGGCGTGCTGGCTCCGCTTGGTCAAGCCGGGCTGTTCGCCGTGGTCGATCGTATCGGCGACGGGCCGAACCTTGAGGAGCACTGGTTTGAAACGCCGCACGTCATCGTAGGCGAATAAGAAGCGCCAGTGGAGGAACTGGCAAACGCATCATCAGGGAGGGACCAGAAAATGTCCGATGCATCAATCGGGACGCCGGAGCAGCTCCGCGACCCAAATTACACACCGCAGTTGATCAAGGCGGTGCCACTTGGCATCCAGCACGTGCTGGCGATGTTCGTCTCAAACGTCACGCCCGCCATCATCATCTGCGGTGCTGCCGGGTTCGGCTTCGGCTCGAACAGCCCGGATTTTCCGCAGATGATCTACATGATCCAGATGTCGATGTTCTTCGCGGGCATCGCCACGCTGTTGCAGACCATCGGGGTCGGCCCGGTTGGCGCGCGGTTGCCGATCGTTCAGGGCACATCGTTCGCATTCATCCCGATCATGATTCCGCTGGTGGCGGGCAAGGGTGTTGACGCCATTGCCGTGCTGATGGGCGGCGTCTTCGTCGGCGGCCTGTTCCACGCCTTCCTGGCGCTGTTCATCGGCAAGATCCGCTTTGCTCTGCCGCCGCTGGTGACCGGGCTTGTGGTGACCATGATCGGCCTGGCGCTGGTCCAGGTCGGCATCCAATACGCCGCGGGCGGCGTTCCGGCGATTGGCACCGAGGAATACGGCTCGGCGCTGAACTGGACGATGGCCGGGGTGGTGATCCTCGTCACCCTCGGGCTCAAGTTCTTTGCTCGCGGGATGTTGTCGATCTCGGCGGTCCTGGTTGGATTGCTTGCGGGCTATGTGGTTGCCTTCCTGCTCGGGCAGGTCAATCTCGGCGCTGTCGGCAATGCCGCATCCTTCGCGCTGCCCAACCCGCTGCATTTCGGGATGGAGTTCTCGGTCGCCGCGATTGTCGGCTTCTGCCTGATGGCCTTCGTGTCGGCGGTTGAAACCGTCGGCGACGTATCGGGTATCTGCAAGGGCGGTGCCGGCCGCGAAGCCACCGACAAGGAAATCCAGGGTGCGACCTTCGCTGACGGCTTCGGCACCGCGATCTCCGGCCTGTTTGGTGCGCTGCCGAACACGTCGTTCAGCCAGAATGTGGGCCTGATCGCGATGACGGGCGTGATGAGCCGCCATGTCGTCACCATCGGTGCGATCTTCCTGATCCTCTGCGGCCTCGTGCCGAAAATCGGCGCGGTGATCTCGTCGGTTCCGATCGAGGTGCTGGGCGGCGGCGTGATCGTGATGTTCGGCATGGTGGTGGCCGCCGGTATCTCGATGCTGTCGGATGTGAACTGGAACAGGCGCAACATGGTGATCTTCGCCATCGCGCTGTCGCTCGGCCTCGGCCTCCAGCTCGAACCGGGCGCCTTGCAGCACCTGCCGGGCACGCTGAAAGTGCTGGCGACATCGGGTATCCTGCCCGCCGCGCTGATTGCCATCGTGCTTAACCTGGTTCTGCCGCACGAACTGGCCGATGAAGCGACCGAGGAAGTCTCGGGCGGTCTGGCCGGGCATGGCCATGGGTCGATTGCGCACGACGATCACGTGTGACGAACATTTCCGGTGGCGCCACGGTGCCACCGCACATATGAAAATAGACAGGCGGCGTGCCAAGGTGCGCCGCCTGTTCGATTTATTGGAGCGACGCGATGCTGGACTATCTCGTTCTCGCGCTGGCCGGGTTCGGGGCCGGGGTGGTCAACACCATCGCCGGGGGTGGCACCTTTCTGACTTTCCCGGCGCTGGTCTGGGCCGGGGTGCCGCCGGTGGCCGCCAACGCGACCAGCACCGTCTCGGTGTTTCCGGGCTATCTCGGCGGGGCGCTCGGCTACGTAGACGAACTGAAAACCCTGACGCGGGCGCAGGTGCTGCGCCTCGGCGCCATCACGTTGGCCGGGGGGCTTGCGGGCTCGCTGCTGTTGCTGGTCTCATCGAATGAAGCGTTTTCGGCAATCGTTCCGTTCCTTCTGCTGTTCGCCACGACGGCCTTTCTGTTCGGCGGCAGGCTGAAGGCATGGGCCGAACGCCATACCAAGGGCGTGCGCCCCGAAGGCGCGGTGGGGCTGTTTCTGGTCAGCCTCTACGGCGGATATTTCAACGGCGGGCTGGGAATCGTGCTGCTGGCGTTGTTCGCGCTGTGGGGTTGGCGCGACATTCACCTGATGAACGGCGTGAAGAACGGGCTGTCATTCGCGCTGTCGGCGATTTCGGTGGTGACCTTTGCCGTGGCCGGGCTGGTGGTTTGGCCGATGGCGGTGGTGATGATGGTCTTCGCGGTGCTCGGCGGCTACGCCGGGGCATGGGTGGCCAAGGCGATCCCGGTCTCGCTGGTGCGCGGGATCGTGGCCGCGATTGGCTATAGCATGAGCGTGGTGTTTTTCGTGCGCTTCTTCGGCGCGTGACAAAGCCCCAGGCGTGATGCCCGGGGCTTTTTTCTCGCAGGGTCAGGCGGGCTTCAGTGGCCGCCTTCGGCCTGCATCGCGGCGGTGCGCAGCGCGTCTTCGTCGATGTCTTTGGCACCGTTGAACACGATGTTGAGCAGAACCGCCGTGATCGACGCGAGCAGGATTCCGCTCTCGATCAGCGGCTCGATCGCATGTGGCATCCACATCGAGAAATCCGGCGCAATCAGCGGGATCATCCCCATACCGAGTGAGATCGCGACGATCAGCCCGTTGTAGCGGTTGACCTTGAAATCCACCCCGCCAAGGATCCGAACTCCGGTTGCCGCGACCATGCCGAACATCACCAGCCCGGCGCCGCCAAGAACGGCCACCGGCAGGCTTTCGACTAGCGCGCCCATTTTCGGCACCAGCCCGAGCACGATCATGATCGCGCCACCGGCAACCGCGACGTAGCGCGAACGCACGCCGGTCACGCCGACGAGCCCGACATTCTGGCTGAACGAGGTATAGGGGAAGGTGTTGAACAACCCACCGATCAGGGTGCCAAGCCCGTCGGTGCGCAGGCCGGCCGACAGGGACGGGCGCTCGATCTTCTTGCCGCAGATATCGCCAAGGGCCAGAAACATCCCGGTCGACTCGATCATCACCACGATCATCACCAGCGTCATGGTGAGCACCATCACCGGGTCGAAGATCGGCAGGCCGAAGCGGAACGGTGTGATCAGCTCGAACCATCCGGCGGTCGCGACCCGGTCGAAATGCATGATGCCGAGCGACGAGGCGGCGATGGCGCCGACGATGATTCCGAGCAGCACCGAGATATTGGCGAGAAAGCCGCTCGTGAACTTCATGATCAGGATGATCGCCACCAGAACGATCGCCGAAATCAGCATGTTCTGCGGCGCGGCGTAGTTGATATTGTCCACCGTCGGCGCCAGCGTCAGCCCCTCGGGGATGGCGGGCACCGCGCCGGCGCCAAGATCCTTGACCTGCGCCAGCCAGTCGGCATGTGCCGGGTCCATCACCATCGGTGCGGTGGGGCCGACCGGCAGGCCAAAGATCCAGTTGATCCCGACGCGCATCAGCGTCACCCCGATAACGAGGATGATCGTGCCGGTGACGACCGGCGGAAAGAACCGCAGCATCCGGCTGACCAGCGGCGCGATCAGCATGGCGATCACGCCCGCGCCGATGATGGCGCCGAAGATCATCCGCGCCCCGTCGGTGCCGGGGTTGGCCGCCGCGATGGCCACCATCGGACCGACCGAGGCAAAGGTGACGCCCATCATCACCGGCAGCTTGATGCCAAACCACTTCGTCGCGCCGAGCGACTGGATGATGGTGACCATGCCGCAGACGAAGAGATCGGCTGAAATCAGGAAAGCCACCTGCTCGGGATCGAGCTTGAGCACACGCCCCACGATCAGCGGCACGGCGATGGCTCCGGCATACATGACCAGCACATGTTGCAGGCCAAGGGTAAACAGCTTGCCTGCCGGCAGTCTCTCGTTGACGGCGTCGACCGTCGCATCGGTTGGCATTGGTCTCTCCTCCTCTGGTCCGGGCACTCTGTCCCGGCGTATTGGGGCGTTGCCCCGACCGATGGTTCCTCCCCGGTCAGGCTGTTTCAACCGTAGCTGGCCACCTCCGTGCCAGCCAAAGCTGCGATGTTGAGCAAGCCGCGCGGGGTCACCCCTGGCGTGACGATATGGGCACGGTTACCCATACCCATCAGGATCGGGCCAACCTCCAGCCCGCCCGCAGCACTTCTGAGCAGGTTTCGGGCAGCGCCGGCGGCGTCGGTATTGGCGTAGATCAGCACGTTGGCGCGGCCCTTCAGCCGGTTGCCGGGCAGGATCCGCTCACGAAGTTCGGGATCGAGCGCGGCATCGGTGTGCATCTCGCCCTCGTAGCTGAAGCCCTGTTCGGCGCTGTCGAGCAGCGCGAGCGCGGCGCGCATGGTGCGGCCGGACGGGCAATCGAGATTGCCGAACTGCGAGCCGGAGCACAGCGCGATCTGCGGGTCGATCCCGAAGCGGCGCACGTGGCGGGCCGCGGCGATTGCCGTGCGCGCCAGCGTTTCCGGCGTTTGCTCGATGTTGATGTGGGTGTCGGCGATGAAGAGCGGACCATCGTCGAGGATCATCAACGAGAGCGCCCCGGCGGGCGACAGGGCTTCGGTTTGCAACATCTGGGTCACATAGTTGAGGTGCCACAGGTATTGCCCGAACGTGCCGCAGATCATGCTGTCGGCATCGCCGCGATGGACCATGACGGCGGCAATCGCGGTGGTGTTGGTGCGCATCACCGCGCGCGCCAGATCCGGGGTCACGCCCTTGCGGCGCATGGCGGCGTGGTAGGTCTGCCAATAGTCGCGGTAGCGGTCGTCGCTTTCGGGGTTCACGATCTCGAAGTCGCGGCCGGGCACGATGGTCAGCCCGGCGCGGTCCAGGCGCTGTTGGATCACCTCGGGACGGCCAACCAGAACCGGCGTGTCCACGCTGTCTTCGATCATCGCCTGGGCGGCGCGCAGAACACGCTCGTCTTCGCCCTCGGCAAAGACGATCCGGCGCTTGGTGTGGCGGGCCGCCTCGAAGACCCCGCGCATGATCAGCGAGGATTTGAACACCTGCGCTTCAAGATTACGACGATACTCGTCCAGGTCGATCTCGCGGCGGGCGGCGCCGGAGGCAATGGCGGCCTTGGCGACGGCAACGGCAATCGTTGGCAGGAGCCGGGGATCGAAGGGCTTGGGGATCAGGTAATCGGGGCCGAAGGTCAACCGCTCGCCCTCATAGGCTTCGCCAACCTCGGCCGACGTGGTCTGGCGGGCGAGCGAGGCGATCGCATCGACGCAAGCCAGCTTCATCGCATCGTTGATGTCCCTGGCTTCCACATCCAGCGCCCCGCGAAAGATGAAGGGAAAGCACAGCACGTTGTTGACCTGGTTGGGGTAGTCGGACCGGCCCGTCGCGATCATCGCGCCGGGGGCGGCGGTGCGGGCCTGCTCCGGCATGATCTCGGGCGTGGGATTGGCGAGGGCAAAGATGATCGGGTTCTCGGCCATGGCGCCCACCAGCTCGGGGGCGAGGGTGCCGGGGCCGGACAGGCCAAGAAACATGTCGGCGCCCGTGAGCGCCTGCTCCAGCGTGGCGTCGGGCTTGGCGTTGGCGAACATCATCTGTTCATCCGCAAGCCCGGTGCGCCCAGGGTGCAGCACGCCGTCGCGGTCGAACACGGTGATGTTGTCCAGCGGCACGCCCATCTTGTGCAGCATCATCAGGCAGGCCACGCCCGCCGCCCCTGCGCCGAGCCCGACGATCCGGATATCCTCAGGGCGCTTGCCCGCGATCCGCAACGCATTCTGGGCCGCCGCCGCGACCACGATGGCGGTGCCGTGCTGATCGTCGTGAAACACCGGAATGCTCATCCGTTCGCGGCAGATCCGCTCGACGGTGAAGCATTCGGGCGCCTTGATGTCTTCGAGATTGACCGCCCCGAAGGTTGGCTCCAGCCGGCACACCAGATCGGCAAGCGCCTCGGGGTCGGCCTCGTCCACCTCAAGGTCAAAACAATCAATCCCGGCGAATTTCTTGAACAGGACAGCCTTGCCCTCCATCACCGGCTTGGAGGCCTGCGCACCGATATTGCCAAGGCCCAGAACCGCCGTGCCGTTGGTTATTACCGCGACGAGGTTGCGCTTGGCGGTGAAGCGGGTTGCGGCGCGCGGATCTTCTGCAATTGCAGTGCAGGCTTCGGCCACGCCGGGCGAATAGGCGCGCGACAGGTCGCGGGCCGTGGCCATCGGCTTGGTGGGGCGGATCTCAAGTTTGCCGGGGCGCGGATATTCATGGTAGTCCAGCGCCGCGCGTTTCTCGATAGATGTCTTCGACTCGTCGTGAGCCATGTCGCATTCCTCCTGTGACGCGGCGCTGTTTGTAACGAGCCGCGCCAGATCAATCGTTCGGGCCGGGAAACCTTAGCCATTGCCGGTGAGAACGAACAGGCGCATCCCGCCGGGCTTCGCGCGTCAGGCATCCACCTCGATGGCAACGCCTTTTTCGACGGCAAGCTCGACCACGGCGGCGGCCACGGCGAGATCCTGCAAGCCAACGCCGGTGCCGTCGAACAGCGTGATCTGGTCGGCCGAGGAGCGACCCGGATGGGTGCCGTTGATCACCGCGCCAAGCTGGGCAATGTCGGCCTCGGCGATCAGGCCCATGGCCACGGCGTGCTGCGCTTCGCCGATCGACACCGACTGTGCCACCTCGTCGGTGAACACGGTGGCACGGGCCAGAAGCTGAGGCTCCACCTCCTGCTTGCCCACAGTGTCGGTGCCCATGCAGGCCAGGTGGCAACCGGGGCTGACTTGGTCGGCCTTCAGGATCGCGTCGAAGGACGAGGTGATCGAGATGATCACGTCGGCCTCGCGCATGTCGTCAAGCGCGACCGCCTCGAAGGGAAGCCCGGCCTCGCGCGCCACCTCTTCGAGGTTGGGCAGCATCTCGGGGTGCAGGTTCCAGCCGATCACCTTTTCGAAGGCGCGCTGCTCCAGCGCCGCGCGCAGCTGGAACCGGGCCTGATGACCGGCGCCGATCATGCCGAGCACCCTGGCATCCTCGCGCGCGAGATGCTTGATCGAGACCGACGAGGCGGCGGCGGTGCGCAACGCGGTCAACAGGTTGCCGCCGACCATGGCCTTCACCATCCCGGTGTCGGGATCGAACAGGAACACTGTTGACTGGTGGTTGATCACCCCGTGCTTTGCAAGGTTGTTCGGCCAGTAGCCACCCGCCTTGAGGCCAAGGGTTAGCCCGGCGCGGTCAAACCCGCCCTTGAAGCCATAGAGCGCGCCCTCGTGGCCGATCGCCTCGCGCACAACCGGAAAGTTGTAGGCATCGCCCGCAGCCATGGCGGCGAAAACCTTCTCGACGGCGGTGAAGGCCGCGTCGCGCGTCATCAGGCTGGCAATCTCGCGCTCGGGTACGATCAGCATGTCTGGCTCCCTTCGGGCATGGTGCTATCGGCGGACTCAGTATGCCTTGCCGCGGGCCGACACCGGCCAGAGGGTTTCGACCTTGTCGCCGCGCACGCCGACATACCAGTCGTGGACGTTGGCGGTGGGGTCGCAATGGCCCGGCACGAGGCGCAGCTTTTCGCCAACCTTGAGCACGCCCGCCGGATCGGCGATCACGCCATGTTCGTCGGAGCACTTGATATATTCCACGTCCGTGCGGCCGTAGATCACCGGCAAACCCGAGTCGATCGACTGCGCTTTCAGCCCGGCGTCGCAGATTGCCTTGTCGGGTTTCGCATGGCTCATCACCTGGGTGAGAATGAAAAAGGCGTTTTCCCACTCGCCCTGGTCGATGCGGTTGCCGTCCTTATCGAGGATGCGGCCATAATCGGCGTCCATGAAGGCATAAGAGCCGGCCTGCAACTCGTTATAGACGCCAGAGTTGGACTCGAAATAGTAGCTGCCGGTGCCGCCACCCGAGACCAGTTCCGGCTCCAGCCCGGCGGTGTTCAGCCCGGCGACCGCGTCTTTCACCTGGGCGATGGCGATGTCGAGCTTGGCTTTGCGGTCTTCATAGGCGTCGAGGTGCTGCATCGCGCCCTGATAGGCCTGAATACCGCTGAACGTGAGATTTTTCGCCGCGTCGATTGCCTTGGCAATCGCCACCACGTCTTCGGTGGTGGTCACGCCGCAGCGCCCGGCGCCGCAGTCGATCTCCACGAAGCACTCGATCTCGGTGCCGTGCTTTTGCGCGGCGGACGACAGCTCGGCCACGTTGTCGATATCGTCAACGCAGACAATGGTCCGGCAGCCGTATTTCTTGGGAAGTTGCGCCAGCCGGTCGATCTTCAGCGGATCGCGGACCTGGTTGGAGACCAGAATATCCTTGATGCCGCCACGGGCAAACACCTCGGCCTCGCTCACTTTCTGGCAGCAGACGCCCACCGAGCCGCCAAGCCGCTCCTGCAACTTGGCCACGTCGACCGACTTGTGCATCTTGCCGTGCACCCGGTGCCGCATCCCGTGCGCCTTGGCGTAATCGCCCATCTTGACGATGTTGCGCTCCAGCGCGTCGAGGTCGAGCACGAGGCAGGGGGTCTGGATATCGGCCGCGTCCATGCCGGGCAGGGCCGGGACGTCATAGCCCACTTCGAGGCCGTCGAATTTGGTCGGTGCGTTCATGTCTCTTGCTCCGTTCACTTGATCCAGGGCAGCGCGTCGAGGTCGACATTACCGCCGGTGATGATGATGCCGACGCGTTTGCCTTTGAACGTGTCGGGATTTTTCAGAATGGTCGCCAGCGGCACGGCGCTGGAGGGCTCCATGACGACGCGGAGGTATTTCCAGGTGATCTTCATTGCGTCGATAATCTCCTGCTCCGATGCGGTGAAGATATCGGAGACATGGGTCGAGACGAAGTGCCACGTAAGCTCTTTGAGCGGCACCTTGAGGCCGTCGGCCACGGTTTCCGGCGCGTCGTCGGCGATGATGTGCCCGGCCTTGAAGCTGCGATAGGCATCGTCGGCCTGTTCCGGCTCGGCGGCGATCACCTTGGTTTCGGGCGCCATGTTCGACAGCGTCAGGCAGGTGCCGGAAATCATCCCGCCGCCGCCGATCGGCGCGACCACCAGGTCGACGCCGCCGGTCTGCTCAAGCATCTCCTTCGAGCAGGTGCCTTGCCCGGCGATCACCCGCGGATCATTGTAGGGGTGCACAAACTCGGCCCCGGTCGCCGCCTGCACCTTGGCAAAGGTTTCCTCGCGCGAGGTGGTGGACGGTTCGCATTCGGTGATGGTGCCGCCATAGCGCCGCACGGCATCCTTCTTGGCCTGCGGCGCGGTGTGCGGCATGACGACGTTGCAGGGAATGCCGCGCCGCCCGGCAGCGTAGCTGAGCGACAGCGCGTGATTGCCGGAAGAATGCGTGGCCACGCCCTTCTTCGCCTGCTCTTCGGTCAGACCAAACACCGCGTTGGAGGCGCCGCGCACCTTGAAGGCCCCGGCCTCCTGAAAGTTCTCGCACTTGAAGAACAGCTCGGCGCCGGTGAGGTCATCGAGATAGGCCGATCTGCGAATCGGGGTGCGGGCGATGTGCGGTTTGATCCGCTCATGGGCCACCAGCATGTCGGCAAAGGTGGGGATATACATCGGCGTGTCCTTCATTCTGCGGCGGTCCGCTGAGCCAGCGCGGGATGGGCGCGGTAGTATTCCTGCGCCGCAGCCACACCGGAACCGAGCCTGATCTCAAGCCCCAGATCGGCCATGCACATCTCGGCGGTGGCGATGCCCGACAGGGTCATCACATCCGTCAGGCTGCCAAGGTGGCCGATGCGAAAGACCTTGCCCGCCACCTCGCCCAGCCCGACACCGAAGGCGACGCCATAGGTTTCGGCTGCATGGGTAACGATGTCGGTCGCATTGAAGCCCTCGGGCGTGCGGATGGCGCTGACGGTATCGGAATAGACCTCCGGGCTGGCGGCGCACAGCTCCAGCCCCCAGGCGCGGGTGGCGGCGCGAACGCCCTCGGCAATCCGGGTGTGACGGGCAAAGACGTTGTCCAGTCCTTCGTCGAGCAGCATCCGGCAGGCCTCGTTGAGCCCGTTCAGCAGGCCCACGGCGGGGGTGTAGGGATAGGCGTTGTTGGCATAGCCCTTCGCCATGTCGTGCACGTCAAAGAAGGTGCGCGGCAGGGTGCCGGTCCGGGTCGCGTCCATCGCCTTCTGGCTGAAGCCGACGATGGCGAGGCCAGCGGGCAGCATGAAGCCTTTTTGCGAGCCGGTCACCGCCACGTCGACGCCCCAGTCGTCAAACCGGAAGTCCATCGAACCGATGGAGCTGACGCCATCGACAAACAGCATGGCCGGGTGGCCGGCCGCATCGAGCGCCCGGCGCACGGCGGCGATGTCGGATTTCACGCCGGTCGCGGTTTCGTTGTGGGTGGCCAGCACCGCCTTGATCTCGTGGCTTTTGTCGGCGGTCAGGATCTCTTCGTAGCGATCCGCCGGCAGGCCCTCACCCCACTGGGTTTCGACGATCTGCACGTCGAGCCCGTGGCGCTGGCACATGTCGATCCAGCGGTGCGAAAACATGCCGTTGCGTGCGGCCAGCACCTTGTCGCCCGCCGAGAGCGTGTTGGTCAGCGCCGTTTCCCAGCCGCCGGTGCCGGTGGACGGAAAGATGAACACCTCGGCGCGTTCGCTTTTCAGCACCTTGCGCACACCGGCGCGCGCCGGGTGAAGGATCTGACCAAACAGCGGCGAGCGGTGGTCGATCGTCGGCATGTCGCAGGCTTTGCGCAGGCTTTCCGGGATGTTCGTCGGACCCGGAATGAAAACGGGATTCTGGAAGCTCATGGCTGTCTCCTTCGGTCGCTGAGCATGACCATAGACGAACCCATTTCCGGCTGATACTATTTTGAAATTATTTTTCATTATGTAGGTAGCGCAGTAATATCTATTTTTGCCAGATAGTTATATTTTTCATATTGTGAAAAGGTCTTTCACACTAAGCAAGGGGCTGCTTATGGAAATCCGAGAAAATGAAGGCCGGGGCACGCGCAAGTCCCGTGGCCGACCGAGAGGATGGGCCGACAAGACGGCGCAGAATACCATCAAGTCGCTGGACCGGGCGATGGAGGTGTTCGAGTTTCTGAGCGAGGCGCAGGGCAAGGCGCTGACCGCGCTGTCAGACGAGATGGGGCAATCGCCCGCCACCGTCTACCGGATCCTGGTGACGCTCGAAGGCCGCGGGCTGGTGGAGTTCGACCCCGAAGAGCAGCTTTGGCATATCGGCGCGCAGGCCTTCGTGATCGGCGCGCGCTTTCTGCGCCGCACCAGCCTGGTGGAGCGCGCCCGCCCGATCCTGCGCAAGCTGATGGAGGCCACCGGCGAAACCGCCAATCTCGGGGTCGAGAAGGAGGGCGCGGTGCTGTTCATAAGCCAGGTCGAGACTAATGCCAGCATCCGGGCGTTCTTTCCGCCCGGTTCGCTTTCGCCGATGCACGCGTCCGGCATCGGCAAGGCGCTGCTGGCCGAGATGGATGCGGAGAGGCTTGAGCGCAGGATTGCCATGTCCGGGCTGGAAGCCTTCACCCCGCAGACGATCACCGACAGCGAGGTTCTGCGCGACGATCTGAAGGCCATTCGGGCGCGCGGATTTTCCATCGACAACGAGGAAAAGAACAGCGGGATGCGCTGTATCGCGGCGCCGGTCTTCGACATGAACGGGGAGGCCGTTGCCGGGATCTCGGTGTCTGGCCCGACGAGCCGTGTCAGCCCGGACGAGATCGAGCCCCTGAGCCGTCCGGTCATGGACGCGGCGCGTCAACTGACACTGGCCGTCGGCGGCGTGCCGCGCGATCGCCCGGTGTAAGGGTCAGCGAGTGGCCGACGCGGGCCTCAGGCTCATGTGGCGGTTGACGTCCTTGTAGAGCAGATAGCGAAATTTGCCCGGCCCGCCCGCATAGCAGGCTTGCGGGCAGAAGGCGCGCAGCCACATGTAATCGCCCGCCTCGACCTCTACCCAGTCGTTGTTCAGCCGATACACCGCCTTGCCTTCCAGCACGTAGAGCCCGTGCTCCATCACATGGGTTTCCAGAAACGGGATCACTGCGCCGGGCTCGAAGGTGACGATGGTCACGTGCATATCGTGGCGCAGATCGGCGGGATCGACAAAGCGCGTCGTAGCCCATTTGCCATCGGTGTCGGGCATCACCGTCGGGGCAATGTCGTTTTCGTTCAGGAGCAGAACATCCGGCCGGTCCAGCCCTTCCACCGCCTCGTAGGCCTTGCGGATCCAGTGGAAGCGCAGGGTCTCCTTGCCGTGGTTGTGCAGCGTCCAGCCGGTCGACGGCGGCAGGTAGGCATAGCCGCCCGGCACCAGTTGGTGAGCCGCGCCCTCCACGCTCAGCGTAGCCGTGCCCTCGACGATGAACAGCACGCCCTCGGCCTCCGGATCGGTCTCGGGCCGATCCGAGCCGCCGCCGGGCGCCACTTCCATGATGTATTGCGAGAAGGTCTCGGCAAATCCCGAGAGCGGACGCGACAGAACCCAAAGCCGGGTATCGGTCCAGAACGGCAGGAAACTGGTGACGATATCGCGCATCGTGCCCCTGGGGATCACGGCATAGGCCTCGGTAAACACCGCGCGATCGGTCAAAAGTTGATCCTGGCCGGGATGGCCGCCTTGGGGGACGTAATACGTGTTGGACATGACTGCTCCTGAAGGCATCGGGATCTTGATGCAATATGTGCCCGAAGACCGGCTGCCACCACCCGCAAAGCTGCGACAGCTCTTTTCGGGTAGAATTGAAAATGTATTGCGATCTTATGGTTGGCGCGAAAGGAAACGGCGGGTCCTTGCCCGCCGTTTCGCTAGTTTCTCAGCCGCGCTTTCAGTTCCAGCCGGCGCTGGTGCAGGACCGGCTCGGTATAGCCTGACGGCTGCTCACGGCCTTTGAACACCAGATCGCATGCGGCCTGAAAGGCGATGTCGTCATAGTCGGGCGCCATCGGCCGATAGCCCGGATCGTGGGCGTTCTGCCGGTCGACCACTTCTGCCATCCGTTCCATGATTTCGCGCACCTCCTCGGCCGAGACGATGTCATGATGCAGCCAGTTGGCGATATGCTGCGCCGAGATCCGGCAGGTGGCGCGGTCTTCCATCAGGCCAACATCGTTGATGTCGGGCACCTTGGAACAGCCAACGCCCTGGTCGATCCAGCGCACGACATAGCCAAGGATGCCCTGCGCGTTGTTTTCGACCTCGCGGCGGATCTGTTCTTTCGTCCATTTGCGATAGGCGGCCAGCGGAATATCCAGCAGCGCGTCGACATAGGCGCGCCGCCCGCCCCTCGCCAGTTCGGCCTGGACGGCGAGCACATCGACCTTGTGGTAATGGGTGGCGTGCAGGGTCGCGGCGGTGGGGCTGGGCACCCAGGCGCAGTTTGCCCCGGCGCGCGGATGTTCGATCTTCTGCTCCAGCATCGCGGCCATCTTGTCGGGCACCGCCCACATGCCCTTGCCGATCTGTGCCCGCCCGGAGAACCCGCATTCGAGCCCGATATCGACGTTCTGGTTTTCGTAGGCCGTGATCCAGCCCTTGCGCTTGATGAAGTCTTTCCGGCTGAACGGCCCGGCCTCCATCGAGGTATGGATCTCGTCGCCGGTGCGGTCGAGAAAGCCGGTATTGATGAAACAGACCCGGTTTTTCGCCGCGCGGATGCATTCCTTGAGGTTCACGCTGGTGCGGCGTTCCTCGTCCATGATCCCCAGCTTGACCGTGTAGCGCGGCAGGCCCAGCGCGGCCTCGATATCGCTGAAAATGTCGTCGGCAAAGGCAACCTCGTCGGGCCCATGCATCTTGGGTTTGACCACATAGACCGATCCGGTGGTCGAGTTTCGCGGCCCGGTGGTCTTGGCGAGATCGTGCATCGCGATCAGCGTGGTCACCATCGCGTCCATCAGCCCCTCGAACACCTCGTTGCCGTCGCGGTCGAGGATCGCCGGGTTGGTCATCAGGTGGCCGACATTGCGCACCAGCAGCAGCGCCCGACCCTTGATCGACAGGGGCGAGCCATCGGGCGCGGTATAGTCGCGATCCGGGTGCAGGCTGCGGGTGACCGGCTTGCCGCCTTTCAGGAAGGTCTCGGCCAGATCGCCGCGCATCAGCCCGAGCCAGTTTCGGTAGGCCAGAACCTTGTCTTCGGCATCAACGCAGGCCACCGAGTCTTCGCAATCGGCGATGGCCGAGATCGCGGATTCCAGCAACACATCGGCAAGGCCGGAGGCGGTCTGCTTGGCGATCGGGCGGGAGCGATCGAACACCAGTTCGACATGCAAGCCGTTGTTGCGCAGCAGGATCGACGCAGGGGTATCGGCATCGCCGGAATAGCCCACGAACCTTTCCGGCTGCTTGAGCGGCGAGCCATCAACGCTCAGCGCGCCGTCGACGATCCGGTAGGCGGCGGCCTTGCCGTGGCTGGTCGCCTCCAGCGGAAAGATTTCGTCGAGAAATACCGCCGTGCGCGCCACCACGCGGGCGCCGCGGCCATCGTCGAGGCCCCCGGTGGGCACCGGCGCGCCCATCGCGTCGGTGCCATAGAGGCAATCGTAGAGGCTGCCCCAGCGGGCATTGGCGGCGTTCAGCAGAAAGCGCGCATTGGTGATCGGCACCACCAGTTGCGGGCCGGGCACGGTGGCGATTTCAGGATCGACGTTTTCTGTCTCGATCGAAAAGTTGTCGCCTTCCGGAACCAGGTAGCCGATCTCTTCGAGGAAGGCTTTGTAGGCGTCGCGATCATGCGGTTTGTTGCGGCGTTCGATGTGCCAGGCGTCGATCTGGTCCTGCAACACCTGCCGCTTGGCGAGCAGCGCGCGGTTGCGCGAGCCGTGTTCGTGAACAAGGCGCGAGAACGCGGCCCAGAACGCTTCCGCGTCGATCCCGGTGCCGGGCAGCGCCTCGTGTTCGATGAACCGCGCGAGGTCACTGGCCACGGCCAGTTCGGCGCGATCGGATCTTTCCTGGGTGTTGGTTTGGTCAGCCACGTCGTTTCCTCACCTCTCGTCATTCTCAGGGCGCTGGCGCACCAGTCTCGGCATACCGCGGTGCACAAACGCGATGCCGTGATTTGTTCTATACCGAAACGGGTGCCCCGGTCATGTGTTATGGAGCCAATGTGAGGCGTGCGGCGGGCGAAGCAGTTTCAAATAATGCGGAATAATTATCACGCATTACTCAGAAAAACCCGGGCGCTTTGCACGGCGCGGTGGGCGGTTGCAATCGCCAGCCCGGCCCCGGAGCGGCTGCGCACCCAATCCTGCCCGGCAAGTACCGAACCGGCGGCGAAAAGGCGTGGATTGACCGGCGCGCCGCTGGCGTCAACCGGCTGCATTGCGCCGTCGACGCTGACGCCGAGGCGGTTGACCGGGTGGCCTCGCGGGTCAAGATACGCGTCGCGAAACCAGTCGGCCCGCCCGTGAGGCTGAGTTACCGGCAATCCCAGCAGCGCCTCATGGATGCTGGTTTGATCGGAGACCAGCCCGCCAGACAGGAACCGGCCGGTCGCGAGCAGAACAGCACGGGCGCGCACGTCGAGATCTTCCATCGGGCCATGAACCCGAAGCGTCGCGCCGGTGGCGTCCAGCGTTGCCTCGGCCACTTTCAGGTTCGGCTCAAGAACGATGCCGCGCGCGGGAAGTTCACGCTCGAACATCTCGCGCAACCGGATCCCCGGCACGCCGGGCGGGATGGTCGGGATTTCAAACAGCGTCACACCGAGGCGCGCTTCCAGATCGGCGCGCACCGCGTCGGGGCCGTGCACACCGAGGATCGCCGGCAGGCCAAGATGGCTAACGCCGGACAGATGTGGCGCGATCAGCGCGGCAAGCTTTTCGCGCGCGGCGCGGGTTTCCAGCGCGCGCGCCATGACCTCGGGAAACACCTGGCGCCCCTCGAAGCCGGGAAAGGCGAGGCGCGCCGTCTTCAGGTTGGGCCATCTGGCCGCGATATTGGTGGCGAATTCGACCGCCGAGAATCCCTGTAACCCGTCGAAATCAACGATCAGCGCAGGAGCCTTTGTCGCCAGCGCGTCGGCGCCGGACATCATGGTGAGCGGCAGCGAGAGGGTGGTCTTGGTTACCCCGTAAGGCAGCAGCGCGGTCACGTTCTCGGCGCCGGGCGCGGTGTAGCCGAGACCCATCGCGTTGACGGTCTCGATGAAGTCGGACAATCCGGTGCGGATCTCGGCTTCAGGCAGGCGGGCCAGCGGATTGCCGGGCTCGGTATCGCGCAGGGCGGCAAGACCGGCCCAGGGATTTGCAATGCTTTTTCCGGCCTGCGCGCCGAACAGGTCGAGATAGCCGGTGGTGTATGCCAAGGCTCCTGAATGGCCGAATTGCGCGACCTCCAGCCCCGCGGCGCGCGCGAAGAGCGCGGCGGCAAAACCGGCGATACCCGTGCCTATGACGGCAAGATCGGTTTCAATCCGGCGGTGCAGGCGTTTCATGTCTCGTCCTCCGGCATATCGAGACCGGCGAGCCCGATATGGAGGATTTCGGCGAGCTCCATTTGCGCCATCTGGCGGCCCCAGAGCACCGGGCGCACCCCGCGGTAGCGTTCGGTTATGAAGCGCCGCATTTCGCTGAGCCCCTCGGGGGTATCGTAGACGCCGGCGTCGTAGAGATGCGAGGTCACGCGCATCGAGCAGAAAACGCCCTGGCAGGCGCCCTTGCCAACGCGCGAACGGCGCGAGATGGCATCGAGGCTCATGTGATCCTCGTGGCCGGGGGCGGCGGCAACGATCTCGTCGATTGTCGAACGCGCGACCATTTCGCATTCACACAGGATCGTGTCGGTCGGATTGGCACGCCGGGTCCAGTCGCGCGCCGAGGCGCCGGGCTCGGTCCAGCCCGCGCCGGGACCGGAGGGAAGCGGTTCAGTCTCGGTCCGGCAAGGGGTGGTGTTGCCAAGGCGGGCGGCCACGAGGTCGGCGGTTTTCTCGGCCATCAACCGGAAGGTGGTGAGCTTGCCACCGGCGATGGTGGCGAAGTTTTCGAGCCCCTGCGAGGTATGATCGTAGAGGGTAAAGCCCCGGCTTGCCTTGCGCCCGTCGGCGTCGGCGCCCGCAGCCATCAGCAGCGGGCGCACGCCGGCAAAAGCGCGCACGAAGCGGGTTTCGGCAAGCTCCGGCAGCATCGCGGTGCCCTCGCCAAGAATGCGGTCGACCTCTGCGATCGTAGGCTTCAGCTCGTCGGGATTTTCGATCGTGACCGAAGAAGTGCCGAGGATCGAGACCGTGCCGCCGGGTGCGAGGATATCGCCGTCGCCGGGCGGGCGCAGCCGGTTGATCACACCGCGCGAGAGCCGGGTGTTGGAGATGATGAGCGTGCCCTTGGAGCCAACGAGTTGCACGTCGTCGCACCCGGCCATGGCGGCGATGCGCCCGGCCCAGGCCCCGCCCGCGTTGACCACCTGCCGGGCGGTGATGCGAATCTCCTGGCCCGATTTCAGATCGCGCGCCTTCGCGGCGACGATCCGGCCGGCGACGATCTCGAACCCCTCGACGGCGGTGTGCGGCAGGTAGGTGCTGCCGTTGAGCGCCTGCGCGTGAGAGACATGCTCAAGCACAAGACGGAACGGGTCGATCGTGGCGTCGGGCACGGCATAGGCAGCGACGATTGCCGGGGTCAGCGCGGGTTCGCGGGCGCGGGCTTCGTCTGCGGTGAGCGGTTGGCAGGAAATCCCGGCGGCGGCGCAGGCTTCGGGGAAGCGCGCGGCAAAGGCGGGGTCGTCGCCCTCGACGGCGACGAAGATACCGCCGCAATCGTCGATACATTGCTTGGCGACGCGTTTGAGGATGTCGCCTTCGCGCCGGCATTCGGCGGCGGTTTCGGTATCGGTCGACGCATATCGCCCGCCGGAATGCAGAAGCCCGTGATTGCCTCCCGATGCGCCGGCGTTGAGATCGCGCCGGTCGATCAGCAGGCATTGCACACCGCGCAACGCGAGATCGCGCATCACGCCAGCGCCGGTCGCGCCGCCACCGATGATGAGAACCTCGGTGTCGCGTTGCTTCATGCGTCCACCGGGAGATTCACGTCCCTGAGGTCCGGGCCGAGATACTTGCGCTCGTCCGGGCCGAGGATGCCGAGCGAGAGCGCAATGAGCGTCCACAGATGGGTGACGTGATAGCCGCCTTGATAGTGCTTGCCGATATCCTCGATCTGGCTGTGGCAGTTGTGGCAGGGGGTGATGACGTAATCGGCCTCGGTCGCCTCGATCTGGTCGAACTTGCGCAGCCCATAGGCGCGGCGCTCGTCGTTCATGCCCGCTTGCAGGAAGCCACCGCCACCGCCGCAGCAATAGTTGGCCTGCCGGTTGGGCTGCATGTCGATGAAGTTTTCCGCGCCGACGACCGAGCGGATGACGAAGCGCAGGTCTTCCGCCGCCTTGTCACCCGCCGATTTGCGTATGAGCTGGCAGGGGTCTTGCACGGTGAATGTCACCCCTTTGGTGTTCCAGTCGGAGTTGACCCGAAGCCTGCCTTCGCGGATCCACTGGGCGTAAAGGCTGACAAGGTTACCAGCCTCGAAATGCGCGTCGATGCCGAAGCGCTCGACCCCCTTCCAGAGCGTGTAGAAGGAATGGCCGCATTCGGTGTTGATCCAGATCTCGGGCTCAAGCGCGTTGATCGCGTCGACGCGGGTCTGGACCATCTTGCGCCAGGCCGCGTCGTCGCCGGAAAACATGCAGAAGTTTTCGGCCGCCCAGCCGCGCGAGGAATAGCTCCAATCGGCGCCGACATGGTCGAAGATCTTCCACATCGGGATCATCTCTTCGGGCTCGGTCGCCGGTTCGCGCGAGTTCTGGTTGACGAGAAACTTCACGCCCTTCCGGTCGATCGGCACCTCGATCCCGGCAAAGCGCGGCTGGGCCGCGCGCAGCTCATCGGCGGTTTCCTCGACGATCTCGACAAAATCCTCCGAGCGCAGGCCCATGGCAGAAGTGCTCTCGTCGAGTTGCTGGGCCTGACAGGAACGCACAATTCCCTTGGGCTTGTCTTCCTCGGCCCAGCCGGAGCGGGCGATGCCAACCAACTGGCTCACATCGATCCCCATCGGGCAGACATAGGCGCAGCGTTTGCATTGGGTGCAGGTCCAGACCCAGGGCGTGACCGCAAGCTCTTCGTCGAGACCGAGCTGGGCCATGTTGATGAAGCGGCGCGGGTCCATGCCGAAAAGCCCCGAGGCGGGGCAGCCCGATGCGCAGAGGCCGCAGCCCACACAGGCATCGAAGCTTGCGCCGGGCGGCAGGATCGCGTGCGCCGCGGCGCGAAAGTCGATCTTTCCGGGATGGGATGCGACCGGGGCGGTCATGGCGTCAGCGTCCGGCGCACCGCATCGGACCAGGCTTCGCGGCGGCGGGTGCGGCTCGGCTCGTCCATTGCCGGAACGAATTGCGTGTCGGCGGACCATTCGCGCGCGAACGCGTCGGCATCCGGGTAGACGCCCGCTTTCATCCCGGCAAGCCAGGCCGCGCCGCGCGCCGTGGTTTCGAGCACGGCGGGGCGGTCGACCGGGCGGCCGAGAATATCGGCGAGGAACTGCATCGCGTAGTCCGATGCCGCCATGCCGCCATCCACCCTGAGCGGGGCACCAGCGGGGAGCGATTGCCAGTCGGCCTGCATCGCGGTGAGAAGATCGTGGGTCTGGAACCCCACCGATTGCAGTGCCGCGCGCGCCAGCTCGTTGGGGCCGGTATTGCGGGTGAGGCCGTAGATCGCGCCGCGCGCGGCACTGTCCCAGTAGGGAGCGCCAAGGCCGGTGAATGCGGGCACGAGGATAACGTCCTGAGCCGCGTCCGCGTTGCGCGCCATCGCGTCGGTCTGGCTTGCGGCGGGCACGATCCCAAGCCCGTCGCGCAGCCATTGCACCGCCGCGCCCGCGACGAAGATCGAGCCTTCCAGTGCGTAGGTCGGCGTGCCGTCGAACTGGTAGGCGATGGTGGTGAGCAGGCGATTTTGCGACGCCACGAAGTCCTTGCCGGTATTGAGCAGGGCAAAACACCCGGTGCCATAGGTCGACTTCATCATTCCGGGCTCGAAACAGGCCTGACCGATTGTGGCGGCCTGCTGGTCGCCAGCCACGCCAAGGATCGGAATCTCGGCCCCGAAAAGCGCCGGGTCGGTGGTGCCGAAGTCGGCCGCGCTGTCCTTGACCTCGGGCAGCATCGCGGCCGGGATGTCGAGCAGGGCACAGATTTCCTCGTCCCAGCGGCCATGGCGGATGTCGTATAGCATGGTGCGCGCGGCGTTGGTGGCGTCGGTGGCGTGAACCTTGCCGCCGGTGAGCCGCCAGATCAGGAAGCTGTCGACGGTGCCAAAAACAAGCTTGCCCGCCTCCGCCTGCTGGCGTGCACCCTCGACGTTGTCGAGAAGCCAGGCCAGCTTGGTCGCCGAGAAATACGGATCGAGCAGCAGCCCGGTGCGGGCGGTTACCATCGGCTCATGCCCGGCCTCTTTCAACCGGGCGCACAGATCGGCGGTGCGCCGGTCCTGCCAGACGATGGCGCGGTGGATCGGCTTGCCGGTTTCGCGGTTCCAGACCAAGGTGGTCTCGCGCTGGTTGGTGATGCCGATGGCGGTGATCCGGTCCGCGCCCAGATCGGCCATCGCGGCGCGCGCGGTCGAAAGCTGTGTGCGCCAGATGTCTTCCGGGTCGTGCTCGACCCAACCGGCATCGGGGAAGTGCTGCGGGAGTTCTTCCTGCGCCGAGGCAATTGGGACCAGATCTTCATTGAAGACAATAGACCGGGAGGAGGATGTGCCCTGGTCGAGGGCGAGGATATGGGTCATGGGCATGGCCTTCCGTTGGCGCCAGTGTCTGCCGTCTTGGCGGCGTCGGTCAAAGGAAATCCGAACCGGGGCTCATGGCGCAAGTCGGTTGGCTGCCAGGAGTGGTTCCGAGCGGGATTGGAGGCTGTGTCGCGTGTCAAATCCTGCACTCGCTTTGCTATGCGTTTGCCGCCGGGGCCTTGTTGCCATTTCGCGGCCTCGTCATCCAGGCATCCAGCGCGGCGATGTCGTCGGACGTTAGAAACAGGCCGAGCTTGGAGCGGCGCCAGACCACGTCGTCGGCGCGGCGCGCGAATTCGCGGTCCATCAGCCAGCGCACTTCGCGCTCGGTGAGCGTCGCGCCGAAATCGCGGCCGAGATCGGCAACGGTTTGCGCGCCGCCGAGAAGGTTCTTCGCATCCGTGCCATAGGCCCGCACCATCCGCCACGCCCAGCGATCCGTCAGGAACGGATGGGCCTTGCGAAGATCGGCCACCAGCGCCGCCCCGCCATTCACCGGAAAATCGCCGCCCGGCAAGGGTATGCCTGCGGTCCAGGCGCCCTTGATGCCGGGAAGGAACGGCGCGATCTTTTCAAGCGCGTGTTCGGCGAGGCGGCGATAGGTGGTGATCTTGCCGCCGAACACGTTAAGCAGCGGCGCTCCGTCCGCTTCGTCGAGGCTCAGCACGTATTCGCGGGTTGCCGCCGTGGCAGACTTGGCTCTGTCGTCGTAGAGCGGACGCACACCGGAGTAGCTCCAGACCACATCTTCGGCGGTAAGTTGGCGCTTGAAATACTGGTTGGCGAAATCGAGCAGATAGTCGCGCTCCGCCTCGGTGCAAACCGGTGCTTGGTCGGCATCGCCATGGTCGCGGTCGGTGGTGCCGATAAGGGTAAAATCCTGTTCGTAGGGGATCGCGAAGATGATCCTGCCGTCTTTGCCCTGAAAGAAATAGGCCTTGTCGTGGTCATAGAGCTTGCGGGTCACGATATGGCTGCCGCGCACCAGCCGCACCCCTTCGCGGCTGTCGAGTCCGGTCACGTCACGCACGATTTCGCTCACCCAGGGCCCGCCGACATTGATCAGCACTTTCGCTCGCCGGGTTTCGGTTTCGCCGGTGTCGGTATCGGTCAGGTCGATGTCCCACAGGCCGGCCTTTCGCCGGGCACGGGTGACCCTGGTGCGGGTCAGGATCTCGGCGCCGTTTGCGGCGGCATCCCTTGCGTTCAGCGCCACCAGCCGGGCGTCATCGACCCAGCAATCGCTGTATTCGTAGGCGTGCTGGAACGTGTCGTGAAGCGGGGCGCCTTCCGGGCCATGGGTCAAGTTCAGACGGACGGTGCCCGGAAGGATTTCCCGGCCCCCGAGGTGGTCATACAAGAACAGCCCGAACCGGATCAGCCAGGCCGGGCGACGCCCCTTTTTCCAGGGCATGACCAGCCCGAGCAGATCCGAGGCGGGCGTGCCGGACTCGAACTGCATATCCTTGTGATAGGGCAGGACGAACCGCATCGGCCGTGCGATATGCGGCATCGCCCGGAGCAGGACTTCCCGCTCTTTCAACGCCTTTCGCACAAGGCGCAGCTCGAAATATTCCAGATACCGAAGACCGCCGTGGAAGAGCTTGGTCGAGGCACTCGAGGTTGCCGAGGCGAGGTCATTCATCTCGGCCAGCGCAACGTCGAGGCCGCGCCCGGCGGCGTCACGGGCAATGCCGCAGCCGTTGATCCCGCCACCGATGATGAAGACATCGTGGGTGTCCTGACGCTCTGCGTTGCGCAAACCCCGGCCTCTTGTTGGTTGAGTCACTGACGAATCCCACAATAGGCATAAACGAACAAAAACGAAAGAAATGATTTTCGTTTTGAAAACGCCGCTGGAACAACATAAAATTCAAGACTCAAAGGGGTTTCGAGGCTTGAAGCCGTCGATAGAGTGGCAGGTTCGGCATAGGATGTCTGAGAAAGCTGCCTTTTCGGTGAAAAAACGCGGGACTTCGAAAACATATCGCGCTACCGTTGTTCGGATATCTTCGAATTCCGTCGCATTTGGCGTTCCGACAACACGCGACGCAAAGGATCCATCATGTCCCTGACGTTTCGGCACCCCGAAATCCTCGAGATTGCGCGCCGTGAAGGAAAAGTTTCGGTTGAAGGCCTGGCCGAGCATTTTGGCGTGACGTTGCAGACCATTCGACGCGATCTGACCAACCTTGCGGAGGCGGGCAAGCTCGAGCGGGTGCATGGCGGCGCGGTCCTGCCGTCGGGCGTGACCAATATCGGCTACGAAGAACGGCGCGGGCTTTTCTGGGCCGCCAAGCAAGAGATCGCGAAGGCCTGTGCCGCCGAAGTGCCCGAACATGCCTCTATGTTTCTGAACATCGGCACCAGCACCGAGGCGGTCGCGCATGAATTGCTTCAGCACCAGAATATCCTCGTGGTGACAAACAACATGAACGTGCCGGGTATTCTGATCGACAATCCCGATTGCGAGATCATCGTTGCCGGTGGCCAGTTGCGCCGGACCGATGGCGGCCTCGTCGGCAAGTTGACGGTCGACGCGATCAGCCAGTTCAAGTTTGACCTGGCGATCATCGGCTGCTCCGCGCTCGACGAAGATGGCGACATGCTCGATTTCGATATCGAGGAGGTCAATGCAAGTCAGATGATCATTCAGCGGTCGCGAAAGGTATTTCTCGTGGCCGACCATTCGAAGTTCAAACGGTCGGCCCCGGCGCGGATCGGGTCGATCTCGGCAATCGACACCCTGTTCACCGACCGGCCCCTGCCCGGAACCCTCGCCGACCGATGCAAGGATTGGGGCGTGCGCGTCGTGATCGCCGGTTGATCGCCCCTGTTCCTGCCATCGTCAGCGCAGCCGAAGCGTGGTCTGCGGATCGAAGAAATAGGCGTCCGCCGGGTCGAAATCGACGCTGACGCGGGCGCTTTCGTCAATCGGTTCGTCGCCCTTGATCTCGACCACGATCCGTTCTCCGGTCGACGTCCTGAGATAGTCGTAGGCAACGCCGCCGAGCCGTTCACGAAGCTCGACCGTGATCTGCGAGTCGCCCTCGCGCACGCCAAGGTCCTGCGGCCTGAGCCCCACCGTCACGGCGCTGCCGGCGGCAGGCAGGGCGGCCCTGGTCTCGATCTCCATGCCGTCCAGCGAGGCGACCCTGACCTTGCCGCCGGAAACGACCTCGCCCTTGAGAAAGTTCATGCTCGGCGAGCCGATGAAGCCGGCAACGAAAGCATTGTCGGGGTCCTGGTAGAGCTGCATCGGCTTTCCGACCTGCTCGATACGCCCGTCGCGCAGCACCACGATCTTGTCGGCCAGCGTCATCGCCTCGACCTGGTCGTGGGTGACGTAGATCATCGTTGCCCCGATCTCCTTGTGCAGGCGCGAGATTTCGACCCGCATCTCGACGCGCAGCTCGGCATCGAGGTTCGAAAGCGGTTCGTCGAACAGAAAGACTTCGGGGCCGCGGGTGATCGCTCGGCCGATCGCCACCCGTTGCCGCTGCCCGCCGGACAACGCCTTGGGCTTGCGTTTGAGATAGGGTTCAAGCTGGAGGATTTCGGCGGCGCGGGCCACTTTCCTGCGGACCTCGTCCTTTGGCACGCCAGTCATCTTCAGGCCAAAGCCCATGTTTTCCTCGACCGTCATGTGCGGGTAGAGGGCGTAGGTCTGAAACACCATCGCCACGCCGCGTTCGGCCGGGTCGGTCCGGGTCACATCCCGCCCGCCGATCCGAATCACGCCCTCGGTGGTTTCCTCGAGCCCCGCGATCATCCGCAGGAGCGTGGACTTGCCGCACCCCGACGGACCGACAAAGACACAAAACTCACCGTCGTCGACCTCAAGATCGACGCCGTGGATTACCTGCGCCTGGCCGTAACGTTTGACCGCACCCTCCAAGGAAACTCCGGACATGTCTCTCTCCCTTCAAGTCAGGCGGGGAATTGCCAATGCGTGGCTTCCGCGCCGATCGCTTCGGCGGTTTCAAGCAAGTCGGCGCGAAACGCCTCCAGTTCTTCCAGTTGATGCCGTGTCGTCGACGTCGCGATCGACAGGGCGCCGATGACCCGGCCATTGGCGTTGAGGATCGGCGCGGCGATTGAGATGATGCCTTGCTCGTGCTCCTGTCGATCGAACGCCACGCCGTCTTTTCGGATATACTCAAGCTCCGGCATAAGGCTTTGGGCCGAGCTATGGGTGAACTCGGTGTATTTGAAATAGCTTTGCTGTTTCAGCGCGAGTTCGAGCCGCTTCGGGGCAAGGAAAGCCAGCATCGCCTTGCCCACGCCGGTGCAATAGGCCGGCGCCACCTGGCCGACCTGCGCCAGTGTCTCGAACCGGTTGGTGGCCTTGAGCTTGTCGACGAACAGAACCTGACCGTTGTCGAGCTGGGCGAGGTGAACGCTTTCGCCCACCTTCTTCGCCAGGGCTTCGACGTATTTGCGCGCGATCGGTGCGAGCGAGGCGTTTTTCCACGCGGCATGTGCCAGCCGCATCAGCCGGGCGCCAAGCCAGTAAGTGCCATCGTCGTTATAGGACAGCATGTTCTGGCTCGTGAGCGTCTGGAGGAAGCGATAGAGGGTCGCCTTGGGGTAGGGAGATACCTCGAGCAGCTCGGAAAACCGCACCGGGCGGCCGAACTCGGCCACGCAGTCAAGCACCTCCAGGGCTTTGCCGACGGTGCCGTCTGGACGTGCTTGCGTGTTCACCCTGTCTCCTCCTGTTCGACCACCACGGGGGCGACGAAACTATTGACTCGGCGTAATGGAAGTGAGCATAGTTTTCAATAGTTGAAAAGATGTTTCATTATTTGGAACCTGTTGTCAACGTCGGAATTGAATCGCCATAGGGAGGAAACCATGCGTTCAATGCTCACCCTTTCGATCTCGGCCATTGCCGTGGTCGCAGCCACCGCCAGCCATGCTGAGCAGCGGATCGTGAAATACTACGCTGACTACGATCCGGCGCCGCTTGCGGCCATGCAGGAGGTCATCGCAGACTTTGAAGCGGCGAACCCCGACATCAAGATCGAGCTGCAAAACTTCGATCACGAAGGCTACAAGACCTCGATCCGCAACTTCCTGACCGCCGAAGCGCCGGACTTGGCGAACTGGTATGCCGGAAACCGGATGGCGCCCTTTGTGACCTCGGGCCAGTTCATGGACGTTTCGGACGTGTGGGAGGAGCACGGACTGAAAGATTCGCTGGCCTCGGCGCTGCCTTCGATGACCATCGACGACAAGCAGTGGGGCGTGCCCTACACCTATTACCAGTGGGGCATCTACTACAACAAGGACGCCTACGCCGCCGCGGGTGTCGAGGTTCCGGAGACCTATGACGAGTTCGTCGCCAACTGCGCCGTGTTCAAGGAAGCCGGTGTCGATTGCCTGACCACCGGCACCAAGGCGTTGTGGCCTGGGGCCGGCATTTTCGACTACATGAACCTGCGGACCAACGGCTACGAGTTCCACATGGATCTTGCCAACGGCAAGGTGGCCTGGACCGACGACCGCGTGCGCGCGACGTTTGCCGAATGGGCCAAGCTGGTCGAGCCGGGCTATATCACCGAGAACCACGCCGCGCTCGATTGGCAGGATGCCGCCGCGCTGCTGGTGCAGGGCAAGGCTGCCAACTACGTGATGGGCAACTTCGCCGTCGCCGTTCTCAAGGAAGGCGGAATGACGAACGACAGCCTCGGCTTCATGCCGTTCCCGACGATCAACCCCGATGTGCCGCGCGCCGAAGAAGCGCCGACCGATACCGTGCACATCCCGTCGGGCGCCACCAACGTGGACGACGCCAAGGCATTCCTCGCCTATCTGGCGAGTGCCGACGCCCAGACCAAGATCAACGCCGCGATGGGTCAGCTCCCGATCAACAAGGACGCTGAAGTTGCCCAGGACGATCCGTTCATCATGGCCGGATTCGAGCTTCTGTCGACCACGCCGGGCGGTATCGCGCAGTTCTTTGACCGCGACGCGCCGGCCGAGATGGCCAAGATCGGCATGGAAGGCTTCCAGCAGTTCATGGTTCAGCCCGATCAGCTCGACAATATCCTCGAGCGTCTCGAAAAAGCGCGCGGACGTATCTACGAATGATGCGCTGAGGCATGGGGCCGGTGCAGCCGGTCCCATGCCCGTCCCGGCCGCTGCGCACCACGCAGCGGCCGGACGACCATCCAACTCTCATTCGGAAGGGGTGCACGCATGAGCCTTGCAAGCACGGAAACCCGGTCACGGTCATGGTGGCGCGAGCATCAGCAGGGCCTGACGCCCTACCTCTTCCTGATCCCCGGCGTCATCTTTTTCCTCGTCTATGTCATCATCCCGATCTTCCAGAGCTTCTGGCTCTCAGGGTTCGACTGGGACGGGTTGGGCGAGAAAGAATGGATTGGCCTTGCCAATTACCGCGAGCTGTTCGACGACGACGCGTTCTATACCTCGCTCAAGAACAACGTGATCTGGCTGGTGCTCTACATGTTCGCCGTGCCCGCGGGCCTGTTCATCGCGATCTTCCTGAACCAGAAAGTGCGCGGAATACGGGCCTACAAATCGCTGTTCTTCTTCCCCTTCGTGATCAGCCAGGTCGTGGTCGGCCTGATCTTCGCATGGTTCTACGCCCCCAATTTCGGCCTGTTCTACATCCTGATCGAGTGGGTGACCGGCAAAGGCATTGCGGTGCTGGCCGACCCGGATCTGGTAACCTACGGCATCATCGCCGCCGGCCTCTGGCCGCAGATCGCCTATTGCATGATCCTCTATCTGACCGGGCTCAACGCCGTTGATCCCGAGCAGATCGAAGCCGCAAGGCTCGACAATGCCAAGGGCTTCAAGATGCTGTGGTATGTGATCCTGCCGCAGTTGCGCCCCGCCACCTTCATGGCCGTCGTCGTGACCGTGATCGGCGCGCTGCGGTCCTTCGACCTGGTGTCGATCATGACCGACGGTGGTCCCTTTGGCTCGTCGCGCGTGCTCAGCTTCTACATGTATGAGCAGGCGCTTTCCGAATACGGCTACCGGATGGGCTACGGCGCCTCGATCGCGGTTGTCCTATTCCTCATCATGATGGTCTTCATCTCCGGTTTCATCTGGAAGATGGTTGGCGACGAACGCAAAGGGAATTGATATGTTTCCCCGTCCAATCGAACAACAATCGCGCGCTGTCCGGATCGGCTACCAGGTCGCGCTACCGCTTGCGCTGATCCTCTGGCTCCTGCCGCTAATCGGGGTGGCGATCACTTCGGTAAAACCGGCATCTGATCTGGCATCGGGCAATTACTTCGGGATGCCCAGTTACCTTGCCTTCAGCAACTACGCCGAGGTGTTCACCAATTCGCCGATCGGGCAATATATCTGGAACTCGTTCAAGGTCACGATCCCGACGGTGATCGGCACGCTTGTGCTCAGTTGCCTCACCGGCTTTGCGCTGGGAATCTACAAGTTCCGCGCCAATATCTGGGTCTTCTTCATGTTCGTGGCGGGCAACTTCGTGCCGTTCCAGATCCTGATGGTGCCGGTGCGCGACATGACGGTCAACTTCGGCCTCTACAACACCACCACCGGGCTGGCGCTGTTCCACATCGCGTTTCAGACCGGTTTCTGCACGTTGTTCATGCGCAACTTCATTCGCGCCCTGCCGCGTGCCCTGATCGAGGCGGCGCGGGTGGAAGGCGTGAGCGAGATTCGCATCTTCTGGTATGTGGTGCTGCCGCTCATGCGGCCGGCGATCGCGGCGTTGAGCGTGCTGATCTTCACCTTCATCTGGAACGACTATTTCTGGGCCACGGTCCTGACCACCTCGGCCTCCACCCAACCTGTTACCGCCGGACTGTATTCGCTGAACGGCCAATGGATCGCCCAGTGGCAACTGGTCTCGGCCGGCGCCATCGTCGCGGCGATGCCGCCGGTGCTGATGTTCTTCCTGATGCAACGCCACTTCATCGCCGGTCTCACGCTCGGGGCGGTGAAATGATCCGAACCTGGCGTCTGGACGATTCCCGTCAGACCCTGGTTCTGGGTTGCCGGAACGACCGCCTCGCCGAGGTGGTCTACTGGGGCGCGCGGCTGCCTGACGGCGAAGACCTCGAGGCGCTCTACAACGCCCATGCCATCGACGTGACCGGCGGGATGCTCGATCTCAATCCGGAGCTGTCGATCTGCCCCGAAGCCACCCGCAGCTTTCCCGGTCAGCCGGGGCTGATCCTGCGCCATGCCGACGGCACGCCGATGCTGCCGAAGTTCTGCTTCGACAACGACGAAGTTGGCACCGATGCGCTGACGCTGAGTTTCCGCGATACCTCTGGCGCGCTCACTTATACCGCCCGCTTCGCCATTGACGCCCAGACCCACATGATCGAGGCACAGGCCGCGCTCGACTGCGCCGCCCCGATGCACCTGCACTGGCTGGCGGCACCGGTGTTCCCCGCGCCGCAGCTTTCCGACGAGATGCTCGATTTTGCCGGGCGCTGGTGCGGCGAGTTTCAGATCAACCGCACCCCGTGGTCGCCCGGCATCCGCTACCGCGAAAACCGCACCGGGCGCACCGGGCACGAGCATTTTCCCGGCCTCATCGTGCTCGGGCGCGGGGCCACCAATACCCAGGGCGATGCCTACGCGTTCCATTACGGCTGGTCCGGCGGGCACCGGATGATCGCCGAAGAGCTGCCCGATGGCCGCCGGCAGGTGCAGTTCGGCCATGCCGCGCGAATGGAAACGGCGGCACAAACCCGGTTCGAGACCGCCACGCTCTACGCGATGTATTCCGACGACGGGCTCAACGGCTGCGCGGTCGCGTTCCAGCGCCATTTGCGCGACCGGATCGTGACCTGGCCGACACCCGATACGCCGCGCCCGGTGCATTACAATTGCTGGGAGGCGGTCTATTTCGATCATAACCTGCCCGAGTTGAAGGAGATCGCCGAGCGCGCCGCCGCTCTTGGGGCCGAGCGTTTCGTGCTCGACGATGGCTGGTTCGGAGACCGCGACGACGACACCCGCGCGCTGTCGGACTGGGAGGTCGATCCGCGCAAATACCCCGATGGGCTCACCCCGCTTATCGACCATGTCCGTGGGCTCGGGATGAGCTTCGGGATCTGGTTCGAACCGGAAATGATCAACCCCGACTCGAACGTCTTCCGCGCCCATCCCGATTGGGTTCTGGGGGCCGAAGACCAGATCATGGGCCGGCAGCAGATGGCGCTGAACATGGCGCTGCCGGAGGTGCGCGACTTTCTGTTCGAGCGGATCGGCGCGGTGCTCCGCGACAATGCGATCGACTACATCAAGTGGGACCATAACCGTGTGCTGCCGATGCCGGACGCGGACCAGACCCGTGGCTCCTACGCCTTGTTCGACCGGTTGCGCGCCGCGTTTCCGAAGGTCGAGATCGAAAGCTGCGCCTCGGGCGGTGGCCGGATCGACTTCGGAATTCTTACCCGCACGCAACGGGTCTGGCTGTCGGATTCGAACGACGCGCTGGAGCGGCTGAAGATCCAGCACAACGCGGCGATCTTCCTGCCCTTGGCGGTGACCGGCAGCCATGTCGGGCCGCGCATGAGCCACACCTCCGGCCGTGTGCTCGACATCCGGTTCCGGGCCTGGGTTGCCGCCCAGCGCCACATGGGCTTCGAGATGGACCCGCGCGAACTGACGGAGGAGGAGGCGTCGGTGCTGACCGAGGTCACCGGCTGGTGGAAAGCCAACCGGGGCTGGATGACCCGCGCCGACATCCTGCGCCTCGACAGCGCCGACGATGCGGTGCTCGCCGAGCAGCAGCTGGCCGAGGACGGATCGCGTTTCGTGGTTTTTGCCGGCAAGGCCGAGACCTCGCCCCAGATCGCGCCGCGTCCGCTCCGGCTGACCCGGTTGTCACCGGATGCGATGTACCGCATTGAACTGGCCAACCGCGACGACGCGCCCCGCCTCTCGCGCGGAAACCCGAGGCTGAAATCCGGTCCGGCAACGCTGTCGGGCCGCTACCTGATGAACCACGGTGTGACCCTGCCGTGGAGCTTTCCCGAAACCATGTGGGTCATTGAAGGAAGCAGGCTATGACCAAGGACCGCCGAAATCGCGCTTGGTATGGAAAGCTCGACCGGGATGGCTTCATTCACCGTTCGTGGATGAAGAACCAGGGCTTCCCCGACCATGTTTTCGATGGTCGCCCGGTGATCGGCATCTGCAACACATGGTCGGAGTTCACGCCCTGCAATTCCGGGCTGCGCGAGCTGGCCGAAGGCGTGAAGCGTGGGGTCTGGGAGGCAGGGGGCTTCCCGGTGGAGTTTCCGGTGATGAGCCTGGGCGAGACCCAGATGAAGCCGACCGCGATGTTGTTTCGCAATCTTCTTGCGATGGACGTGGAGGAGAGCATCCGGGCCTATGGCATGGACGGGGTCGTCCTGCTCGGGGGTTGCGACAAGACCACGCCGGGCCAGCTTATGGGTGCGGCGAGCGTCGATCTGCCGACGATCGTGGTAAGCTCTGGCCCGATGCTGAACGGCAAGTGGCGCGGCCGCGATATCGGGTCGGGAACGGATGTGTGGAAGTTTTCCGAAGCGGTGCGCGCCGGCGAGATGACGCTTCAGGATTTCATGGCGGCCGAGAGCGGGATGAGCCGGTCGAAAGGCGTGTGCATGACGATGGGCACGGCCAGCACCATGGCATCGCTTGTCGAGGCGATGGGGATGAGCCTGCCGATGAACGCGGCGCTGCCCGCCGTCGACGCGCGGCGCATGGCGCTCGCCCACATGACCGGCAAGCGCGCGGTGGAAATGGTCGAGGAAGACCTGAAGTTCTCTGACGTGGTTACCAGGGAAAGCTTCGACAACGCCATTCTCGCCAATGCGGCGGTGGGTGGATCGACCAACGCCGTGGTGCACCTGCTCGCCATCGCCGGGCGGCTCGGCATTGATCTTGAGCTTGAGGATTTCGAGCTTGGCAGTTCGGTGCCGCTTCTCGTCAACTGTATGCCGTCGGGCAAATACCTGATGGAGGACTTTGCCTATGCCGGGGGTATGCCGGTCGTGATCCGGGAGCTGGGCGAGATGCTGCGCCCGGCCCGCACCGTGCTCGGGGCCGACATTTCGGCCTATGGCGCGGGCGCGGAGTGCTACAACGACGACGTGATCCGGCCGCTCTCCAATCCGCTCAAACCCGCCGCGGGCCTGCGCGTGCTGCGCGGGAACCTGGCGCCGGACGGGGCGATCCTGAAGCCCTCGGCCGCGTCGGATCACCTGCTCGAACATGAAGGTGAGGCGCTCGTGTTCGAGAGCATCGAAGACTTCAAGGCCAATGTCGACCGCGACGACCTTCCGGTCACACCCGAGACCGTGCTGGTGCTGAAGGGTTGCGGCCCGAAAGGCTATCCGGGGATGCCCGAAGTGGGCAACATGCCGATCCCGGCCAAGCTGGTGAAGCAGGGTGTGCGCGACATGGTCCGGGTCTCGGATGCGCGGATGTCGGGCACGGCGTTCGGCACCGTGGTGCTTCACGTCGCGCCGGAGGCGCAGGCCGGGGGGCCGCTGGCGCTGGTGCAGACCGGCGACCGGGTGCGGCTTTCAGCGTCGCAGGGCGTGTTGGAACTTCTCGTCGACGAGGCCGAACTCGACCGTCGCCGCGCCGGGTGGCAGCCCGAGCCGCCACACTACAGCCGGGGCTACGCCAAGCTCTATGTCGATCACGTCCTTCAGGCCGACAAGGGAGCCGATCTCGATTTTCTCGTCGGAAGGGATACCCGGCCGGTCACAAGGGAGAGCCACTGATGAGCGAAACCGTTACCTTTCATGATCTCGCCGGCGCGAGCGTGTTCATCACCGGCGGCGGCTCCGGCATCGGGGCCGCGCTGACCGAGGGGTTTCTCGAACAAGGGGCGAAGGTTGCCTTCGTCCAGCGATCGGACGCCACGGCGTTCTGCGACGCGATGGAGGAAAAGCACGGCTCTCGGCCCTATTTCATTGCCTGTGACATTACCGATGTCGCGGCGCTCAAGGCCGCGGTCGACGAGGCCAGCGAGCGGCAGGGGCCGATCACCGTGCTCGTCAACAACGCCGCCAATGACCAGCGCCACACGACCGAGGAGGTTACCGAGGATTTCTGGGACTGGAGCCAGGCGATCAACCTCAAGGCCTATTTCTTCGCTTGCCAGAGCGTGATCGCCGGGATGCGCGCGGCGGGCGGAGGCGCGATCGTCAATTTCAGCTCGGTCAGCTACATGATGGGTCTCGCCGGGTATCCGGCCTACGCCACCGCGAACGCGGGCATCAACGGGCTTACCCGCAGCCTTGCGCGCGAGTTCGGCCCCGAGTCGATCCGGGTCAATTCGCTCGCACCGGGCTGGGTGCTGACCGAGAAGCAGCTCGACAAGTGGGCGACGCCCGAGGCGCTGGCGGCCCAGATCGAAAAGCAATGCCTCAAGGAGCACCTCGCGCCGCGCGATATTGTCGACGCCACGCTGTTCCTTGCGTCGAAGGCGAGCCGGATGATGACCGGACAGACGCTCGTCGTCGACGGCGGCGTGGTGGTAACGGGGTAAGGCATGGCGGATCGGGCCGAGTGGATCGCGGTTGACTGGGGCACATCGAACCTGCGTGCCTGGGTGTTTGACTCCACGGATCGGGAGATCGCCCACCTCACTTCGGACAAGGGCATGGGCGGCCTGGCGCGCGAGGCCTTCGAGCCCGCGTTGCTGGATCTGGTGCGCCCCTATCTTGCCGAGGGGCGGGCAACCCCGGTTATCGCCTGTGGCATGGTCGGTGCGCGCCAGGGCTGGGTCGAGGCCGTCTATGACAAGGTTCCCTGCCCACCTCCCGGCATCGACCGGGCCACGCAGGCGCCTGCCGTCGATCGTCGCCTCGCCGTGGCGATCCTGCCGGGCCTCAGCCAGGACCGGCCCGCCGACGTGATGCGCGGGGAAGAGACCCAGATCGCCGGTTTTCTCGCGGCGAATCCGGGGTTCGATGGCACGATCTGCCTGCCGGGCACCCATGCAAAATGGGTTCAGATCAGTGCGGGCGAGATTGTCAGTTTCCGCACCTTCATGACCGGCGAGCTGTTTGCCGCGATCTCGGCGCATACGGTGTTGCGCCACTCGGTCGGCGGCGGGCAAGATCCCGCGGCGTTCGCCGAAGCGGTGCGGGACGGGATGACGAGCCCGGAGGCGCTGACGGCGCGGCTGTTCGGTTTGCGGGCGGAAGGGCTTCTGCACGGGCTTGGCGCGGAGGCGGCGACATCACGGCTTTCGGGCCTCTTGATTGGACTCGAGCTTGCCGGGGCGCGGGGCTACTGGCTTGGCACCCGGCTGGCGCTGGTGGGCGGCGGCGGCCTCACCCGGCTCTACGCAACCGCGCTCGAGGTGCAGGGCGTGGTGCCCGAGATCGCCGATGGAGACGACATGGTTCTGGCGGGCCTGAAGGCTGCGCGGGCCGGACAAGTTCGGATGGGAGGGCAGGCATGAGCCGCAAGATCATAGCCATTCTGCGAGGCGTCACGCCCGGCGAGGTTGTCGCGGTCGCGGCCGAGCTGCTGGCGGTCGGGATCGACACCATCGAGGTGCCGCTGAACTCGCCGGATCCGTTCAGCAGCATTGCCGCGCTGTCGGAGGCATTCGGGGCTCAGGCCCGGATCGGGGCCGGGACGGTGCTCACGGTGGGCGACGTGCAGCGCGTGCGCGATGCAGGCGGCGCGCTGGTTGTCTCGCCCGACATGAATCCCGAGGTGATTGCCGCGACCAAGGCGGCGGGCATGGCCTCCTATCCCGGCGTGATGACACCGACGGAATGTTTCACGGCGCTCAGGACCGGGGCGGACGGGCTCAAGCTGTTTCCCGCCTCGCTCATCGGGCCGGGCGGGTTGAAGGCGATCCGTGCGGTTCTGCCGCCCGAGACGGAAACCTACGCGGTGGGTGGCGCGGGGCCGGACAATTTCGGCGCGTGGATCGCGGCGGGGGCAACCGGGTTTGGCATCGGCACCGCGCTCTACACGCCGGGGCTCGGACCGGCCGAGGTTCGCACGCGCGCCGCCGGGATCGTCGCGGCCTACGATGCGGCGCGGGGCTGAGCATGGCGCAAGTCTTCGACGATCGGCGCTGCACGCTGGGCGAGGGTCCGCTCTGGCATCCGGAGCGGGGCCAGCTCTTCTGGTTCGATATTCTCGGCAAGCGGCTTATGACCCGTGACGCCAAGGGCCCGCACGAATGGCGGTTCGATGAACATGTCACGGCGGCGGGCTGGATCGACCGCGACGCCCTGCTGATCGCCTCTGAAACCGCGCTGTTCCGCTTTGAAATCGACAGCGGCACGCGTCGGGACGTGGTGGCGCTGGAGGCCGATAACCCGGTGACCCGGTCCAACGATGGCCGCGCCGACCCCTATGGTGGCTTCTGGATCGGCACCATGGGCAAATCGGCGGAGCCGAATGCCGGGTCGATCTACCGCTATTTCGACGGCGAACTGGTGCGGCTCTACGACAATATCACGATCTCCAACGCGATCTGTTTCGCGCCCGATGGCCGCGTTGCCTATTTCTGCGATACGCCGACGCGGCAGATCATGCGCCAGCCGCTCGACGACGCCGGTTGGCCGGACGGACCGGCGGAGGTCTTTGCCGACCTGTCGGACGAGGGGTTGAACCCGGATGGTGCGGTGGTCGATTCCGAGGGCTGCCTGTGGAACGCCCAATGGGGTGCCTCGCGGGTGGCGCGCTACGCGCCGGACGGCCGGCTCCTGTCAACAATCGAATTTCCCGCCCGTCAGGTCAGCTGCCCGGCTTTCGGCGATGCCGATCTGAAAACCCTCTTTGCAACCACCGCCACCGAGGGCATGGACAGCCCCGGAGAGGGCGATGGCCTCACCTTCTCGGTCGAGACCCGGATAGCCGGGCAGGCCGAACATCGCGTGAAAGTCTGATCCGATGAAACGCACACTTGGTGTTTGCTATTATCCCGAACATTGGCCCCGCGAGATCTGGGCCGAGGATGCCGCGAGGATGGCCGAGACCGGGATCACGTGGGTGCGGATCGGTGAGTTTGCCTGGTCGCGGCTGGAACCAAACCCCGGCGACTACCGCTTCGATTGGCTCGACGCGGCGATCGAGACCCTTGGCGCCGCCGGGCTCAAGGTGGTGCTCGGCACCCCCACCGCCACGCCGCCGCGCTGGATGATCGCCCGTCACCCGGACATGCTGGCCGTTGACGTCGAGGGGCGACCCCGCGGCTTCGGGTCTCGACGGCACTACGATTTCAGCCATGAGGGCTACAAGGCCGAGTGCGCCCGGATCGTTACCGCGCTGGCCCGGCGCTACGGGCGCAACCCGCATGTTGCCGCCTGGCAGACCGATAACGAATATGGCTGCCATGACACGGTGATTTCCTACTCCAAGGCCGCGCGCCAGGCATTCCGCCAATGGCTGCGAAACCGCTACCCCGGTTCGGGCAACGACGGCGATATCGACGCGCTGAACGCGGCCTGGGGCAACGTGTTCTGGTCGATGGAATACCGTGATTTCGACGAGATCGAGCTTCCCAATCTCACGGTGACCGAGGCCAACCCCTCGCACCGGCTGGATTTTCGTCGCTTCAGTTCCGAACGGGTGGTGGCCTTCAACCGGGTGCAGGCCGAGATCATTCGGGTCCATTCCGACGCGCCGATCGCGCATAATTACATGGGCAAGGTCACCGAATTTGACCATTTCGCGGTTGGCGCCGATCTGGATATCGCCAGTTGGGACAGCTACCCGCTCGGTTTTCTCGATGACCGCATCGTTGCCGATGCGGCCTATAAGCGCCGGTTCGCGCGGCAGGGCGATGCCGATTTCCAGGCCTTCCACCACGACCTCTATCGCGCGGTCGGGCGCGGGCGAATGTGGATCATGGAGCAGCAGCCGGGGCCGGTAAACTGGGCGCCGTATAACCCGGTGCCGCTGCCCGGCATGGTCAGGCTGTGGTCGTGGGAGGCCTTTGCTCACGGCGCCGAGGTGGTCAGCTATTTCCGCTGGCGGCAGGCGCCGATGGCACAAGAGCAGATGCATGCGGGGCTGCTCCGCCCCGACAGCGCCGAGGCGCCGGGCCTTGTCGAGGCCCGGCAGGTGGCGGCCGAGATTGCCGCCGCACCCGACGTGGCCGTGGCGCAGGCGCCGGTGGCGATCCTCTTCGACTACGACGCGGACTTCGCCTGGGCGGTGCAGCCGCATGGCCGCGGGTTGGATTATTTCTGGCTGGTCTTCGACACCTACCGCGCGCTCAGGGCGCTCGGGCTGTCCATCGACATCCTGCCGCCGGACAGGCGCGATTTCTCAGGCTACCGGATCGTTGCCGTGCCGGGCATGATGCATATGCCCGACGATCTGAAAATGGCGCTGGCGGAGAGCGATGCGACGGTGATCGTCGGCCCGCGCAGCGGCGCGCGCGATGTGTCGATGCGCATTCCCGATCCGTTGCCGCCGGCGCTGCCCGCATTGGCGGTGACGGTTGCCAGGGTCGAAAGCCTTCGTCCCGACATGCCTGTGCCGCTTGACGGTGGCGGGGCCGCGGTGGGCTATCGCGAGATCCTCGAAGGCGGTGCCGAGGTGTTGGAGACGACCGCCGCGGGCGAGCCGGTGCTGGTGGCTGCGGGGCGACTGCACTATCTGGGCGCATGGCTCGACCAGAGCGCGCTGCGCCGGGTTCTGGGGGGCTTGTGCGCCGCGCAGGGGCTGGACACCCTCGACCTGCCTGACGGCGTCCGGCTGCGCGAGACAGGCGCCGAGCGGTTCTGGTTCAACTACGACACCGAGGCGCATGAAGTGGCCGGGCGACACCTCCCACCCGTTTCGGTTCTGCGCGAAGTGCTTGGAGACACCTGAGGACGGCTCGCATTCGGCATCGACGACCGCCCAGTCCGGTCGCCCGGTGTGGCGAATCCCGTGCCGAGACATCAGAGATTCATTGAAACTCACGTCGCTACAATGAAGGCGGGCGCAGCCACGGCCGCGTGTCTCCGGCAACTGCCTGCGATCCGCACCGCAGGGGATCAGGGCCGCTGAATCACACACCCAAACGGCCCGCGGCACGTGCCACCGGCGCGCCAGCCCAAAATGGGCAGGGTGAAAACACCTGCTAAGTATCTGATTTCAGTGGTGAGCCGTGCAGGACTGTGCGGGGTGAGGGAAATCAACGGCTTGCGCTGGCGAACCGGAAAATCCCACCCCTTGAATTGATTGGGCTTTTCGGGCCTCTGGCGAACCGTTTCAGGGGCCCCAGAAACCGAAAGGCCGCTGACTGGGCTGGCACCCGCGTCAACGGCCAAATCGAAAAGTTTGCTAGAGATGGATATCAGATCGCGCCCGTGATCGCAATCGCGGGAGGGGCCGATGTCTGAGCTTCTGCCCTTCTGCAAGATCAAGCTGCAATACCTGCTGGAGATGGTCACGGACCACGAGCTGGACGACAACGCCCTGCGGGTCGCCCTCTACCTGGCACTGGCGCATGCAGACCACGCGACCGGCGAGAGCCGCCCGTCTTTCGAGACCATCGGCGCGGCCATCGGCAAGCACGCCAAGTCGGTCAAGCGCGCCCTGAACAAGGTCGAGGCGGCAGGCTACATGACCGTGGAGCGCGGGACCAACAAGGGGAAATCCTCGCGCTACCGCCCGACCGAAGCGGCCTTGAAACGGGCCACCGAACGTCGCCGGGAGGGGGACAAGGTTGTCCCGCTTAATCGCGACAAAGGGGGACAATCCTGTCCGCAAAGCGGGACAAACCTGTCCGGCAAAGGGGGACAGGATCGCCCCCCGAACAGAGAACAAGAACTTAGAAAAGAACAGGGGTGCGCGTCCGCGCCGGATTTGCCCGATGAAGGGCAATCCGGCGGAACGCGCCCGGACTTGGTCTTTGTTCCAAGGGGCATCTGCTTTGTCCGGGACTGGGATGCACGGCTGGCCCGGGAAGGCATGACCACGCTGGAGCGCAGCCTGCCCCTGTCACCGCATGAGCATCACCTTGGCTTCTGGCTTCCGGCACGGACACCGGCCCCGGTGGACAGCGCGCAATGGCAGGCGCAGTTGCGTCTTCTGCGGGATGTCATCCGTCAGTCGCAGGATGGCGCATGCGCCGCGCATTCTGCACCCCGCATCGCGTCCTTTGCACCGCGTCAAATGCACCCCGCATCGCGTCTTTCGCAGGATGTTGCCCCGACCGTGGAGGAGAACCGCCATGCGGTCTGAGGAAACAGCAAGGCGACCCATGTCATACGCTGGCGCTTCTGACACGGGACCTTGCGAGGGGCGGCAAGCCTCCCCTTCGAACCCCACCGGCGCGGGAAAATCCCGCGCAAAGGAGCCGCTGACGGAGACCTTCGTCTTCCGATGCACGGCGGCCGAGAAGGCCGAGCTGCGCGCCAAGGCCGAGGCTGCTGGCCTGCCCGCCGCGACGCTTCTGCGCGAGGCGCTTGGCCTCACCGAGGCGCGCCGCCGCAAGCCCGTGCCGCGCGTCGATCCGGCGCTGGTGCTGGCCGTCGGGCGGATCGGCGGCAACCTCAACCAGATCGCGCGCTGGTTGAACCGGGCGATGCTGGTAGGCCGCGCTGACCTCGACAGCCTGACCGTCGCGCGCCGCCTGTTGGTGATTGAACGCCAGCTTGTCCAGCTCCTCGAAGAGGCGCGGCAGTGCTGATCAAGTTCTTCCCCAACGGCAAAGGCGCGGGCGCGGGGCCGGTCGGCTATCTCGTGGCCGAACGCGTGCTGGCCTATGACGGCAACCGCGACCTGATCCGCGATGCCGATGGCCAGCCCTTGATGGTGACGCGCGATCCCTTGCCCGAGGTGCTGCGCGGCGATCCCAAACGCTCCGAGGCCCTTATCGACGCCAGCCGCCACCAGTGGACCTACCGCGCGGGCGTGATCAGCTTTGCCGCCGAAGATGCGCCGAGCGAGGCGCAGCAGGCCGAAGTCATGGACGCCTTCGAGCGGCTGGCCTTCGCTGGGTTGGACGGCGAGCAATACGACATGCTTTGGGTCCGTCACAGTCACGAGGACCGCGTAGAGCTGCACTTCTGCACCCCGCGCCTGGAGCTGACCACCGGGCACAGCCTGAACATCGCGCCACCGGGCTACCAGGACGCCTTTGACTCCTTACGCGACCTGATGAACCAGCGCCACGGCTGGGCCGACCCGATGGAGCTGGAGCGCGCTCAGGAGGTGCGCGACACCATCGAGGCCCCGACCCGCGCCCAGGGTCGCGACGAGCTGCATGCGTGGATCCTCGATCAGATCAGCGTCGGCCTGATCACCGATCGCGCCAGCATGGTCGACGCGATCACAGACGCAGGCTTCGACCTGCCGCGCATCGGCAAGGCCTACCTTACCGCCCTCGATCCCGAGACCGGTGAGCGCTGGCGCCTGAAAGGAGAGATTTTCCATGAAGACTGGCAAGCCGACCTGGCTGAGCGAGAAATTGAACGCGGAGCTGGACACGATACGCCAGGACTACGCCGCCTCGATGGCATCCCAGCTGGAGAGCTTCAGGAACGATTTGACGGTTATTGCGAACGACGCGCGGCGTATCATCGAGAGCGATACGCGCCGCTTCCTGAACGAGAACAGGAGCTTGTTCGAGACGCGGACCGAACAGATCAGGCGCTGGCTGACGATCTCGCCCTGGGTGATCTCGGGGCTGATCGTGACGGGGATCGCCTCGATGATGGCCGCGAGCTGGTTCTGGACGTCGCTGCTGACGCGCTCGGATCTGTCGGAACTGGGCCTGACACGGATCGACCAGGGGGAGCAAACCTGGCTGACGCTGGGCCCCGCCCGGACCGAGTTGAAGACCTGCACATTGGCCGGGACGCCGGTCATCTGCATCAAGATCGAGGAGAGATAGATGACGGCACCCCTGACAGCCTTGGAGCGCGACTTGCTCGCCTGCGTCGAACGGTTGGTGACGGCCTGCGAAACCTCAGCGCAGGAATTGAGCGGCTTGGAGGCGCGCTCGACGAAGAGACTGCAAGCCCAGTTGGATGGTATCGCGGCCTGCGCGACGTTGCTCATACGCTCGCAGATCGCGTCAATGCAGGCGTTGCGTGGCTTGCTGAGCGAAGAGGCCACCTACAACGCGCTGGACGCGAAGTTGAACGAGAGCTTGAGCTTAGCGAGGGACGCCGAAGAGAGGCTGAGACAGAGCTAGAAGTGCGCGAGCGGGAGATGGACCGGGGGCTGACGCATTGAATGTGTTGCCAAGCTACAGACTGGCAGGTCCGCGCCATTTGTCATGCTACAGGTTGGCTGATCGCGCGTTCACGGCGCGTGCTGCATAGACGATCAAGAAGTGGTCAAAGGCAAATAGAACGAGATTTAGTGCTTACCCAGCTTAAAGTCTCAAAACTTAGCGCTGAGCGTTGCCCTTAGGTTGTATTCTGCGCCATTGTAGACATCGGCATCAAAAGTGGATCAAGAAACTCCCTTCGCTGCCGAACTTGCCGCAAAGGCACGAATCTGATAGATGCTCCCTTATGGGGAGCGATGTATAACTTGACCGCACGGGAACGTTGGACTAGATAAACGATGAGAATCATTGCCCGACCGAAGTTGATTGCCTTTTCCAAACGCTTCCCAGACTCGAAGTCGCAGCTGGATGCTTGGTGGGCAGAAGCGCATCGCGCGAACTGGAAAACACCAGCCGAGGTCAAAGCACAGTATCGCAACGCAAGCATCTTGAAGGGCGGACGAGTGGTCTTCAATATTTGTGGCAACAAATATCGACTGATTGTCAGGTTCGACTACGAGAAGGGTATTGGCTTTGTTCGGTTCCTCGGAACTCACGAGGAATATGATCAAATCGACGCGGAGGAAGTATGACTATGAACGAGCATCATATTCGGCCAATTCATTCCGAGCAGGATTACACCGCTGCACTTGCCCGTGTTGAAGTGCTGATGGACCTTGACCGCTCCGAAGCAGAAGATGATGAGCTTGATGTGTTGGCGACGCTGATCGAGGTCTACGAAGATCGTCACTTTCCAATGGACGCGCCAGATCCAATCGAAGCAATCAAGTATCGCATGCAGCAGCTCAACATGAATCAGAGCGACCTGGCCCCAATCTTTGGAAGCCGCGCAAAGGCATCGGAAGTTCTGAGTGGGAAACGAAGCCTGACTCTCAAGATGATCCGGGCTTTGAATGAACACTTGGGCATTCCGGCCGATGTGCTGATACGAGATGGCGGCGCTCTGCCGTCCGCTCCGGCGGGGATCGATTTCGAGCGTTTTCCTGTGATGCAAATGGCCAAACTAGGCTGGATCAAGAAAACAGCAGACATCAAGGATCGCACCGAAGAAATTGTGCAGAAGATGGTCGCGTGCGTTGGAGGGCAGCAAGCGCTGTCACAGGCCTTGTTTCGCCAAGGCGGAGGTTCACGAGCCAACGCCAAGACGGATGTTCATGCTTTGCAAGCTTGGTGCCTGCACATTCTTTGCAAAGCACGGCAAGCAGGACTGAAAGGTGTTTATGAGCAAGGAACTATCGACCTTGATTTTCTCCGTGACTTGGCTCGCTTGAGTGAATTTGACGAGGGGCCAAAGCTTGCCAAGGAAAGACTGGCCAAGCATGGAATCGCGCTTGTTGTCGCCTCTCACCTGCCAAAGACCTATTTGGACGGCGCAGCACTTTGGACAGTGGATGGTGTTCCCGTTGTGGGGATGACGATCCGATATGATCGTCTGGATAATTTCTGGTTCTGCTTACTTCATGAACTGGCCCACTTGGGGCGGCACTTCAATAATGGAGACGGCGAGGTCTTCATTGACGATCTGCAACTTCGTGAACGGAACCATGAACGAGATGATATCCGCGAACAGGAGGCTGACGAGTGGGCGCAAGAAGCACTCATTCCCTCGGAACTGTGGGACGGCCATCCAGTGCGTTCTAGCCCCAGTGTGCAGAACGTTATTTCCCTTTCGCGGCAAGCAAAGGTTCATCCTGCCATCATCGCAGGCCGTATACGCCACGAGAAGCAGAACTACAGGCTGCTTTCGCAGTTCGTTGGCGCGAAACAGGTTCGTCCATTGCTGATGGAGGATTCAATCTGCTGAGTTTAGCGGGGGCACCCGGCAAGGCGTCCCCGCTTTCACAACACGTCGAAAGGATACAGGCGCACCCTCTTCGTCGTGGCTCCGGAGACCGAAGCGCTCTTGTGGTGGTAAGGAAGGGATAGACGGTTCGGGACTCCAGGGCAAATGTTTTAACAAGCGCCAAGGAGTACGCCGGATGGCTACTATCAAAACTCTGACGCCTGAACAGGTGTCGATCATCAAGGCTCGCCTTGCGAAGGGCGATTTTCAGCATCGGATCGCCGCCGACTTCGATCTCAATCAGGGGCGCATCAGCGAGATCGCGACCGGAAAGCGCTATGCAAATGTGCCCCCTGCAGCACCGGAGGCGTCTCATGTCTGACAAGCTTCTCAAGCCAGGTCAAAAAGCGCCGCGTTCCGGGCAGTATGAAATCACCGGTCCTCGTGGCGGTGGAACCGGAGTTGAACGCACGGTCACACGCAATGAACCTCTTCCGCCGCCAGAGCAGAAAGGTCAGAAGTATCGTCTGGTGGACCCAACAAAACATCGGCGCAAAAACTGAAATCATGAAGCAGCTGCGCGGCTCGGAAAAACCGAGCCGCGTTTCAGTCGGTGAAGTCACATTCACGAGCCCAAAAGATGCGCCAGCTCAACGATGTCAGCCGCATCAGCACCCGTGGACACCCTGTTGTTCATCATTTGACCAATCACGTATCTCAACCGATCCACGTCGCCGGACTTAGCAGCTTCTACGCCAGCAGCGACATGTTGATCGTGCAGTTCCTCGTCGACGACCAAATGCCTCTCATTTGCAAGAAGTCTCAGTATCTCGATCAAGAAATCTGGGGTTTCCGCCAACACTTTCATTCGGATGCCATGCATTTCGCCCAGCGATCTTCGCGCGGAATCGAAATTCTTCTCACGAATTGACCGACGTGCCGTAACAAGCAGCTTGTCGTGTCGTTCCGCATCGACAGTCTGTGCCAAGTCCCTCAATTCATCAAACGACAATTCGGCCTTGGCAGCCTCGTCTGTCAGCACACGCTCTTCATTCTCAGGGGACATCTTCAACAAAGCAACGTCCTGGCGTAGCTTCCGAGCTTCCTCTGCAACGGAACGGTGGGTGTCAGCATCGACCGAAGTGGATAGCGCCGCATGCTGCCGCTCGATACGTTTCCGAATGCCACCTGATGGGTCAGGATCGTGTTCCAGCGCACTCTCAAGCTCTTGCAGATCGCTTTCCACCCGCGAAAGCATTGTTGCCGCGACCTCAGCGCCCCGTTCTCCTTCATAATTTATCCCACCATCGTCGTGGCGATACAGATTCGAAGCGTCAATTATCCGGCCAAGTGCGGGAAGCTCTACAGCAAAGCTAAGCGTGCCGTTGTCACTCATTTTCCAGTCAATAATGAACTCGTCGCCGCGGTTGATCCGCTCTCCCCGCTCCAACTCATCTAGGCTGTTCAGGCGGAAGTTGCCGATGTGAAGATTATGCTCCGGGCTGTCTACGTCATCCGCCATGTCATAGAATTCCACCGCAATGAAGTCATCTTCCCCGCCAATGAGCGTTTTGCCAGAACGAAACTTCTGCCGACCTTGCGCTGGCAGCGCCGTTCCCTTCTTGACCAATATGTCCAGTTTGTTTCGTTCGTACCCAACCATGCCATGTTGAACTTTGACGGCCAGGTTGTAGGTCATGGGGACGCTAGCCGCGCTGGCTTCGGCTCGCGTAATACTGATTTCTCGTGAAGCGCTTTCAACCTTGCTACCGGTCTGATCGAAAACGTCGACCATGTATCGGTTCTTGCCGTTCTTTCGAACGCTAACACCAACGTTTAGCGGACCGTTCAACGGTATCCGACCAGAAGACGAGCCTTCTTCATCAAGGATTTCGAGTTCGAAGCCACTGGGAATATCGCCCGCAGGTTTAACCCGGATCTTTGTGCTTTCGGACGAGACGCGGGACTTAAAGTCCAACGAAAGACTGATGTCACCTGTGACTGTTTCCCGGTGCTTTGATGTTTTCTGAGTGGAGCTGTTACCTTCCCATTCTCGGCTCTCAGCAAATATCGCTGCACCGGTAGCAACGGCGGTCATGGGGTCCAGTCCGCTATCTACAGCAATAGCAAGTTCTGCTTCCAACATCTGCCGGATGATGGGCATCTTCGAAGGTCCGCCGATCGGCAC